>Ga0209713_10002009_pt1 | contig 12485 bp, 7 predicted proteins | sample ArcOceMetagenome_3_FD_187444 | JGI IMG/M metagenome (GOLD analysis project Ga0209713, IMG submission 187444) | Marine eukaryotic phytoplankton communities from Arctic Ocean - Arctic Ocean- Svalbard ARC20M Metagenome (SPAdes) (version 2) | ecosystem: Environmental > Aquatic > Marine > Oceanic...
ACATTGTTGTAGATAGGGTGTGACAAGGGGACCTCAGTCATTTTTTTTTCTGGAAACACATTCTTAAGTGCTTCTATCACATAAGGTTTCATGCCGTAGTTGTCGTCAATATGTAAAAACCCACCAGACAATAAATAAGTTCTTAAGTTTTTTGAGTCGCTTTCCGAAAACACCACATTTCCATGTCCTGTCATATGAAGAAATGGATATTCAAATATGGCCGTACTTCCAGCTTCTACAGACTCTGGTTTTTTGTTAATTACAGTTAGGATATTTGTATTACAGAACTGTATTAAGTTTTTTAAGGCTGTTGGGTTGCTATACCAGTCGCCACCACCATCATATTTTAAAACAGCGATACTTTGGCTTTCACACAAGTGGAATCCAAAAATGAGAAGTAAATAGAGTATTCGTTTATTCATTGCAAAGTTGGATTGTGTGACAGGCTACTATAGCAGCAGTTTCGGTGCGAAGTCTAGAGCTTCCTAACGATACAGGTATGTAGTTGTTTTCTAAGGCATTCGAGATCTCTTGACTACTAAAATCTCCTTCTGGACCAATTAAAATAGTTATTGATGCTCCAGGTTCAATCTGGTTTTTGAAAGCGTGTTTATCACCTTCAGCACAATGTGCAATAAAAGTCTTTCCTTTTTGAGGGCTTTTAAGGAATTCAGTAAATGTGACAGCTGCTGCTAGGGTTGGCAAGTACGGGTTTAGAGATTGTTTCATCGCCGATTGTATAATCTTCTCAAACCGTTCCGTTTTAACTACTTTTCTTTCGCTATTATGACTAATGATCGGGGTAATAACTGTTACTCCTATTTCTGTAGCTTTTTCTAAAAACCATTCATAGCGATCGTTCATTTTTGTAGGAGATACCACCAGATGAACGGAGTAGTCTTTTGGGGGCTCATATTTGGAATTTAGTATATTGACAACGCACTTGTTGTGGTTGGGAATCACAACTTCGGCTTCAAAGGTCCACCCAATCCCATTAGTGATAATTAAGATATCCCCAGTACATTTGCGCAATACTTTTACAATATGACGACTTTCATCTCTCGAAAAATTAAAGGTCTTTGTAGTTTCGTTGAGCTCTGAGTTGTAAAATAATTGCATTTGCTTTATATTTTTAAGCGTGAGGACGCCATTATAGATTGGTCTGCATACTGTTTAAGTTGAAACTTTAAATACCCTACAATTGCAATCATTGCACCATTATCTGTTGTAAACTCAAAAGCAGGTAAATAAGTGGTCCACCCATGTTGGCTTTCCGCTTGTTTTAACGCATCTCTGATGCCTGAGTTTGCAGAAACCCCTCCTCCAATCGCAATTTGATTGATTCCTGTTTCTGAAATTGCTAATTTTAATTTGTCCATTAAAATCCCAACAATGGTGTACTGTATTGATGCGCAAATATCGTTGAGATTTTCTTCAATAAATTGAGGGTTTTCTTTGACTTGTTTCTGAATAAAGTATAAGATGGCTGTTTTTAGTCCTGAAAAACTAAAATTCAGTCCTTTTACTTTTGGTTTTGTGAACTTGAATGCTTTTGGGTTTCCAAGTTTTGCGCGTTTATCAATCTCAGGGCCTGCGGGATATCCTAAACCTAGAATTTTACCACTTTTATCAAATGCTTCTCCGACGGCATCATCAATAGTTTCTCCAATTACCGTCATTTTAAAATAGTCGTCCACCCGGACAATTTGCGTGTGTCCGCCAGAAATGGTCATTGCAATAAATGGAAATGGGGGTTTCTCATAGCCATCTTCTTCAATAAAGTGCGCTAATATATGCGCTTGCATATGATTGACGTCAATTAATGGAACATCCAGTCCGTAAGCAAGTGATTTTGCAAATGAAGTTCCGACTAACAAAGAGCCCATAAGACCAGGGCCTTGGGTAAATGCAACTGCGTTCAAATCGGTAGCGGAAATACCGGCTTTTTGCAGGGCTTGATCTACCACCGGAACAATATTTTGTTGGTGTGCTCTAGATGCTAATTCAGGAACCACCCCTCCATAGGATTCATGAATTGCTTGAGTCGCAATGACATTGCTTAGTATTTTTCCATTGCATAGAACAGCTGCAGCTGTATCATCGCAAGAAGATTCAATTCCTAAAATGTATGTATTTTTTAAGCTCATTAAAACGATTTTATCAGAATATTCGTTTAATTTGTAAATATAATTAGGTATAATTTAATCTATTAATTAGACTACTGCAAAGAAATAAAAAAAATAGCAGTTAAATAAATGCTTTACAGAGTTTAAATTTTAGTATAAATAGTTAAATTGTAAATTAAATAACCTCTCTGACATATCAATAAATATTTTAAAATAGTATTAAAAGTTATCTCAACCTTGGCGTTGTTATTCATTTTTTTGGTGGGTTTTTTATCAATTCCAGCGATCCAAACTAGTCTAGGAAGCTATGCAACTGGTAAAATCAACAATACTTATGGCACCGATATAAAAATTGAAAAGGTAGGTCTTCAGTTTAATGGGGATGTAGAACTCAAAACTATTTTAATAAAGGATCATTTTGAGGCTACTATGATTTCGGTTTCAGAACTCAACACTTCTATTTTAAGTTTTGCTAAAATTGCGAATAATGAGTTTGAATTTGGGGATATTGATTTGCACAACCTATTTTTTCATATAAAAACTTATGAAGGTGAAGACGATACTAGCTTTGATGTTTTTGTTGATAAGTTCGATAGGCAAAACCCTATTGAAAAGGCAAATAAATTTTTGTTGTCATCGGTTAGTTTGAATATATATAACAGTAGTTTTCGTATTACAAATAAAAATAAAAATACTCCTGAAGTTTTGGATTTTAAAGATCTCGACATTTTAGCTTCAGATTTTTTAATTTCCGAATCGAATATAAATACAAAAATAAAGCAACTTTCTTTTAAAGATTCTAGAGGAGTTACATTAAAAAATCTTCAAACAGACTTTTCTTATACGTCTAGTCAAATGGTATTTTCTGATTTGCAAATAGAGACATTAGCGTCGATAGTTAAAGGTCAACTTCAGCTTGATTACCAACGGAAAGATCTTAAATCCTTTTCAGAAAAGGTTCAAGTTTCAGGTTTTTTTGTAAACAGCAATCTAGACTTGGATGAATTCAGTTTATTGTATGATGAGTTTGGAGCGAATCAAAAGGTTGAGTTTAGCACTTCATTTTCGGGGACATTAGAAAATTTACTATTTGAGGACTTTAATTTAAATAACAGCCGCAATACATCAATCATTGGAAGCCTTCGCTTTAGTAAGTTATTTGCGCCAAGCTCCGATAATTTTGAGCTAGACGGCAAGTTTGAGAAAATATCGTCAAACTATGAAGAGCTGGTTGCTTTATTGCCCAGAGTATTAGGAAATACGATCCCGTCTGGATTTAAAGCCTTAGGTCGCTTTAATTTGAGCGGTCAGGCGAATGTTACTAAAGAATCTGTTAAAGCAGTAATGGATGTTAATACAAACATTGGAGATTTTTTTATTGATTTAAACCTATATGAAATAGAGTTGATTGACAACGCTTCCTATACAGGGGAAATTCGCTTTACGGATTTTAATCTAGGAAAGGCCATAGGAGAACCTATGATTGGTTTAGTTACGTCTAGTCTCCGTATAGATGGGAGTGGTTTTAGTAAGGAGAATATTAGTTCTGATATTAAAGGAGTTATTGATTCTTTTGTGTTTCGGGGCTATGATTATTCTAAATTACAGTTATCCGGGGTTGTAATGAATAAAGTATTCAATGGCCAGTTGGATACAGCAGACACGAATTTAAAATTAAACTTTTCTGGGCTTGTAGATTTTTCAGGTGCTGAGAATATTTATGATTTTTCGGCTCTTATCGATTATGCCAATTTAAATGCCTTACAATTGGTTGCCCGGGACCAAATCTCTATACTAAGAGGGGAGATGTTTGTAGATATGAAAGGCTCTAGCTTAGATGATGCCTACGGGGTGCTTAGTTTCAAGGATGCATTGTATGAGAATCAAAATGACCGCTATGAGTTCAAAGATTTCGAAATCACTTCTGATTTTAATCTTAATAGAACAAGAACGATTCAAGTAAATTCTCCAGAAATTGTCAACGGAAGTTTGAAAGGTAAATTTCGTATCAACGATTTACCAGATTTAATTAGAAATTCATTAGGAGATATTTACACCAAGTTTAATCCTTTTCTGGTTATAGATGACCAATATCTAAATTTTAACTTTAAGATATATAGTAAAATAATGGAACTATTTTATCCAGATATAAAGCTTGGGCCAAATACGTCTGTGAAGGGAAGACTGGAGAGTGATCCTAATAAATTCAAGTTGACCTTTAAGTCGCCTACAATTGAAATGGATCATTTTTATGCAGATAAAATTAAGGTTCAGCTAATAAATGACAACCCATTATTCAATTCATATATTGAAGTTGACAGTTTAGCAACTAAGTATTACAATGCTTCTGAATTTAGTTTAATAAATGTCATTCTCAATGACACCTTGTATGTTAAGTCTGAATTTAAAGGCGGAGAAGAGTCTAAAGATATATTTGATTTAAATTTATATTACACGACAAATGAGGCTAATAAGTCTGTGATTGGAGTCAAGAAATCAACCGCTATTTTTAAGGAAATACCATGGCTCATAAACAGTTCTCAGGATGTGCCAAATACAATTACATTTGACAGAGATTTTAAGGAGGTCTTAGTAGATAATTTAATGATGTCTTTTGCTGACGAAGAGATTCGTTTAAACGCTCTTGTAGAGAGCTCGGGAAACAGCAGCTTGGATCTTGAATTTAAAGATGTAGACATATCTAAAGTCACCCCTTCAATTAAAAATTTAAAGCTCGATGGAAATTTAAATGGTAGCCTAAATATTTCTAAGACACAAAGTATATATCTTCCGAAGTCCAGTTTAACTATTGATGACTTTAAAGTTAATGATTTTAATTTAGGATCGTTTAAATCTAACATCCAAGGTAATCAATCTCTCACCAATTACGATGTTAGTGTGTCGTTAAAAGAAGATGATAATGAGTCCTTATCGGTTGTTGGTACTTTTGATGTATCTGGTCCTAATTCAAGCCTTGCGCTTGACATTTCATTTAGTGATTTCATTTTAAACCCCTTAAATCCTTTCGGGGCGGATGTGATCACAAATATTCGGGGTGGTATTTCTGGCTTTGCTTCTGTTAGCGGTCGACTCGAAAAACCTCAAATAGATGGGCTTTTAGTTTTAAATAATGGAGGTTTGGCGATTCCTTACCTTAACGTTGGTTATGATTTTGCGGACGCTACAGTCATTAATCTAGAAAAACAAAGCTTTATTTTTGATCAAGCTATAATCAATGATGTTGACTACCAATCGAAAGCTTATTTGAATGGAGGAATTAGTCACAATAACTTCTCAAATTGGTCCTTAGATTTGAACATTGATTCAGACCGTTTACTGGTGCTTAATACAATCGAGCAAGATGAATCTTTGTACTACGGCACTGCTTTGGTGGATGGTGATATTAATATTTCTGGACCAACAGATCAATTATTTATTGAGGCTAATGTAGGGACCTCTCAAGGAACCATTTTTAAAATCCCGCTAAATGACAGTGAGATATTGTCTGAGAGCTCTTATGTTAATTTTTTAAGCCCAGATCAAAAGTTAGCTCAGTCGGCAGTTCAAGCCTTTGAGATTGATGATGTTAAAGGGCTTGAAATGGAATTTAATATGGATATTAATGACAATGCTGAAATTGAAATTATCATAGACAAACAGACAGGAAGTTCAATAATTGGGCGTGGAAATGGAAGTATGTTAGCTCAAATTAATACCAAAGGTAAATTTCAAATGTTTGGGGATTTCATCGTCCTTTCAGGCATATACAATTTTTCTTTTGGACGTATTATTCAAAAAAAATTCAAAGTTGTTAAGGATGGCACAATTGCTTGGGATGGAAGTCCATTAAATGCGGATATTAACATTAAAGCCCTATACGACGGCATCAATGTTAATCCTTCAACATTACTAGATAATCCTATCAATCAAAGCATTCCAACTGAAGTAGAAGTTCATTTGACGGGGCAATTAGAAAAACCAGATTTAAATTTCGACATTCGATTTCCAGGAGTCAATTCAACTCTTAATAGTGAACTGGCAGATCGCTTAAGAGATAAGGATAGAAAAGAGTTCCAAGCTCTTTCCTTACTGGCAACAGGGGCTTTTAGGAGTGAGTTAACGCTGAACTCTCAAGATGCTTTTGGGTTGGTTTCAGATGGTGTAACAAGCATGTTAAATGAGCTTTTTGCTGACGATGATAATAAAGTTCAGTTAGGAATTGATTTAGATTTAGGAAAAACAACTCCTGACTATGAAACAGACAGTCGATTAGGGGTGACCGTTTCTACTAAAATAAATGACAATGTTCTAATTAATGGTAAAGTAGGAGTTCCAGTTGGCGGGGTTAGTGAGACAACTGTGGCTGGAGATTTCGAAGTTGAAGTTTTATTAAATCAAGATCGCACCCTAACTCTTAAGTTTTTTAATAAAGAAAATAGCATTCAGAATTTTGGAGAACAAATAGGTTATACCCAAGGGGTAGGGCTCTCATACAATATAGAATTCGATAATTTAAAAGAATTATTGAATGCCCTTTTTAAAAAACAAACAAAAAAAATAAATTCTAAAAATACTTCAGAAGATGACACTGCCCTACCAGAATTTATGAATTTTAAGGAAAACACCCCCAAAAAACCAGGGAATAATTAATTTTTCTACTTAAAAATCAAATAGTTATTAACGAAAACGTTTGAATTTTTATAAGTTGATAAAATTGATGTATACGAATATTTTTTAACAATAAGTTTTATTAATTTTACAATATTAATATCGCAACTATGGGAAATCAGATAATGAGAATTGGTGTATTAACATCAGGAGGTGACGCCCCTGGAATGAACGCCGCAATACGGTCTGTCGTACGAGCCTGTGCATATCATACTATTGAATGTGTAGGTATCTACAGAGGATATGAGGGAATGATTGAAGGAGATTTTAAAGTATTAAATGCAAGAAGTGTTAATAATATTATAAATAAAGGAGGTACTTTTTTAAAGTCTGCTCGTTCTAAAGAGTTCAGGACTAAAGAAGGGCGTAAAAAAGCCCACGACCAATTACTAAAAGAAAACATTGACGCCTTGGTTTTAATTGGTGGAGATGGAACTTTTACCGGAGGAATGGTCTTTAATGAAGAATTCAATTTTCCTATTATTGGGATACCTGGTACTATTGATAATGATATTGTTGGTACTAATTTCACCCTAGGTTACGATACGGCATTAAATACGGCAGTTGAAGCGATCGATAAGATTAGAGATACGGCCAGTTCACATAAGCGCTTGTTTTTTGTTGAGGTAATGGGACGTGATGTAGGACATATTGCTTTAAATGCAGGAGTTGGTTCTGGTGCTGAAGAAATTTTAGTTCCTGAAGAAGATTTAGGGTTAGATCGCCTATTAGAGTCTTTAGAAAAGAGTAGGCATACAGGTAAGTCATCCAGTATTGTTGTAGTTGCTGAAGGAGATAAGACTGGTAAAAATGTATTTGAATTAAGAGATTACATCGATGAAAATCTCGAAGGCTATGATGTACGTGTTTCTGTTTTAGGACATATGCAGCGTGGAGGGGCTCCTTCCTGTTTTGACAGGGTTTTAGCTTCAAGAATGGGTGTGAAAGCTGTTGAGTCTTTATTGGATGGTAAAAACAACGTAATGGTTGGAACCATCAACAATAAACTTGAGTTATACCCTATTGACAAAGCAGTTAAAGGGCACTCAAAAATTGATGAAGAATTATTAAGAGTATCAGATATAATGAGTATTTAAAAAGGATTAATCAAAATAATAATAAAATGTCAAAAGTAAAAATTGGAATTAATGGATTTGGTCGAATCGGAAGAATCGCTTTTCGTGTTGCTGCTAGCAGACCTGATGTTCAAGTTGTAGGAATTAATGATTTATTAGAAGTAGAGCACTTAGCCTATCTACTTAAGTATGATTCCGTTCACGGAAAGTTTCAAGGAACTATTGAAGTGAAAAATGGTAACTTGGTGATAAATGGTAGTGAAATTCGTGTGTCAGCCGAACGAAATCCAGAAGATTTAAAATGGGATGCAGTTTCTGCCGACGTTGTTTTAGATTGTACAGGAATTTTCACAACACTCGAAGGTGCTCAAAAGCACATCACTGCTGGAGCGAAAAAGGTTGCTATTTCTGCGCCATCTGCAGATGCTCCAATGTTTGTAATGGGGGTAAACCATGATAAAATTACTGTAGATCATACAATTGTATCGAATGCATCTTGCACGACTAATTGTTTAGCACCAATTGCTAAAGTTCTTAATGATAAATTTGGAATAGCTGAAGGTCTTATGACTACGGTGCATGCTGCTACAGCAACTCAATTTACAGTTGATGGTCCTTCTCGTAAAGACTATAGGCTTGGTCGTGCTTCTTTAAACAATATCGTACCTGCTTCTACAGGAGCAGCTAAAGCTGTTGGAAAAGTAATCCCAGAACTTAACGGTAAACTTACAGGGATGGCTTTTAGAGTTCCTACTGTTGATGTTTCAGTTGTTGATTTAACATGTCGTTTAGAAAAAGGTGCTTCTTTCGAAGAAATAAAAGCGGCGATCAAACATGCTTCAGAAAATGAATTAAAAGGAGTTTTAGGTTATACTGAAGAAGGGGTTGTGTCACAAGATTTTATATCTGAATCATTAACAAGCACATTTGATGCCAACGCAAGTATGGCATTAAATGACAATTTTGTAAAAATCATTTCATGGTATGATAACGAATATGGTTACTCTTCTAAGCTAGTAGACTTAGCGCAATATATTACCGCTATCTAAATAATAATTTAAAACATACGCTGCTGCTTTAGTGGTGTATGTTTCTTTTAATTTTCTTCATATGATTTTTGTAATAGACAGCGGTTCAACAAAATGTGATTGGATAGCCATAGATTCTTCAACTGGGAATCAGCTTTTTGAAAAACAGCGAACTAAAGGTTTAAACCCAGCAATTATTTCAGACACGGATGCGTATGATATTATTAAATCAAATGATGTTATCTATGAAAACAAGTTATCTGTTTCTCATATTTATTTTTACGGCGCTGGATGTGGTACTGAAAAACCTGTAAAAATGCTTAAGAGCGTTTTGCTGTCTATTTTTAAAAATGCTGAAGTGGTTGTCAAAGAAGATACTTATGCAGCAGTCTACGCTACAGTAGGAGTTTCTCACAGTCCTGCGGTTGTTTGTATTTTAGGGACAGGTTCTAACTGCTCTTACTATGATGGAAAGTTGATTGATCAGAAAATAATTTCTTTAGGCTATTCAGTGATGGATGATGCTTCTGGAAATTATTACGGAAGACAATTATTAAGAGATTACTATTTTGACCATATGCCTCATGATTTGAAGCTAGTCTTCAAAACTAGATATAATGTTAATGACGATGTGATTAAAAGTAATTTGTACAAAAAGCCAAATCCTAATGCATATTTAGCAACATTTGCAGAGTTTATGATTCTTAATAAAGAGTCGGATTATATACAAAAAGTAATTAAGGATGGTTTGCGCGTATTTGTAGAAAACATGATTCTCCAATATAAAGAGGAACTTAAGACTGTACCTGTACACTTCGCAGGGTCTATTGCTTACTTTACTCAAGATGAAATTAAAGAAGTTGCAAGAGAATATGGATTTACAGTTGGTAATTTTGAGCGGCGCCCCATTGAAGGACTCGTTGAATACCACTCTGAAATTGCTAAAATATCTTAAACGATTACCTTACAGCAATCACACTAATTTCTACATTTACAAACTTTGGTAAATTACTGACCTCCACAGTTTCCCTTGCAGGTGCTATTGCCTCCTCAAAATAGTAGCTATACACACTATTTATAGCTTTAAATGAATTCATGTCTGAAATAAATATAGAAGATTTAATAACATTTTCAAACGTCATATCCGCAGCTTCCAAAACCGATTTTAGGTTCTCCATTACTTGAGTGGTCTCTTCCTGTATTGTGTCCATTACTAATTCACCTGTCTCCGGATTTAAAGCAATTTGTCCAGACGTATATAGGGTGTTGCCGACTAATATAGCTTGACTGTATGGTCCTATTGGTTGAGGTGCTTTTTTTGTACTGATAATCCTTTTCATAGTTTATAATTGTCTATCTGGTTGTCTGCGTTTTTCATATTTAATATCTTTAAACATACTTGAACGAATTCCAATAAAGAAATTCCAAGAACTTCGATTACTAAAAGGAATCCAAGAGAAATTCATTCTCCAGCTCAATAAATCACGTTCAAAACGCAATTGTGTGTACGTAAATCCATTGTTTTTAAGGTCATATCCAGAAGATGCGCCAACACTCCATCTAGGGGAGAGTTCAATATCTCCTGAAAACATTAATGAGTGAGAAGAAATTTCATTTTGTCGCCTCGTGTTGTTGTAATTTACGGCATAAGCTAGCCTTAGACTCCAAGGGATTTTATAATTGTAGAGTGCTGAAGGAACTACTTCTTTATCGTTGTTATTATTTAAGGATTGGTTTGAGTAATCTTGAGTCTTTCCAAATAAATCATCTACTCGACCTCCACTTTTTCTAGACTCTTCTTTTGCTTGGTCATCCTTGGAGTCATCATCATTATTAAAGGAGTCACTTGATAAATTATAACTCATGGTCATATTTGCACTCGATAAACGAAATAAGCTGCCTCCGTTGTTCGCGTTAAACACATCAATTTTCTTATTATTGTTATCTAGTGCATAGGGGTCTAAAGTTGCTCCAAAATTTAGACTCATTTTATTATCAAATAGCTGAGTTCCCCCAGAGACTCTTACGGGGCTCCAGTTGAGTGAATCTCCAGCAACATTGTAGTTGGTAGAGAAATTTAATGAATTTAATAAAAATATTTTCTTTGGATCTGTTGCTGTGCTATCTTTGTCCCGAACTTTTGCTTCCAAGTTGTTGTTTAATGACAAGCTTATTCCGCTAGAAAACGTTTTTCCAGGTGCTCCAAATAATGATTGTTCAAATCGACTATAATCAATCTCGTTTGTAGTAGTGCCATCAGCGCTTATCACTTCATAGCTTTCATAATATTTATCAAATGAAGGATTTATGTTGTAGCTAATAGAAGGGCGCATCACATGACGTATAGCTTGGATTTTTTTATCTTCACCAAAGTCAAACATTCCATAGACAGTGCTTCCTATGCTTGTGCTAAAGTTGTAGGTTCGATACGAATCAAATCCTTTGAGAGGTGTTGTAATGAGCGATTGAGTTTCTATGTCGTACTCTTTTTTTATTGTATTGAAGGTCCAGTTTTCTTTGAAATTCGCGCTAGTACTCATGCTAAAGTGTTTAAATACTTTAAAATTTGTACTTAATGGAATGGTGTGTTGAAATCCTGCTTTTGCATCTTCAAACATTTCAGGTTTAAAAAACAAAGAGTCCGTAGTTTGAATTCGATTTTCAGCACGAACGTTGTATTGGAAGTTGATGTTTTGAATCCCTCCTTTTTTACTTCCTGTTTTGGGAGCAAATGGAAATATTCGATCTATACTTCCCTGGAAAGTTGGCAATGTCATGTTGATGCGCTCCGTATTAGTGTTTTGGGAGTGGGTAGCTGTGACGCTTATGTTTACCTGAGGTTCACCTTTAAATGTCTTAGAATAAGAAACAGATGATGAAAGTGTATTGTTTAAGAAGTTTGATGTATTAAGTTGATTGACAGATTCCTGGAAATAAGTACTTGACCCTAAGTTGACAGAAGCAGAAAATCGAGAACTTGGATTTGACTTAGAATCTTGGCTTTGGTTCCATCTTAAATTATAAATTGAGCTCCTTGAATAATCAGGAAACCCACGTTCACTATTAATTAGATTTTCATAGCGAAAACTTAAAGAACCTCTAAACCTATAACGAACTGCATAACTGCTTTCTATCCGCGCACCATAACTTCCATTTGTGTAATAGTCGCCAAGAGTTGCTAAGTCAAAATAATCACTTAAAGCGAAATAATATCCTCCATTTTGAAGAAAATATCCTCTGTTGTTTTGTTCTCCAAACGTAGGGAAAATTACTCCAGAAGTCCGTTTTTTGGACATTGGCAGGAATGCAAACGGGAATCCTATAGGAGTTGGTACGTTTGCTATAAACATATTAGTAAGACCAGTCACTACTTTTTCTCCGGGGACAATCTTAGCTTTCCGAAGGAGAAAATAGTACTCTGGGTTCTCTATGTTTTCTGAAGTTGTAAATTTAGCACGCTTCACAAAGTATACAGAGTCGTTTTCTTTTTTTGTTAATTCAGAAATAATTCTTCCTCCTTGTTGTTCTGTCTTTGAATTCCAAATCAAGGCTTTCTTGGTTTTGATGTTAAAAGCAATTGAATCAGG
>Ga0209713_10002010_pt1 | contig 12484 bp, 9 predicted proteins | sample ArcOceMetagenome_3_FD_187444 | JGI IMG/M metagenome (GOLD analysis project Ga0209713, IMG submission 187444) | Marine eukaryotic phytoplankton communities from Arctic Ocean - Arctic Ocean- Svalbard ARC20M Metagenome (SPAdes) (version 2) | ecosystem: Environmental > Aquatic > Marine > Oceanic...
TGAGGAGTTTCCGTTTTCGGACTAAAACGGACTAAAAAGCACTGTCCAAACACAATTTTAAAAATCAAATTATTGAAATATTAAAAATTATGTATAAAAAAATACAATACCCTAAATTTTTGGGGGTATAAATTAAAAATAGTATAAAAATTATTATATAGCCCTATTTTTATAGGGGGTATGTGTATAAATATTATAAATTTGAACCCAATAACTAAAAATATTAACTACTAAATTAACTATTATGAAAAAAATTATTTTAAGTGCAATTGCTTTTGTTGGAGCATTAACATTAAACGCACAGGTCGACGCTCCTAAATTATCTGTTTCAGGAACTGTTGATGTGTACGGCACAACAAACACGGTTGACGGCACAGGAACACCAGGACTATTAATTGCAAATCCTGATAAAGCGAATGGCTTTGGACTAGGAATGGCAAATACAGTATTTTCTTATGACGGCGCTAAATCTGGAGTGGTTGCTGATATTGCTTTTGGCCCTAGAGCTGACGATGCAAACATGGCGGGTGCAATCAATCAATTGTATGCTTACTATAACTTAAATGAGAAAGTAACTATTACTGCTGGTCAGTTTAATACGTTTCTTGGATATGAGGTTATTTCACCTGCAGCTAACTTTAACTATTCTGTGTCTTACTTATTTAATGCGGGTCCTTTTTCTCACACAGGAATTAAATTAGATTATGCCGCTTCAGAAGATTTGTCTTTCTTGTTAGCTGTGACTAACGCGCATGCCATATCTAGTGCAGACGCTAACGCAAGTGGAGCAACTCAATATGGTGCTCAAGTAGGCTACAAAGGTCAATACTTAAACTTCATATATGGAGCTGTTACTGAAACATCAGCAACTGATGCCTTGTTTTTAGATTACACAGGTGGTTTTGACTTATCTGACTCATTCTTCGTAGGAATTAACGCTGCATACGCATACTCTGATGAAGAAGAAGCGGGATACCAAGGTGCTGCTCTTTATTTAGAGAACACTTTCTCTGAAACGTTTGCTTTAGGGTTACGCCCAGAGTTTTTCTCATATACTTCTGCAGATGACAGCGAGGATGTTTTAGCCTTAACACTTGCTGCAAGTACGCAGTTAGACGACAACTTAAAGCTTATAACAGAATTACGCTATGACAGTTCTGATGATTACAAAATTGAGGGAATCGCTGCTGAGAAAAATGCTACAGCGCTAACAATTGCTGCAGTTTACTCTTTCTAGTACTCACACCAATACTAACCAACTAAATATATAATTTATGTCAAATTTTATAACTAATTTACCTCTAATAATTCAGGATGCTGCTACAGTTGAAAGTCTTGCTGGAGCGATCAAAGACGACATGGGAATGTTATGGATGCTAATTGCTGGTATCTTAGTATTCTTCATGCAAGCTGGTTTTACTTTAGTAGAATCAGGAATGACACGTTCAAAAAACGCAGTGAATATCGCAATGAAAAACTTGCTTGATATTGCTGTAGGATCTCTTACCTACTGGTTTGTAGGATACTCTTTAATGTATGGTGATACCTCTAACGGATGGTTTTTCTGGAGTGGCATCATGCAAGGCGAAGGTGCTGATTTATTCTTCCAAACAATGTTTGCTGCGACTGCTGCGACAATTGTTTCTGGCGCCATTGCTGGAAGAACAAAATACTCAACCTACATTATCTTTTCAATCGTAATGACTGCTATTATCTACCCTATTGCTGGTGGATGGCAATGGCAAGGGTCGGGCTGGCTGACTGAGCTCGGCTTCATTGACTTTGCTGGTTCTTCAATTGTTCATGCTGTTGGTGGTTTTGCTGCTTTAGTTGCTGCTTATATGGTAGGCCCTAGAATTGGAAAATACATTGACGGAAAAGTAATGCCTATTCCAGGCCACAACCAAATATTAGCAACCTTAGGGGTGTTTATACTTTGGTTAGGATGGTTTGGTTTTAATGGGGGATCTCAACTTGCTTGGGGTGGAGACGATGCGGTTGCCGCTTCAACAGTCGTATTGATCACTAATCTTGCTGCTGCTGCTGGTGCACTAGGGGCGCTTATTACAACATGGATCTGGTACGGAAAGCCACACTTGGCTCAATCTTTAAATGGTGCTTTAGCTGGTTTAGTAAGTATTACTGCAGGGTGTGGAAACATGACGGCTGGTGGTGCTGTATTAGCGGGTTTAATTGGTGGTATCATCGTTGTATTCTCTATTGAAATTATCGAAAAGAAACTTAAAATTGATGATGCTATTGGCGCGGCTTCTGTTCACGGAGTTGTTGGATTCTGGGGGACGATTGTTGTTGGACTTTGGGGTGTAGACGGCGATGCTGGACTTGGGATCTTTAACGGAGGTGGTTCTGCTCAACTTGTAGCACAATTAACTGGAGGCTTGGCATATGCTGTATGGGCAGTGGTACTCTCTTTTGTAGTCTTTGGAGTCCTTAAGTACACTGTTGGATTACGAGTAACTGAAGAAGAAGAAGTTGCTGGACTTGACATCTCTGAACACGGATCTATTGCATATCCAGGAAAAAGAGAAAGAGGTCAAGACTAATTTCTATATACCATTGAGCGGTCACGTGCTCAAAAAAAATTAAAAATAAGTTTGTGATTTTTAGTTTGTGTAAAAACCTTAGGGGCTCGCCTCTAAGGTTTTTTTATATTTATAGTATATTAATCTAAATACCTTTAAAACAACTGGGGTATTTTTGTTGAATTCACAAAAAAAATCACATCACCCCTAAATATTTAGGGGTATTATGCTTTTTAATTACTTTTGATGACAAACTAAAATCATAATCAATGAAAAAAGTAGAAGCAATCATTAGAAAATCTAAGTTTTCTAAGGTTAAGAAAGCACTGCACGAAGTTGGCGTAAACTTTTTCTCTTATTGGGATGTTACCGGCTTAGGTAACGAAAAAGAAGGCCATGTATACCGAGGCGTTTCTTACAGCACAAGCGATATTCAAAGACGTTATTTATCAATAGTTGTAAATGATGATTTTGAAGAGGTAACAATTAAAGCAATCCTTGACGCCGCCTCTACAGGCGAGGTGGGAGATGGGAAAATATTTGTATCACAGGTCGACGAAGTATATAGAATTAGAACCGGCGAAAAAGGCGGCAACACATTAAAATAACAAGCATGGAATTATTAACAATCAATAACGTATGGATGATGATCTGTACGGCACTTGTTTTCTTTATGCATACAGGATTTGCATTTCTAGAAATCGGACTGACACGTCAGAAAAACACAATCAACATATTATTTAAAAACATCTTTATTATAACGGTAGGGCTTTTACTGTACTATATCATAGGGTTTAACTTAATGTATCCAGGAGATTTTAATGGATACATTGGCTCAATCGTAACCGGAATTACACCCCCAGAAAACGGAATGACTGCGGACTATGCAGACGGAGGCTACACATGGTGGACCGACTTTCTGTTCCAAGGCATGTTTGCGGCCACTGCGGCAACAATTGTGTCGGGTGCCGTTGCTGAACGTATGAAAATTGGCGCTTTCATGATCTTCACTATTGTATACGTTGGATTCGTATATCCAATTGCGGGGTCTTGGCAGTGGGGTGGTGGATTTTTATCCAGCTTAGAGTTTGGAGACGCAACAGGTTTTTATGATTTTGCTGGGTCAACGCTAGTGCACTCTGTTGGAGGATGGGCGGCACTTGTAACTGTTTGGCTACTTGGCGCTCGTATCGGAAAATTTAAAGACGGAAAACCGCAAGCGATTCCTGGGCATAGCATTCCACTAGCCACAGCGGGAGTTCTTATTCTTTGGTTAGGTTGGTTTGGATTTAATGGGGGCTCAGTGCTTTCAGCTGATCCAGAAGCAACCTCATTGACGCTAGTAACCACTTGTCTAGCTGCTGCTGCTGGTGGCGTTGTCGCAATGATTACATCTACCATTTTATATAAAAACCTAGACTTAACAATGTTCCTTAATGGGATTTTGGGAGGGCTGGTAGGGATTACTGCTGGGGCAGACCAAATGAGCCCAGAAGACGCAATCCTGATAGGTGCTATTGCTGGAGTGCTTATAGTGTTTGCAGTAAGATTGGTAGACAAAATAAAGTTGGATGATCCTGTTGGAGCAATAGCCGTACACCTTATTTGTGGTGTCTGGGGAACACTTGCTGTAGGACTCTTTGGAGCAAAGGCTGGATTTGATCAGTTTGTTATTCAATTAATAGGCGTGGCTTGTTATGCTGTGTTTTGTATCGTCACTTCTTTTGTAATTATATACACACTTAAGAAAACTATTGGAATTAGAGTGTCGGAAAGAGAAGAGCTAGAAGGCCTTGACGCACACGAACATAAAATGGACGCATACCCCGATTTTAGATTAAATGAACATTAACTGTTTTGGGTTAGTCAACGAAAAAACCCGCAATTGCGGGTTTTTTTATATTAATTTAACTCCTAAATTGATTTAGGAGAAGGGGGGTTAAAACGATACTAAATACGCATCAGCTAATAACTTAGGAGTGATGAGGTTTGGTTTCCCAATCCCTAACTAAATAAACGGACTGACATCTAAGTGTAGGAAGACGCCACGGGTCTTGGCGCGGATATGCAAAAAGCCTCAAAAGGTATCTTTTGAGGCTTTTTATTTTGATATTAATATTGATGCTATGCGGAGTTTCTACTTGCATTTATATTTCCAAACAAAGAGCGCATTACAATCTTCTCGTATACCTCAATTTGAGCGTCATCTCTTGGAGATTCTTTTTCAAGATCTTGAATTTTCTTTAGCGCATATTGCTGAATCGTTAGTAACGGCAGCACAATAGACTCCCGTACTGAAATAGAGGCTTTTCCTGCGGGTTCTTCTTGCATTAACTCATCGTAGCCCGTTAGCTTTAGTAATAATCGTTTTGTTGTTACGTATTCAGAATATATCACATTCCAAAACGCGCCATACTCAGGATCCTCAGACATATATTTTGTAAGACCAAAGAAAGATTTAGACAAAGACATCATGCTATTCTCGATAAGTGTTTTGAAAAAATCTGAGGTTTTAAAAAGGTGTTGTGCCTTTTCAAACTCCCCAATATCTTCGTAATGTTTTAACGCAGTTCCAACACCAAAAAACCCAGGTACGTTTTGTTTTAACTGACTCCAGGAGCCCACAAAAGGTATCGCTCTTAAGTCTTCAAAAACCAGCCCTTCTGATTTACCCCGCTTGGATGGACGGCTCCCTATATTTGTTTTTGCGTAAAATTTTAGGGTACTCATGTGTTGCAAATAAGAGATAAACTTTGGGTGCGCCTTGAAGTCTACATACGCCTCGTGACTAAGCTTAGACAAGTGAGACATAACCGTCCTGTTTTCAGAAGTCATGGTTAGGTCTTTGTCACTTAAGCTGTTTTGTACTCCCGAGCTTATTAGCTGCTCTAAATTGTATTGTGAAGAATCCAAAGTTCCAAAATTGGAGCTTATCGTTTGACCCTGAATTGTGAGCTGAACCTCTTTATCCTCAATAGTTGGCCCCAGTGAAGCATAAAAATTGTGTGTTTTTCCGCCGCCTCTTGCAGGTGGGCCCCCTCGACCATCAAAGAAAATAACAGTGACATCATACTTTCTAGAAATAGCCGTTAAGTGCTCTTTGGCCTGGTATATCGCCCAGTTTGCCATTAAATACCCTCCATCTTTAGTCCCATCACTAAATCCAAGCATAATGGTTTGCCTATTCCCACGCGCTTTTAAATGAGCGGCGTAATTTGAATTTGTATAAAGCTCTTCCATGACAGAGGGCGCGTTTTGTAAATCTGTGATTGTCTCAAAAAGTGGCGCAATATCAACCGTTAATTCATCTTCAAAAGCGACAAGCTTAAGCATAGCATATAATTGCATGACGTTAAGCGTTGTTTGGTTGTTACTTATAATGTAGCGATTAGCAGCTTTCTCTCCGTTTGTTTGCTGAATGGTTTTAATTGCCGCCATTGTTTTGAGGGCCTTTAAAGTTTCTTTATCTGTTATCAAAGACATGTCTAAACGCCCTTCTATTTTAGATAAGATCGCTATTTGTTTCGCCTCCGATAAATTGTGGTAGTTTGCCGGGAATATAGAACTTCCACTTGCAATTAAAACAGTGACCATGTCGTTAAATACCGCTTCATGTGCTCGACTGTCTTGGCGAATATCTAGTGATGAAAAGTGAAACCCAAACAAGTGTATTTTATTCAAAAGACTATTTACCTCTGGTGCATAAAGCGATTGATGTTTTTGAATGATTTCTGCCTTAATTTGTTTTAATTCAGACACTAAATGATCCAACGTCAAATACGTTTTCTTGTTGGTTATCATTTTATACATTTCAGCTTCAAGCTCAGTAACACGTTCTTCTACGCCTGCAAAAGACACTTTCCGCTTTAACTGTCTTAAATCTCGGTAGTAATTTTTAATTATTGTTTCTCGCAACCTAGACGCTACCTTTAAGGTTATTTCTGGAGTTACAAATGGGTTTCCATCTCTATCGCCTCCTGGCCAGAATCCTATGTTTATGATGTCATTTTTGATGTGCTCTCCTTCAAATATGTTTTGCTGGATATAATCATAAACTGTCCCAAATGATTTATAAAACACGTTTTCTAAATACCAAATAAGACTAACCGCCTCATCATAAGGGGTTGGCTTTTTATGTTTAAAAAACGGTGTTTTACCAAGCTGGGCAAGGAGCTGATGTATTCTAGTTAAATCGTTTTCTTTTATGGCCTCTGTTAAATCTGTAATAATTCCTAAAACTGAGCCTGGATAAAATTGGGTTGGATGCGCCGTGAGCACAATACGAACCTTAAACTCCTCTAAGTATTTTTTTAGAAGCTCTAATTTGTTTTCCGAGCTTGCCGTTTCTTTTAAACTTCGCAACGTTCCAATGCCGTCCATGTTATTGACAATAGGAAAAGCAGCATCTTCAATAGCGTCAAACAAAACTACTTGTCTTTCAATGTATTGTATAAATCGAAACAGTAAATTAATTTGACTTTTAGGCGATCGCCTCGCTTGGTATTTTTTAAAAAATGTGTCTACGATTGCCGTAGGAGTTTCGTTCTTTGAAAACCCTTTTTGACAGGTTTCAAAAAAGAGAGGTAACAAAGCGCCTGTTTTTGTAATTGTATCAAAAGGAAGTGTCATAAATATACTGTTGTATATTTGATATTTTGATAAAACATTTTGTTTAAACCTAGTGATTTTTGGCTGTGTGGACATTTATTTAGTACATTAAATTTCACCCAAAATTACTAAAGCACCTTCAGAATTCATGTATAATAATGGGATTTTTGCGAATATTCGTGTAATGACTGGCTTCGTAAGTCATAATCTTAACAAACTCTAGAAATCCTTCAATATCCCACAGCAAAAACCACCCCTTTCCTTTTCCGAAAAGTCTAAAGTTGTTTTCTTTAACAAATTGGTAAATCGATTGACTTACTGTAAATTTAGAATTTCTAATCCATATATTCAAGATTATGATTGAGATCGAACGAAAATTTTTAGTAACATCTAGCGGCTATCGTAAACAAGCTTCTAGAAAATCTATTATTATTCAAGGGTATTTAAGCAGCAATCCCGAACGGACTGTACGAGTTAGATTGCGCGATCAAACAGGCTACATCACCATCAAGGGAAAGAGCAATGAAAGCGGACTTAGTCGTTTTGAATGGGAAAAAGAGGTTTCTAAATCTGACGCTGAAGCACTTTTGGAGCTATGTGAGGAAACTGTTATTAGCAAAACACGTTTTGAGGTGCGCATAGCAGATCATCTTTTTGAAGTTGACGAGTTTGATGGCCCCAATAAAGGACTTGTAATTGCCGAGGTTGAGCTTCGTTCAGAAAATGAAGTGTTTTCAAAACCAGACTGGCTAGGTCGTGAGGTAACAGGAAGTAAAAAGTATTACAACTCCAGCCTCAGCCAACACCCTTTCTGTGATTGGGATTGATTGAATAATTGTCATTAAAACGGTATTAAAATTATTATATTCGCAACTTAAATGGATTTAAAAACTAACTAAATGAATACAAACACTACTAATTTTAAAATTCAAGAAGCGCTAGACGCTCTTGGTGTTAAAGACATAAACTTAGGAACTTCTACAGGGGCTAATAGTTTTGCTAATGGCCCTACTATCAATAGCTATTCTCCTGTGGATGGTAAAAAAATTGGAAGTGTCGTTTGCACGTCTCAAGGAGATTATGAGGCTGTAATGACCTCAGCAACGGCGGCGTTTGTTGATTGGCGTACAATGCCTGCGCCTCAAAGAGGAGAAATTGTTCGACAATTTGGAAATAAGCTAAGAGACCTAAAGGAGCCCCTAGGAAAACTTGTGTCTTATGAAATGGGAAAGTCCCTTCAAGAAGGCTATGGAGAGGTTCAAGAAATGATTGATATCTGTGATTTTGCGGTTGGATTGTCTAGACAGCTAAACGGGCAAACCATTCCTTCTGAACGCCCTAGTCATGTAATGAGAGAGCAGTGGCACCCCATTGGAGTCGTTGGTATTATCTCTGCGTTTAATTTTCCAGTCGCTGTTTGGGCTTGGAATACTGCTTTGGCGTGGATCTGTGGGAATGTATGTGTATGGAAAGGTTCTGAAAAAGCACCCCTATGCTCTATTGCTTGTCAGAATATTATTGCCGAAATTTTAAAAGAAAATAACTTACCTGAAGGAATTTCTTCAATTATAAATGGAGACTACAAAGTAGGTGAAATGATGACCACGGACACAAGAGTGCCTTTGGTCTCTGCAACTGGCTCTACAAGAATGGGACGAATTGTTGGCGCAACTGTTGCTCAACGTTTTGGAAAATCATTGTTAGAATTGGGCGGAAATAATGCGATTATTATCACACCAACCGCCGATTTAAAGGTGGTGGTTCCTGGCGCTATTTTTGGTGCTGTAGGAACTTGCGGACAACGTTGTACGTCTACTCGACGCCTTATTATTCACGAATCTGTATATGATAAAGTAAGAGATGCAATTGTGGGTGCTTACGGGCAGTTAACAATCGGAAACCCTTTGGATGAAAAAAACCATATTGGACCCTTAATTGATCATGATTCTGTGAATACTTATTTAGCGGCTATTGAAAAAGCGAAAGCTGAAGGCGGTACCGTATTGGTTGACGGAGGTGTTTTGGAGGGTGAAGGCTATGAAAGTGGCTGTTATGTTAAGCCAGCGATTATTGAAGCTGAAAATCATTTTGAAATTGTACAACATGAAACATTTGCACCTATTTTATATTTAATGAAATATTCTGGAGCCGTAGAAAATGCGATCGATAAACAAAACGGTGTTGCGCAAGGCTTGTCTTCTGCGATCATGACCAACGAGCTAAAAGAGGCTGAAAAGTTCTTGTCATATTCGGGTTCTGACTGTGGCATTGCCAATGTAAACATTGGAACCTCTGGTGCAGAAATCGGAGGGGCTTTTGGTGGTGAAAAAGAAACGGGAGGTGGACGCGAGTCTGGTTCTGATGCATGGAAAGTGTATATGCGACGCCAAACAAACACCATTAATTATTCAGACGAATTACCTTTAGCACAAGGGATCAAGTTCGATTTGTAAGCAATTTAATACCCCCTATTATAAAAGTCACAGCCTATGGTTGTGGCTTTTTTGAATTTCTAAATTGAAGGTAGCGCTAACTATACTTCGCTTTCCTTAGTATTCGCATACTTTCCTTATAAAGCCCATATACTTCATCGCTATGATTATACAACAACGCTTTGGCTGCCTGGAGCTGAACAAGAGCAGCCTCAATGCCGTTGAAATAACAAATCAAGTACGTGGCGGGTACATTCTTTAAATCCTTAATTTGCCCCGTTGTAAGTTCAGACCCCTGTTTAAGTCGGTCCATAAGTGCATTATTCGCGTTTAAAATATGGTGTAAAATTTTTTTATCGTACTGAGGTGGCGAAAAAAGCAATTCTGAATCAATGCTATAAGTCGCGTTATTTCCAAAAGTAATGGTCGTTTTTTCTAGCTTAAAGTAGGTGTTTTGTCCGTTTAAACCAAGGTTAACATACTCAACGATTTCAAAAGAATTCTTGTCATATGAAATCTCAACAGCATCCAGAGTCGAGTAAAACAAGCGCACCTGTTCGTTAATCAATGCAATGTCCACCCGTGAATAAAACGTTTGGTTTTCTATTCGTTTTCTTTTGCCAGACCAACACATTACAAAATACTCTTTGAAGACCTTGTATTTAGGGTCGTAATCTTCTCTCTGCGTCATGAAATCAAACACCCCGTCTAAAGTGTATTCTATATTGTTTTGAGCATGCGCTTCAATTGCTGAAACAATTTCAGAATTGGAGTCTCTCAACTCAATATCAAAAACTTTGGGCATACTAATGCTTCCTTCTCTAAAAAAAACGGCCCCCCCATAATATTTCCAAATATTTTTTCTAAGCGAAGTGATTTCTAGTGACTCTTTTGGTCTAATGGTAACCAGCCCAACCACTTTGTCATCGTTAAGGTGTGGAAACGGAATGTTTTCATATTGAATAACAGGCGGGGCGCTCAGGTAAGCATTAATTAGATTTTGAATCTTACTATCATCAAAAAAATCAACTCCAATAATGTGATTGTATTGGTCGTCAACTCCAATAACAATATATGAGTTATTGGCGGGGTTGCTGTTTGATAATGCACAGATATGCTTTAAAAACTTAGCCTTGCCCTCTTTATTGCTAATGTTAATTTGTAGTTTCTTATCATAAAAACTGCATTCGTCATTATGAGCAAGTAAATTTTTGATAAGAAGTCGCTTGTTAATCATTTTTGAAGCTTAAAGCTGTTATTTGTAGGTCTATAACTAGTGTCTGCTAGGTTTGGCGTCTTAAAGTTAGTAAACAAAGGGGGTAAATGAGTTGAAATGAATTTAAGTTTTAACCATTTGTTAACAAGGTGAACGAAAATATTTTAACAAATTGCAACTTATAAGTTGTTGAACCAATAAACAGTTAAAATAAAACATTGTGATGGAGGGAGATAAAAAGGGGATTGACATTCAATCAATCAACGATAAAATTGAAAAAGAAAGTGCCTTTGTAGATTTACTTACACTGGAAATGAATAAAGTGATTGTGGGGCAAAAACACATGATCGAGCGTTTGCTTATAGGGCTTTTAGGTCAAGGGCACATCCTTTTAGAAGGGGTTCCAGGGCTTGCCAAAACACTGGCAATAAACACCTTATCTCAAGCGGTAGCGGGTAGTTTTAGCAGAATTCAATTTACGCCAGACCTTCTTCCTGCAGATGTAGTGGGAACCATGATTTATAACATAAAAGCTAATGATTTTACGATAAAAAAAGGGCCTATTTTTGCAAACTTTGTGTTGGCTGATGAAATTAATCGTGCCCCTGCTAAGGTACAATCTGCTCTTTTAGAGGCGATGCAAGAAAAACAAGTTACCATTGGAGACGAAACTTTTATTTTAGACAAGCCATTTTTAGTTATGGCAACTCAAAACCCAGTAGAGCAAGAAGGAACTTACCCGCTTCCAGAAGCGCAAGTCGATCGTTTTATGTTAAAAACAATCATCGACTACCCAAAACTAGAAGATGAGCAGCTCATTGTTCGCGCCAATCTTAAAGGGGCCTTTGAAAAGATAAACGCCGTTGTATCCGTTAAGCAAATCTTAAGCGCACAAGCTGCGGTTAGAGAGGTTTATATGGATGAAAAAATTGAAAAATATATTTTAGATATTGTATTTGCTACGCGATACCCAGAAAAATATCGTTTGCCCGAACTAAAGCCTTTAATTTCTTTTGGCGCCTCTCCAAGGGGTAGTATTAACCTAGCGACTGCCGCAAAGTGCTATGCGTTCATAAGGCGTCGTGGTTACGTAATCCCTGAAGATGTCCGTGCTGTTGTATACGACGTTCTACGTCATCGTGTTGGAATTACTTATGAAGCGGAAGCGGAGAATGTTACCTCAGAAGATATTATTAGTAAAATTGTCAATGTTATTGAGGTCCCTTAATTGGGTGTCATTTTATTATGTGGGTTAAACACAAAAAACCCTCTCATTAACAGCATACGTATCAAATGGACACTAAGGAATTACTAAAAAAGGTTAGAAAAATAGAGATCAAAACACGCCGGTTGTCCGACCATGTGTTTGGAGGTGAGTACCACTCAACCTTTAAGGGGCGTGGAATGACTTTTTCTGAAGTGAGGCAATATCAATATGGCGACGATGTAAGAAATATTGACTGGAATGTTACAGCGCGATGTAATGAACCGCATATAAAGGTTTTTGAGGAAGAGCGCGAATTAACACTTATGTTAATGGTTGATGTTTCGGGGTCCAAATTATTTGGAACAGAATCGCAATTTAAAAATGAAATTGTAACTGAAATTGCGGCCACACTTGCTTTTTCAGCCACACAAAATAATGATAAGATTGGACTCATTTTGTTTTCCGACACGGTTGAATT
>Ga0209713_10002011_pt1 | contig 12481 bp, 9 predicted proteins | sample ArcOceMetagenome_3_FD_187444 | JGI IMG/M metagenome (GOLD analysis project Ga0209713, IMG submission 187444) | Marine eukaryotic phytoplankton communities from Arctic Ocean - Arctic Ocean- Svalbard ARC20M Metagenome (SPAdes) (version 2) | ecosystem: Environmental > Aquatic > Marine > Oceanic...
CCGCGCGTGCAGACGGCCGAGAAGTTTGGAAAGTTGCGTGATCAGCTGCCGAAGCTACCCGACCGAAATGCTAAGCGTCAAGCGCAAGAAGGGCGGCGAGAAGGAGATCCCGCAGTGGAAGCTCGACTTGATGGGCGAGGAGCGCAAGCCCGTCCCCTCGACGAGCGCCGCGGCGCCCGCTGCGGCGGCTGCTTCGTCGGCAGGCACATTTCGCCGCCCCCGCCGCGCAGAGCAAGGCCCTGGTCGACGGACGCGCTCTCACGCGCTACGTGCCCCCCCCCCCTTTCGTTGGCAGGCGAGGGCTCCGAGCGGAAGCGGGCCCGCGACGAGGACGCACCCGCTGAGAGCGACCGTGCCAGCGCCGCTGCCGCCGCCTCCTCGACCAGATACCCTGGCAGCGGAGGGGACGGCGGCGGCGGCGGCGGCGGGGACGACGACGACGACGACGACGACGACGACGACGATGACAACGTCGACCTGAGCGCGTACGATCTCGGCGACGAGGACGAGGCCAGGGCGGACCACGCGTCGTCGGCGCCGCCGCCGCCGCCACCGCAGTACCAGCCGTCGCGCGAGGAGCTGCTGCTGATGCGCGAGGCGGCCGACAGCGGCCGCGTGCAGGGCAGCAGGAAGACCTTCTTCATCGACGACAACCTCGAGTCGCAGGAGAAGAGCGCGGGCAAGGAGCGGAGGGAGGACCTGAAGAGGACCAAGTTCCTGGCCAAGCAGATGATGGGGAGGTAGGCGGGGCAGAGAGAGAGGTGATCGGTGTGCGCTTGCGCAGAGTGAGTCTCGCATAAGTCTCGCAGCTCTCGGTTTCCCATCTGTCTGTCATTAAAAAAAGACACACGCCCTTCCCCATATACAGCCCGTTCCAGCGACTTCTCTACTTATACTCTACTTGCGCCGCCCGCGCTTGCTGCCGCCCGTAGCCGCCGAGCTGCTGCTCGCGCCCGCGTCGGGCGAGTCCTCCTCGAGCTTGATCACCTCCGCGCAGGCAGGCATCGGCCGCTTCCTCGAGCTGGCGCGATCGGCCTCCACGGCCTTCTGAGCCCCCTTCTCGACCGCCTCCACCACATCCTGCTCGTGCGCCGCCATCCGATTCTTCAGCGCCCGATTCGGGAACAGCGACGCCTGCAGCGGCTCGCGCGTCAGCGGGCTCTTCCGACGCTCCTCGGGCAGCGCCAGCACCTCCTCGATCGCCGAACGCTCGTAGGTGTGCCCGTCCGAGGCCACCACCGGGTCCTGCATCACCTCGTACGTGATCGGGCACACGAACTCGTCCGGCGTCTTGAGCTCGTCGAGGCCGAGCGCCGTGCGACGCTCGCGCCGCGCCGCCTCGGCCGCCTCGCGTCCCGTCGCCAGCTTCGTGCGCGCGCGCTGCAGCTCGGCGTCGGCCACGCGCACGGCCGCCGCCTGGTCGATGGCCTGCTGCAGCGCGGCGGCGTCGTCGCCCGCCTCGGTCGCGATGAGGCGCTCGGTGGCGGTTGGCTGCAGAAAGCTGAGCAGCCTGGCGAGCCTTGGCCGGAAGTCGTGGGGTGGCGGCGGCGGGCGGGCGGCGAGGGCTGCGAGGATGGCGGGGCGGCTTTGCTGGTCATTACAGCCCAGGTTGTTCAGCGCGCACGCCGCAGACTCTGCCGTCTCCGCCTCCGCCGCGTGCAGCAGCGCGACGAGCGGCACGATGGCGCCGGCTGAGCGGATGGCGGCTGCGCCCGCATCCTCGCTTGCCAGGTTGTGCAGCGCGCTTGCTGCTGTGCGGGCCGTCTCTCCGTGCAGCAGCGCCACGAGGGGCGGGATGGCTCCCGCCTCGAGGATCTCGGCGCGGTTCACGTCCTTCTTGACTTCATGGTCCCAGCTGAGGTTCCACAGCGCGCCGGCAGCAGCGTTCGCGACCGTAGACGCCGCGCCCAGCAGCTGCACGAACAGCACGATCGCGCCTGCCTTCTGGCAGGCCTCGATGGCTGCGGATGTCGTGGCGAGGTTGGCCACGAGACCTGCTGCGTTTGCCAAGAGAACCTCGTTGCCGGCAGTGGGCGCTGTTCGCAGCAGTGCGACGGTAGGAGCGACAGCGCCCGCCTCGATGAGCTGCGGCTCGGACCCATCGAGCATTGACAGGCGCACAAGTGCCTGGAGAGCGTACTCAGTCGTCTTGGAGTTGGGACCGGCACCGAGCAGCCAAATCAGCCCCACGTGGCCATTCGCCGCGATGACGCTGTCTATCTGCGCCTCGTCGCAGCACATAGCTCGAAGGTTGCGCGCGAGCTCCTCGCCGCTGCCAGCCAAGAGAGCCTGCATGTCTCGTCGTGTAGGTGTCAGCGCTGGCCGATGGCTCGCGGTCGTCGTGTGCGTGGCGCGCCGCTGGAACCCTGCTCACTTCGTGTGCGCGCGCGCGCGCGCGCGCGCGCGCGCGCCGCGCCAACCCGAATTCGGGAGGGAAAGACCAAACCGTGGACGCGATAAGAAACGCGGCCAAATGCCAAAGGTGTATGGTTTCGGCTGCGGCAGCCCTGCTGCTGAACACACGATAACGGCAGCTTCTCTGGTCTGTCTGCTTGCGCCGCCCGCGCTGCGGACGCCCGGGCAGTCGATCGAGCTGCTAAGCGGCGTCAAGCCCAAAATGGAGCCCACAAGCTCGAGCTCGTGACTGACTGCCTGATGACTATTTTCTCACACGCGCTTGATGGGAGGTCGGCAGCATCTCTCCTCTACTTGCGCCGCCCGCGCTTGCTGCCGCCCGCAGCCGCCGAGCTGCCCGCGCCAGCATCGGACGAGTCCTCCTCGAGCTTGATCACCTCGGCGCCGGCAGGCATCGGCCGCTTCCTCGAGCTCGCGCTCGTGCGCTGAGCCTCGGCGGCCGCGACCGCCTTCTGCGCCCCCTTCTCGACCGCCGCCTCGACCTCCTGCTCGTGCGCCGCCATCCGATTCTTCAGCGCAATGTTGGGGAACAGGAACGGCTGCAGCGTCGCGCGCGTCAGCGGGCTCCTGCGCCGCTCCTCGGGCAGCGCCAGCACCTCCTCGATCGCCGAACGCTCGTACGTGTGCCCGTCCGACGCGCACACCGGGTCCTGCATCACCTCGTACGTGATCGGGCACACGAACTCGTCCGGCGTCTTGAGCTCGTCGAGGCCGAGCGACGTGCGCCGCTCGCGCCGCGCCGCCTCGGCCGCCTCGCGCATGGCCGCCAGCTTCGTGTGCGCGCGCTGCAGCTCGACGTCGGCCACACGCACGGCCGCCGCCTGGTCGATGGCCTGCTGCAGTGCGACGGCGTCGTCGCCCTCCTCGGCCGTGGCGAGGCGCTCGGTGGCGGTTGGTTGCAGCCTTTTGAGCAGCTTGGTGAGGTCTGGCCGGCCTCCGTGGGGCGGCGGCGGCGGTGGGCGGGCGGCGAGGGCGGCGAGGATGGTGGGGGTTTGCTGGTCATGAGTGGACATGTTGATCAGCGCGCCCGCCGCATTCTCTGCCGTCTCCGCCTCCGCCGCGTGCAGCAGCGCGACGAGCGTCACGATGCCGCCGGCCGACCGGATGACGGATGTGCCCACAGCTTCGTCTGCCAGGTTTAGCAGCGCACCTGCTGCTGTGCGGGCCGTTTCTCCGTGCAGCAGCGCCACGAGGGCTGGGATTGCGCCCGCCTCGCGGATCTCGGTGATGTTCACGACCTTCTTGGCTTCAGCGTCAAAGCTGAGGTTGCACAGCGCGCCAGCGGCCTGTCTCGCAATCAAAGGCGCCGCGCCCAGCAGCGACACCAGCGTCGCGATTGCGCCCGCCTTCTGGAAGGCCTTCATGGCTGCGGATGCCATGGCGAGGTTGGACACGAGGCTGGCTCCGTTTTCCAAGACATTTTCGTTGCTGGCCGTCGGCGCCGTCCGCAGCAGCGCGACGATGGGGGCGACAACTCCGGCCTGGACGATCGGCACCTTGGCCTTCTTGAGGCATGACAGTTCCACAAGTGCTTGGACGGCGTGCTCAGTCGTGTTGGAGCCTGCCCCGGCGTGAAGCAGCGTGATGAGCGCAAGGTGGCCGTCGGCTGCTAGGACGCCCTCACGCTGCGTCTCGTCGAGGCAAAGCCGCAAGATGTTTGCTGCGAGCTGCTCGCCGCTGCTAGCCAAGACCGCCTGCATTTTCCGCGGTTTTATGCGCGAATGCAGATCGCGAGCACAACCAGCGCAGGCGAAAGCTAGAAGCACCCTGCGTTTCTCAGAGAAGAAAATGCACATACGAACTCAAAAATCTATAAATGGCGTCCAAAAGGCGTTGGCCGCTCATGCAGGCTGGGGCGCAAAAGGCTCGAGCGATGAAGCTGGCGCAGCAGCATCTCTCCTCTACTTGCGCCGCCCGCGCTTGCCGCCGCCCGCGGCCGCCGAGCTGCTGCTCGCGCCCGCACCGGCCGGCGGCGGCCGCTTCCTCGAGGCCACACTCGTGCGCTCCGCCTCGACGGCCTTTCGCACTGCCTTCTCTACGAGCGCCTCCGCCTCCTGCTCGTGCGCCGCGATCCGGTTCTTCAGCGCCCGATTCGGGAACAGCGACGCCTGCAGCGGCTCGCGCGTCAGCGGACTCCTCCGCCGCTCCTCGGGCAGCGCCAGCACCTCCTCGATCGCCGAACGCTCGTACGTGTGCCCGTCCGAGGCCACCACCGGGTCCTGCATCACCTCGTACGTGATCGGGCACACGAACTCGTCCGGCGTCTTGAGCTCGTCGAGGCCGAGCGACGTGCGCCGCTCGCGACGCACCGCCTCGGCCGCCTCGCGCATGGCCGCCAGCTTCGTGCGCGCGGGCTGCAGCTCGTCGTCGGCCACGAGCACGGCCGCCGCCTGGTCGATGGCCTGCTGCAGCGCGGCGGCGTCGTCGCCCGCCTCGGCGGCGGTGAGGCGCTCGGTGGCGGTTGGCCGCAGGTATTGGAGCAGCTCGGCGAGGTTTGGCCAGTCGTCGTGGGGCGGCGGCGGCGGGCGGGCGGCGAGGGCGGCGAGGATGGCTGGGCGGCTTTGCTCGTCAAGAATGGACATGTTGTCCAGCGCGGCCGCCGCATACACTGCCGTCTCCTCGCTCGCCGCGTGAAGCAGCGCGACGAGCGGCACGATGCCGCCGGCGGAGATGATGGCGGCTGCGCCCGCAGCGTCGTTCGCTAGGTGCCACAGCGCGCATACTGCATTGTAGGCCGTCTCTCCGTGCAGCAGCGCCACGAGGGGCGGGACGGCTCCCGCCTCGAGGATCTCGGCGCGGTTCACTTTCTGCTTGGATTCAGGGTCCCAGCTGAGGTTCCACAGTGCGCCGGCAGCGGCGTCCGCGACCGCAGGCGCCGCACCCAGCAGCGACACGAGCGGCACGATCGCGCCCGCCTTCTGGAAGGCCTCGACGCCAGCGGTTGTAAAGGTAAGGTTGCTCACGAGAAGGGCTGCGCGTGCTAAGCTCCGCCTGTCGGCCCTTGGCACCGTTCGCAGCAGTGCGACGGTAGGAGCGACAACACCCGCCTCAATGAGCTGCGGCTCCGACCCATCGAGCATTGACAGGTCCAGAAGTGCCTTGAGAGCGTACGCAGTCGTCTTGGACTCTGGACCGGCGCCAAGCAGCCAAATCAGCCCCACATGGCCATTGGCCGCCATCACGCTGTCGCGCTGCGCCTCGTCGCAGCACATAGCTAGAAGGTTGCGCGCGAGCTCCTCGCCGCTGCCTGCCAAGAGGGCCTGCATTTCTCGTCGTGTAGGTGGCCGATGGCTCGCGGTCGTCGTGTGCGCGCGGCGCGGCCGCCGCGCGCGCGCCAACCTCGAATTCGGTGAACAGCCGATAATCGGCAGCTGCGGGCGCCCAAAGCGGCGTCAAGCCCAAACCGGAGCCCACAAGCTCGAGCTTGTGACTGACTGCCTGATGACTGAGTGCACACGCGCGCCGCAAGCCCTTGGAATCCCGTGCACAACCAGCGCACTGTGGCGCTGAGCTGGCGCGCGCTGACGAACTCGAAGACAGTGAAAAGTCATTCAGGGCATGCCACCAGACGCGCCACCGCCCTCCTCCACCACCGTCGGGCTAGTCTTCGACGAGGCGTGCCAGCTGCACATACCACCCGAGAAGTTTGGCAAGTCGACGCCCGTCGAGCACGCCGAGCGGCCGGAGCGGACGCAGATGATCTGGGACCAGGTCGTCAAGTCAAAGCTCGAGCAGCAGTGCGAGCGTGTGCCGGCGCGCGATGCGACGCGCGACGAGGCGCTCACGTGCCACTCGTGCGAGCACTGGGACGCGCTGAACGCGCTCGAGCACGAGCTGCCCGACCAGCGTGGCGCGTGGGTCGGCCCTAACGACGACGGCCCGCTGGCCGGCGCTGGGTGGCTGATGCGCGGCAACGACATGTACTTCAACGAGGCGTCGCCGCGCGCCGCGAGGCGCGCCGCCGGCGGCGTGCTCGCGCTCACCGAGGCCGTGTGCTCCGGCCGGGTGCGCTCCGGCTTTGCCATCGTGCGGCCGCCGGGCCACCACGCGTGCGCCGACCGGATGTGCGGCTTCTGCTTCCTCAACTCGGTGGCGATGGCGGCGCGCGCAGCGGTGCGGAAGCACGGCATGCGGCGCGTGCTCATCGTCGACTGGGACGTCCACCACGGCAACGGCACGCAGCAGATCTTCGACGACGACCCGTCGGTGCTGTTTGTGTCGCTGCATAGGTTCTGCAAGGGCTTCTTCCCGGGCACCGGCGCGCCGAGCGAGGTGGGCCGCGGCGCCGGCGCCGGGCACACGCTCAACGTGGCGTGGACGCACGAGGGGATGAGCGACGCCGAGTACCTCGCCGCCTTCGACGCGCTCGTGCTGCCGGTCTGCCGCCAGTTTGCGCCCGAGCTCGTGATGGTCTCGGCCGGCTTCGACGCTGCGAGCGGCGACAAGATGGGCGGCATGGAGCTGAGCGTGCAGGGCTTCGCGGCGATCGCGGCGCGGCTGGCGCTGCTGCCGAGCGCGGGCGGCCGCGTCGTGTACGCGCTCGAGGGCGGCTACAAGCCGTCGGTCGCGGCGCGCTGCACGCTGGGCGTACTGCGCGTGCTGCTTGGAGCGCCCGAGGTGCGGCCGCTCGCCGCCGCCGCCGCCGCCGCCGCCGAGGAGGGCGCACCGCCGTCGCTCGCCGGGCTGCGCCGCGGCGCGCAGCAGGCGATTGAGGCGTGCGCGCGCGCGCAGGCGCCGTTCTGGTCGGTGCTGGCGGCGCGCGCGGGCGTGCAGCGCGCGCTGCGCCTCTCGGGAGGCTCGTCCGCCTCCTCGCCGCCGTCGTCGCCCGAGCGTGGCAGCACAAAGGGGCGGGCCGAGCGCGTCAGCAGAAACAGCGAGGGCGTCCTCCCGGAGGCGGTGACGGTGGCGGTGAAGGTCGCGGTGGACGCGGTCGCGGCTGCGGTCGGCGGCAAAAGTGGGCGCGAGAACCTGCGGCTGCTCGAGCGCGACAGCGGCACCACCGAGTGGGTCTTCAGCTCGCCGCCCGAGAGCCCAGGGAGGCAGCTGCTCGCTGAGACGGGTGACGCTGGCGGTCTCGGCGGCGGTGGCGGCGCCTCGCCGACGTCGCCCTCGCTGCACGAGTGCTGCGCCTGCGGCGCGAGCAAGCCGCGCAGCCAGTACTCGGCGTCGCAGTGGAAGAAGAACGCGGGCAGCAGGAGGTGCAAGGCGTGCGCGCACGAACGGGCCAGTAACTAGTCTGCCTAACCAGGTCAAACCTGTTTACTAGTCGCTCTCAGGCTCTTCTGTTGAGGCGGTTAGCTACTGCGAGAAATTTCGCAGACTCGCTGATTTCTTCATCCATTTGAGAATACGTTCGAGGAAGAAAAACCCGATCGTGTGTTTTCGCCTTGCCGATTCGCTTCGCATTTGAGCTCACCTCCGACTTTGATGAAAGATCGCACGCGTGCTGGGCTGCGGCGCACGCTGGTGCCCATGTTAGGACGATAGAATGTCGGAGAATAGCATGTCGGACCAGATGAGGGCAACGTTGAAGGAAGTGGATGAGCTCAAGAGGGATCTCTCAGATGACGAAGAGCGCTGCGCACAAACTGCGGCGTCGGCCCAGGTTGTGCAGCAGCAGCTTGCCGAGTTCGAGCAGCGCGCCGATGCCGACATTCGTCAGACGCAGCAGGACTTGCAAACCGTGCGAGAGACGCTCCTGGCGCTCTCGGGTGAGACGCAGGCCGTGCAGACGACAAGCGGTGACGCCTCGACGTCGACGTCGGCAGGTTCAAGCTCGTGTCAACCACCCCAGGGGCCTGGTGCGTCGAGCGACAACGAGCCGAGCATCGTTGCGAATCTGATGACGCCAGCAGGGCTTCCCATGCAGGGCGTGATTGTGCAGGGCATGCTATCGGCGCCGGGGCTCATCGCTTCGGTCGTTGGCGCCCCGATCATCTTGCCCAGTGCAGGCACGCTGGCAGCCGGCGGGTCGAGCGGTGGCAGTGGCGTAGCTGCCATGCCGCCACCGCCCGCCCGCCCGCCTTCCAACCGCAGCACCGCAGCGCCGTCGTCGTCGAGCGGCAGCAACGAGGCCCTACCGCCGCGGAAGGCCAACCTCGGCCCGAGCGCGGAGGACGAGGCCCGCGAGGGCGCGTCGTCGAGTGAGGAGGCACAGGCCACGCCATCCGTGGAGGACACGGAGATGCGGCCGCAGCAGAGAGGGGGCACGAATTAGGTCGACAACTATTCTCGTGGCGCTAGTCGCAGCCACGCGCGAGGCAGCAGGTCCATCCTGCCTCGCTCTATTCGCATCATGCTGCTCAAGTGGAGGCGTCTATTCAAGCTCAAGTACTGCATGCAGGTTACTCGAGTAGTCCGGATGTCGTGTAATTTTCGACGAGCGTTGTCGTAGCTGGTAGCCCGGCTGGGGAAGAATGATCAATGCAAGTTTTGAAAATACTAACCGATGCCTACTCTTTCGTCCTCGTCAGCTCAAACAGCAGCACGGCGTGAGTGTCGCTCACCACCCGCGGCGGCGAGATGTCGAACCCCGCCTCGCGCGCGCACTCGAAGAAGCGTGGCCCGCCGTCGCCAGAGCGCCGCTCGAGCGAGACGAGCGCGGTCGTGTGCGGGCCGGCGAGCAGGTCGAGCATCCGCAGCAGCAGAAAGGTGTCGCCGAAGAGCGGCGAGAAGATGCAATCCGCAGCGATGATCACGTCGGGCTTCCGCCCGCCCAGCTGCTCGGCGAGCACGTGCGCCGCGCCCTCCTCGTCCCACTCGAACGAGCACGTGCGCACGCCGGCCGTCGCCGCCGCCGCCGACGCCGACAGGCCGTTGTGTTTCAGCCCCTCTTCGACCAGATCGGCAATGGCCGGCCGATCCGTCAGCAGCACGGGCGAGGCGCCGAGCGCATGGCAGACGAGGCCGGGCAGCCCGAGCCCGCTGCCGAGCTCGAGCACGCTCTTCCCGGGGAGCCACGCCGCCCACTCGGCCGACGCCAGCAGCCACTCGGCGGTGTGCACGGCCGAGTCCCACAGCAACGTGCCCGTCCAGGTGCCGTGCTCGTAGATGTCGCCCTCGACGCCGTCGCCCGCCTCCGGATCCCACAGCGTGTCTGGCGGCACCAGGTGCGCCGTGTACGCAAACATGGGCAGCACGCGCGCCTCGCCGTCCGGCAGCCGCAGCGTGATCTCGGCGATGTCTCGCCCTTCCGGGGTGCCGATCCGCTCCGGGTCTATGCAGCCTTTGGCCGGATCGCGCTGCTTGTGCCGGAGGTGGAGCTGCTCAAAATTTTCTGGCTGTATCATCCGGACATCGAGGTGCGAAGAGGAGTACGGCCGCTGCCAGAGTAGCCCATAGAAGATTGGTGAGGCACCATCCCAGGTGCCGGCGGCGACGCGGGCGACCCTCACGGCGTCGGCGCGGTCTAGCGCCTCGTTGAGTGTGTCCACCGCCTGCGTGGTAGGAGGTGGTCGTTTGCGTGGCGTGACGCACCAGCCGCCGACGCAGGTGGGAGGGGACGAGAAGAGGTTGCCCATTGCTACGCTGGACTGGATAGCCTCGTCGCCGAACGCTGTCTTGGCACTTGCGCACGCAAGCCATGTCACACACCGAGACGCCGGAGTACCGCGACGCGGTCCACCGCGAGGCGCTCGAGCGCCACGCCGCCTTGACGGCTGCCGCCTCATCGGAGGCGGCCGCAACGGCCGCACGGGCCGCCGAGGTGGCGAGCGCCGCCGAGAGCGTCCTCATCGACGCAACAATGTCGGCCTCTCAGGACCAGATTGCGTTTGCTGAGGCGTCGGTGGCCGCTACGGCCACGGCAGCCGCCACCGCGGCGCTCGCACAGAGCACGGCTAGGGCCGCTGCAGCCAATGCGAAGGCCCGCCTCACGGCCGAGCTGTCCGTCGCCCAGAGCGGCCAGCGCATCGCCGGCTGCGACGAGTCGTGCGGGTGGATCTGGGAGTCGTCGCGCGCGCTCGAGACGGCGCTGCTGGAGGCCGTGGCGGCCAGCACCCGCACCGACTGGGAGCAACTGCGCTGCCTCGAGCTCGGATCCGGCACCGGCTGGCTCGCGCTGCGGCTGGCGCAGCTGGGGGCCGACGTGACCGCCACCGACCGGGCCGGCGCGACCGCGCTGCTCCGTCGCAACGTGATGCGCAACCAGGAGGCCTGCCGCGCGGCGGGTGCCGACGAGACGGCGCTGCGCGTCGAGTGCCTCGACGTGACGTGGGAGGACGCCGACGGCGACGGCGGCGACGGCGTGGCGGCCGACGCCGCCGCGTGGGACTGGCTCGTGGGCAGCGACCTGCTCTACGTGCACGAGAGCCACGCGCCGCTGCTGCGCACGCTCCGCCGCCACGCGGGGCCGCGCACGCGCTGCATGCTCGCGTGGCAGGAGCGCAAGCCCGCCGAGGAGGCGCACTTTGTGCACGAGCTGGTGCCCGCGGCGGGCTTCACGGCGGAGTGGCTGCGCGACGTGCAGGGCGGCGGTGGACAGAAGCTGTGGGTGATGTGTCTGGCCCGCACGCGGTCGGGGTGAGCTGGTTCACGTGTTTACTTTGGTATTACTTTGGTTATGTCCAACTTTGTTTGTGAATTCGGTGATTAGACTAACTTGCGCGGCTCGAGTGTACGCGCACCGGCGCACGCAATGCCACCAATGGAGCGAGCCGCGCCCGTCTGCTTCCTCTCTCGTCCACCGAGACACGCACGCGCCGCCGCTTCTTCGGCGCTCGGCCGGCCCATCTCCGCGCCCAACGCGACGCTGCCTCTCTGGACGCTCGATGCGGACACCGCAACCTCAACCTCATCGTCGGTGCGTGTGCTCGAGTACTGGAACGCGCCCGAGGACACGCGCTTCACGCACGACGGCGCCACCAGCTGCGCCTACAACGCCGAGCTCGGCCGGCAGCACGCGAAGCTGCCGGTGGTGCATCAGACTGACCCGCCCGTCGCCGACGCCAACCGCTACCCTCGCGGCATGTGGTACTTCTACGCGCGCGGCTGCTCCGACGTGCACTTCGACACGGGGCGCTCGTTCGTGGCGGCCAACCGGCTGAGCGCCATCCTATCGCTGTACATGCTCGAGCCCGGCTGCAACCGCTCGTGCGCGGCGACGCGCGTCGTGGACAAGGTGACGGCGCCCACACACGCCAAGCGGCTCTGGGGGCCGAAGAAGAGCCGCTGGCCGCACGGCAACGGCACCGACCTTGCGGGTCTCGTGCGACAGGCGTGCGACGATGCCATCGACGCCGCCGCACGGCCCTGCCCGCTGCCGGCGGAGAGCCTTGTCATGACGCTCGCTGGCTCCGCGCACTTCGACCTCTACATGCCGCCGATACTGCGCCGCCACGGCTACGACAGCCTGCTGCTGCTCTTCCAGCCCAAGGGCGGCTCCAACAAGCTCCTCAAATGGCACACGGAGATCTGGGACGTCACCGACCATGTCACCCACGCCAGCGCCGCCGCCGCCGCCTCGCGCGGCTTGCCACGCTTCCAGGACGAGATCGAGAGAGAGATGGCGTCTGCTGGCGGGCCCGACGCCGCCGCTGGTCGAGGTGGCGGTGGCGCGCTGCAGCGGCTGAGCTGCCAGAGCGCGGTGTGCGTGCCATCGGCGGCGTATCGGCGCGCCAAGGGGCGCGGATGCCTCGAGTGCGCGGGCTGCGAGACTGGCTGCTCGCTGAACAAGTCTCGAGGGGCAGACTTTTACATCGGATAAAAATAGCCTAAACAGTATATACACAGATAATATATGTGCGAATCGTTCTGTAGGGATTAGATGTTCGTCTGTAGATCAGGATGGGTAGTCCCACCTGATCTACAGACAGTTTCCATTAGGACATCATGGCACTTGTCACCGAATAATATCAAACCAAAGAAATGAAAATCGCGAGGCCCGCAGATCACACAATGCAGGCCGCTTGACAACAGCTGTTTCGCGGCGATTTGCGAGGCTACTAGATTAGTCCCCGCAAGGTATGATTTGTTAATTCTAATTCTCCTTGAAGGATGTGGGTGGAGACCAGCTGTCTCAGACATGCTATGGGATGCCTCTGGACGGTGAGAAGAAAAAAGTGAGGTG
>Ga0209713_10002013_pt1 | contig 12476 bp, 6 predicted proteins | sample ArcOceMetagenome_3_FD_187444 | JGI IMG/M metagenome (GOLD analysis project Ga0209713, IMG submission 187444) | Marine eukaryotic phytoplankton communities from Arctic Ocean - Arctic Ocean- Svalbard ARC20M Metagenome (SPAdes) (version 2) | ecosystem: Environmental > Aquatic > Marine > Oceanic...
CTGCGCACTTGCGGCAGTGGCAGAATGGCAGAAACATGGCAGAAAGCGTGCGTGATTTCTCAGACCACTCCAATTCTTCTAGAAGCGCCGCTGAGGCGATTCCAACGCTGTGCCGGGGTGCGATTTTCGATTAGAAAATTGCTCGAAGCGGCTACCCATGACTCAATTTTTTCTCGGGGGCTCCACCCCCGCGCCCCCGATGTTGTGACTCAATTGAAAAAGGTGAGTTTTGGCCGGATTCCATACCTAAGTGATCCACTTCAGCTCACCTCGGCCCTGTAGAGGTTCCAATTCTGCTCATTCTTGCTAGCAGAATTGGTGGAAGAATAGGGTCTCAGATAGCAGAATGGCCGAAGTAGAATGAGGGTCCGCGAGTGGCAGCGTGCATACTGGCCAACGTGCCACCCCATCGGCCCGTGCCGACCCGCGCCGAGATGCACGTGCTCTGACAGCGCGCGATTGAACTGCTCCTCACGACGCGCCTCAGCCATCACGACGAGTGATTGTGGTCGCCTTGTGCTGCCTGCTGCCCCGAGTGCGCGGGCTAACTTTTGTCGGGAGGCGGAAGGAACTACCCGCGCGTACAATGGACAGGTTCAGCGGCCGCCGCCCGGCGAACAAACTACGGACAGGTTCAGACAGGTTTGGACCAGGTTCCCCGGGAGCCTGTCCGAACCTGTCCGGGTTCAGGGATGCCCGAACCCGGTCCGAACCTGACCACCCGATACCGTCACACCAGGAACAGGATCCTAACTACGGGACTCGGCGACAACCCGTCGATACTACGCAATGGCCGCCTCCATGCAACGCTCGCCGAAAGCGTCGACCCTGCTGCGCGAGCCACTGCTCCGCGACTCGGGCCAGCAGGTGAGCGTGCGGCTCAAGGGCACGGAGACGTGGTTCCAGCGCTCGGCGCCGCCTGACATGCGCAGCATGTGGCAGAAGATCGTCGACAGCTGTCGTGAGCTGCCGCGCGAGGTGATGGTGGTCCTACTCATCGACTTTCTGAACTCGTACCGCTCCTTCGGCTTCCGCTCCGTGCAGTATGCCTACATGACCAACGAGTTTGGGCTGAGCGACGTCGACACGGCGTACCTGCTCGGCGTGCAGTCGTGGCTGCTTGTCATCTTTGGCATGCTCGGCGCGGTGCTCGTCGACGCGTACGGCGTGCGCTCCACGGCGCTGGCCTCGCTGTGTGTCGCCGTCGTCAGCCGCGCCATCCTGACCTTCGGTCGCACACGCGAGGCGCTGGTCTTTGCTCTGCTCGGGCTCGCGCCGTTCGGCGAGGCGGTGCTCTCGACCGGCATCTACACGGTCGCGCTCAAGAAGCTGACGACGCCCGCGACGCGCGGCTTCGCCTTCGGCGTGCAGTACGGCGTCTTCAACCTGGCGGGCGCCCTCGCCGACGTCGCGGCCGACTCGCTGCGCACGCAAGACACCCTCATCGTGCCCGAAGGGGTGCCTCTGATCGGTGGCATGGCGTGGTCGGGCATGCGCACCCACCTGCTCGGCACGTGGCTCGCGCTGCTGGCCTCACTCGGTGTGGCGATACCGCTGCTGTGGGACGTCGTCATCATCAACCTGCACGAGCCACCCGCGCCGCTCTCGCCCACCTTCTCGTCGTCGCCTCCGCCGCGCTCCTTCCTGCAGATGAGCGAGCTCGAGGCGCTGCGCGCCACCGCCACGCCGGAGCAGCTCGACCGCGGCTACGTGGTCAGGCCCGACCCGCGCCTCGCGCGGGGCGCCAGGCGCGCCGCCGCCGCCGCGCAAGCGCCGCCCGCCTCGCCGCCTCACAGCGTCGCCTCGGTGGCCACGTGGGCCGTCGCGGCGTCGCGGCGCTCGTGGAGGTCGCTGCGCGCGCTCCTGGCGATGCGCGTCTTCTGGCGCGCGCTGTGGCTCTCGGTCTGCCTCTTCTGGATCAGCAAGCAGTGGGGCGACCTCGATCAGCTGCTGCCGGCGTACCTCGAGCGCCAGTTTGGCGAGGACATACCGATTTACACGATCCACTCAATCAACACGTGGGTGTGCATGCTCGGCCCGTCGATCGCCGCGGCGCTCACGTCGCACCTCGAGGCCTTCAGCGTCATGCTGCCCGGGCTGTGGGTGATGGCGCTCTCGCCGGCGCCGCTGGTGCTCTTCCCCGGCATCGCGGCATCGGCGGCGTGGGTCGTGCTCATGTCGGTGGGCGAGGTCATCTGGTCACCGCGCCAGTCGGCGTGGATCGCCTCGCTCGCGCCCGACGGCCGTGAGGGCGTCTTCCTCGCGCTGCTCTCGCTCAAGTCGCTGATCACCGCCATCCCGTCGACCGCCTTCAACGGCATGCTCAACGACGCGTACAACCCAAACTGCGAGAAGTGCCGCGACGGCCTCGGCCACTTTTGCTCGATCGCGGCGCCGCTGCCGCCCGGCTTCCACCACGCCAGCGGCGCCGCGTGCGCCACCTCGACGACGGCGTGCGTCGGCGGCGACTTCAGCGCCGCGCTCAACGCGCCCAACGTGACGCTGCTGCACTGCCCCGACTCGTGCCAGGCGTGCCCCGGGTGGGAGAGCCAGCCGGCGACGATGTGGCTCATCGTGCTCGTCACATCGGTCTCGTCGCCGCTGATGGTCGCATTCACCGTGCGCTTCCTGCGCGGCGAGGGCGAGGGCGACACCGGTGACCTCATGTCAATCCCGACCAGGGAGCGCGCCTCGACGGCCAGCGAGCGTGCGAGCGAGCCCGACGGGAAGGCGGTGCACGTGAGCGTGTCGACCCGACCCGCGCCACCAAATCGCACGCCGAGCACCGAGTTGCGGTAGCCCACACCTGCTCAGGGCCTAAACGTGGACCGGGCACTCTCGTAATTCGTTGTACCAAATATCAAAAGGTATAAACGTTTCAAGCGTTTCAAGATTTGCCTACTGGTACTTTTTTTAGCCTGAATTGCATCACACGCATTCTTACGTATTGAGCCGACGGCGCGTGTTGCACGATCATGACGATACCGAGACCTGCCCGACGCCGAGGTGGCTCACGTCAAACGACGCTCGTGCTGCGCGTCATTGGCATTTGTATCTGTGCCGTGGCCCTTTGGGCGCTCGTGTTCAGGACGGCGCGCGAGGACGATCAGGTGTTGGTCATGCGCCGAATGGCGGCCAGGCGGCAGCCCAGCCTGACTTTTGCCGAAGGAGCCGCGCTCTCAATAGCAAAAGCCTACATCAACCCGGACAAAGTAGTTGGCCGCACGTCCGCGGTCTCGTTCGGCTGCGTCAGCCTAGACTGGTGGCCAACCACCAAGTGTGACTACGGCCGATGCGCCTGGGGCAAGAGCAGCATGCTCAACATCAACCTGGACAGCCGTCGCCTGCAAGCCGCGCTACGCCGGCTCTCGCCCGTGTTTCTACGATTGGGAGGCTCGCTCTCCGATTTGGTTCGGTACCAATTGCCCGACGAGGACAACGACGGGCGGTCCTGCAACTCGAGCTTTGGCAGCCCGACCAACAGCACGAGGCTCGGCTTCCCGCTGGGATCTGGCTGCCTGCCAGCTGAGCGATGGGCGCTGCTGAATCAGCTGTGCGCCAAAACGAGATGCTCCCTCACCTTCACGATCAACGGCCTCGCCGGGCGGCGGCTTACCCAGCCGTGCCCGGACGGCATTGACTGCCTGCACGGTGCAGCCAACCACTCGTGCTGCACAAGCTGGGAGGGAGACTGGAACGGCACCGCTGCCAAGCACTTCCTTCGGTACACGCGCCGACGCGGCCTCGCGCCATGGGGCTTTGCCTTGGGCAATGAGCTGGTGGGCTCGAGGGATGGCAAGTGGGGCGTCGATCAGGGCGGAATCGAAGCGCACCTCACCGCGGAGCAGTACTCGCGGGATTTCTGCGAGCTCTCCAAGCTGGTGCAAACCGAGTGGCCAGAGCGTACGGCAGCCGACGGCACGCAGCGGCCGAGGCTGATCGCACCCGACGGCCACTTCATGTCACGCTGGTACACTGACTTTTTGCGTTGGACGCACGCTCATGGCTGCGCGCCCGACGTGATTGCCTACCACCAGTACTTGCTCGGCGCGGGCAACGACGAGGCCATCGGATCCAAGGCGATGGACCCGGCAGTGCTGGACCGGCAGCGCGGCAAAGGTGAGGAGGTGACGAACGTCGTGCGAGGAGCATCGGCAGGAGCGGTGCACGCTCCGGAGGTGTGGGTGGGCGAGGCGGGAGGCGCGTACAACTCGGGTGCGCCGGGTGTCACCGACAGATTTCACGGCTCCTTTTGGTACCTCGACAGCCTCGGCCAGCTGGCACGCGCAGGCCATCATACCTTCTGTCGGCAGACGCTGGTTGGCGGCAATTACGGCCTGCTCGACACGACGACGCTGCTGCCAAACCCCGACTATTTTGCCCTCCTGCTGTGGCTGACGCTGATGGACCGTCGAGCGCTCGACGCGGTCGTGCGCACACCGAGTGGCGCACGCCTCTCGTACCTGCGAGTGCACGCGCACTGCACACGCCGCGGCTGGCCTGAACGGAGCCGCGATACCGAGGCTGGCGGCGAAGTCGACGATGGCGAGGGCAGCGGTGACGTGACGCTGCTGCTGATCAACTTGCACAAGCACAAGCATTACTCGGTAGATGTGCTCGGCCTAGGTCTCGGCACGCCAAGCCGTGTCGAGCAATTTGTCGTGTCGGCGGAGACCCTCTCGGCACAGACGGTGTTGCTCAATGGCGTGCCCCTACGTTCCGCGCCGAATGGCGAGATACCGCCAGTCGGCCGGGGCAAATGGCGCGACGGTGGCCAGCGGCGACCGTCGATGGCGCCATTCCAACTTGCGATGGCACCGCACACCTATGGCTTCTTCGTGCTGCACGACGCATCGGCTTCCGCTTGCAAGTTGCCATACACCGCGCTGCCTCGCCGCGCCGCCGTTTGGGGCCGCGCGACAAAAAATCGAAGTGTTCAGATATACCGTAGTAGCGTTTGAAAAGAGCTCTAAGGTAGTTGTGATTCTCACTAACGGAAGGTCTATTCAGTCACTGTGTGACCATCCCATGTTTCTCCGACTCAGTGCGCCACGCCCGAGATGAAGAGCGGGCCGAGCACCAGCGATATGGTGGAGAGCAGCTTGATGAGCACGTGCAGCGACGGCCCGGCAGTGTCCTTGAACGGGTCGCCCACCGTGTCGCCCGTGACGGCCGCCTTGTGCGTCTCGGAGCCCTTGCCGCCATACTTACCAGTTTCTACGTATTTCTTGGCATTGTCCCACGCGCCGCCGGCGTTGTTGAGGAAGAGCGACATGAGGATGCCGGTCGTCGTCGCCACCATCAGCATCCCCGCCAGCACCATGGGCCCGAGCAGCGGCTTGCCCTGCAGGCTGCCCAGCAAGCGGAAGACGAAGCCGACGCCAATGGGCAGCAGGCAGGCGAGGCCGCCGGGCAAGCGCATCTCCTTGAGCGCCGCCTTCGCGACGATCGAGACGCACCGGTTGTAGTCGGGGAGCTGCGTGCCGTCCATGATGCCCGGCTTCTCCTGGAACTGGCGGCGCACCTCCTCGACGACGTCGTGCGCGCAGCGGCCGACCGCCTCGATGCACAGCCCGGCGAAGAGGAAGACGAGCATGCCGCCCAGCAGGCCGCCGACGAAGACCTCGGGCACCGCGAAGTCGACCGTCTTGAACGGCAGGCCCGACATCTCGTGCACGAGGTCCATGAAGGCCGAGAAGAGGAGGAAGCACGCCAGCCCGGCCGAGCCGATCGAGTAGCCCTTGGTCGCGGCCTTGGTGACGTTGCCGACGGCGTCGAGGCGGTCGGTGATGTCGCGCACGATCTCGGGCTGGTCGCTCATCTCGACGATGCCGCCGGCGTTGTCGGCGATCGGGCCGAAGGTGTCCATCGCCAGCACGTACACGGCGGACGAGAGCATCCCCATCGTGGCGACCGACGTGCCGAAGAGGCCGCCGCCCGGCAGCGCCGACTCGCCAATGTGGAACGCGGCGAGGATCGAGACGCTGATGGCGACGGCGGCGCCGCACGTCGACTCGAGGCCGACGGCGACGCCGGCGATGATGTTGGTGCCGTGGCCCGTCGTCGAGGCGGCGGCGATGCGCCGCACCGGCGCGAAGGCGTAGTCGGTGTAGTACTGCGCGAGCTGCAGGAAGAGCACCGCGTTGATCAGCCCCACCAGCCCGCAGCAGCCGAGCTTCCACCAGGCGTCCGGGTACTGCTCCGTCGAGAGGAAGAGGTACGACGCGACGAAGACGCCGACCGCCGAGAGCGAGAGCGCCACCGTGTAGCCGCGCTTGAGGACGTCGAGCGGGTCCTCGAGCGCCGACGCCGTGTTCTCGCCCGAGCCGCCGTACTGCTCGAGCAGCGCGTCGCCCGCGCCCATCCCCTCGAGGTCGCGCTCCTTGGAGCGGCTGGCGGCGGACATCGGGCTGAGCACGACGTTGCCGCTCTTCTTGACCTTGATCGAGAGGACGCCGACGCTCGAGACGACCATGTCGAACGAGTGGATGAGCAGCGGGAACATCATGAAGCGCGCCGTGTCCTCGTCGGACAGGCGCAGCGACGTCGCGAGCGAGCCGCCGAGCAGCATCGCGCCGATGATCTCGGCCGAGATCGACTCGAACAGGTCGGCGCCGCGCCCCGCGCAGTCGCCCACGTTGTCGCCGACGAGGTCGGCGATCACGGCGGGGTTGCGCGGGTCGTCCTCGGGGATGCCGACCTCGACCTTGCCCACCAGGTCGGCGCCGACGTCGGCGGCCTTGGTGTAGATGCCGCCGCCCACCTGCGCGAAGAGCGCGACCAGCGAGGCGCCGAAGCCGAAGCCGACGAGCAGGTTGGGCACGAAGGCGGCGGGCACGTCCGGGAAGAGGCTCCGCAGCACGACGAAGAGGGTGGTCAGCCCGAAGACGCACAGCCCGACGACGAGCAGCCCGCACACGGCGCCGCCGCGCAGCGCGACGTCGATCGACTCCTGGTACGAGCGCGTCGCGGCGGCCGCCGTGCGCACGTTGGCGCGCACCGAGATCCACATGCCAATGTAGCCAGCCAGGCCCGACATGAAGGCGCCGGTGCAAAAGGTGACGGTCATGATGACGGCCATCGTCGTCGTCGAGATGCTCGGATGCGGCGCCGGGCGCGTGAGATACAGCACGAAGAGCAGCAGCGCGGTGACCACCACGTACCTGGCGATCGCGCCGTACTGGGTACTCAAGAAGCCCTCGGCGCCCTCGCGGATGGCGTCGGCGACCTGGGTCATCTCCTTGGGCCCGGCGTCGCGCCTGAGCACCCACTGGCTCAGCCAGTAGGTGAAGAGGAACGACGGGATGATGATGGCGAAGATGACGAGCATGAGTTGACCAGAAGGGTGGGAGGACCAACAGACTAGTGCGCTCCGACGCCCTGTCTCGCAGCCCTACCGCGCACGCGCGCGCGCGCGTGCGCGCGGTACACCGCGAAATGGGTCGGGTGGTTAGCGGTCTATTAATGCGTTAGACATTCAACGCAAAGCGACGACTAAACATTGGTGTAAAGCATGTGTGCACATGTGGAACTTGAAGTGTGTGTAGGATGCGTTCTCAGAACCGGGGTGCGTCTCGAGGAGTACCGTGACAAAATGTGGTCACGTTGGTTGCGCTGATTTGACCTGAATCCATAGCTTCTCAGAACGTCGTTGCCAGCCCTCAACTGGTTCAAAATAGCTTTGCAGCCGCCGTCAGCTGCGCAGTGCAAGCCAACGGTGTAGGCTGGCAGCATGACGCGCATCCTCATCGTGACGGCGTACAAGCCGGGCTCTGCGCGGCGGCCTGCCGAGCAGTTTGTCAAGCACGTCAAGGACTCGTTCAAGAACTCGGTGCGCTCGCACGAGAAGATCGAGTTCCTGTTCCGGCGGCACACGGAGCTGGCAGAGTACCTGCCGCCCGCGCCCTCTGGTGCTGGGGACGCCTCCGAGATCGCGCAGGCAAAGTACTGCATCACCGCGCTCGACGGGCTCGACTTTCTGTTCATCGACGGCGACGAGCAGCTGCTGCCGTGGCTGCCGCAGTCGGCGCCGCTGCTCAAGCTGATGCACCTGTGCGCGATCGCCCGCAAGTGCGTCTTCGCCACCGGCTGCGGCGTCCAGTTCCTCACCTACCTCGGCCGCGTCGGTCCGATCGCCATCCCGGTGCTCAACGGGGGCGGCCTGGGCGGCGCGGTCGTCGACTTCCGCCCGCCGCCGGAGGCGCCCGCAGCGTCGGTGCACGCGCTCGGCGCGTCGGCCGCGACGACGTCGATGCCGCCGCCGCCCGACGGTGTGATGCTCGACAACCGCACGGGCGACATGTTCCGCTTCGACGCGGGGGCCAGGGCGTGGCTGGCCGTCGGCAACGTGGGGATGCACTGCTCGTTTGGCAAGATGTCGGGCGCAAGTCGCGCGTTGAGGAGAGACGTTGGCAGCCCGGCCGATCCCAGCCGGCCTGCTCTGGCCCTGCCACGTTCCCACAGAGAGAGAGAGAGAGAGAGAGAGAAGGGGCTTGTGGCATACCGCCCCTCCCCGTGAGATGCGCCTCCTGGCAGCCCGCCGGCCTCGCGCGCGACCCTGTGCTCCTCCCTCCGCACGCAGGCGAGAGCCACGCACCGACAGAGATCAACCGCTCCGACGGCGTCGGCTCGTGCGAGATCACGCAGCTCGCGCGCTTCCACCCGATCTACAAGGCGGTCTTCCCCGCCAAGTTCCTCGTGCCGCAGCGCAACCAGTGGCACTCGCACATTCCCGAGGGGATGGAGCTGCCCGTGCCGACGGGGCCGCAGCGGCTGCGCATCCTCGGCAGGAGCAGCCTCGGCGCGCAGGTGCTCGAGGCGGCCAACATGGTGGCGATGCAGCTGCGCATCGACGAGAAGTACCCGGTGACGATGCAGATGCTGCAGAACTACGTCGACGAGAAGACGGCGCTGCTCGGCGGCGAGCGCGGCCCCGACGTGCCGCGCGGCATCAACGAGATGGCCGCGACCGACAAGCACTTCTCCGACCTGCTGCAGCAGACGATCTCGAGCCTCGCGGGCAAGCCGACGACGCGGCTCGGCGCCGGCGTCGGCGGCGCGGGCGGCGGCGGGCTGGGCGGCGGCGGCGGCGGCGCCGGCGGCTCCTCCCTCGGCGCGTCGGTGGCCGCCTCGCGCCGCGCCTCGCGCCCCGGCTCCGCGTGCTGCCGCGGCGGCGGCGGCGCGCCGACGCCGCTCGGCGGCTCGCGCCCGTCGTCGGGCGGGCCGCGCGTGGGTGGCGCGATGATGGGCGGCTCGAGCGCCGAGCGGCCCGCCTCGGCCGCGCTGCCGAGCCGCGACCGGCGCGGCAGCGGCGGCTCGCTCGGCGCGTCGGCGGCCGGCGGCTCGACGCGCGCGTCGCGCCCCGCGTCGGCGGTGATGCCGGGCGGCGGCGGCAGCCGACGGCCGACCTCGGCGGCGCGCTCGTCGGCGGGCGCGAGCAGCATGGGCGGCCGCTCCGCCGGCTCGGCGGCGTCGGGCATCTCGTCGGCGTACACGATGCACCCGTCGGCGGCGATCACCTACCTGACCGAGTCGAAGGTGGCGCTGCGGCCGCAGGGGCTGCAGCCGCACATGCGCCGCACGCAGACGGCGCTCGTCGGCATGGAGGGCGTCGACGAGAACGTCGCGCTCTTCGCGCCCAAGGGGCCTCGCCCCGTCTCCGAGGAGATGGCGGCGGCGGCGCGCCGCGCCGCGCGCCAGCAGGCCGCTGCCGAGGCGTCGCAGGCCCACTCGCTCGGCGTCTCGCAGGCGCCGTCGCAGCCGGAGAGCAGCGGGCCGACGCTCGCGTGGGACGACGGCACGGCGGCGTCGCTCGCGGCGGCCGAGGCGGCGGCCGAGGCGGCGGCGGCCGAGGAGGAGGCGGCGCTGCGCGAGAAGCGGCGGCTGGTGCGCGTGCCGTTTGTCACGGCGCGGTCGTTTTGCAACTTCGAGAAGTTCGTCGCCGCGAAGCGCTCGCTCCACAAGCAGTCGGGCTTCGTGACGTCGGTTGGCCCGTATGAGTCAGACTACGATCGCTACCGCAACGCCGAGGCCAAGGCCAAGGACGAGTCGCTGCACCCGATGGCCTTCCGGCCAGGCGGGCTCTGGGAAAAGTTTGACCCCAACCAGACCGGCTTCAACGCTATGGGGTACAACATCCCCGAGACGATGCCGCCGTCGGCGCACACGTTCAACCACTACTACAACACCAACATGCACGACTTCCGGCCGGTCAAGCCGAAGGTGTCGCTCTACATGTGAGCAGCGGCGCCGTGGGTGACACACGCCTCATGGCGGTCAAGCAGCATCGAGGCATGGATTGACATCGACGTGAGCATCTTGAGATTTATCAGTGCGGAGGACGCGGTCGCGGATGACGCGTAATGTCGGACACACGTACCAAGAAGTCCAAAGCACAGAGCAGACTAGGTAGCGCACTAGCACTCAATCAGAAACACTCCATTTCAGTGAGAACACTTGCGACTTGCTTGGGCAAACACAGTTCGTGAATATCATTGGGGACTGTACTTTACATGTTAGTAGGGTCGGCCCCGGGTCGGCCACGCGCAAAACTGTCGGGCGCACGAGCACAAGAAAGAGCCCATCACCGCATGCCAGCGTCGGGCATGTCGCCCTCGCCCTCCCGGCTCTTGAGCCGCTTCGCCTCCGACGGCGACGCGCCGCTGCTGCTGGCACCGGCGCTGGTGATGGTGCAGACGCCGCGGGGTTCGGCGCTAAGCGCGGCGGCAAGCCTCGCCTCTGCGGCGCGCGCGGCATTGGCGCGCGCATCGCCGCCGCCTCCCCCTCCACCTCCAACGCCGCCGCCTTCGCTGCCGCTGCCGCCACCAGCACCCAGCACCGCGCCGCCACCGACAATGCCACCGCTTGGCGATGCGGCGGCACGGAGCTTGTCGCGCACTTTCATCAGTGCCCAACCGAGGACATTGGCGCCGGACCACAGCGCAGGCGTCTGTGCGCGCCGGTCGTGCGTGCCCACGCCGATGCCCCAGATGTTGTCCTTGGGCGCCGCCTCTGCCAGCAGCCGATCGCCCGTGCCGAGCAGCACCGCCGCCATCTCGGGCCCACCGCGGCCAAACTTGGCGCTCAGGACGTCGCACGCGACGCCGCACACAAGAGCGTCCCACCGGGCCTCGTCAAAGGGCCGGACGGCGCGGCCGAGCCGCTTGGCGTCATGTGGCTTCTGCGCGGCGAGGATGCGGTCGTAGCTCGGCAGGTCGCCCATCGCAGCCGCCTTGCACAGCATGATCGCCGCCTCTGCGAACTGCACGCGCACGGCCGTCGGCCGTCCCGCCGCGGCGAGCGCGGCGGCGCCGCACCGCGGCGGCAGATCGAAGTCAAATGGCGCGCGGAAGAAGTTGGAGAGCGCGCCGTGCTGCCCACCGTCGTGGTAGAAGGCGAGTACTGGTGGATGGGCGCCTGCCGGCATGCTACGCCAACGCTCCGAAAGCGCCGCTGCCGTCACCTCCTGCTCGGCAGTGGCGCCCGACGCCTGTCGGGCTCGCCCTGCGAGCCCGCTCGACGCGCCTACGACGTGGGGCGACCCAGAGTCGAGCGGTACGTACACGTAAACCTCGGCGGGCGGCAGCGCGAGGAGCTGCTGCGCCACCGCGTCGCCGCAGCACTGCCGCAGCGTGGCAAGATCGCCGCGCGCCAGCGCGGTACGAGCCGCGGTCGACGAGTGCCCGGCCAGCGCGGGCATGGCATGCAGCAGCACGCAACGGTCGCTCGCATCGGCACAAGCCTTCCTCGCTAGCTCGGTCGCCGCGCTCGCGTGCTCGTCCTCCCGTGCCACGATGACCCGGCGGCTGTATGAAGACTTGCTGGGGTACCGCAGCAGCACGTCGGAGCCCTCGACGCTCCACACGTCGACGCTGCCGTAACGCTCGCTCAGACGCCTCTGGTGCCGCTCGGTGTATTGCCTTGCCGAGTTGACATTGGTGCCATCGGCGGCGCACAGCCAGTCGGCGTGTGCCGTCAGCGCCGACCCAAGCAGCGAGAGCCGCGTCTGATTGCTCATCGCCGCGACGTCCTTGCTCCGCATGCGGTGGAGCCCCGTGATGGCCATCTCGCCGCCCACGACGCGGCGGCCCTGCGCCTCGAGTGCATGCCGGGCACGAACCATCATGTCCACGTGCCCAACGTGAACCGGGTTGAACGAGCCGTGCGTGACCAGGACGATGGGGCTGCCAGCAGCTTGGGACGGCTCAGCTGCTGGACTGGCAGCCGGCTTGCCTCTTCGACTACCAGGCTGGCGAACGACGTGCCCGGCTCCGCGCATTGGGTTGGGCCGGCGTGCACCAGGGTCGGACAGCCAGGCGCCGGCGCTGGCCAAGGTATGAATTCCAAAGCTTCCTATGTAAGTAAGTAAGTAGACTGGTAGACTGGTAGACTGGTAGACGCCCCATCCGGTGGCAATCGCGGAGGGGAGGGTGCTGCCGGGTATCCGTCCCACGGTCTTAGGGACCCTATCAATTGAG
>Ga0209713_10002014_pt1 | contig 12473 bp, 10 predicted proteins | sample ArcOceMetagenome_3_FD_187444 | JGI IMG/M metagenome (GOLD analysis project Ga0209713, IMG submission 187444) | Marine eukaryotic phytoplankton communities from Arctic Ocean - Arctic Ocean- Svalbard ARC20M Metagenome (SPAdes) (version 2) | ecosystem: Environmental > Aquatic > Marine > Oceanic...
GGGGGGGGGGGGGGGGGGGGGGGGGGGGGGGGGGGGGGGGGGGGGGGGGGGGGGGGGGGGGGGGGGGGGGGGGGGGGGGGGGGGGGGGGGGGGGGGGGGGGGGGGGGGGGGTGATCATCACCTGCTGGAGGCACTTGAGCAGGTGGCGCGTCGTCTGCTGCGCGATCATGTAGTTGTCGCCCTCGAGCGTGCAGTTGGCGAGGTACGTGTTGAGGACCTCCGGCAGCCCCGACGCCTCGAGGTACCCGTGGCCGCCGCACGCCTGGGCGGTCGGGCGCGGTGATGGGTGACGGGACGCGGTGAGACAGGCCACTTGGGTGGTCGGGCGCAGTGATGGGTGATGGGACGCGGTGAGACAGGCCACTTGGGTGGTCGGGCGCGGTGAGACAGGCCTCCTTGGGTGGCCCCTCGGGTGGCGTGTGGCTGAGGAGCCGTCGCATTCTCGCGATGGTCCGAGGCGCCCGTGGTGGTGGTGGTGGCCCGATATGCGCGGACCAGGAGCGCCCTTCTGACGATGCCGGCACGCCTTGCGGCACTCCTCGAGCCCCTCGGAGGCGGCGCGCGTGCACACGGCCTTGAGGCCAGACGACGACGCGTGCGCCTCGGGTAACAGCGCAAAGTCGTTGGCGGCGATGCCTGCCATTGCACATTGGGCAAGGGAGGGGTATAAGCACCCAGCGAGGGGCAGCAGCGCAAAGTCGCTGGCAGCGATGCCTGCGTGCGGTCGGATGCAATTGCGTGTATGTGCATGCCGTCGAATTATGCAGCGAGAATGGTGGCGTCTTGGCGGCGGCTTGGCGCCCGGCCCGCCACGGCAGTTCCGAGGGAGGGGTCTGACTGAGGCCGCTTTGACCGTGCGGTTCCCGAGGGGTCGGAGGCCACTTGTGACCGCGCGGCGGTGCCTTTCTTGAGGTCGGCCATCGTCGCGTCGAAGGCGAAGCCCATCCACTTGAAGACAAACGCCCTGCTCCGCGCGGCGCGCGGCGCGCGGCGTGCGACGCGTGAGCGTATGGGCGCGTGAGTCTCAGATTCGGCGGAGGCAGCTGAGCGGTGGTGCGTTGGTCCGCTCGTCGAGGGATCGCGCGTCGATCTGCTAGTCGAGATATACAGTCGAGGGATCGAGCGCTCCAAAGCAGTATGCGGCATACGTGCACAGCAGCGGCAGCAGCCGGTACTGCTGCAGCGTGTAGTCGAGCACCGGCAGCTCCGCCGCGCCAAAGCCCGCGCCTTGCTCGGCGAAGCCCTGCTTGCGCACCGCGGAGTAGCGCACCTGTAGGCCGCGCGCGAACAGCCCAGCCACGTGGGAGGGAGGTGAGGGGGGGGGGCACAAGCACGTGGTGGGTCGTCCTCTGGCGGGTCATCTGACGGAGGGAGGGACGGCGGAGAGGCGCGCGCGCGCACCGCGATCGTGCAGCCGCGCGCGAGAATGTCGCCCGCCGACGTCACTAGCATGGCGCGCACGCCTGCATGCGGTCCGAGACCAAAACAAACGCGGCGAGGGACGGTCGACGTGGGCGGAGGGCGGCCTCGAGCCTCCGGAGGCCATCCAATCGGCACGAGGTGGGTGGTGGCCCGCTGTGGTCGCGCCATGGCGCCGAGACGGACGGGCGACCTCTTCGGACCGCGCGCGCGTTGCCGAGCATCGTGATGTACGAGACGCGCGGGTTGACGCCGGGATTGCGCACGAGGGCTCCGTCGCGCGTGAGCGAGGTGTACCGGCACGGCATGTTCGACCGCGGGATGCGCACGCGCGCGAACGCCGCGTACCCGTTGTCCACCGTGTTGTAGCCGATCTTGGGGCCGATGTCGCCGAGCCGCACGCCCGGCATCGGCTCGTGCGTGAGGAGGTCGCGGATCTGGACGATGAAGTTGTGGACACCGTGGTCGACGCCGTCGACGATCAGCCGCGCGAACACCATAGCGTGGTTCGCCGTCAGCCCGAGCCCGCCCGGCCACCACTTGGTCGCCTCGAGGTCGGGCGTGTCGATCTCGATCTCGTCCGTCTCGCGCACGTAGGTGGCGGTCGTGCGCAGCGCGCGCACGTTGGAGCCGTGCGAGAGCTCGGTCTGGGCGTAGCAGCCGAAGACCTCGCCCGACTCGATGCGCGGCAGCCAGTGCGCCTGCTGCTCGTCGGAGCAGAGCGACTGGATGTTTGGAATGAACATCGAGTAGTGGACGTCGTCGGGCAGGACCTCGCCCATCATGCGGCGGGCCTGGATGTGCTCCTCGAGCGACCAGCCGTGCTTGCGCTTGAGCTCCACCAGCCGCTTCGACTTGGCGAGCGACTGGATGTGGCGCTGCGTCCGCGAGGCCGACGCCTGGCCGCGCTGCAGGACGGCGTCGCCGCTCACGATGCCGAGCATCCGCTTCTTCTTGGCGTGCGCGTCGGCGCTGCCCGCCAGCACGAGCGTGAGCGCGTCGACGTCGAAGCTCGCCTTCTTGCGCTCCGCATCGAGCAGGCCAATGGTCGTCATGCGACGGTCCCCAGCGAAGTCTGAGCAAAGGAGCAGCGCACCTGGAAGATCGTCGGTCGCGCCGGCGAGGCGGGGTGTTTAGTACCAACGGCACGCACGCACGGCATCGAAGGCACCAACGGCGTGCGTCTCACCGTTGTTCTTCTGATCCTGGGCACGCACGACGACGCAGTCAAGGGCGCCCGGACCGAGGTACGGGCTTTGTGCGACGCCGAAAGGCCAGCAGCCACTCGTACCTCACGACTTTTGTTCGTTCCGGCGACACCACACACCAAAATTGCGGTAAGTTCTTACGACGCAGGTTCACCACCGCCAACGACGCAACTTACATACAGCGTACTATCCCCGGGTGGAGGGTACGAATAGACTCGCGACACAAGGTAGACCCACCACCAGAGGGAAATCAGGTGCGACGACCATGAGCTCCCTCCTCGTATTCAGCAACATCACGGGGCTGGAGACGTCGTCACACTTTGCGTGTCGGATCCGCGAGGCGGGTGGCGCGTCGTGGTCGCCGTCCTTTGTATGGGAGAACACCGCGGGTGAGTCTATTGACGACGCCACCGCGGACATCAACAACGGCTACTTTTGGCCGCTGGCCAACTGGACCTCGAGCTGGGTGAGTTTCGAGGTGGCCGATGGCGTGGCCGTTGAGCTGGAGGTCCAGAAGCTCCACGGCGACGCGACCATTGCGCTCGCAATTCCACGTCCTGCCCACCGGGCTGCTGCGTCGGTGAGCGGCGGCGTGGCGATCGTCACCATCACGGGCCCGCAGCAGGTCAACATCGACATCGATGGCACACTCGAGCAGACAAACACCGGCATGGGGATGATGTACACGGAGAGAGTCGCCGAACGCCACACGTTCACCATCTTTGCCAACCCAATGCTCTCAGATGCGGAGCGACCAGACCCCACCAGCTCCGACGTGCGCGTGGTCTCGCCCGGCGAGACGCCGCCCACCGACTTCAGCGAGACCACGCTCTACTTTCTGCCGGGTGTGCACAACCTGTCTGCAATCCCATCTTGCTGCTCGACCAGGACTCTCGCGGACGCCTGCCCGTGCAGCACCGACAGCACTCAACCGGGCTACGTGGCGCCGTACGGGCTCAAAAGCTACAAGCGCTACTACGTGCCGACCGATGCCTGGCTGGAGGGATGGTTCAGGTCTTACGGTGACGGCCCCATCTGGGGGGCAGATCCAACCACAGGCTTCGGTGTCGACTCGATGCAGCTGTTTGGCTACGGGACGGTGTCTGGTGCGACCATGCAATGGAAGCAAACAAGCACGTGCAGCGGGGACAGCGAGAATTGCTCGAGAGAATTGCCCGGTCCCAAAGGGCCTTTGGCTTCGGGCCGCGACGGACTGCGTCGTCGTGGGGCTGATGTTCGTCGACTTCAACATGCACAATCTGATTCTGTATGGCGCTGATGCTGAGGAGCAGCGCAACACGTTCACACACTCCAAGGTGCTGGGGTGGCGCACCAACAGCGACGGGCTGCACGTGTTTGGGCATTGGAACGACATCACGGACCTGTTCCTCCGCACGTCTGACGACTCGCTGTACATTGGTGACGAGAGCAGCGCCACCACCTACCGTCGTATCGTGACTTGGAACGATGCGAATGGGGTGCCGTTTCTCTTCGGAACGGGCAACGCAGGGCCGACGACGCTCGAGGACTGCGACGTCATCTACCATCGCAAGCAGTGGCCATACTGGTGTGGCTCGGTCTTCAATCTGCGCTGGGAGTCCAGCCTCAGCTCGATCAACAACTACACCATTCGCGACATTCGCATCACGGACCCGTATCCGACGTGCCCGCTGCTCAACCTGGAAGGCTCCATCATGAACGCGTACTTCGAGAACGTCGTGATGGAGGCGCACAGCTCGTACAGCACGCTTCCAGAATGGTACTGCGATGAATCGGCGACCAATTCCGCCTACCGCTTCGACGTCTCCTTGGACTTTGGCTGCGATCTGCCCTATGGGATCCCGAATAGCCTCCTGGGCCTTCCAGCCGGCACGACAAACGACACTGACGTCAGCATCAACATATCAAACCTCGTGTTTGAAAGCGTGACCGTCAATGGCACCGACCTGGCCGTCCTGTACGACACACCAGGTGCGTTCCAAGTCGATGGCAACGTCTTCGATGTCAGCTTCGTTCGACCGTCACCTACGAGTCCGCCATCCACACCTCCTGGTGTGACGGCGTCTCCACCTCCACCGCCGCCCTCGCCTCCAACCTCGCCACCACCAGCACAACCGCCTCCCTCGTCTCCATCGCCATCGCTACCGTCGCCCTCGCATCCGCCAGCGGCACCATCGCCTCCTCTGCTGCCACCTCCGCCGTCATCACCAGCCCGAGCCGATCTAAGGTACGTCCTCACGAGCTCCGACCTCTTCGAGACGCAGGGCAACAACAGCGCGACCCTCGGATCGCTGCGCCTGTCGGTGCCACTCTGCTCACGTCCCGCGAGGTGACGGGCGACAGCGTGTGCTTCGTGGGCGACACTGTCAATCAGATCGTGATCGCCATCAACCGCACAAGCGGCGCCATCGTGAAAGATGATGTCTTCGGCGCGCTGCCTCAGGCCGAAACATCCGGCACATCGGTGGTGCTCGACTGTGTTGCGGGCGGCTTCTATGGCTCGGCCGACCAGTGCGTGGTCGGAACGCGCAATGGCAAGGTGCTGCTGTACACGCGCGACGGCAGCGATGCGTGGACGCTCTCGAGCAGCGACTTCTTTGGTGTGAGCAATTTCTTGTCGGCGGCGCCACACTGCTGGGACGCCGATGGTGACGGCGACATCGACTGCCTGGTGGGCTCTGGCGTTTGGTGGGCCGATCCAACCCCGGTCTACTTCTTCCGCAACGACGGCGCATCGAGCAGCGGCGTGACCTGGACGTTGGCGTCGTCCGACTACCTGCCGAGTGATCCGACGCGTGAGCGCGAGCAGTCGGCGGTCACGTGCGACGTAGATGGCGACCTCCAGCCGGAGATCCTGGTTATCGGTGAGAACAACGGCGTCACTTCGATTCAGATGTACCGGCTGTCGGGCTCCACGCCGACCATCGACAATGCCAGCAACCCGTTCGCCGGGCTGAGCTTTGACAATGACGGCGACCACTTCCTCGGGGTGCCGGGGCTGGACTGCGTGGACCTCGATGGGAATGGCGTGATGGACGTGATCGTCGCTGACCGCAAGGGCGACCAATGGTACATACCAGGGGCCTTGGTGTTCTCGGGCTCTCCCCGAGCGTCGCCATCTTCGCCAACGCCGCCATTTACGCCGCCTCCACCGTCGCCTCCGCCGCCGTCCCCCCCGCCGCCTCCACCGTCGCCTCCGCCTTCACCAACGCCGTCACCTCCTCCTCCCTGCGGCCCCGGAACCTACGCGGTCGGGCTGGAGGATGGGCTCGCAGGGGGGTGCGCAGAATGCCCTGTGGGATACTACTGCGAGGACCAGCTTGCCAAGCCTTGCCCGGCTAGCACCTTCAACCCATCTACAGGTTCCCGCTCGGAGAGCGAGTGCCAGCGCTGCCCGACGGCTTCAGGCAGCGATGCTGCCGCCACGCGTTTGCAGGACTGCACGTGCGCGCTTGGCTTCTTTGACCAAACCAACGGTGGCGACGTGTTGTGTGAGGCATGCCCGACGACTGGGAGTGAGTGCACGGCCAATGGTCTCACCCTGGCCACGCTGCCGCTCGCCTTTGGCCACTGGCGGTGGTCGAACTCGTCGACTGACCTGCGGCGGTGCGAGTTCGAAGACGCGTGTACGGGCGGCACAGGTGACCCTTGCGCGCCAGGCCTGACAGGCCCCTACTGCCAGCTCTGCTCCAGCAATGGCGCCAACTCCACCACCAATGCCAGCCAGTCGTCGTTCTACTTTGATGAGGGTCGCCAGAAATGCGTCGAGTGCGCAGAGCGGCCGTTCTCAGGGACTGTGGCGCTGCTTGTTGTGCTCGTGGCCCTGATGCTCGTTGCACTGCTCGTAGCTCGGCGTGCGCCGCCGCGAGCGCTGCGAATGTTGCGGTCCCTCAAGCGGTCGCTCCAGTTGCGGCTGCAGCTTCGGGCGCGGCTCAAGGTGATGACGAGCACGCTGCAGATCCTAAGCTCACTCAATGTGGTGTATCAGCTCCATTTGCCTGAGACAGTTGAGCGGGTGATTGGGGCCTTCGACGCGATCACCTTCAAGCTGTCGATCGTAGCCCCAGCGCACTGCCTTGGCCTTGGAGGCTTCCGCCGATATCTCGCTTTCTACTGCTTCACGCCTCTCGTGCTCCTCGTGCTCCTCATCGTCGCTAGTGTCTCCCGAGGGCTGAAGCCCGTCAAGTCGGATGCTGGCAGCAGCAGTAGGAATAGCAGCGGTGTGGTGCTCTCGGTGCCAGCACGTGCCGTGGCAGGGCTACTCAACGCCATGCCGTGGGCACTCCTCCTCCTCTTCCTCGCGTCGCCCCAAGCCAACCGCGAGGCCTTTCGTTCCTTCTCGTGCAAGGTCTTCGGCGAGGACGTGGGCGAGCCCGTCGAGCTTCTCGTGGCCGACTACCGTGTGCCGTGCGACAGCGACGACGCGGAGTACGGCGCAATCCGCCGACTAGGTTGGCTCACGGTGGCCATCTACGCGCTGGCGCTGCCTGGCACCTTTGCGATTCTCCTCTTCAAAGAACGGCATGCCATCCGAGACAAGAAGCGCACGTTGCTTGCACACGCGCTCAGCTTCCTCTCGGAGGACTATTCCGAGCGATTCTTTTGGTGGGAGATCGTGGAGATACTGCGGAAGACCTCCCTCGCAGGCTTCCTTGTCCTCTTTGCGCAAGGCAGTGCACGACAGCTCTTTGTTGCCATGTTCGTGCAGGCCGGATTCCTCTTCTTTCAAGGCATTGCCTCACCCTACCGCCTCCCCGAAGACAATGTCCTCGCCCTCGTGTGCCACTTCGGCACGCTGTGCGTCCTCGGTGGCTGTCTCATGCTCAAGCTCGCAGCTGTCAGTGACGACTTGGGCGCCACCTCACTAGACGTACGCGAGTTTCTCTACTTTCAGGAGGAGCAGATGACGACCTTTATGGTCCTTGTTATCCTGCAGTGCATCGTTGCTTTCGCCTTCATGTCCGCCTCCGAGTTGGCTCGCGCTCCACCCATCATGCACCTCGTTGAGACGGAAGCGCCACCCCTCCTCGATCTCGACGCGGGCAATAAATGGCACCTCTTTCTCTCACACATTTGGGGCACGGCACAGGACCAGTGCGCCACCATCAAGCGGCAGCTTTGCCTGGTTCTACCCGGGGTGCGTGTCTTTCTCGACGTTGACGACCTGCAGGACACCGGCGCACTCGAGGAGTACATCGGTGGCTCGCAGGTGGTGCAGTTCTTCGTTAGCAAAGGCTACTTCAAGAGCCGCAACTGTCTGCGCGAAGTGCGCAGTACGCTTGAGAAGGAGAAGCGCTTCTGCCTCATTCACGACGGCGACAAGGACACATTCATAGTCTTGCTGCGATCACGCGTCGCGAGTGCCCTTCTGACCTGCGCGGCCCCGTCTTCACTGGCCACAATGTCATCAGGTGGCTTCGCGCCGTCGACTTCCAGTTGGTTAGCCTCAAGCTCATAGTGGAGCAGCTCCTCCTGGGCTGTCCCGCGTACGCTAAACAGAGTGATGCATCGGTCAAGGTCTTCGTACCCAACAGCATCCCTCGCCGCTTCTGGCGTCTGAAGAAAGGCACCCAGGTGGTCCTAAAAACGTCGCCCAACAACCCTGGTGCTGCTACTGCTGCTGCGTCACTGCACAAGACGCTGCCGCTGCTGCAGTGCAAGAGTGTCGACATCACCGACAACGAGTTGGAGCCAACTCACATGCTGCTCTATCTCAACAGTGACACGTTCGTGGGTGAAGCGGGTGCCGAGTTGGCGGACGAGGTGCGGCACCACCTTTTCGAGCCAGTGACGCCGGGAGCCCTTGCAAGGCGAGAGACAAAGCAAGCCATCCTCAACACGTTGCAAGAGAGCACCGAGGTCGCCACTCAGAAGTGCCTACAACGCTCCTGCATTGTTGCGCCTAAAGTGATACCTCAGCTCATGCAGTGCGCACAGGTTGTGCCGGCAGCGTCGCCCTCCCTATCACGGGAGCGATCCGGCCCAAAGTCACCATGGCGAAGGAAGCGACCGTCGTCGCAGCGGCTACCATTGCTCATGCTTCATGAGATGAATCCAGACGCAGGCGGTTGTGAGTTTGACCGCTTCTTCGAAACCACGCCCCAGGATCTGATCGCTGGCGGCCTATACAGAAGCCTCGCATGTGCGCTGCATCATGGAGACTTCCTCCCAGTGAGTGTGGGCATCGTCGCCAAGATGGCCGGAGCGCTGGATAAGCAGCCACTGAGTGTGAGGCTTGCGTGTGGCTTGCTTCCCAATCAAGGCCAGCAGATCGGTGGTGCCAAAGTGCAGACTTTGATGGAGAAGCATCTCGCTAGAGCGCAGTCGTTGGTGGAGAGTCTTTCGCTGTCACGACGGTCTCGAAAAAGCGCCCGGCAACAAGTCGGCTCAACTGTGAAGAGGCGTCCAAGGACTTATCGTGCAAGTTCATCGGCGCCGGAGATGCAGAAGACCACGGCCCCACGTCCGCAACAGCCGGCAATGAAGCTCGCTGAGCGTCTCTCGGCGGGGACGTCGTCGACGTCCCTTCGGACTTGAAAGAAGTGTTTCCGTCCCAGACGCGACCCGGGCGTAAAGCACCGCTTCAGGATGCAGGAGCAGCAGTGCTTCGTCAACCCGGCGTCTGGACGGTCTCACTGCATCTCCCTCCCCGAGGGGTACAGCCCGAACAGCACCAAGGTGCAACGCCTGCTGAGCTCGCCGGGATAAGGACGAGCTGTGAAGCCAGTTGTGATGTGTGGCACCCGTGTAGCACGGCAAGAGGCTGAACTACTAAAACGCCGAGGTCAATGCACGGATGGTGCCTAGTTTATTGACATACTACACGCACGAAACAGCGCCTGAATCACCTCACACCCACAAAAGTCCTACTCCGATGAGGCTACTCGAGCCCAAGCGACTCGCGCTTCTCGAAGAGGCTCGTCGCGCCGAGGCTCGCCATGCCGGGGAGGTAGTCGATGGTGGCGTCTCTCGGCGGGTAGTTGAACTCGCTCCGCAGCAAGTTTGCCAGCTGACGGACTGCCACCTCCTTGGATGCCCACTGCAGCGCGAGCTGCTGGCCCTGCAGTGCGATCGTCTCGGCCGCAGCCTGATTTTGCGTCGCCCAGAGCCATTTGGCGTGCAGATCGCTGAGGTCGTGCTCCACCTCAATAACATGCTTGTTATGGTGGACCTCCCTGTGCCAGAAGTCCTGTGCGTTCACCGGGGTCTTGACCTTGAAGACGAGTGACCCCGATGCCATCTTCCACTGCAACGCGTCCCATGTGGTGCCAGAGCTGCCGCCGATGTCAATGAGATAGCGATACTTGACGGCCTCGGCAGATGTCATGTGCTCTGGCGTGTGCAGCCAGTTCTGCGTGTGCGTGTCACACGAACCCTTGCACCACGTCTCGTTCTTCGTCAGGAAGGTGCGCTGGAGAGATGCGGACACCGTGCCCGTGTAGAGCGCCTTTTTATCCCGCTCATGCCACCCCATCTCGCGGCTGCTCTTGAACGATTCCCATACCCTCTTAGCAGCGTAGCCGTTGCGCTGGTACGCGCTGGGCATCACCTTGACGCAGCTGAAGCGCGGATCGTCTTCGAACTTGTAGTACGCGCTGTCGATCAACACCGTGGAGGCGCCCGGGGGGCACGGCTTCAGTGCAGCCGCCGAGCTGTTGAGGCACGTCGACCCGTGGAAGCCGGGTTCGCAGCCGTAGAGGCGATCGATCAGGGCGTCTGACGGGAAATAGCGGATCTTGGCCGGTGGCGTGTCGGGGTGGCTCCCGGGCAATACCCCAATGTCATGGACAATGGCATCGCGGAGGTTCATGCTGAGGTGGAGCGCCCAGCCGGCAAGTCTCAAGCAATTCGGGCCACTGATGTACTTGGCGAACCGCGGTGACACATAGAGGCCTTCGAAGTAGCCGCCCCGCTTCCAACGGAACTCGATCTCCAGCAGACTCTCCGCCAGGGCAAGCTTCTCCTCCTCCTCATGTGTGTACTTGTCGACAACGTTCACGCACTGGTGCCTCGTGACGTCCTTGGTCGCCATGATGGGTATGGTCGCCTCACCGACCAGGCTGGCCATCTGAGTCTTTCTATGCGGCTGCTGCGGCTCCAGCTGGCCGGCCGACTGCCGTGAGAGGGCGAGGAGGGTGGTGAGCCACATCGCAAGAGGCGGTGTGAGTGCCTTTTTTGGATCCACGTCGACTGTGTGATGCCACCCCCCCTCGACTTCTCGGTCGCTCGTGCTGATTGAGATGTCCGTACTCTGTTGTGCACGCCCTACTCTGTCCAGCGAGTCCGGGTTATTCGCTTATTCCAGGGACAGTGTTTACACCCCTGGCGCGCGCGCGCGTACACGCACAAACTCCGAGAGCGAATCGTCCCCGAGGGCAGCGGAGTGTGCCGGAGCGCAAGCGGCGCCAGGAGCGCTGTTGCTGGCCGTGTCGCCAGTGCAGCTGTTGAGCTGCCTGCCTCCAACGAGGCGAGCTCGATGACGCAGGTATGCGCTGCTCGGCTTCCTCTCTGCACCGCACGCCGCCCTCATGAGAGCCGCCTTGCCGGACGCAGGGGTCGGTGGCCTTCCTGGCGCGGGCCTACGCGATTTGCATGCTTGTACTGGCGCTCAACTATCTGTTCGCGCAGCTGCTGATGGAGTATGCCCAGACCGCCAACGAGTTCAAGGCGAGAGAGACGATCAAGCGGGCCAACCGAATCTTCGTGAACGTGCAGGAGAACGTGCCAGTGCACGTCGCCCTGCTAACGGGTGCCATGTTCGTCACCACTGGCTCGGGGCACGAGAGCATATTGGGCGTCTGCATCATCATCTACACTATGGCACGCACCTTCTGGCTCATCTGCTACGCTGGCGCGCTCGACCCGGTCACAGCGACGCCGCTCCTCTCGTTGCTATTCGGTGCGCCGGGCCCGCCAGCGAAGAGCCCCCGCGGCCGATCAGCCGGCGTGCGCAGCGGCCCGTCTCCATGCGCCCACACACGAGCCAGCTGCCCGCCAGCCCCGGCCTTGACCTGTCTCTACGGCCATGTCGCGTAGGTGTCTCGTACCTCGCGGTGTTCGTCTCGCTGACGGTCTCGATTTTTGCCGCCCTGCGGGGAGGGAGCGACGCGGGCGTGGTCAGTTGACGCGGGCGGCCGCCGAGAGTGGCAGGGCCGCCGTCGCATGCTCGGGAAGTAGTCGGCGCAACGATGCGCAGGGAGAGACTCCAGAGAGGAGAGATGCGGAGAGGTAGCTCACAGAGACGCGATCGGCCATGTCGACCGAGGAGAGCTCGTCCTTGCGACGCGTGTATCATCCTAAGAGAAACTATACATCAGCTTCTGCGCCCATGGACTCACCCCTTAATAGACGTTACGGCGCAAACGATCTCTGCTTCAGGTGCACCGCCGCCCTCGCTCTCGTCACTCGGTACCTCCTCTCGTCTGGGACAAGACCTCAGCAGCATGCATGCATGCAAGCAGAGAGCGACGTGGTCGTCCGTCACGACCACCACGCGCCACAGAAGACGCAGTCGTTGCGGCGCAGCAGCCAGCGGTCCATGCACTCGCCGTGCACCGCGCGGCCGCAGCCCCAGCGGCAGTGGGTGAGGCCGTCGGGGTCGCCGAGCTCGTCGAAGCAGATGACGCAGATGTCGCCCTCCTCGGTGGGCAGCGGCTTGACGGGGCGCTCGATGAGGCGCCGCTTGAACTGCGAGAGGGCGCGCGCCCCCTGCGACCACCGGGGCGAGGGGAGGTGGTAGGGGGGGGGCATGAGGGGGGGGGAGGGGCATGAGCACCTGCACCTGCAGGGTTAGACGGGCAGAGGCACCCGAAGAAGGAGTGACGGAGGGAGGGTGGAAAGAGAAGA
>Ga0209713_10002015_pt1 | contig 12473 bp, 5 predicted proteins | sample ArcOceMetagenome_3_FD_187444 | JGI IMG/M metagenome (GOLD analysis project Ga0209713, IMG submission 187444) | Marine eukaryotic phytoplankton communities from Arctic Ocean - Arctic Ocean- Svalbard ARC20M Metagenome (SPAdes) (version 2) | ecosystem: Environmental > Aquatic > Marine > Oceanic...
TGCGAGGCGCACTCAAGCCATAGATGTGAGCCTTGGACTTGGGTTGGGCAGCCTTCGCAGTGAGATACATTTACCGGTAAACACTGGTATTTTACCACTATTTCATTCTTCTGGGCGGTGGTAACGGGATCGATTTGAGTGGTATGGTAATGCAAATTCCTTTTTTTGGCTCGCTTCCGAAGTCATTTTTGACCGCTTTGCGATTGTTTTTTGCTGTGGGGCCCCATGGGGGCGGTGGGGCCCCATGGGGCCCCATGGGGCCCCACAGCCCCCCACAGGCCCCACAGGCCCACGCACGGCCCCACTGGCTCCTGCACCAATGTGATAAACGTTACCGGTAAATACCACTTTGCATTTTTTCGGGGTCGGCCGCGGCATTTCTTTCAGAGCCGTTACCGGTAAATGTATCTCACTGCAGCCTTGCCTCACTTCGCGCCATATAAGGGACCTTCGCACCCGCCTGCTCGACCAACGGAACGGGGTCGCGATGTACGTGCCGCTACGCGATTGTAGGTCTCGTCGAGAGCTTTCAGGGGATGTCCGGGTGGCCTCTGGAGTCCAACGGACGGCCGTACAGCGGGCTCGCGCGCGGCGGAGCTGCGGGAGAGTCAGCCACGCTGACTGTATACATACTAGGGTTAATGCCTGGCATTAACTGTAGAGTTAGCTACTCGTAGCTGTAAACGCCGTAAACCCCCTTTCCTTACTAGGCGTAGGCTTAGGCTTTCCTCGCCCCTTTCCTCACGCCTTTTTGATTTAAGGTTCTAATAGAAGGATGAAAGTTACAATCTATACTTCCAACTTAGTACAACAAATACCAAACATGACGACAACGGCAGGACAACGGAGATGAAACACGGCGGAGTAGCTGTCAAAACACGAGCTCCTGCTCGTGGTTTCCCTCTTTGAAGACTTCGCGCACTGCGGGCATCACGACGCTCAGGTCGCCGAAGCTCGCCTCGACCGACGCGAGCATCGCCTCGCGCACCTCGGGGTCCTCGCACTCGGCATCCTCGGGCTCGAGCGTGGCCGCCTGCGCCACCAGCCAGCTGGTGCCGCTGCTCATGAGGCCAAACGTCTTCGACTTCGAAGACTTGCCGCGTCTTGGAGACTGACGAGGCGACGGCGGTGGTGCGCCGTCGTCGCCAGCGTGCGACCGTCTGGACGACGGCGTGGGCGGTGGGCGCTCGTCACCGCCGCGACGGGCGGACATCCCCGGGCTCATCGCGCCCACCAGCTGCGCGAGGCGCTGCTTGCGCCGCACGCGCGTCCTGCTGGTCTCCTCGGCGAGGAAGTCGTCCTGCACCATTGCGGCGACGGCCGACGACGCGGCCGCGGGGGGCGCCGTCTTGTAGAGCGGCACCACGACGATCCGCGAGGCGGGCTTGCCGAGCTGCAGCCACGTGAAGACCTCGAGCAGGCACCACAGCCGTGACAGGTACGACTCGCCCGCGAGCACGAGGAGCGTCCGGCAGCCCGCGAGCGCCACCGGCAGCATCGCCAGCTCGTGCTGCGCCGCGCGCTGGTGTGCCGCGGGCGCGGGCGCGGCGGCGACGCTCGACGACACGATCGACACGCTCGGCTCGACCAGCCCATCGTCGGCGCCGCCGCCGCCGCCGCCGCCGCTGCTGGCCTCGCCGCCGCCGAGGTCGCCGTTGGCACCACCACCACCACCCCCGGCGGAGCGCTCCGCCTCCGGCTCCGGCTCGATGCCACACGCGCAGTCGATCCAGACGCGAGGTGCGACGCCGGAGCGCGCGCGCTCGCGCGCCGCCCACGCATGCAGCGCCGCCGCCTTGCGCTCGGGGCTGTCGCGCCACGAGTGGCTCACGAAGGCGTCGACCTGCCCGAAGGCGACCGGCTCGACGCGCGCGCGCACGTTGGTGGCCGCGTTGCCGGGCGTCAGGTCGGCCGCGCCGACGAAGAAGGTGTCGACGGCGAGGATCCGGCCGGTGCGGCGCGCCAGGCTCAGGTGGCGCGTGGCGTCGCCGCCCGCCATGCACGCGACGTACGACACGACGGCCGACGAGCCCTCGCCGTGGTAGTCCGTCAGCCGCCGCAGCCGCTGCTGCGCCCGCTGCCGGTTGGCGGGCGTCGTGAGGACGCCCACGACCAGCCAGAGGAAGAGGACCTCGACGACGTCGAGCACGAACGCGGCCGTGCCACCCGCGCGCGTCGGGGGCCAGGTGCCGCCGTTGGCAAAGAGCGGGAGCGTCGCGCGGACGAGGAAGGCGGTGGCGTTGCAGCCGACGACGCAACGGCCGGTGCCCCAGATGAGCGAGAGGCGCGCGCGCGCCGTGCGGCCGGCGTGCAGGCCGTGGTGGCGCAGCACGTGCTGCGCGTAGAAGAGGAGCTCGCCGACGGCGGTGAGCACGAGCAGCACGTAGTAGAACATGAACGCGCAGCTCGGGTGGCCGGTGGTGTCCCCCCAGTCGGGGTCCTCGCCGAGGCCGGTGCACGCGCCGTCGTGGCGGGCGATGTCGGCCGTCAGCGCGAGCGCAGAGACGACGAAGATCGCCTGGAAGACGTGCTCGGCGATCGGGACGACCCTCTCGTCGGTGGGCTGCACCGCCATGAACGCCAGCATCGCGCCGCAGTAGACCGCCGTCGAGAGGAAGGCCGCGCCGGGCCCCCAGAAGCGGCCGGTGGCGACGGACGCCACGCCGGCGCAGAAGAGCAGCGTGCCGATGGAGACCCACGCGACGCGGATCTTGAGCCACGCGCGCCGCGCGAGCGCCGCCGAGTCGCGGAGGCTCCGCTCAAAGCCCAGCAGCCCCGCCAGGTGCAGCCGCCGCCGCCGCCGCAGGAAGGACCGCTGCAGCGTGGCGGCCGCGCGCGTCGCGACGTGCGCCGAGAGCCACACCGACATCAGCCGCGCGTGGTCGCAGGTCCGGTCGGTCAGGCGCGGCGTGGGCGTCTCGGCGTGCACCGACACGTGCACGAGGAGCGAGCAGAGCCGGATGCGCGTCCCCGTGTGCGTGTCGCGCAGCCGGAGGCAGCGGTAGCCCGGCCGCAGCAGCCCGAGCGGCAGCGACTCGTAGGCGAGCTCGCCGGCGGCGTGGCCCGAGGCGACGGCCGGGTCGGCGACGACCACGACGCGCAGCAGCGCGGTCGCCGCGTTGTCGGCGAGGCAGTGCACGACCGCGTCGAAGCGCGGCCCGAGGCCGTTGGGCAGCGGCCGCTGGTCGAGGTCCATGACCTGCGCCGTGCAGTGCCGCGTCGCCGGCGGCGGCTGCATGCCGCAGTGGGTGGCGATCGGGTGCGGCGTGACCGCCACGTACGTGCCGTCGGCCGAGTAGAGCTCCACGGCGACCGCGGGCGAGCGCACCGCGCCCGGCGTCGCGTGCGGCGGCGACGGCGCGCCCGAGAGCGTCGAGGCGTGCGCGTGGCACGCCGCGCGCCCGCTGCCGCCACCGCTGCCGCCACCGCTGCCGCCACCGCCGCCGCCACCGCCGCCACCACCGCCACCGCCACCGCTGCCGCCCCCTGCGTCGCTGAGGCCGTCGAGCCCGTCGCCGTCACTGCCCGTTGTGGGGAGCTCCGGCCGCGCCTCGCCCTGCGTGGGGAGCTGGTGGAGTCGGATGATGCGGATCGTCACGACCGTCGTCTGGCCGCCCTCCTGGCCGCCCTCCTGGCCGCCCTCCTCCGTGTGCTGCGCGTCCGCCTGCGCCTCCTGTGGTGGCGTCGCGTGCTCGATCTCGCGCGCCACCACGTCGCGCACCGAGCTCCGAATCGCGCCGATCGAGCCGATCGAGCCGTGCCTGCCCGAGCTCGAGCCCCCCCGCCCGACGCCCGCCGCGAGGTTCTTCGACGACTGGTGCGCCTTCTTCCAAGGGCTGCAAGGGCTGAGCCCATGGCTTCCCTTGCGCGCAACGAGGGTCGCACCGTGAACAATAGCGGTCGCGTCGGTGCCCGTCGTCGTCACCGCCCGCAGCCTCTCCCCGTTGGCGGCGGCGAGCATCGCGGGCGGCTTGCGCACGTAGCCGCGACCGCCGTTGAGCGCAAACAGCGCGAAGTGGAGCTGCACCGGCAGGTCGTTGGTCTGCATGTTGAGCGCCACCGACTGGCAGCCGGCGCGCCACGGCAGCAGCGGGTCGAGGTTGGACGAGTCGGTGCGCGTGCCGCGCGGGAAGACGCGGCAGAGCCGCGCGCACGTCCGCGCGCGCATCGCCTCCTCCGCGGCGTTGGCGTTCGTGCCGCTCGCCATCGTCAGCGTCGAGATCTTGTGCATCGAGCTCGGCTTGTACCGATGCTCCTCGCCATTGTCGAAGCGGATCCTGGTCCTCCCATCGGCCATCAGCTCCACCACCGTGCCGGCGCCGTGGCTCTGGTGGTGGACGGATCCACCGTGGTGCGCGGTCGCCGCCGTGCTGGCCGACGGCTTCCGGCCACCGGCTGGGTCCGCCGCCGCCGCCATCACCAGCTTCGCGACGCGCCGCTCCTCGAGCGAGGTGATCGGCAGCGGCGCCGGCTCGTGCGCCATGGCGAGGAACGTCGCGGGCGGCGACGAGGGCATCGTGATGATCTGGACGAGCTCGGGCGACACCTCGCGCTGCTTGCGCTGCTTTGGTGGCCGCTTCTCCGCTTCCGCGTCTCTCCTCCACGAGGCGGCGAGAGGGAGCAGCCCTCCACTGCTTCCGCGTCTCTGCTCGCCGCCTCCACTCCCGACCCCACCTCCACCTCCCCCGCCTGCAGGGCTCTCGCAGCTGCTGTCGCCTCGCTGGCCTTCTCTGAAGCCAGCCGCCGCCTCGGGTGGAGCGTCGTCGCCGTCCTCCGCCTCGTCGTCGTCGTCCGCCTCGTGCTGCAACGACGACGCCGCCGACCCAAACGGCGGCGGCGTGGAGCACGAGAGGGGCGGCGCCACGGCCATGGCCGCGGCCGCACCCGCCGCGAGCCATGGGATCGCATCGAGCTCCGCCGCGGCGACCGCGTGCGGCGAGCCGGCGGCCGGCAGCGGCCGAATGCGCCCCTTGATCAGGAATCGCCGGTGGAGCGAGCGGAGCGGGACGGCGGCGGGCGAGGTCGCGCCGCCCAGCTCGCCCAGCGAACCGCCCAGCTCGCCCAGCTCGCCGGGGAGCAGCAGCTGCGCGCCGAGGTGGCGGCGCAGCGACTGCGCGACGCGCGCCTGCTGCGGCAGCGAGCAGTGCATGTCGAGGCCGAGCACGACGGGCAGCGGCGACGTCACGAAGGCCGCCGCGGCGCACGCGCGCGCCACGTCGTCGAACGGCACCTTGGTTGGAGTCAGGGTCAGGGTCAGGGTCAGGGTCAGGGTCAGGGTCAGGGTCAGGGTCAGGGTCAGGGTCAGGGTCAGGGTCGGGGTCGGGGTCGGGGTCAGGGTAAAGGTCAGGGTGAAGGTTGGACGGCACCTTGGTGCAGAGCGTGCCGCCGTGCGTGACGAGCGGCTCGCCGTCGGCGCCGCCGGGGCCGTCCCAGCAGTCGATCTCGAGCGAGCGGCAGCCCTGCAGCAGCTGGCGCGCGTACATCGCCGCCGACGACGCCGAGCGCAGCTGGTCGCCCTCGAGGTACGAGTTGTGCGACGACGCCACCCAGTAGTGCGCGAGCGGCGCCTCGCCGTCGTCGTACCCCCGCCGCCGCCCACTCCGCCGCCCACTCCGCCGCCCACTCCGCCGCCCACTCCGCCACCGCCGCCGCCCGTCGTGTCGACGGCGGAGTTGGCGCGCGAAAGGAGCAGCGCGCCAAACTGCTCGACCGACCTGCAGCGCGCGCGACGCCAGCAGGGCGCGCGCCGCCGCAGGCACGCTGCTGGCGGCTGCGCCGTCGTCGTCGGCAGCGCCTTCGGGTGCCACGGCCACCCTCTCTCGGACGAGGGCCGCGGCCGCCGCGGCCGCCTGCGGTCGGCTCGTGGTGGCCAACAGAGGCCGCGCCTCCACCTCCATTGTGAGCGTCGTGGCGAGAGGCTCCTGCGGTGGTGGTGCGCCGTCCTCCGGCCATGCCTCCGCCAGCGCCGTCGACATGCCACACGCCGCCGCGAAGAGCCGCACGTTTGCACGCGTCGCTGCGCTGCTCGTCTCGCCCTGCTCCTCGTGGCAAAATGAGAGCCAGTCGTCGAGGCCCATGCCGCTCGTGCCATTCCCGCTCCTGTGCTTGATGCGCCGCGCGAAGAGCGCGGCCACCGTGCCCGCCTGTGGCCGCAGCAGCGACAGCACGTCGCGCTTCGTCACGACGGCACGCGCCCTCTTGCCGCGGCGGCGCGGTGGCTCCGGCGCCCACTCGAGGCCAAGGTTGGCAGCCGCCAGCACCTGTGGCCACTTGGCAATGGGCACTGTCCACATCCGCGTACCGCGTGAGATGTCGCCCGCCGAGTGGTCGACCGCCAGCAGCACGCTCTCCGCCCAGATGTCCTGCGCCTGGGCCTGCTCATCCAGCATCCTCTCCAGCGGGTCGGTGCTGCTGCTGGCCGTTTCAATCGGCTGCGCCGGCTGATCGCAAAGACTCCGCGAGGTGAAGCTGAACCGCCTGCTGACGTCGCGACTGCCGTAGCGTGAAACTTTCCTTGGAGAAATGACGTGCGAAGCGTTGGCCACTGAGGCAGAGATGTGGCGCACGCTGCTGCTTGCTCTGCTGAAGCACACGGCGACGACCAGCACGCATGCGAAGAGGATCGAGAGCACAAAGCCACCGGTGAGGAAGATCAGCGGGAGCGAGCTGGTCGAGAACGGCGCCAGCGGCGGTGAGGCTGGCGGTGTGGATGACATTTTTTGCGCAAAGCTATTCACGGCGCAAACTTCGGAGGCTCCTGCGGCTGCTGCCTGCTCGGCAACGCACTTAGATGGCGGCGCTCCTCGCCGAGCTAGCGCGCGAGCGCGAGGCTCGGCATGACCGTCCAGAGGCGGCCACGATTCCCAAGCGGCAGAAGATCGAAGTCATCATCGACTTGGACGACGAGGACGTGGAGGACCCGAGCGTCGTGCTGGCCAAGCGGCTCCAAGCTGAGGAGTACGAGAAGCTGGCCGGAGGCACGTCGACCCAGCAGCCATCAGCCCACCAGCTGGCCGGAGGCACGTCGACCCAGCACCAGCATGACTTCGACGAGGACGACTGGGAGGAGGCGGTGCCGGCGGGCGAGATGCTGCCGGCTGGGATCGGCCCACCACCAGCCAACCCGCTGGGTCTCGACCTCTCCCGCGTCGAGATCCTTCGAGCCGACCCGACGCCGGTCGTGCTGATCAGGGCCGTCGGCGGCCGTCTCGAGTCGCAGGCGCGCACGCTCGCCAACTTTGACATCTCGAAGAAGGCTCGCTCCAACCGCAAGTGCGGCGCCGCGGAGAACGCCGGCCTCAACGGCAAGAACTGCGACAACACGTTCCACCCGCTCGCCGAGACCAACAACAGGTACGACGGCAAGTGTGCGGCGATCACGCCGCAGCAGATGGCCGAGTGGGTGAGCGGCGTGGTCAAGCCCGCGATGGCCGCCGCCGCCGCGGCGCTCTCGCGTGGCGGCAGCACGGCGGCGGCGCAGCAGCTGGCCGAGCAGGGCGAGCTGGCGCCCTACGCGACCGCGCAGGTCCGTTGCCTGCAGTACGACGCGCCCATACGCGGCCATACGGAGAAGAAGGAGGGCGGCCAGTTCCATCGCCACCTCGACCACGGCCAGTACGGCTGGGTGGTGCTCGCCTCGCTGCACGCCGACTCGGACTTCTACGTTCGGCTCGGCCCGCGGCCGGCGCCGCCAACGTGCGGCTGCGGCCTCCCGTGCAAGCTGAGCGTCTCGACCAAGGAGGGGCCCAATCAGGGGCGGCACTGCTTCAGCTGCCGCGGCTGCTCCAACACGTGCAGGACCTTCGAGTGGGCGAAGCCGGGCGACGAGGTGCCGAGCGCCGAGCGCGTGCTGCGGCTGCGCCACGGCGACCTGCTGATCTTCGACGCGGCGCGCCAGTCGGACGTCGAGCACGGCGTCGACGCCATCTACCGCAACACGCGCGAGCCGCAGCGGCCGTACCGCGTGAGCGTGCAGTGGCGCGTCACGCACACCGCGGTGTCCGAGCGGCTCCAGCTCGCGTGGTGCGCCAAGAACCTTTGCGACTTTGACGACGACGCCGTCATCGCCGCGCTCGACAAGCTCAAAGTCGCGCCGCGCCCGGTCAGCGGTGCGGCGCGCGGCGCCGCCGTGCAGGCGCTGGTCGACAAGGCCGGCGCCCGCGCGAAGCATCCGAGGGCGCTCCAGAAGCTCGAGAGCCTTGTCAAGGAGGTGTGCAACGCGGCGGGCAACAACCGCTTCCTGGCGGGGCGGCTCCCATTTGGCAACAAGAAGCACCTCGCGAGCGCGTGGCACATCGACCCCGACATCCGCGAGGCGTGCTTCCGCGACACCGTGCGCGTGCCGGCGACGCCGGGCGCCAGCGGGCCGCTCCGCGGCGTGATTCGGCTGCCGCCGCTCGCCGCGCTCGGCATGGAGGCGCTCTGAGCTGGCGGGTCTCTATCTACACATGCCACGCAAGAAAGAGGCTTGGCAGAGAGGCAGGGGGGAGAGGGGGGAAGGGAGGAAGAGGGGAGAGGGGGGGGATGGGTGGGGGTGGGGGGGGCGATATTCGATGTGTATATTGTGCAATGTACGGAGTTCCCTTCTTCCCACATATTTGCCGCATCATCCAGCGTGGGGGGGGTCAAGCAGCACATGCTCAAACTACCCGTACAAGAACTTCGCGCCGCGCGACCAAAGTGATTTGGTTCGCACGATGGCCAGTAGCGGAGCCATGAAGCTGCCGGACCAGATATACCACGCGGCGAGAGACGGCGACGAGGGCACCGTGCGCAGCTGGCTTGTACTGGGAAGCGTCGATGCTAAGACCGTCACTGGGGCCACGCTGCTCACGGCTAGCGCCTACCGCCGTCAGCTGGGAGTGGTGCGGCTGCTGCTCTCGCATGGTGCCTCCGCTGACCTGCCAAACAAAGACGATTTGTCGCCTCTTATGCTCGCTTCGATGTCCGGCCATTTTATGCGTCCAGGGCTTCAAATCGTGCAGGCGCTGCTAGGCGCTGGTGCGGACCCGCACAGAACCGTGAGCATGAAGAGCAGCGTCGGCACGGTGGACCTTGTCGCTTGTGACCTAGCTCGGACCACTCTTTTGAGCGAGGACCGCGACGCCATCGTCAAGCTCCTCGAGCAGCGGATGCGCTTGCCTTGGTCCGCAACCGCCGCTGCCTCCTCGTCAGCGGCCGCCTCCTCCTCGGCGGACGAGCCCGTCGTCACCGGCAGCCGCACTCGCGACCAGATCGAGGCCGAGAAGCGCAAGAACGCCATCGACCTGGACGAGACGCCCACGAAGCGTCCCAAGGTCGAGAAGCAGACTCCTGCGACGGCAGCCGCGCCGGTCGCCGCCACTGAAGAGGTTGAGGGGCTGGTCGCGCTCGTCAAGGGCCTCTCGGCCAAAGTGCAGGCGTCTGCCGCCGCGTGGTGCGCAGAGCAGGAGCTGGCAAATGTCGAGCTCATCGCCGAGGGCGAGCTGGACGACGTCTTCGTCGCCGCGCTCGGCTTCACGCCGCCGGCCGTCGGTGCCGAGGTCGTGCTGCGCAAGCGGCTGGCCAAGCTGCGCGGCGCCGCCTGATCCGGTCGCGGCAGGCTGTGCTCGACTCCTCGCAGAGCCGCGTGGAGCGTCTTGCATAGCCTCTATTAGCATGCCATGTATTGGCCTCGTTTTGTTCCTCCTATGATTCCCGCTCGTACGCTAGTACATAGTATACAGAAGCAGCGACCTACACTCTCACTGGCGGGAGCTTCCGCAGGTAAAAGGCCGGCTCGGCCACCTCGCCGATGTCCTCCGCGTTCCAGAAGAGCTCCTCCATGCGCGTGACGTTGCCGGCCACGCAGAAGTCGGCGGCCGGCCCGCGCGCGCTGCCGACGTCGTGGACCTTGCCGTACGGGTTCCTCTTGGGGGCCTGCACGAGGCTGCGCCACTCGAGGCCGACGCCCCACCCGTCGCTGCGGATCCAGCCGCCGCAGACGCTCGGCACGTCGCTGCGGAGCGGCCACGAGCCCACGTCCGTGCTGTCCGGGAACTCGGCGCTGTCCCGCGTGGGCCCCTGTATGCCCGCGAGCACCTCGGTCATCATCACGGCCGCGTGCGCGTCCCACCACTTGGCCTCGCCGGCGTTGGTGAACTGCTCGGCGAGCGAGATTAGGAAGGCGCGGCTGCGCGGGTCGCGGACCGCGCCGCTCTGCGCGGTCATGCCGTCGCGCGTCACGGGCATGTGGAGCGTGGCGGACGAGGTGAGCATGTACGTGCGCACGGCCGGGTGCTCGAGCAGCGCCAGCGCGAGCACGTCCCACGCCTTGACGTCGAGGAAGACGTTCCACTCGGTGTCGCCCACCTCGGACATCTCGGCGCCGCGGCAGCCGCGCGTCTGCTCGGCGTCCAGGTGCCGGTCGTCCTCCTCGCCCGTCGCCTCGAGGCAGCCGCTCTCGCGGCCGCCCCACGACATCTGCCAGTGGTACACGTTGTTCGACAGCTTGGGGTCGCTGTGGTAGTTGGAGCCCATGACGAAGACGGCCGAGACGCGCGCCAGCAGGCTCTGGTCCCGCTGGATGGCGCGCGCGATGTTGGAGAGCGGCCCGGTCGCAAGGATGGCGACGGGCGTGCGCGAGCTCCGCAGCACCTTGGCGATGAGCTGGTGCGACGTGAGCAGAGACCGCGGCGCGGCGTCGGGCGGGAGGAGCGTGGCGTTCTTGCCGTCCAGCTGCACGACCTCGTACCGGCAGCGCTCGTACCAGAGGTCGATCTCGACGCGCCACTGCAGCGGGAAGTTGGAGATGTCCGTCAGCCCGTAGCCCTCGCCGTAGGCGATGGGCACGTCCGCCAGACCAAACTGCTTGGCGGCTGCAGCCATGTTGACGGGCCCGCCGTGCTGGGTGGCGAAGCCGTTGGCAGCGAGCGTGATGGCGCGCAGGTTGACGATGGGAGACCTCGACAGGTGGTACAGCACGAGGGTGTCGTCGTAGTTGCCGTCCATGTCGTATATGAGCGGCACTCGCAGCGGTGTTGACGGCTTAGCTTTCGATGCCTTGGTAGCTTTCGCTGGCTTCGTCACGTTGGACGCCGGGACGCAGAGACCCTTGGCGAGCTTGAGTTTGCACGAGTCCTTCGGCGTGCACCCCAGGGCCTTCCAGCTGAACTTGCACTCCTGCGCCTGCGTGATCGCGACCGTCAGCACTAGCGAGACCGACGGGAGCCTCATGGTTAGCTTTGACCGATGCGGCTCGTGGTGATGCTGCTGCTGCACGAGCCGCGTACGGGTGCTCCGAGATTGGACCGCTGTTTGTCGGCATGCGACCTGCGCATGCCCGCGTTGAGCTGGTTTGACATGAATGCGTCGCCTCAATAGCCTAAATAGCCAAACGCGAGAAAGACGGCGGCGCAACCGCGTCGCGCTCGTGGACTCAGCGTTGGGAAAACGAGGTTAGAACGCTACTGTAAAATTCTAGAGTGGCCGCCGCATCCGCCACAAGCCAGCCAATGCAGCGCGGCGCCCGGCGTCTGCGCACAAAGGCGCAAACCTCTCGCAGGCCCGTACATTCTGACTAGGGTCGCTTAAGATAATTTAGATCATTGTCAAAGACTGTTTCATCTTGTTAGGTTGTGTGCACCCTGCATGCGCATACACGCTGGCGTCGGGGTCATCATGTCGGGTCAACGAGACACGGCCACGAACCGTGGTCAGAATGCAGGCGCACGTCGCTTGTGCTGGCTGTGGTGGCCGCGTGGCTGGGCTATCGAGCCTTTACTTCTTGCAGCACAAAGTATGCGCTCTCACCTCGCTTCCCTCAGTTCTGATTGAGCAGCCACTCACAGGCGCTGCCACCGCTCGTCGCAGGATATTGGCTTTGCGTTGGTGGCCAACCCGGCCGATCTCAGCTCGTGCGTGCGCACGGACCATCCGACGTCGGATAAGCCCTTCAAACGGGGCAAGTTCCACTGTGCACAATGTAGCTGCGATCTGGGCAATGAGCAGGACAACTGTCCGCTGCCGCCAGCATTCAGAAGACGCGGCACCGCCTTCCTCAAGTTCGAAAACACGCGCTTCGTGCTGGCGGCGGGGCAGCAGCCTGTTCAGCTCACCACCCAGATGTTTCGTTCAGCCGTCGGAACCCGAGACTGCAGTCCACTCACGCCTGAGATTGTGGCGGCGGCCGCAACGCCTGCTTCATCTAAGTTCAGGACCGTGCGCTGCAGACACTTTGGGACAGCAGGCGGATGCAGAGCCGGGTCCGCATGCACATTCATCCACGCTCAGTCTGTGGCTGGCACAAGTAGCTCTTCGCAGCAACCACAACGGCCACAAACTCAGCAGCTGCCGCCGCCGGGGCCACAATCGCAATCGCAGCAGCAGCAGCCGGCGCAGCGGCCGCAGCCGGCGCTGCGGCCGCAGTCGCAGCAGCAGCAGCCGGCGCAGCGACCGCCATCGATGCAGCAGCAGCCACCATCGCAGAGGCCGCAATCGCAGCAGCAGCCTGCCAA
>Ga0209713_10002016_pt1 | contig 12472 bp, 7 predicted proteins | sample ArcOceMetagenome_3_FD_187444 | JGI IMG/M metagenome (GOLD analysis project Ga0209713, IMG submission 187444) | Marine eukaryotic phytoplankton communities from Arctic Ocean - Arctic Ocean- Svalbard ARC20M Metagenome (SPAdes) (version 2) | ecosystem: Environmental > Aquatic > Marine > Oceanic...
CGTGAGACCCATTTGGACTGTACCTCAACACTTAGTAGGTCTCTTTGTCGGTGGACACTTAGTCACTTAGTAGAAATTCAAATCATCATTCACAACACAACACCGGTAACACACACACACACACACACGGTAACAAATTCACGTAACAATTCACACGACGACGGACGTCGGCCCGCCGCGCCGGTTTTTCATCAGACGCGGCATCTTTCACCCGAGTACTCAGTAGCCGCCCTGGTCGACGGGAGGGGCGTTGTCGACGGGAGGCGGCTGCTCGGCGTTGTATCCGCCGCCGCCTTGGTATCCGCCGCCGCCGTTGAAGTCATCGCCGGCACCCTCGGGCTTGGCGACGCCGCATCGGAAGCAGTTGGACTTGGACGCGAAGACGAGGCCGCAGCCCGCGGGGCAGTCCCAGTCGCCCGGCCTGCGGGACGGGGCGCTGCGCTCGCGGAAGCCGCCGCCGCCGCCGCCGCGATCGTTCCAGCCGCCGCCGAAGCCGCCGCCGCCGCCGCCGCGGTCGCCGCCGAAGCCGCGGTCGCCGCCCTGCTGGTCGTACTGTGGAGATCGGGTCGTGGGAGACGTTTCGGTCAGTTGGTTGACGGGAGAAGATTGGACGTTTTCTCGGCATTTCCGAGCGCTGGGCCGTAGGTTATTAATCGTGGTTCGGGCGAGATCTGGGGACGCACCGAGTCGCCGGCGCCCTCGGGTTTGGGCACGCCGCAGCGGAAGCAGTTGGACTTGGATGCGAACACGTTTCCGCATCCGTTGGGGCAGGACCAGTCGCCGGGCCTCACGTTGGAGAAGCCGCCTCCGCCACCGCCACCGCGGCCACCTCGGGAACCGCCTCCGCCCCCCCAGGCGCCCCCGTACGAGTTGCCCCTGTCGCCTCCGCGGTCGCCGCCGAAACCGCCGCCGCCCTGGTCGTAGCCGCCCTGGTTGTAGCCGCCGCCGCCGCCCTGGTTGCCCCAGCCGCCTCTGTCGTAGTCTCCCATCGTCGAAATGTCAAGTCTCTCGTGCTCGTGGCGCGCGGAGAAGTGAGCGCTCGGCGTGACGATCTGAGTGAAACGAGGAGACACGCTTCGGAAACTTCGTAACTGTCGCCAGTTATTACACTGCGCGCCAGTCGTCGGAAAAAGCACGGTCTATCGAACGGTGAATCTGGGAGACAATCAACAATCAGGCCCAGCCGCCGCCGCCGCTGAAAAAAACACGAAAGGTGATGAATCGGACCGAGCCCACACGCCACTCCAACGACGCACGTGAACTCAGCTCCGTGATTCATTCAGCACGAGATGGGTGGCAGGTCGTACAACAAGAAGCGCAAGGGCGGCGGCGACAACCGCATCCTCAAGCGCGACTTCAAGAAGGGCAAGCGCGACAACGTGTGGCAAGAGGGCAAATCGCGCAAGCCCGACGAACGGGGCGACTACAAGCCGTACGACAAGAACAACGAGAAGTTCGAGGAGTACTACAAGGGCCAGAAGATCGTCCCCGAGGGCGAATGGGATACCTTCATGGAGTGCCTCCGCACCCCGCTCCCAACCTCCTTCCGCATCAACGGCACCGGCAAGTACTCCGAGGACATCCGGGACCAGATCGAGAACAAGCTCTTCGCCAAGGTGAAGGAGGGCAGCCAGCCCATCGACGAGGAGGGCAACGTCGTTGAACCCCCGAGGCCGGTTCGATGGTACCCCGACCGACTGGCGTGGCAGTTCAACTACAGCAGGCAGCAGCTGAGGCGCCTCGATTTCCTGGAGTCCATCCACGATTTCGTCAAACGAGCCAACGAGTACGGCTCCATCACGCGACAGGAGACGGTGTCCATGATCCCGGCGTTCTTCCTCAACATCACCCCGGACCACAGGGTGCTGGACATGTGCGCCGCCCCTGGGAGTAAGACGTTCCAGCTGCTGGAGATGCTCCACGGGTCCCTCGGTGAGGAGAAGGAGAAGATTCCCACCGGATTCGTCATCGCCAACGACGTGGATCTCAAGCGGTGCAACCTCCTGACGCACCAGACCAAACGCGCCAACTCCCCGGGCCTGCTCGTGACCAACCATGAGGCGCAGAACTTCCCCGATATCGTGTCCAGGGGCGGTAGGACGTTCCAGTTCGACGCCATCCTGTGCGACGTGCCCTGCTCCGGCGACGGCACCATGCGCAAGGCTCCCGACATCTGGCCCAGGTGGAGCGTCGGGAACGGCAACGGCCTCCACCCTTTGCAGCTCAAGATCGCCATCCGCGCGGCGCAGCTGCTCAAGGTTGGCGGAAGGCTCGTGTACAGCACCTGCACCTTCAACCCCATCGAGAACGAGGCGGTCATCGCCGCGCTCCTCGAGCAATCCGAGGGTTCCCTCGAGCTCCTCGACATGTCCGGCCAGCTCCCCGAGCTCCGCCGGACGCCCGGCATCCACACCTGGGAGGTTCACACCAAGGCTGGCAAGGCCAACTCCTTCGAGGAAGGACAGGAGGTGGCCAAGGTGCACCCCACCATGTGGCCCAAACCGAGCTACAAAAAGCTCCCGCTGGAGCGATGCATGAGGCTCCTTCCGCACCACGACGACACCGGCGGATTCTTCGTCGCCGTCTTTGAGAAGAAAGCGCCGATGCCCGCGTCGCTCGACCCGCCGCCCAAGAAACTCAAAGGACCCATCACGGTCAAGACCGACCTAGTCGTCGATCAGACCGGGACGGTCAAGGTGGAGTTCAGCCTGGTGAACACGTTCGAGCTACGGGCGGAGCGCGAGGCGTTCGCGGCGAACGGCGGGAAGCCCGTGGGTCCCGAGGTAGAGCTCTTGCTCACCGAAACTCGCGGCGGCGGCACCAGGAACAGGCAGGGCGGCGGCTCCCAGTTCGGCGGCCTCGACCCTATCCTCCCCGTCTCCGACACCAAGGTTATACACAGCATACGGGACACCTACGGCATCGACCTCGCCAAGCTTTCACTGGACAAGAACGCGGTGACTCGCACCGCGGATAACACCCGCCCTAAGCGAATCTACGCCCTCACCGACGGCCTTCGCGAGTACCTGGCCGCGGACCACAAGGAGCAGCTCAAGGTGATCGCCGCGGGGTTGAAAGTGTTCGAGAGGCAGGAGCACAAGGAGGCGACGGCGGGCGGCGGGCAGTGCGACTTCAGGCTGGTGCAGGATGGCCTCCACGTGATGCTCCCTTTCGTCACCAAGCAAATCATCCACCCGACGCTCGACGAGCTTCGGCTGATTCTCCAGCGGCGGAGCCTGCAGTTGCCCGGCGCGGAGGACCCGGAGAAGCCCGACAGGGCCAAGTTCATGGACGACGCGACAAAGGCGGAGGTGAACGCGGCGGTGAGCGGCTCGTGCGTGTTCGTTCCGAGGATATCCGACGCGGATGTGGCGGCGTTGCCGGCGGGGTGCTCGCCGGAGGAGATTGCGATTGCGTGCTGGAAGGGGAAGAGCAGCGTGAACCTGCTGGTGAGCAAGGTGGAGACGGACCACCTGCTGGAGAAGCTCGGCATGCCCGCGGGGGCCAAGGATGCCGCCAAGGGTGGCGGCATGGAGGTCAACTAGGAACAATCATAACTGCAATCACGAGAGACGGACCCATCCGTTAAACATGTGTACACGAGAGACGAGAGAACACAGGCAACTCTCTATCTTCGACCGAGATCTCCGTTCAATAGACCGTCGCTTTCCGATTGCTTTTTTCTCGCAGTGGACTCAAGATATTTTTAGTCCGAACGTTCACCACGTTTTCAGGAGCATCTCGAAATCCGAATCGAATCTCTAAATTTTGCGTTTTTGCCAGCTGTTGTTGGGAATGACTCGAGAATCGGGGTTTGACAAATCTTCGCATCGCGGTGGCTGACTCAGAATTGCGGGTCGGGTACCAGGTGGCACTCGATGCGAAAATATCTCTGGCCAGGGAGAACGCAGCGGTTGTTTTTCGGGTGACGAGGACGAGCCGTGGAAGGCTCGGCGCACACGCGACTGCGCGATACACGCGAACCGAGCGGTCAACGAAGGTTGCCCGGGTGTTTGTGTGAGCGCTCTTCGATTCGAGGCGCACGTGGCGAGCTCGTTTGGGTGTTCGGCGGACGCGTTTGTGCCGATTTAACGAGCCTGCCGCGAACCGGCGTTGGAACCGAAGGCGCGCATTTTGAACCGCGTCCACGGGCAGCCGGAGAACGCGGATTAAGGGCGTGATCGACGGGTGTATTCGATCGCGGAAGCCCCGGACGCCTGATTAAGGTTGCGAAGGATCCGATCATGGCGGGCGGCACGGCGGTCGCGACGCACGCCGCGCCTCCCGCGGCGAATCCGACGGTCGACGCGAAGGCCACCGATGCGACGATGGCAAACGTGAAGCCGAAGGTGGACGCCGCGGCCTTACTGGCGGGAGGCGCGGGGGGCGACAGCAAGCTCCACGTTCTGCTCGTCGAGGACGATCACTCGACTCTGGTCTTCGTCAAGGCGCTGCTCAAGAGCTGCGGACACACCGGTACGTCCCGACGCGCCGTCCGGCCCCGGAACCTCCACACCTCCGCGTCAACCAAACCCGTGGCGCACCACCGCCGCCCGTTCTTACGAGATATTTTCTGGAAGAGAGTTTTTCGACGCAATGGATAGAGCCCGATCGATACCGTGAACTGACCGCGTTCCCCCCACATCACCCCCGATTGCACCTCCTCAGTGACCACGGCGATGAACGGTAAGCAGGCGATCGACGCGCTGCTCGCCCCGCACACCGACTTTGACCTCATCCTCACCGACATCATGATGCCCGAGGTTGACGGCATGGAACTCATGCGCATCGTGCAAGAGAGCGACAAGCCCTTCAAGTCCATCCCGGTCGTCGTCATGTCCACCGTGGACGACGACGCCTTCCAGAACAAGTGCCAAGCCGCGGGCGCACAGGACTACCTCGTCAAGCCCTTGCGGAAGGCGCAGGTGGCGCAGCTCGGACGCCACGCGAGTCTGACGTCGGGATCGTCGGCTATGACTCGGATCGACGGGAAGGACGGTGCGTCCCACGCCGGCGGGGGCAGCGGCAGCGGCCAAGGCGCGGCGGGGAACTCGAACGAGTCCACGGACACCGGCGCGGAGGGGAAGCGGGGGCCTAGCCCGGAGTCGCGGGAGGAGAAGGCGAAGGACGACGCTTCGCTCGCGCCGACGGGAGCGGAGGGGCGGAAGCAGCGAAGCAGCCGCGTCGCCGATAAGAGGGCGCAGCGGGAGGCGAAGGAACGGGCGAAGGAGGAGGCGAAGGCCAAGGCCAAGGCCCAGGCCAAGGCTAAGGCCCAGGCGAAAGCCGCGGCGAAGAAGGCTAAGGTCAAGGGGAAGGGGGGCGAGGGGAGGCAGGGACAGACGGGGATGGACCGATGGGCCAGGGGCGAGGGCCGCCAGGGGTCCGGATCGGGCGGGGGCGGGAGCAGCGGCTCCGGCAGCGGCGCGGGCGACGACGAGAAGATCGAGGGCCTCTCCGTCCAGCTCGTCAAGGCGTACGGAGGCGCGACGACGATGCTCGAGCTCAACCTTCCCCCCAAGGCTAAGGTGGCCAAGGCGGGTCTCCGGCGATCGGCCTCTAGGTCCGCGTTCCAGAGCTTCCTCAACCTCGAGGACGCCGCCGCCGCGCAGGTGGTCAGCCTCAAGGTTGACCCCCAGGTTGCCGCGCGCGCGGAAGGTGCCCTCGCGTCCCTGGCGGGCATCGCCGCCGTCGCGGAGGAGGGCACCGGTCTCGACGAGCCCGAACGCCCAGACGCGCCCGCCGCCGCGCCGCAGATGCAGATGCCGCCGGGGTACCCCGGCATGTCACCGTTCTTCGGCATGCCACCCAACCCCGCGGCTGCAGCCGCCGCGGCTGCCGCGGCGGGGATGCCCTTCCCGCCGTTCCCGTTCCCGCCCTCGATGGGCCAACCCGGGATGGGACAGCCTCCCTCGATGGGTCAGCGTCCTTCGATGGGTCAGCCCGGCGACGCCGCCGGCCAGCCGCCGATGAACCCGTTTCCGCCGTGCCCCCCCGGCGTGGACCCCATGCTCTACGCGCAGCACATGGGCGCGGCTGCGTCCGCCGCGGCTGTCTCCGCGTCCACCGCGGGTCCCCTCGGGTCCAGCGCCGCCGCCGCCGAGTTTGTCTCCAAGTTTTACAGCGTGCTCCAGGGCGCGGTGCAGCACCAGCAGGAGAACTTTGCGAGGGTCGGCGCGGCGTCCACCTCCTCGGAGCGACGCGCGGAGGCGATCGCCCGCTTCCTGAAGAAGCGCAAGGAGCGCAACTTTGACAAGAAGGTGAGGTACGCGAGCCGCAAAAGGCTGGCGGAGGCGAGGCCGCGCGTGCGGGGTCAATTCGTGAGGCTCAAGGAGGGTGAAGCCGACGAGGAGCACGAGGCTGAGGAGAAGCAGGGCAGCGGCGGCGACGACGTGAGCCACGGAACTGGCGAGGACGGCAGCGGCGGCGGGAGCAACAACGGGACGAGCGGCAGCGGCTCCGGCTCCAAGGAGAACTCCACCTGAGACGCGCCGACTCGCCTGTACCATCACGGATATTATCAGTTTCCCACGGCGAGCTTTTGCTATTAGACGAGCTCGCTGACATTATGCGTGTTTGCAAACATAAAAGAGTTGATCTAAGACACAAACGCGCCGCCCCTCTGAGAGTCTCACTCACGAGTCTGAGAACATCAGGTACCTACCGCCGGGCAGCACCGCGAACGACGTCTCGAGACCCGCCCGCGTCGGATCCTCCGGGAACCCCCACGACGTCACCGCCGCCCACGGCACGTCACCGCCCGCCACCTTATCGATACAAAACTCCAACGCGCTGCGAACCATCCGGGGCGTGAGGAGACCTTCCCACCGGTGAGCCTCGCCCACGGCGTCACCGTCGTCCCCGACGTCACCGCCCTCGCAGCCGCACGCCACCGCGCCGATCCACTCGTGAAACCCCGCCAGCGACGACGCCACGTCTGTGTCCGTATCATCGTTGACTCCCCCATCATCGTCAACGTCCATCGCACTCCCGTCGCGCCGGAAGAACTCCACGGGGGGAGTCGGCGGCCCCGGCGTCGAGGAGTCTCCCCAAGAGTAAGAGTCTCCCCGGCTCCACCGAACCGTCCTAGACGCGTGCGTTATTCTCCTCCCCTCGCTCACCACCCCGTGCGGGAACGACACCGCCAGCGGCTCACCGTCCGCAACCCTCTCGCACGCGCACGCGTACCACCCACCGCGCGCCACCCCGTCGCCCCCGTGTTCGTCCAGCCGTCGGAGACAACCGACGAGCCGGTCGCGGAAGGGCGCCCCCGGGACAAAGTCCTTCTTGGCCAGGTGCACGCTGGCCTCGTGCTTGAGCGTCCCGCGGTCGCGTTTGGCGCCGGTGACCCCCGCGCGCGCGTGCGTGAATGGCGTGAGCGAAGCGCGCAGGTGCCCCGAGGGTGTGATCGCCGCGACGTCGTCGCCGTCGAGCCTGCCGTCCAGGGGGCACGCGAATAATCGCGCGCCTGATTCGGGGCGGACGTGCTGGGCGAGGAAGTTCTCGTCGACGAGCTGCGCGAGGGTCATGCGCGCGACGCGAAAGTCATCGCCGCCCGGAGCGGGTCCCACGAGTTCGAGCGGGACGTTGACGCCGTCGTTGGATCCACGCGGACGCCGTCGAAGCGCTTCCGAGACGTCGGCGAAACCCTCGGATGATGTCGATGCGTTCCCGTCGCCGTCGTCCATCTTCCGCGGGAGCACGAGCTGCAGCGCAGAAGAGACGAATTGCCGCTCGTTCACCGCGGCGACGTGCGGGGACTTGGGGTGCGCGAAGGCGCTCGCCCTCACCCTGATCCCCATGGTGACGCGCCCCGACACTCGCGCGTCGCGATGTGACACGAGTTCGACTGCGCTTTTTGAGTTTCCTCTGACTGGACAGCGCAATGAACTCGTAAACACCCGTGGCGTCAACTCTTGGACTGGTACATTACATGGACGCTAGACTAACAAATCGCTCGCTGTAGACGCACTATGGACACACCCGATGAGGTGTTCATCAGTACGTGAATTCGCCGTGCTCGCTCTTGACAGTCACCTTGGACTTGCCCTCGATGGCCTCCACCCGTCCCACAACCTGCGCGTCGATGTTGAAGCTCTTGCTCACCTCGATCACCTTCTCCGCGTTCTCCGGGGAGCAGTACACCTCCATGCGGTGCCCGCAGTTGAACACCTTGTACATCTCGCTCCACTCCGTCCCGCTGCACTCGTTGATCAGCCTGAACAGCGGCGGCACCGGCAGCATGTTGTCCTTGATCACGTGGAGCCCGTCCACGAGGAAGTGGCCAACCTTGCTCTGCGCGCCGCCGGAGCAGTGCACCATACCGTGAATGTCGCTGCGATCCATGGTATCCAGCAGCTTCTTCACCACCGGCGCGTAGGTGCGCGTCGGTGACAGCACCAGCTTGCCCACCGTCATGCCCGTCTCGGGCTCGACGTCGGTGAGCGCGTACTTGCCCGAGTACACGAGGTCCTCCGGGACGGACGCGTCGAAGGACTCGGGGTACTTCGACGCGAGTTCCTTGTGGAAGACGTCGTGCCTGGCGGAGGTTAGACCGTTACTGCCCATGCCGCCGTTGTACTCGGTCTCGTAGGTGGCCTGCCCTGAGGATGCCATGCCCACGACGACGTCGCCCGCTCGGATGGAATCGTTGGAGATGACCTCGGATCGCTTCATGCGCGCGGTGACGGTGGAGTCGACGATGACGGTGCGGACGAGGTCGCCGACGTCCGCGGTCTCGCCGCCGGTGGAGATGATCCCCACGCCGTTGTCCCTCATGGTGGATAGGACGTCCTCGGTTCCCGAGATGAGCGCCTTGAGCACGTCGCCCGGGATGAGAGCCTTGTTCCGTCCGATGGTGGAGGAGAGGAGGATGTTGTCCACGCAGCCGATGCAGAGGAGGTCGTCGGTGTTCATGATGACCGCGTCCTGCGCGATACCCCGCCAGACGGAGAGATCGCCGGTCTCCTTCCAGTACATGTACGCGAGCGAGGACTTGGTGCCCGCGCCGTCGGCGTGCATGCACGTGCAGTACTCCTCGTCGCCGGTGAGGAGGTCGGGGACGACTTTGCAGAAAGCCTTAGGGAAGAGGCCCTTGTCCACGTTGGCGATGGCGGCGTGGACGTCCTCCTTGGACGCGGAGACGCCGCGAGCCATGTAGCGCTCGTTCGCGGCGGGGGCCTCCTCGGCGGGGGCGGCGGAGGCGGCGACGACGAGCGGGGCCCTCGTCCGGCGCGCCCCGGGGGCGGTGGCGCGCACCCGCGCGCGGCGCGCGATGGCGGAGGAGGGCGAGCACATCACCGCGGACATTGCGGTCGTCGTGACGGACATCGGAGCGAACCTCGGCTCGGTCAACGGGCGGGTTCGGTGTGATGGCGGGCCCGATGGAGGGCGGTTTGAAACGTTTGTTCTCGAAAAACAGCTCGAAAAGTCGGCGCTGACATCAGCGCTGTCCTTTCGGCGAGAATCGTACGGTGCTGTGACTGAAATGGTCCCCAATTACTGTTAGATCTCACTGTAAATCACCATTTCCAACCGTGTTTCCAACCGTGTTTCCATACGGGACTTTTCAAACCATTCTGTGCCTCCCGTTTGCGTATCCATTCCGGCTGGGACCATATCTGGCCAGCCGTGCCCACTTGTCGTGTAATACAGTTTGGAATTTCGGCTCGCGTCCGCCAGAACTCACCGGCGCGGTTGCGGCACGTGCGTCCGCCGCACGGTCACTCGCGACGTTCGTCCAGAAAGGCGAGATGAATTCCTCCGCCGTGCACGCGCGCGGGTCCCCTCACGGGACCACCGCACGCGCGAATAACCACCGGGTTGGAGATAATTTCAACTTCAATCGGCGGGCCCACCATGCTTCAACGAGCTGGACCCGGCAACCGTCGACGCGGCCGGGAAGGGCGACGGGAACCGGCCGCCGCCCCAACCCGTCGCTCCGGGACGTTCCCGAAATGCCCTCCCACGTCCCGTCCGCGGTGTTCTACGACCAGCGGCAGCAGGGCGTAGACACTCACCCGCCCGTGCACGTCCGCGCGCTCATCGAGGATGGGCGCGTGTTCAGCGAGATATTCCCCGTCCGCTTCGACGAGGTGGGCCCGGACAAGGCGTGCACGATGAGGACGGTGGCGTCCATGATGCAGGAGTGCGCGTGCAATCACATTCAGGCCATGTGGGGTAAAGGTCAGTCCTCCCCGGCGGAGATGCGGAGCAACAACCAGGCTTTCGTGTGCACCCAGATGCACATAGAGGTGCACGAGTACCCGCGGTGGGGGGACGAGGTGGAGGTGAAGACCTGGGTGGAGGTGGAGCGGAGCGTGTCGGCGCGACGGGACTTCGAGCTCGTGTTGTGCGATGGACCGGAAGGGGCGTGCAGGGCGGTCGGCGCGGCGACCAGCAGGTGGGTCGCCTTCGACGTCGCCAAGCGCAGGATGGTTCGAATTCCCAAAAAGACCACCGAGGATGTGACAAACTTCCACGCGCTGCTCGACAACTACATCATGGGCGAGGACTACGTCATGCCCAAGCTCCCGGACATACGGGCCTCCGCCTTACCGCTGTCGCAACCCAAGGCGTTCACCGGCGACCGTTTGGATCTGGACATGAACGGTCACGTCAACAACGTGGTGTACACCGAGTGGATCTTGGAATCCGTCCCGGTTGAGATGTGGGGCGATTACCAGCTGTGCGAGCTCGACATCGAGTTCAAGAGCGAGTGCGGTTACGGCGACGTGGTGGCCGCGGTGACCGCGCGGGAGGGCTCGGCGGAGGGTGTGGTGATCGAGGAGGACAACGCGCGGGTGATACACCAGCTGGTGAAGCTCGGAGACGACGGGCGAGAGACGGAGGTGATCCGGGCGCGGAGCACGTGGCGGCGAAAAGGCGCCATGACCGCGGAGGAGAAGGAGATGGCGGCGGTGATAGCGGCGGCGTGGGGCAAGAACAAGGGCGGTAAGGCTAAGGGCAGGCTCGGCGGTATCGATCCAGGCAGCGTGGACGCCGCGCTGTTGGCGAGGTGACGACGAGTCGGTCGTCGACGCGAGCGTTTTAGATTATTATAAATCCCGTCTGTGGCGAACCGCCTGAGTATAAGTTGTATGTGCAAGTATTGCAAGTATTGAAGTTCAAGACTCCAAAGACTCCCTGTATCGTCCGGGCGCTCACGCGCGGAGGAACACCCGGAGCCCGTTGGGGGGCAGCTCGACGTGGAGCTGTCCCCCGGACACGTGCAGCCGCTGACCGTCCGCGAGCGGCTCCTCAAACTCGACGCCGTCGTGCGCCCCGATTTTCTCACCCACCGGCAGCGTCATCCGCTGCGATTGGTCCGAGTTGTTGAACGCGACGACCGCGGCGGCGCCGGAGTGGGCGACGCGCGCGAACGACATCGTCTCGTTGGTGTGCGCCAGGGGAATCTGGTCGGCGTCCGCGTCGCGAAGCGCCTCGTGCGACCGACGCAGCGCGACGAGATCCGCGGTGATTTTGGCAAAGTTTTTGGCGCTTTGGTCGTTCAACGCGGCGCGGAGGTCGATCTCGCGGCGCATGGCGAGGTCGCCCTCGGGCCCGCCGGGCTTGCCCTGCTCGCCGAGCTCGTCCCCGTAGTAGAGGCAGGGTACGCCGCGGCCGAGGATCATGGACGCGACGGCGAGCGGGTAGTGCGCGTTCGGGTCGTTGAGGCGGCTGTGGATCCTCATCTGGTCGTGGTTGCCCAAAAAGTTGAGCATGGTGAGGTTCCCGTACATGTCCTTGTCGCGGCCGTACGAGTGCGCCAGCTCCCAGTAGTTGTGGTCGTTGAGCGAGGACCACAGCGCCTTGGACAGCTGGTAGTTGGTGCCGCTGTCCAACAACCCAGGGCCCACGTGGGTGTTGTAGTCGCCGTGCATGAGCTCGCCGAGCAACGCGCAGTCGGGCTTGGCGCCGCGGCACGCTTGGTTGAACTCCCGCCAAAAGTCCGGCGCCACCTCGTGCGCGACGTCGAGCCTCCACCCGTCGATGTTCGCCCCCTCGGGCGACATCCAGAACCTGCCGCAGTCCATGATGTGCGCGCGCACGTCCGGGTTTTGGTGGTTCAGCTGGGGCAGACCCGCGTGGCCTTCCCAACCCGGGATCTCGCCGCCGCCGCCGGGAAGCTCCCGCGCGCCCCTGTACCAGTCCCAGTACTGCGACTGCCTCCCGTTCCGCACCACGTCCTGCGCCGCGAAGTGATCGCGGCCGGTGTGGTTGAACACGCCGTCGACGATCACCCGAATCCCCAGACCATGGCACGCGTCCACCACGGTCCGGAGAGTCTCCACGGTTCCCAGCCTCGGGTCCAGCTGAAAGTAATCCGCGGTGTCGTACCCGTGGCCAAGATCGTGCGACGCGCGCATGAGCGGACCGAGGTAGAGCACCGTGCACCCGAGCCGCGCGAAGTGCTCGACCCATCCCTCGTTTATGAGCTTCAACAGACGCGTGCCCTCGGAGAACTGGCCGGGCG
>Ga0209713_10002017_pt1 | contig 12463 bp, 7 predicted proteins | sample ArcOceMetagenome_3_FD_187444 | JGI IMG/M metagenome (GOLD analysis project Ga0209713, IMG submission 187444) | Marine eukaryotic phytoplankton communities from Arctic Ocean - Arctic Ocean- Svalbard ARC20M Metagenome (SPAdes) (version 2) | ecosystem: Environmental > Aquatic > Marine > Oceanic...
CGCTCCCCCCCACCCCCACACCCGCGCACTATACACGCACGCACGCACGCACACACACACACACACACACACACACACACACACACAGCGTGGCGGCGCGGCAGATATCGAACTGGGCCTCGCGGGTGGGCTTCACTGAGTTGGTGCGCATCGCTTTGCGCGCCGACCAAGCACCTAAAAGGGTCGCGCGTGAGGTTTGTGCATCCATGTCTGCGCGTCGGTGTCTGTATGTATATGTGTATGTGTATGTGTCTCTCTCTGTCTGTGTGCATGCGCGCTCTCCCCCTCCCGTTTTCGCGAGCGTGCTCTTGCACGCAACCAGCAGGCGTGCCAGAAAAGCACCTACCCAGGCCTACCGGTAGGCCTACCCTACCTATCGGTAGGCCAGAGGACGCCAGGAAAGCACCGCGTGCGCTGCAACACTTGCAATCGCGTGCAACCCTAAACCCCTAAACCCTGAACCCGAAACCCTAAACCCTAAATCCCAAACCTGAAACGCACTCTACGGCTCACCTAGCAGGTGGCGGCAGGCATCTTAGGTGGAGACCTGTCCTGCTGTACGTCTCTCTCTTACTCTCCCCCCATCTCTCTTTCTCCCCCCATCTACTCTTTCCCCAGCAAAACAACACGTGGTCCCGCAATGCCCCCCCGTTCGCAGCCGTCCCCACCACCTCTTCGTCCTGCTGCATCCCGTGCGGTCTTCGACCTTCCCTGCTCCTGTCCGGCGTCGCCTCTGCTAGCCGGCACCGCCTGGGCTTGGCATGGCGCGATGGTTTTCGGCGGGCGGGCGCGAGGCTGTCGAGGGGCCCACCGTCGCTGCACTGGCGCTGGCTCGTAACACCCGACCTCGGCTCTGCGCAGCGCCTGATGCCGTGATCCAGGCAAACTTCGACCTTGTGCGCAGGGCACTCGATGCCCTGCCAACGCGCCGTGCTCATCCGCCGGGCGGATCGCCCCAGGCAGCGTCTCGTTCATGCATGATGTCGGTATCGACACCGCACTCGTAGGTCTCTCCCACGAACCAAAAAGGCAGCGCCCCTTGGGCACCAAGAACTGCAAAACGCGTCCGCACGCCCGGACGCAGTTGTGGGCCGCGTGCCAGGGCGCGGCGCGCGACGGGGGCAGGGCGGAACAGCGCGGGCTGCCGGAATGACGGTTTCGGCTGCTCGGTAGCTCTCTGCAGGGGTGGGGCGCCGTGCACGCCAACTTGGTTGGGCGGAACCATGCCGCGGCACGCGGGCGCCGGCGCCCAGAGCCGCGGGGAGGACAACGGGGGTGCGAGCAGCGGGGCAAGCCCCGGCGCGCGCGGGAGCTGGTCAGCCTTCTGTCTGAGCCGTCTGGTCACAGCGTCCAGCGCTGCGAGACCTTGGATTGAAAGGGGGCGCAGGCGCAGCGGGTGGGGTTGCGCGCGGGCGAGCTTGTCGCGGCAGCTGCTGGGCACGGACGATACAAAGGCGGCCACGGAGACATGTGGTGCCGGTTCTGGGGAGCGTAGCGCGCGTACTGCTGATCCAGAAAGCGAAAGTGGTGTTGGTGTTGCCTGCGGGCCCAGCGTCTGGCGCGGAGCTGCGCTCCGAGGCAGCCGAGCCCAGGCGCCCGAACGGGATTCCGAGCAATTCTCGAGAAGAGGTGGGCGCGGCCTCGGAATGGCAAGGAAACGCCGCGTAGGCACGTCGCGTACGACAGTATCTGCAGCTATCGTTCTCGCTGTGCTGTGGAATCTGTTTGGGGATTTTTCGTGTCTGGGGCCGCGCGCAGTGCAAGGAGAGGTCATCAACCCGTCCTGGGAGTGGCTGGGCCAAGATCTTTACGATTGCGCCGTTGCGGAAGAGGACGCCGAGACGCAGTGCAAATGTTACACATACGACCCCAATGCAGTGGTCAAATGCGTGGAGACCCAACCAGACGAGCCGGAAGCAAGTACAAAGCCAGGAATCTACAAATCGTGTACACACGACCCGAAAGTGCAGTACAGTTGCGATCCGGACGATCTGGTATGCCCCTCGCAGTGCTCTTCCCTCGTGAATGGTCACGCCGGCGATTTGGTTTCGCATGCGGGACTGCCTTGCCTTTTTTTTGGGATTGCGTTGTGGCTGACCCGCCCCCTACTCCGGGAGAATTGACGCTGCGTCTTTCCTCGCATCTGCGCAGTTCGACACTGGGTGTAATTGTGAAGGCAAGTGTTTATCGTTCGATACTGGCTGGGATGATGCTTCTTTCACGGAGCCAAGTTGCAAAGAGTCCATTTTCTCTCTCGAAGACACGTGGAGTCAACTCAATTTCTACTTTGTTCACGATCCTGGTCTTGGGCTGCCGAAGGAGGTTTCTGCTTGTTGTACTTTGTACTTTGTATGCAGTTGTCAGTGATAAACACCATGATTCTGCGCGTGCAATCGCAAACAGTCGCTCAATTGGTGCTCTGGCATTGCATCGCGCAGCTGCTCAATTCGTGAAGGCTTTAGAGGAACGGGCAGTATCGGCACATCATTGTCGGACTGCCCTAAAATAGGTTCCTGACGACCGAAGACATACGGAAATATGGCACACAGTCCACGTCCAGTGTGAAAATAGGTCGGCGCTAACTTAGTTTTTTTGTTTCCTGCAGGAACCGGGTTCGACAGGCACCAAGTACAACTGCAAGGATGATCAGGGGACTGACTTGGTAGATGATGCTGGAAATGTCAAAGAACACACTCTGAGGGTGGAGTTCGTTGCTCACTACGGCACCTTCAACCTATATGACATGCAGTCGCGTTGCGAGTACTCTACAAGCAGCGAATTACAGGAATGCAATTTCCTCACCAAGACAGATATTGCAAGTCCGACGGCGCCCACGAGTGAGCAGGAGAAGCTGGATACTCTTCACTTTTGGAAGAATGTTCAGACAGGATATGCGGGGACAACATTTGTCGGCACATATCGAGCAGTCTTCACAGCCATGAGAAGTCTGTACTATAAGGGCAACACTAATCAAAACACAAACCGGCTTCGCTCACGCGTTTACAACGCCCTGGCCTCCCGCAACTTTCCATACGAGGAAGTACTGACGGCAGTGTACGTCAACCAGGATTGCAATCTGGACCGTTCGAAATTTCGTTTTGTGAAGAACATTACGCAGATTATGCACATTGTAGATATGAACGATTCGCCGCAGATAAGTCATCCGAAGACCAAGTACAGCTACCCGTTTTTCTGCCATAAGCTCTCAAGAAACCCGGCTTGTCATTTCGGCCAATTCTTCGCCTACGAAGACACCCACCAATCCATTTCAATCGGTGGCGTTGAAATATTTGATATTGACGTTAAAGAACCTTGCACCTTTCTGAACCCAGAGTGCGCAAAAATCGACGTCAGTGTCAGAGCTGCCAGAGGATCTGTGAAATTGAACACACGTGCACGTTTGTCGTTTTACGAGAATACGCGTGAAGCGCAAGGTTTCACAGCCTTCATTACTCCAAGCAATGCAGCTGTGAAAGTCGTATTCTATATGGTTGAGTTGCTGGAGAATCTTGGTCCTGATAGTGTCATCTTGCACTACAACACTATGCACAGTGGAAATCGGGAAAGCATAACGGTAACGGTGTCAGATCAGGGTTTGACGGGAGCAGCCGGAGTCGCTAAGGTACAAGACATCAGCATTGATGTCGCTATTGTGGCTCAGAATGATGCACCTGAGATTTCAATCGATCGACTGGAGTATTCCTTCCTCGAGGACACACTGACATTGATCGAGGGGATCTCGGTGTCTGATATAGATTTGAACGAACAGATCGAATCGTCTTTGTCGCGACTTACGTGGATGAAGCCCATGGCATCACAGCAAACTCTGAATCAGATCAAGTACAGTCTCGAAGTAGTTCATGGCATCCTGCGTCTAGGATATTCCAGGAATTTGCGTCTGGTCGATATTGCGGAGACATCATTTTATACAATCCAAGGGGGACGGTTCGGCCACGACACTTGTCGGGTAAACGATATTTACAACGATCTTTCGGCACTCACTGCAGCGGCAGAATATCTCCAAAGCAATGATGAGAGGTACGCCGATACAACAATCGATATGTCAACGATTCGGCAGTACAAAGACAGCCTCTGTCTTTACATTAATGCGGGAACCGAAGATTGCCGTACGGGTACAGAAGAGTTTTGCAGTTGCTTTGGCGAATTTACTTGCGATATTGACGGCACCATTACGCTGTATGTCAACAACTCAGCACAACCATTTTTGCTACCGCCTGATAGGTTCGGCAGACAAGCTGAAGATGAGGTCAAGCGGTCCACCTGGTTCGATGTACTCGGAAGGGCAGTTGAGACGAAAGATAGAACTTGTGGTGGAATGGCCACATATCCGCATCCGAATAACTTTACTTATGGTCTCGCGTGCCAAAGTGATGATGACTGCGATAAACAGGTCCTGTCAGCCTGCACGCCAGGCAAGAATTGCACATGCTGTGCCAATGCTTCTCACGTGTGCTCCACCGACGACGACTGTTTCATTTTTGACAAGGGATCGCCATGCGGCTGTGTGCTGGGAGGCCCGGCAGAAGGTGTCTGCGGCCCATATTGTTTGAACCCAGAGCTTACTGCGGGCTGCACCACAGACCTAATAGGTCGTGAGGACGAACGACCGAAATATTTTGGCCGCCAATGTACATTTCGAGCTCCGTTTCCGAACCCAAAACTGCCCGGTGCCCCAGAACCGTTAATACGGGAATGCATATCTGGTGCTTATGGAATAGTAGGGTCCACAGTGCAGAAAGTTCTCGACCTTGTTGGCATTCTATCGAAGGGTAGCAAACGCATCACGTTCATTGGAGAACTAATTGATGTTCAGCGTACCCTTGCAAATGTGAATTACATCACGGATATCAACTACAACAGGTTGTATCGGCCGCCCAAAGAAGAACAAGATCCACTCACCTTCGATCCCGAAGCTGATAATCTGGACACTCTGAAGATGTTAGCAGATGATCTCGGCAATTCAGGTGGCACTGAACTGGACCGAAAGTCGGTTCAGAGGGAAGTGAATGTGCGCATAGCTGCTGTCAATGACAAGCCCGTGGCAAATGGACCTATTAGCATCATCGTCGCAGAGGATATTCCGTTTCACTTCCAGGAGAAGGCTGGAACCAAGCTCTTTGTTTCTGATCCAGATTTTGAAGACTATGGCTTCGATCTCAGGGTCTTTACAGTAAATCTCACATGCAGCCACGGACGGTTGTATTTAAATGAAGCTTTTCTGAAATCGTCTGGTGTGGCGATCTCCTTTCGGTTTTGGCCGGGAACAACTCAGGAGAAGCGAGGCCTACATTTCGAAAACAGAGGCGTTCAGCTGCCCAAGTTTGGGAACGATTGTCAGCTAAAGCCACAGTGTTCGGATGGCATAGACATGACTAGTCAAGATCTACCGTATGGGTTCTTTCAGAGCGAGATGTATGGCCTGGTCTACTCCCCCCAGACAGAGGGTGGCAGCTCTCAAGGCTGTGGGGTGTGCCCTGAGGATACCGGGAACAGGTTCATTTCAATTGAAGGAGTCTTCCAGGACATAAATGAAGCCTTGTCTTTCGTGACGTACTTGCCTGATCCGCACTTCAACACTCGATCCGGAGGTAAAAGAGAGGAAATATATTTTTCTGTCAACGACAATGGTGGTTTGGGAAACGATGCCAGCGCCCCTTCTCTGACAGATGAATTGATCATTGAGGTCGTGGTGGAGTCTGTCAATGATCGACCCATTATTGGCCGAAGGGTTCAGGCCCAGAGAGAATTGATTGCATACACGGGGGGAGCAGATCTGCCGCAAGTTATCACAGACACTGCAATTCTTGCCGTTAATCAGACACTGGACGCATTTTGCCGTGGCATCCCGCCATCAGGACAAGAGTACTGGGAGATGTGTGGACCGGGGAAACGGCAGTACATTGATATCGATGAGGACACAGAGTTCGTCATTACCCCCGATGTCCTATGGATTGAAGATGTTGATTCAGAGGAGGCACAGAATGTGGAAACTCCCCGGCGTTACTGTTGCGATCCAGCGGGACCGGCAGGCTGCCGGTGCGGCACGCCATGTAATTGTGATGGCATAGCATGCAAATGCAATGCTCCAGTGGCTTGCAAAACGACGGTAACGGCAGGAGAACTGCTGGTTCACATGAGTGTCCAGCACGGTGTGTTGAAATTCTTTCCGCCGCCAGGTCGTGATTTCTTCCAGCCATCAGATCTAATCTTTTTAACAAATACGACAGACGAGCTCATGAATGAAGGTGGACCCATGGTACCATGTGAAAATCAGCGCGCGTGCATGGCGGAGGTGCAACAGATTAATATCAGGGCACGAAAGACATTCATTCAGCAAGGGCTCAGTCAAATGTTTTTGATCTACCAGGGTTTGCCCAACTACTATGGTCCAGACAAATTAACTATATGGGTGTCAGACGGAGGATACACAGACGAGTGTTACAACGCATCGCTGGTGGCAACGCAGGAGATCAACATTCGTGTAGTAGGCCTCAACGACCCTCCAGTCATTACAGCCCCAAGTCAGGTCATGGTCTACCCTCGTGGTTTACGCTGCTATGTTAATTTCCACGAATTTGGTCAAACAGAATCAGGATTGAGCAGGGATTGTTTGTACAATCCAAATGCCTCAATGCTCCCTCCACGTGGTGCCAACATTCCTGGAGAAGTACTTCACTTTGCAGATGCAGATGTTGACGACACACCGTATGGCAACATGACCGTGACATTAAGAATCGGCAGTGACCCTGAGGTGCATGCCCGCGCAGGCTCTTTCACCATTACTAAGGTGAACAAGAACTCGCAAAACTGGTTTGATCTGTACACGAACTTTGATGGGCTTGTTGAGTTGCAAATTTATGGCAAAACTGAGGAAATCAACCTCCTGATGCACAATCTGATGTACGACGCGGATCCAACTTTTCAAGGCTATGTACCTATCAGAATATATGCAAATGATAACAAAAACTTTGGTGAATGCAGTGGGGATCACAAATGCGGTAATATGAATAAATGCGGTGATCACAATGAAGCAGAGCCTCATCGACCGGTGAAAATGGGGGTGTCGGACACAATTCTCGATTCAACCGTTGGTGCCCTGGGCAAGTGCTCGGAGACTGATTGCGTTGCATGCTCGCAAATTGCTGGGTGTGGCTTCTGCCCGGGAGTCTGCCCCGCAGATGGTGGCAAGTGCATGGTAGGCTCAAAGTCTGGTCCGACATATGAGACGTGCGATCCGCACCCGCAAGACGGGAGGAAGTGGAATCAGTGCGAGGTTAAGAGCAGCAACAATATTGCGCAGCTGGTTGCCATTGCTTTGGTGGCGTTTGGCCTGATGGTAGCAAGCTACCTGTCTGTGAAGTGGGTGAGGAGGCGACATGGCGCCATGAAGTTGTACTTACTAAAGAAGAAGGCCGACTTCAAGCGAGCAGGACATAAAGCTCAGATTCTTCCACCTGATGATGCAAATTACAATATGTTCTTCTTCCTGCTTGTTGCAGCAATAATAACAGCAATCGTGTTCGCTATGATGACGTCGACCTTACGTTCTGAGTGCGTTTTCACTTACAATGTGTTCCTTGATAAGGCGAGTTCAATACACGTGGAAACGGACGCTTGCACCGTCAGGTTTGTGCCCACTCGCAACATGTCGTACCCAGAAAATAGGCTGGAATCCTTGAAAATAGAACTTTCCATTCTGGATGATCCAAACATTCTGATAAATCGAGACGCATGTCAACCAAATGTGACAGTCGCAGTTGTCAACAACAGGGACGATTCGGTCAAGTACGTTGGATACTATTGCAATATGCAGATCTTAGTACCTGATCGCACGGTGATACCAAAGACCACGATTGTGGCAACGGGCAACAATATCACGTACGTTCGTGCAGGTAGCATGGATAAAGACTCATATAAATTTGGCCTCGGGTTTGGCCCCAACGCTCTCACGCTCCGGGGCAACCATCTCGTTGCACGCCTCCAGAATATCAGTGCTTCGAAGTTCGAATACAACGTGATTCATGGAAATCTAATTGCGATTGGGATTCGAGCCATGACGGCAGAAATGATGAGCGAAAGCGCAGACATGATTATGACAACCCCAGTGATGACGTCGGTCAAATTCTGGCAAAAGCGTGGAAATCTTGTATGTCTGACAGCAGCTAACAGCTCCTTGTATGTCAATGATGCGTGCAATGAAGTATGTGAATATAAGCTAAGCGGAGACAGACGAACCCTGCAGGAAGAAGCACAAGCCTACAGAGAGTCATATGCATCCAACGACTCTGGGATCTCACTGCGTCAGTCGGTTCTGCCTTGGCTGTGCAAAGACAATGGTGATGGCACACAAAATTGTTCGCAGTATGACCCAGTTCAGGCTGAGATTGACGATACGTGCCCTGTTGGAGCACAATTCAAGAAACGGTCTCAAGTGCCTCAAATTGTCGGGTGTTTTGATTTGAAGATTTGCTCCGCCGACGAATCAGCCAAATGCCTTTGTAAGCCCAAGTGTGATATGGCAAATCTAGATCCCCCGGGAACTTGTGATGCATTTGGACGGTGCTGTCAGATCATCTGTGCTGGATATTCGAGGGCCGATATGTTTCCAAGACCAAACATGCCGCGATGCGGAAGAGAGGTCAATCCATCGTGGAATTGGTGCGATGACGAACTGGATCAAAGGTGGAGATTTACTTCGACCACTGGCCAGATATCATTGGAAGTCGTCGACGACAAATTAAAGGAACCCCATCCCAAGGTCAGTTCGTACCAGGGTTCTGCCCCATCAGAGAGTGTGAACGCCAAGGTAGATATATTGGAGGCTGACAAAAAGGTGCTGAATGAAGTATTTCATCCTGGAGGAGGAAACAATCCAAATTCACAATGGTTTTCTCTCAGACTGAAAGGTCCGGGAGCACCAGAGCCAGCCGATGGCGAATTCATCTGGCTAGCCAGTGTGCGCTATCTTGTTTTGCCGAATTGGATGCTGGCTTTCTTGTCCATGGGGCTTCTAACGCCGTCCAAAGGCGCATCATTGTCAGGCTTGAATCCATCGTTCTGTCCAGCATTCACCCCTTCAAGCAGCGCACTTTTTCAAGATCGATTGGTGCAGATGCGGCAAATTCTTCTGGATTCGGTGCAAACATATCCCGGTCCTGACAAGAAAGCGATCCCATTCACGAGTCTTGTAGCGTACCAACCAGTGGGGGGGGCACCCAGAAAATTTATGACAGACCCTGCTACAAATAAGATTGGAGTGTCACTGGTGAATCCAGGGGACTATCCCTTAGTCATTTCAGTAGTTGGGCTGGCAATTGCCATTCCCTGTTTGCTCACAAGCATATTCCTATTTACAGCAGTCAATGCTGGTTTCAAGGTGGTGAAGGCCTACCGGGTGCAGAAGTTGAAGGAGGAGCAGCTTACCGCGAACTTGCACAGAGTTTTTACCGCACTTGCAAATATGAACGAGGAGGAAATGCAGATGGAGAACGAAAAAATAATTGAAATGGAAGGCCGGACATGCTTCTTTTACCTCTTCGAAGATTTTGTGCTGGCGTCAGCAGAGGCGCAACGATCGTTTATCAACGAATTTGTCATAGTCTGTTACGAGCTCGCCATAGTGATATTGCCATCGACTATTATTTACATTCTGGTAGATTTGCTCAAGGGAGCTTACCAAGCGCAAAAATGTGAATTCAGGGCTGACGTATGCAGCTGCTACTCGGAATCGGATGCTTTGCTGCAGATGACCGGAGCTGTTGTCAGCGGCGTGCAAGCTTTTTTCCTGATTTCGGTGTTAGAAATGGCTGTTTTCTATTTATGCATTCCCTACTCGCTTTATCGTCGAATTTTGCGGGTCCTTTTCTATGTTGCATTCTTTGCGATCGTATGGGCTTCAATGGTCATTGTACAGATCGTGGTACTTTTTGTGTTGCTGGGCATCCTTGTGCAGCCCACATATCTTGCTCCCTATGGCATTGCCATCGTGGGCACAGCGGCGTGCTGTGCTTCGTACTTTGCCAAACAGCGCAAGTTCCAGACGCGTGTTGAGCGTGCTGTCGCCAAGAGGGTCGAGATGGAAAAGGGCAAGATGAACTCGGTGCCCCCTCTTCTGCTCGATATTCTCATCAATAAGAACGTTCACCAAGCGCTGCATGAGCACGGGCTCTCCATCTCACGCATCGCCGTCAGCGTGTTCACCTTCGGGATGTCCATGTTGCTCATCTATGTGTTCCTGTTTATCGGCTTCAATGCTTTCACGGATCCCAATGACACCATCTCGGGCTTGATCAACAGCAGCGTTGCTTTCGGCGTTTCATTGGGCGCGCACTATGCTTATGCCAAAGATGGGGATGAGGAGGATGTCAAAGACGCTGTGGATCAGATGCAAGAACAGGTGATGCGAACATTGAAAAAGGTGTTCGAAATGGTGACGAAACAGTTGGATCTTGCCATGAAGCTCTTCAAGCGTATGCAGAATAATATTGACGACGGTGCAGCAGGCGAAAGTTCACTTGCTAGCGATGACTCTTCTTCATCGTCAGACGGCAAGTAGAGCAGATGATCAGCATCGCGGTGGAAAATACCAGAGATGCAAAGGGAGAAGGGAGACAGCTCCAAGGCAAAGCTTGGCAGCTGACAACTCGTGAGGGTCATATTATTATTTTTTTTCAGCCGTGCAGTTGCACACAGGAACCGAAAATGAAAGCGTGCGCGCACGCGCGCGCGCACACACAGACGCACACGCACACACAGACGCACACTCACACACAATGTTCTCGCCTAGCAACTCTTCTCGGTCGTTAGGTATGTAAGATGCTACGGGGGGAGACTACACGGAGGAAAACCCCTGCCAATACGAGCAAGCTGAGGATGAGTGATCCTAGGTGATTCGTTGGCGAATAAAGCGAGTGGGGAAACGTAGCGATGGAATCGTGCACCTGCCCACCATTGGCGTTTCCCAGCATGCAATGATTCTAACAAATATCTCTGGAGCCCTGGACCGATCTAGACGTCGCCACTCCACCAAGACTTCTTTGAACTTTTGCTCTTGGCATAATATTCTGTTGTGCTGTCCCAACGAGCTTTGCGAATTACCACATCCAGTTGATTACCAGAGGAATATGCGTAGTCAACAGCAGTTTCAAAGTCGCTGGCAAGTGCAGAGGGGTATCAGGATACGGGTTGACTGAGTGTTGCATAAAAATACATTTGACACAGCGCTCTGCGACCGCACACATGCACGAACACACAGACGGATACACGCTTACACGCATAAATACAGCATGCACACGCGCGCACGCGCGCATACAACCTGGGTCGCTCTACTCGCACCAAGGCGCCGCCGCACTCATAATCAAACACAACGTCGCGCTCAAATTCATGCTTGACTTTGATGAGGAAGTCCTCAAAATCCATATCTTGTTTGATCTCGATATCCTTAACCTGGAGCTCGGGGCTCGCCTGCCACATATTAACGGTAATATGGCACACAACAACATGCAACTTTTGTCGTATGATCGATTGGATTTGGGTCCGTGCAACATACATATCCTCTGATACGCAACCACATCCTACTATGTAGGATCGAGTTCTGCCTGTACGCCCTACAACAAAAGGCAGACAAGAAATGTGTCTGTGAGAGTGCGCATGCGCGAAGATGCGTAGAGGGTATGCGGTTTAGAAACACGTAAAAGCACACTGAAACACAGGACCTCGTCGTCGCCGGTGGGGTCGATGCAACGGAAAAATACGTACTTCGCCTTGCCTGATGAGACGAAGGAGTTTGTTGACAATTGCTTTGTCCTGTGGAAAATGTGTGCAGGTGTCTACATGCATGTGCACACACACGCACGCACGCACGCACGCACGCGCGCACACACAAACATACACGTACTTCCGCACGCCCACATGCAAGCGTGCACACACAAACACATAGAACTTCCCTTGCACATCGCCTATCTGACATACTATACTCGCCACACACACACATTCTCTCTCTCTCTCTTTCTCGCACGCCTCGCAGTCACGCACACACGTAGCCACACACGCTCGCACACTCTCGCACACACAAACACATGCACACACACACACATGCACACACACACACACATGCACAAAGACACACACATGCACAAACACACACACACGCACAAACACGTGTACAAATACAGACACATAATCGCACACGCAAGCACACGCACGCACGCACACGCCCGCACGCACATAAACCCCTCATTACCTACCCAATCCCAAAATACCTACAATCACTATTACCTTCCCTTGCGCACCGCCTCCCTGTGAGTTTTGAGCGACGCCTTATCGAGAATTCGAAAGGTGCCCGCATCCGCGCCAGACCACACAGGCGCTTTCTTATCAGCATCCTCACCCTTTCGGCCAACACCCTTTGCACCACCACTAGACCCCCCCCCCCCCCCCCCCC
>Ga0209713_10002020_pt1 | contig 12456 bp, 9 predicted proteins | sample ArcOceMetagenome_3_FD_187444 | JGI IMG/M metagenome (GOLD analysis project Ga0209713, IMG submission 187444) | Marine eukaryotic phytoplankton communities from Arctic Ocean - Arctic Ocean- Svalbard ARC20M Metagenome (SPAdes) (version 2) | ecosystem: Environmental > Aquatic > Marine > Oceanic...
TTGACTTTACTCTTTACTTACACGGCCAAACATACCGTGCACCCCGCGCCCGTCGTGTGCTTCCTCGCAGCTCGCCACCTCCAAGCAGAGGTCTCCGAACATGTTAGCTCTTGCGTTCGCGATTATTGGTGCCGGCTTCGGGCCTTACTCGAGCGAGTCGACGGCACTCAGAATCCAGCTCGTCGACACATACTGCGATGCCGAAAGCAACAAATTGCAGCGCACACCGGCAGAAAAGGCCAATGCAGCCGCAAAGTTGCCATGCCTGATGCTTGCCTACCGCCAGAAGCTGGAGCTCACTGGCCCGGAGAAAAGGAAAGCCATGGAGGTAAAGGCCAAAACCTACGAGCTGGCAAAGTTTCGAAATGACCGCATGACCATGTTCGGTGAGATGTGCAAGAAGGTACGTCCTACGCCCCAGCCCGCGAACGCAAGCTCCGAGCCATCCCGCACTTCGCTCTACCTCGCGTGCAAACGCACATAACCCGCAATGCGAGCACATGATAGAGGCCGGTGCCCAAGCACACCGACAGGACGGCACCACACAACACGCACGTACTTATCGCGAGCTGGGTGCCACGCGCAGGGCACTATCTACTCCCAGCAGAAGATGTGCACCGATCCCGGAGTGAAAAGATTCATGAACACGCCCGTGGATTTTGTGGGCAAGGGCAAGGGCAAGGGCAAGGGCAAGGGCAGGGGCAAGAGCAAGAGCCGTGGCAAGGGGAGGGGCAAGACCTCGGCGAAAAAGACCTCGGTAGGCCCGTGAGTGTGCGCACACTTGCGACGTCCACACGACTGTATACTGGGATTTTCAATAGTATTGCTAGACTCGTCGCATTCCCTCCCGTGAGAAACGAGGTGCGTTTCTCACGGCCGCGTGAGAAATTCCCACCATCCGTCAAACCAAGAGATCCGCTTGAGCTTGTGGATCGTCACGGGTCGAGCGCAAAGCTTATTATGACAGCTTGTGGTCTCGAAGATGTTGCAAGGGCCCCATGCAAAGAAGCAGGGGCATCTGGTGAATGGAACCCCGAGGGCCCGCATGCAGATGCCGAGTGTGACATCCTCAGCCTTGTGTATGCACAGGGCGTTTTCACGTCTGCATGGCGTCGAGCCTATGCGTGTGATACACGAGGTGTCCACGACACGCTCGAGAGCAAGCCTCGACAGGCCCTCAGCGCCTCCCTGAGCATAATTGATGGTGTGGCAATAGTCGTCGCCATGCAATTGACACACCTCGGCAGACCTCACGTTCTTTGTCGAGACTTCATTTGATCCAAAGTACAATGGCTCTGATGCCAGGCGTCGTGGCAACGAGCGCAAAAAGCCCAGCAGGTTGCTGGGTAACGTCATGGTGTCCGCATCGACCTTGAGATAGTAATCGTGTGACGGCAGAGAGACGCGAAGCTGCCTAAGCAGCTCAGCGAGTACAAGGTAGTTCTCACCGAGTTGACGAGGCCACGCGTCGAGGGTGCTGCACACCCAATGGATCCCACCGATTGTGCGATTCGTATGCTCGACGCTGCCGCACTGCATCATGACCAGCACTGTCAGCCACCGGTTGCCAGCAGCCATCCACGTCTGTTTGGACCGTTCCAGCAACTGGTTCTCAAGACCGCGGGTCTGCCGGACTGCCATACCGACTGCCACCGTGATACGAGCCGTCACTGGCCCACGAGTAGCTCGTACAACAGAGATGTCAGGAATGATGCTGCAAAACTCTGCCAGCGACGTGCCGAGCCTGTTCGCACCCCCGTTGCCATGCCCTGAAACGCCTCGGTCACGCACAGAGAAGCGCCGTTCCGATTGGCGCCAGCCAGACCGGTTCATGCCAGCGGCCCCTGCAGCTGCACTCCCGACACAGAACATGCCGGAATCGCCCGCGGAGTCCGAGTGCACCTCGTAACTCGCTCGGCCCCGTCGGTCCTTCGAAGCATGCACAATGGTGCACCCATGGGTGCACATCACCCAAAGGCAGAAAGGCCAAAGGGGTCACGGCACCACCACCCGTTTCACATCTTCTGAATCCCCTAGGGTCATCTGCGTGACGCCGTGAACGATTCTTCTGTTCTGGGCTCAAAAAAAGCGCTGACTGAGCCTGAACTAGGCTACAACACCGCACTGCACCAAAAAGGAAAAGCACGAATATGTGAGGTCCATCCAAATCGCCTATGTTCCACAGGCATAGCTTCCAGTAGCTAGGGATGCGCACTGCTCACCTACACATTTCTGGTGGAGGCACCGCATCAGATCGAACAAATGTTCATTGTTGATCCTTTCTGCACCGGAGGCACTGACAACGCGTGCATGCTTTGGTCCCTGCTACGACTGCGTTGCGACCGCCCGAACCGCTGGAGGCACAAACTTTGCTGCATTTTGCAGCTGCAACCTCAACGAGACAGACGGGAGATGGCGGCAGTGGCACCGGTGGTGGGCTTGCAGGTGGAAACGGCGGCGGCGGCGGCGGCGGCTGGCGGACTCGTCGTGAGAAGTTAGCGGCCAGCTGGATGTCGCGTGCTCGGTGCGGTCTGGAGTCAAAATTGACGCAGAAACTGCAGGCCTGGCAGCGGCAGAAGAGGCAGTGACGCGGTGCGTAGCGTCTGTCACAAAAGCTGTCGCACGAGGCAATATCGCGAACGATGGTCCTGCCACTAGGACCTTTTGCGGACGCCCTTATGCCCTCCTCGGAGCAGGCGGGCGGTGGCGGTGGCAGCTGCAATGGGGGTGGGGGTGGGGCGGAAGAAGGCATCAGCCCCACTGAAACCCGGATGAGCTTAAACTTGTACTCGCCAGTTGCTGATCGATCCATTATCTCAAAATTCAGTACGCAGGACAGCAGTGAGCCTTCGAGCTGCACGTAGCGCACGTTCCTGACAGAATGCGTTTCGAAGGTGTGGCCTTCGACGACGGTGGGCGTGCAGCTGCACTGTTGCTCGCAGCGCAGCTGGACTCGCCCCATGTGCTCATAGGACCTCAGGTAATCGATTGCCACGTAGGGAACAACGGCAACCGCCGTCGCACCCAGCCTTTCCAGCCGGCCTGCCGGTTGACTCACGTCGAGACGCAGCTTGTCACCCGGACAGAGACCTGCCAACCCCGCCTTGAGCGTCCGCAAGCCTGCCACTTCGTCGTTGATGGATTTGATGCTGTTGCCTCCACCGCTGCCATCGCCTCCGCCAGCCTCCAGGACGTGTACCCAGCCAACAGCGGAGAGGATGCGCGGTGCAGAGCCACCGTCGAGCCCAAGGCGCTCTTTCGTGAGGCGGTGCTCACCAGAGGACGCGTAGTGCATCCACTGTTCAAGCGAGCGATTAGTGGCTGCCTTATCGCTCTTTGAACCCTGTCTGGCGGCGCTGTTCATGAGCGCCTGTTTGAGCTCGTCGCCACCGCTGAGTCGAGCATCAAACGAATAGCATGCCAAAGTCCAGCTGCGAGGCGGCGCCGGCAGCGGCGGCGGCGGCGGTGGCGACGACGCTGCAGCCTTGATTCCCGCACCACCCTTTCCCCGTCGACAATCAAAGGCGGACCAGCTGCGGTGAAAGAGGAGGGTCAGTGCATCTGAAATGAAGATTTGGCCCAGCTCGGCAGGGTGCAGCCCATCTGGCGCCTGCAAAGCTGGGTTCCAGCAGGCGTCCTGTGCAGCGTGCCGCCATTTGCTTTCCTGACGCGTCTCGGCACAGGTGCGACCGTCGGCGGCGGCGCGTTGCCGTAGGCTCGCCCAGCTGAAGCTGCGCCATGACTCCAGGCCAGACGCCTGGCTAACGCACGGCCAACCGGCGTCCGTAGCGGCTCGCACAAAGGCGTCGTGCGAAGCAGGGTGCGGCTCCCACCATCTGTAGTACGTCACGCAGATGAGCGCCGGTGTTCGGCCGCCGCGGGGCTGCGCGAGTCTCTGCATGAGCCGACCCAGCCCAGCGATGGCCACCTGGGTGCCCACGATATCAAGGTGAGCGGAGAGGCTCTAGGCACTGCTACAGCCAGGCAGGGTGGGCTCGAGTCAGGCCCTGGCTTGGCCTGTCGGAGTAGCCTCATATGCAACCAAGATTGCCACAAACTCGATGACGAATAGATCCACGCCTCCCTCCGGCAGCCACGTATCGAGGCACTCTACGAAGATAGCGGGAGAGCTCGACGGCACGCCTGCATTCAGAAGCCTGTGCTGGCTGTGCGTAGCTGGTGGGAAGTCAGCGACGAGCCGGTCAAACCACATGCGAAGCCAGCCGTTCGACCGCGACGTACATATGGCGCCACAGCACCCGTCCTGCTCACCCGTGACCAGAGAGCTAGTGCAGCCCCCACTCTTGGCAGTGATGCTGCTGCCAACACCGACGACGGTAATAGGCTTCTGGGCCGTCAAACGCTTGCGCAGCGGAAAGAGGACAGTGGGATCGCCGGGCGACACGATGGACGAATTCAACAGAGCCTGCGGCGCCGTCAAGCCCAGGTTCGAAAACGATTGCTGCGCTGAACACGCCATACAAATCACGAGTGCGGCGTGTGTGCGCCAGGGGACGTGGAGCTCGATGAGAATTTAGTAAATGCAGGTTTGAGGTTTGGTGAAGGGGGCACTTCACCATGACCAAGGCGAACCCAAAAAGACGAAGAGATACCCTGCATCATCGTACATGCACACTGCATCTCCATGCCCCAATCAAGAAAGCCCCTCGACCATGCGGAGCTCGCGCTGCAAGGGCACAGACGATAAGGCAAGCCCTGCCACGTGCCTCACACTGGGCTGCCGCCGTTGTCGCCCTGCGCCGCGCCGCCGAGCAACATGAGCTTGGACGGCAGCACCGTGATCGAGGTGTCGGCGAACGGGACGAGCTCGCCATCGATGGCGACCATGCCGGGCTGCTGGTCCGTTCGCGGCTGTGGGCACAGCTCGAGCGCGGTCACCTTGGTGTACTCGGCCCACTGCGCGTCGACGTGGCGACCGGAGGAGAGGTCCGCCATCTCGAGCAGGAGCCTCAGTCGGTTGACACGGCGAAAGTGCAGCAGGTCGACGCACCCGTCGTCGAACTCGGCGCGAGGGCCGATCTGCGCCGACGGGGTGAGCCAGCGCACGTTGAGTGCCCACAACCCGATGAAGGGCCCCTCGATGGTGCGCCACTCCTCGGCGCCCTTCTCCTTGACGCGGAGCGTGCCGGGGTACGCACGCTGCGTCAGGATGCGCCACACCGCGTACACGTCGAAGCGAGCCTCGCCCATCCAGCGCAAGTGCTCCGAGCCGAGGTCAATGTCGCTCGCAAGCGCCCACGCCAGCGAGAGGAACCCGTAGCTGACATGGCCACCCGGCTGCGTGACACGCAGCAGATCGAGCGGCTGCTGCCGGCCCTTGCACAGCAGCCGGGCCATGGCGAGTGGCGAGAGCGGCTCGCCCGCTGCGCGCAACAGCGAGCAGCACATCGAGTTGGCCGAGCCGCCTGGCAGCACACCCAAGTGGAGCCGCGACACGGCGGCGTCCGCGTCGGGCCGCGTCATCAGGCCGTTGACAAGCTCGTACAAGAGGCCGTCGCCGCCGACGCACACGATGCCGTCGAGCTCGTCCAGCTTGATCTCAGCAGCGAGCTCTGTCGCATGAGCGGCGTGCGTCGTCACGATCTCCTTGAGCTCGATGCGGTGGGCCTCCAGCACGGGTCGGCACTCGCGGAGGACCGTGAGCGCGCCGCCCTTCTTGCCGGAGACTGGGTTGACCAGCACGAGCCACCGCTTGCGGGCTGGCGCGCTTGCTTCCGGCGCCTTGCCATGCATCACATTCCACACCGCCGCCGCCCAGCTCTCCGCCTGCGCGCCATCGCGGCAGGTGAAGCGCGCCTGGCTCATCACGCGCCGTGGCGCGCTGCAGAAGCCGCGGCGCAGCGCCACGCTCTGAAGCACGAGCACACTCTGCTCCGCCGAGACGCCCACGCAGTCATCGAGGTCCACCCGTCGCGCCGCACCGCCGCCCTTGGCTGGCGCGAACTGCACGAAGAGCCACGAGAGCGTGAGGCTTCCCTCCCCCGTATCCTCGGTGCGAAGAGGCTCGCCCACGAGCAAGCCAGCCGAGGAGGCCATGTATGTAATGTCGCCACAGATGTCGCCACAAATGGTTCGTTCACAGAAGACATGAATGCGCAGGTTTTTGATGCAGATTGCCTTCGGCTGTAAGAAGCCTGTGTACCTCGCGATCAGCCAGCGAGCGGGGAATGCCTAGGCGACCCGATAGCTAACCGCCTAAACCGCCTAAACAGTAAAAGAGACAACAGCGCACGCACATCAAAGCGGACGAACCAGGAAGGCAGTTCAATCACGGCACGCCCATGGCCCTCGCCTGCACCAGCGCGGTGGTCGAACGATCCGTGTCGAGCACCGAGAAGAGCCCAGCCTGCTCGCCTGGTGGGTCGCCCGTCCAGCGCTCGCCGGCGTTCTCGTGACCGGACTCGCGACCCTCGCCGCCCCACGCCCACAGGATTGTGCCCACCAGAGCGCCGTGGTTCTTCTTCTTGATTTGCTGCCATGCCACGTCGAGGAAGTTCTGAAGGAACGAGTCGCGCTGCTGCGTGTAGCCGAGCTGCTGGCCCGGCGCCGTGTTGACGGCGGTAGCCGCGTCACGCGCCAGCGCGACTGCGCTCACCACGAGGGGCTTCTCCAGCTCGGCGGCCAGCTTGACGTGCAAGTTGAGGTAGTTGCTCGCGTTGGCCGCCGCGCGCCACACCGAGCCGTCGGCAGGCGGCAGCGCGGGGTCGTGCCAGCCCCATGCCTGTGGCCACAGCTGGATCGTGACGATGTCGACGGAGGCGTCAGACGCGGCGCGTGAGAACTCGGTCTGCTCGGGGCGCGAGGTGAACTTTGGGCCCAGTCCCGGAGCGCCCACCGCCACCAGGTGGCCGGGGTCGAGAGACTTGATGAGCGCGGCCGTCTGCGTCACCCATCGCTGGTAGGCGTTGTTCGCGCCAAACTGCTCGACACCGTCGCAGATCTCCCATGCAAAGATGGCGGGCTCGTCACGGAAGAGCACGCCAGAGTACGAGTTGCGGCGTCCCACCACCTGCGAGACGTGCTTGCGGAAGAGCTCCATCGCCGGCGCGTTCCCAAAGAGGGCCGCCGCGTGCTGGCCGAACTTCTCGCGATTGGTCAGCGCCTTGATCAAGGAGCCCCGGCCGCCGCCGCCAGTTGCCAGCGCGTCCGTGGCGGAGAGCTTCGGGGCTGGGGCCGCCACCCCGGCCCAAGCCAGGTAGCGCGCCAGACCGCCCGCCCACGGCCAAAAGGTCGACAGGACCAGCTGGAGCTTCAGGCCGCGCTTGCCCGCGTGCGTCACGAGAAAGTCGAGCCCGACCAGCAGCCGCGCATCGTAGCTGCCCGAAGAGGTTTGAAGCGCCGGCAGGACGACGTTGTCTCCACCGGCCTCGCCGCACGCGTAAGCACGCACAACCTTGATCCCAAGGGCCTTGAGTCGGTCGAGCTCACGCAGAAGCCGCGGTCGGCTCCCTCCCGCCGAGAGCTCGGCCGCGCCAAGCGCCATGGCGTACCACATGGATGCGCCCATGAAGTGGAAGGGCTGCCCCTCGAGGAAGAGTCCGCTGCGCTCGCGAAAGACAAACCTTGCGCGCGCGTCGGGCAGGCTCGGGCGGCCGCGGAACGGGCAGAAGCCGAGCGACACAGAGCCCACCTGCACGGCCGCGGCCGGCGCACCCGCTGGTGCGCGCAGCTCGATGCACAGATCGGTCGCCTCAGCCTGCTGGCGGAGGAAGACCTGGTCGTCGTCGACGAAGAGGCGGTACGAGCGCTGCTCCCAGGTGCCGCCAAACGAGCGGAGCTTGGTGGTGGTGGCCAGGTGCCATACAGCGCCATCCGAGGACAGGTGGAGTGAGATACCGGCCGCAGGCCAGTCAGGGTCCACGTACACGGTCGCTTCCACCTGCTGCAGCCCGCCCGCAACGTGATAGCAGAATGCAGACTCGCCCTCGAAGGTCGTGGCCACCTTGGCCGCGAGGCGTGCCGACAGTGCGCCGGCGGCCACGCGCGTCGCCCGGCTTGGGTCGCCCGCAAAGAAGCCGCCGCCCTGAGTGGCGAGCGCCAGGTCGTCGGAGCGCCAGCTGGTAAGGCCCCAGTCCGCGAGCGAGTCGCTGACGCGCACGCCCCGCGCCGCGGCGTGCGCCGCCGCTGCCGCTCCTGCAGTTGGCGCTTCGGCCACGGGGACGTCGGACGTGGACGAGCTGCGCAGCTCGCACGAAAAGCTGCGCTCCGCCCACTGCTTGTCCTCCAGGTCCTCCAGCTCTTGCTGGGTGAATTCGGCCGAATCGACAGCCACTGTGCCTGCGGCGCCAGTCGCCACGTCGGGCGCGAACGCCGCGACCGGCTCAGCGGGAATCACGGCCGCGGATGTCGCATCGGTCATCAGCTGGACGGTGGTCTCCTTTGCCGTCGGTGGCGGCTTGATGTGTGGCGGCGGCAGCGGCGGCGGCGGCGGCGGCGGCGGCAGCGGCGAAGGCGACAGCTGATACGAACGAGCTGTCGGGTCGCACACTGAGTAGACGTAGGAGCTGAGTCCCTGCTGTGGTCGCACAGGCGCTCCACGATCACAGAAGGTTAACGTGGCTGTGCACCCACCCTCGTGAAGGGGCCCCGTGGTCTGGAATCCGCAGCTCCCTGCCGAGTCTCGTGCCGCCTGCACGCGAACGATGGCTTCAGAGAGCGAGATGCATTCGCCAGCGGCAAGTGTGTTGCCCACCGCACTCCGACAGGAGGCCGAACCCTGCATCCACATCCGCTCGGGCGCCTCGGGCTTGTCGTCTCGCGACGCCTTGGCTTGAGGCACCTCCGCAGCCGCGGAACGCAGCGCTGATGCCACGAAGAGCCCGCCTATGCCCAGGACCACGCCCAGCGCCAGCAGGCAGCGTCGCGCCCACTCTCCGCAGCCGCAGCAGCTCCCGCCCTCGTGGTCGCGCGATTTCTGTTTGTTGCGGCGCTGAAAGACGCCTCGACGGGCTGGCGCGTCGTCAAAGTATTCGTCCTCTTGGACGGACCTGTACATGGTGCGGGCCCCCGCTTCGCGAAGCGTGTCGACGTCCAAATAGACCCGCAATCGATCATGAAAGCAATAAAGTTTTTTCTCGCCGTTAAACAGCTGTAAACCCCCAACGTTATTCCAGGCGGCGGCAGCTGACAAAAGGGGCCATTCTATCTCCCCCAGCCTTGCGCTCTCTTAACGTAAGTGAAGCTTCTACATTGAGGCTATTGAGGCATCTTAGTTGCAACCGAACCTGCTGCTGCGGTCTTGTATCACGTCCAAGGGGGGAGGCGGGGGGGGGCTACACCACTCACCAAAGTTCCCTGAATTTGCGAAACGGACGTTTCCAGTCTAGAATTCCTACACCATTCAGCCCTTGCGAACAGGCGCCCCCCCCATCAGCTGGCTGCCTTGCTGCGCGACCCCTCGATGAACGACGAGACCGGCGCGACGTTCGTCACCACCGATCCGGAGCGGGCGGCCCCGGGTGGCCATCGCTCACGCACGAAGCTGACGGGCGGCAAGCATGCCTCGGTCATGCGTGTGCTCCAGGCGGAGCAGAAGGCTCGGCGAAAGGAGGCCGAGTGGGCCAGGAAACGGACGCAGCTCGAGGAGCAGGAGTCTGAACGCGAGCGCCAGCGCCAGGAGGCCGTCGATCGCAACCTACGCTGGGCCAAGGAGCAGATGGAGGAGCGGGAGACGCAGAAGCTGGCAAAGCTCGAACAGGAAAAGCAGGCGGCGCTCGAGCGCGTGCGCGAGCAGGAGCGGCTGGCCGCCGAGGCGCGGCGGCGAGTGGAGGCAGAGGCGGCTGCGCGGCGCGGGGCCAACGAGGTGCGCGCACAGCGCGTGCGCGACACGCTCGACCAGCGCGTGCGAGACCAACAGTCTGGCGCCTACGCGTTGTCGCGCTCTCAGGCGGAGCAGGCGCGACTGGCGGCGGAGCGCACGCGCGCGCAGAAGGAGGAGCAGGAGAGACAGGCCGAGGCGGCGCGCGAGCGCTTCTACCAGCGCAAGCAGGAGCTCGAGAGGCTGCAGCGACGGCGGTCGCGAGCCGAGCGCAAAGCAAAGGACGCGGCCGACGAGCGCCACCAGCGCATTGCGATGCGGCTGCAGGGCGAGGAAGAGGCCAAGCGGGAGGAGCATCAGCAGCGCAAGTGGCTCATCGACGAGACGCGCCGTCGCAAGATGGACCAGTGGGCTACTGGCGTCGAGGACCTGCGCCAAATGCGTCAGGTGCGCCTACCGCTTCGCACCGCCCACGACCCGCAGGAACCGAGCGGCAGCGTCTCGTCGTGCATGCAGCAGCCCTCCCCCACACCTCGACACGGTGCACGCGAGACGCGCCTGCCCACCATGACTCCCCGTGCGCTTGGCAGGAGCGCGTCGTGCTCAAGACCTCGATGTCGGAAGCGCGCAAACAGGAGCGCAGCGAGGGGATGCAACGCTCCGCCTCGGACAAGGCCAGCGACAAGCAACGCAAGAAGGCGGCTGCGCACGCGGCGCGAACGCACGTCCGTGAGGAGCATGTGGCGCGCGTGCGTACCTTGATGGCCAAGGAAGAGACGATTGCCCACGAGCGGCTGCAGCAGCGGCAGCGGCACGAGCAGGCGCGCTCGGAGCGGCTCGCGGCCGAGGCGCGCGAGAAGAATGCGCTGGAGGAGATCCAGACACGCATGCTCGTCAAGGGGCGGATCTCGGAGGCTGCGCTGCAGCGCCAGATGGAGGAGAAGAAGCAGGTCTTCCCGCGGCGCGACCTCGCCGCGGCGCCGGAGGTAGACCTGGTGCGGGAACAGGCCGAGAGGACCCTCAAAGAGACCCTCAAAGAGGTAAAGCGCTCCAAGTCGACGGCGAAGCTGTGGAAGCGGCAGATGCTTGCGACCAAGATCTCCGCCGGCTTCCTCGAGGACCCGAATCGCCCACGACCCAGCCTTGAGGCCGATGGCCTGCAGGATGGCGCGAGTAGCCGCGCCAGTCCAGCCGGACCGGCGTCGCAGGCAGCTGCACGGGGGGGCATCACGCCTGACTGGGGTCAGGTCGAGGAGTCACGGGCAGCGGGCATGGAGGTGGACGAGGCCACCTTGACGCGCTCTTTCATGTACCGCCAGCCAGAGGCAGACAATGCAGTGATGAAGCTGCAGGCGGTGGTTCGCGGCAAGCAGACGCGCAAGCGAGTGCGGAAAATCAGGCTTCGCCTCGCGGGATACCAGGACCGCTTCGCGAAGGGCCAGGACATCATTCAATAGAGTGCAGCCCAGCCAGCAGGATCTGCCTACTTCAAAATCAAATACGTGGTCAACACGCAGTGTTACGTAGTTACACGTGTCCGTGTCCTATATGTTCTCGTCTTTCTTAGAACTCGCTGGTCGCAGCCGACCCGAGACCGAACGACATCAGAAAGCTATACACCAGTGCCACTAGAGTCTTGTGTGGCTGTTTGGCGAGGTTTTCCTCGGCTCGCGATTCACCCAAAAGCGAGGCTCCACTCGTCACTAATCGTCACCCCGCTCCCCATCAGACGCACCGTCAGCGTCTGCGCTACCGGGTCGAAGTCGGCACGCACCTTTGAGGAGTCGACGCCGTCGCCGTTCGAGCTCTTGCGGCGAAGCTGCACCTCTTTGGGCGCTGTGCTGCCCAGAATCACCACGCGCTCGACGCGGCTCGCAGCGGCGCCAACCTGTGGCGCCGTCGTCAGCGGCTGCTCACCGGGCCCGAGCCAAAAGTTCCCATGCCGAGGCACCGACTCGAAGCTCCACTCACTCTCGGCGCCCCGGGCGAATCGGAAGACCGCCTCCGTATGCATGCCCTGCTCGACGTGCTCGTAGCCGTCGTAGCCATCGGCGTACAGCGAGCCACCCGCATGGCCCTCAACGTCCGGCGCGACAACGAGCGTGAAAGGGTCCGTGTGCGTGGCTGAGGACGAGCGGCGCGGCCGATCCCGGCGCGGCAGCACCGCGCCGCCGCGCAGGTAGGCGGGGACGCGGTCGGAATGGGTCGGCACATCGAAGACGCGCTGCTGGACGGTGGACTTGATAGCGGTGTACGTGTGCAAATCGTACCAGACCGCGTCAGCGCGACGATCGGCCGCCGGCAGGTAGACCTGCGTCTCTGAGCAGCCCTTTGCAGTGATCGGCTGCACGAGGATGTGCGAGCCGAGCATGAACTGCTCGGCCGTCTGCAGCTGCCCCTCCTCCTGGTCACCATCTTTCGCCTCGCCGTGATAGTACTCCTGGTTGTAGTCCGTGTCGCCGCCACCAGTGTCATCGCCACCAGTGTCATCATCGTCGTCGTCCATGCCACGATACTTGTCATCGTCTTCGTCGTCCTCGCCGTACTTGCTGTAGTCGTCGCCACCGTCGTCCTTTGGCGGCGTCAAGGCCTGGGGGGGTTCGTTGCAGTCGCACTCTGCATCGGCCGCCGTGTAGCAGCCCCACTGCTGAACAGTGCCGTCCTCCTTGATGCATCCA
>Ga0209713_10002021_pt1 | contig 12455 bp, 6 predicted proteins | sample ArcOceMetagenome_3_FD_187444 | JGI IMG/M metagenome (GOLD analysis project Ga0209713, IMG submission 187444) | Marine eukaryotic phytoplankton communities from Arctic Ocean - Arctic Ocean- Svalbard ARC20M Metagenome (SPAdes) (version 2) | ecosystem: Environmental > Aquatic > Marine > Oceanic...
TCCGCGCTCGCGCGCAGCTCCGCGAGGGCGACGTCGCGCTCGCGAAGTCTGCCCAGCATCGCCTCTTCGCGGGACTCGAGCGCTCGGAGCTGGTCGATGAGAACCCGCGCCTCGCGGCACGCCTCGTCCAGGTCCCGCGATGATGCGGATTCGCCAGAGCGGAGGCGAGCGACGACATCGAACAGCGTCGAGCTGGACCCGCGGTCCATCTCTGTCGGGCGGGGAGGAGTGTATTCACTGTGATGATTTTGGCGAAAAGCTGCACGGACGGAACGTGTTTTTCGACGCCCGTTCGGCAGATTCCTCGCCGCCGAGTTTGGGAAAAATCAAAGAGTGCGCACGTGGAAATTCAAACCATCGTTTCCTGGGTTTTGGGTTCGACTACCACGCTGGCAGACTGCCGAAATCTGATTGGTCCGTGGTACTCACCTGATCCTCGTCTGCTGGGCAACCTCTCCAAGTGTGCAATCCAATCCCTCTTCGTTGTCATCTGGCACTCTCGACAAGCGCGTCTTCTCGCGTATCACTGTCTTTAACGTAGTCAAAATGCAGACTGCCATGACCATGAACACCCTCGGCCTCGGCCTCGGCGCTCGCCCCGCGATGCGCTCCCGCGTCGTCGCGGCGAAGTCCGCCAAGGCGATCGTCGGTACCCCGGTGGTGGGCAAGCCCGTGCAGATGGCCGCTCGCCGTGCCGCCGTGACCGTCAGGGCCGGCGGTAACCCCGAGCCCATCGTCCAGGCGCCCTTCAAGGGCATCAAGGATGACCTCGCCGCCCGCGGTCCCCTCTACATCGACGACTTCAAGCAGGGCGTCTCCCCCAAGTCCCTGGTGAGCATCGCGCCCGTTTCGTTCAAACGATAGCTAGTCGTTTATGGCGCGCGCGTGAAACCGCGGTCGCGCGCGCGCGCCCGACCCCGCACTTTCGGTTCGGCGACAATCGGATTCCCTACGCGTGTCGTCGTGCGGTGAAGCCACGGGCGAGGCGCGGGGCCGAGCCCCGTCCCCCGGGCCCACCCCGCGGCCTCCGTTCCCGATCGCGCCCTTCACCCTTGTTATCCAGAGGACGGTTTTTGAGTTTTGAAAACAGTTTCTAACCCGTGCCTCCTCCCTTCTCTCCCCAGGCTTCCATCTTCTTCCTCTTCTTCGCGGCCCTCGCGCCCGCCGTCGCCTTCGGTGCCGTGCTCACCTCCGCCACCGCCGGCATGCTCGGCGCGACCGAGGTGATCCTCGCGACCGCCATCGGTGGCGTCCTGTACTCGGTGCTGTGCGGTCAGCCCATGTCCATCCTCGCGTCCACCGGTTCCGTCGTGACCTACACCGCGATCCTCTACACCACCTGCACCCAGTACGGCCTCCCCTTCTTCGGCACCTACGCGTGGATCGGCATCTGGACCTCCATCATCCTCATGGGCGTCGCGATCACCTCCTCCTCCAACCTCGTCCGCTTCTTCACCAAGTTCACCGACGAGACCTTCGCCGCCCTCGTCGCGTGCATCTTCTGCGTCGAGTCCGCCAAGAAGATCATCATGATGTTCTTCAACCCCTCCATCTCCTCCACCCTCGCCATGGGCTCCGCGCTCACCGCGCTCGTCACCCTCGGCTCCGCGCTCGCCATCTCCGACTTCAAGCGCTCCCCCTACGGCCCCGAGGGCATCCGCAACCTCATCGGTGACTTCGCGCCCACCTTCGCCATCGGCATCGGCTGCGTCTTCGCCGCGTGGGTCGCGGGCAACTATGGCTTCACCTTCGAGGCCCTGTCCCTCCCCGCCTCCCTCGCGCCCTCCGTCGCGCGCCCCTGGGTGACCGACATCATGGCCGTCCCCAACTGGGTGAAGCTCGCGGCTCTCGCGCCCGCCCCCGCGTGCGCGATCCTCCTGTACATGGACCAGAACATCACCACCCGTCTCGTGAACGCCTCCAAGGGTCTCAAGAAGCCCGGCGCTTACCACCTCGACATGTTCTGGCTCTCCCTCATCACCGCGGTCACGTCCATCTGCGGTCTCCCCTGGATCTGCGCGTCCACCGTGCACTCCCTCACCCACGTCAAGTCCCTCACTGACGTGAAGCAGGACCCCGCCACCGGCCGCGAGGAGGTCACCGGCGTCACCGAGACCCGCTGGACTCCCCTCGTCCTCAACCTCCTCATCGGTGCCTCCATCCTCTTCCTCAAGGACATCCTCGGCCAGATCCCCATGTGCGTGCTCTCCGGTATCTTCTTCTACCTCGGACTCGCGGCTATGCGCGGCAACGAGTTCCTTGAGCGCGTCGGCATGACCCTCATCACCGACCCCGCCAAGATGCCCTCCTCCTCCCCCCTCACCAAGTCGGTGGCTCTCCCCACCCTCAAGAAGTTCACCATCATGCAGATTGCCTGCCTCGCGGTGATGTGGTGGATTAAGGGATCCCCCGCGGCCATGCTCTTCCCCATCCTCATCGCCGCTCTCGGCCCCGTCCGCATGGTCGCGGGCAAGGCTGGCTGGTTCACCCAGGAGGAGCTCAACGCCCTCGACGAGCAGGTGGAGACCGGAAGGTACCTTCGAAGGTAGAGTGTATGTACGTAGCCACGGGCACTGCGTACATACACTTGTGTTCTCCCATTTTTGAAATAAAGCAAACCGTTCACCGCGGCAGATTTTTTAGACTAACTCTTAGATTTCTCTTATCCGCAACTTGTGATCCACAAGCCCTAAACCAGTGCCCACTTCCCAAACGAACAAGATGGCTGCAATCTCCGCCCTCCAAGCGCGCTTCCTGACCGGGATTAAAGCGCGCACCGCTGCACACAAGACCGATCGCATTAGCCGTGCGGTCGTAACCAAGCCCGCACATGCCACGCTCGGGTGAGAACCGCCAATCTCGGAGGCGTATATCGCGAGAGCATTTCATTTCCCGTCATTTTTGCCCCTGTCCTTGGGGTCCCTCCCTGATGATGTAGACGTTGTATCCTTGGACGTCCTCGAATACAACGAAAGCTGATGAAAGCTCACATGGACACCTTGTTCGCTAACCTTACAATCGTGCACTCGGTGATGTCCGCGAGATCTAGCCAGACTGAACAACTCTTTCCTTTCCCGCAGCAGAAAGGCGGAACTTCCGAAAGCGGCAAAGCCCCTATTTGCTGCCGTGTTATCGAATGCTCTCACCGCGCTCCCCTCATTGGCGGGTGAGCCCGGTAAGATATTCGATTTCAACCTCACCCTACCTATCATTGCAGCCGAGTTCCTTCTATTGATGGTCATCCTTGATAAGACGGTCTTCGGCCCGGTTGGCAAAGCTCTCGATGACCGCGATGCACTCATCCGCTCACAACTCGAGGCTGTCGGCGACAACTCGACTGAGGTTGCTAACTTGATTGTACGTCACTGCCCAATCCCTGGCCATAGAGCTTTGATTTCCACGTTACCCTTTTTATTGCACGCTCTCCCTCCTATCAGCGAGCAGCTGTCATACTGAACACGGCGGGCTGGCCGCGGCTCAGAGCTTCTCAGAAACCCGTTGCATAATTCTAGACCCAAATTTGCTGAAAGATGCCCACATCCGACTTGCAACAGGCTGAGAAGGAAGCAATCATCTCCAACGCCCGAGCTGAGGTTTCGAAGGAGGTCGCGTCTACCAAGGCCAAGATCGACACCGACATTGCCGCTGCACAGGCAAAGGCCAAGGCTGATGTGGACACACAAATTGCCGCAGCTCTCGCCAAACTTGATGCTGCGAAGGCCGAGTCAGCCTCGCAGGTCGAGACCAAGGCGAAAGAGTTATCCGATCAGATTATCAAGAAGGTTGTTGAGGTTTAAAACAAAGATAACTTGATGAAAGTCAGGGAGCCAAAGCCCTTCCACTCACCCCCGACGCCATCCTGATGCATTTAGTGATAGACAATGTTAATTGATTTTTGATAGCAGTCCGCATCGCTACGTAAATCTGCGGAATACTCGTTGCAGCTCCTACACGAAGACATACACCCTGATCTACTTGTATGCAATTAGATGAGCGCCGCTATGCATACCTTAAAGAAACTACTGCTTTTACATCCGGCGTGTGTGGCCTCGAGACAAGCGAATCTATATAACCAAGTAATTTATCTTATTGGTATGTACGCTACCTATGTAAGGCTACTTATGTAAGCTATGCATCCGAGTTCCAACTATTGGTTACATAGAATTGTGCCCTGCAGTGTTTAATGAAGGCGGTCCAATACTTTGGTTGCGCACACAAACAACACAGGTTTATTAGGTGAGTTCTTATTCTAAAAATCCACAGGGACGACGACTATTCATTGTGTGCCGAGAAGCAGCTTTACAGAAAGGAACCAATCACACTGGCCTATGCAGCGACCAGCAGCGTGTTCATAGCATTCAACCAAATATGCCGCGCGCCGTAAGAAGTTTGCTGGTGGTTCTGCATTAAAAACCGCATGAAGTAGTGCAGTGGCGAAGCTTTCTGCTGCCGTCAACCTTGTATGGTTTGCTGAAGTGTTGCCCTTCTGTGGAACATTCGTTGTCGCGAACCCATCAGATGTCAGTTTGTTGCTCATTGTGGCCACGTTGCTACGAAGCTTATGTTCTCCAGGATCGAGTAAGTTCAAGCTTTGAACTTCCGGGGCAGCTGGCACGACGCATTGTCTTATCGCAGCTGGCTGATATTCAGCTAGCATGCGATCTAAGGTCCCGCTCTCAAGAAGGAGCTTCTTATACACCGGATGACAGACAACTGCACCAACGAGTTTATCCTCAGTTGCAAGTTTAGATGAGTCATGTTCATATTGGGATACTAGACCCCGAATAAGTGTCGCTTGAGCACGCATTAGCTCGAAAGTCGTCATAAGATTGTCTATAGTACCTGCAGCTGTACGAAGTGAGATTAAATATTTGCATACTTTCGTCGACCCATCTATTTGACCGTCGTCTATCGTTCTGACAACTTCGGATAAAAGTACCGGACCAGCATCACATATGAAAGATGTCGCCCAGTGCAGAGCTATTGAAGCGCAATGTTGTACAACACGGTCATCGCCATTTTTTGCCACTGACTTTGCCGCCCAGGCCACTATAAATGTGAATGACCTTGCCGTGGTGGAAACTGCTTGCTGGATATATTTACGCGTGGCAAAAAATACATAATCACGCCTCACTTCTGACGAGCAGACGATAATATCAAACATGACGAGCATGAACGATGATTGTACAACATGATCATCGTCCTTTGGAATGGAAGCAAGCATAGCGTCGACAATTAAACACAGGTTGGCAACCTCAGAAACATTCAAAACTTTGGAGTGTCGACGAGAGAGATGCTTTGCCGTGTTCGAATAAAGTCGGAGGGCAGGGAGTACCACTACCTGGCATACTGAGATCTTGATCTCAGTCGATTCCAGCTGATGGAACGTTGCAAGGATCACTTCAAGAGAAACGCGGATATCACGAAGTGCTGAGAGCATGTCCGATGCAGCACCCAAATGTCCGCCACACAATACGCCTTTTGCCCCGACAATGTTGAGAAGAGCAGAAATTGCGATCCCCGCTGTTTGAATGCCAGGAAGTGTATTGTCAACAGAGACTGTACACGTGGGATGGAACGCACTGAAAATAACACCACCGAGCCAAGAAAGTATCCCGCTTCCATCGATTAATTGTTTTCTTGCATAGGATGATTCTGTGGCTCGCACAACAACGCTGAGCATTAGTTGTTGTGCAAAAGGATCAGTAGAAAGAGGCGCAAACCTTTGTGACATCAAAGTTTCAGCTGCGAATGATTTGCGTAACAACCGTGTTTCATCAAGCATGCCACCACAACTGGCTAGCAGTAACCGTAATACCCACAAACGAAGTGTGCGAGCATGATTTCTTGAACCAATGATTTCTTTACCGCTTGATCCGTTGAGAAGTGCAAGGAAAGCGACTGGCAACGCGCTTGTGCCTAGGGATGCTCGTCGTATCACCATGTGTTGCATTGATGGGAATATTTCTGCTCCGGGATGCAAACTAACAACAGCTGCCTCAGCTGCCAGTAATGCTGTTGGAATGGGCATTCGTCTCAGACAATCAGATGGAGCAAGAGCGTTTCGCATGGATGCAAAAAGTGCCATGATCTGCTTCTGTTCTCGAAAAGAGGATCCGTGCCTGGCAGCGCGATGAGCCACGTTCAGTATGGCATACGCTAGATAACGCATTCCGGGGTCAATTGAAGCTGTCGAAGCAAATGCAAGTGAAAGTAGACCTGAGTCGATACATTCCCGAAGACTCATTGTCTCATTTTTCAAGGAGTTGAATGCAAAAGGAAGAACCCACGCAGGGTTGTATCCACACTCAATGAATTTGAGGTTTGCACCACGAGCATGATCATGATGTAAATGACAATGATCTAAAAATATGTTGCTGCGTGCTTGAAAAAGAGGCCGCGCATGCACAAAATGCACAACACTCAGTGCATTTCTACGAATATCTGGGGGTTCACAGTGCCGTAGTGCCGTTGCGACCATTTCAGGCCGAACAGCATCAACCCAGCCACATGCTTTCTTCCAAAAACGTGTTCCGTGCGCGGTTTTTCGGGCGACTAGGTCTAGATAACAAGATAATTCCGGTTCACGGAAAAGATATGCCGCGGCATCTCCCCATAGGTATCCAATTTTAGCTAAAATGCCTCCTCCCGACGCGTTGTCAAGTGATATTATGAGCTCTGCAATCTGCCTATCGCACCTTGACAGAGTCGCACCATGCGCAACAGCAAGAAGAGGTATGAGACCTGCTTGTTCTGCTTTCCAATATGCAGAGGACTGCTCAGTGTTTGATATTCTGTGACCAACGTTTCTACTGATCGTGTGAAGTGTTTGCCTGTCGATGGAGGCGATCGCGTCATTCTGCAAGTTCCATGAGACACACATGAGGCTAATAAGAAAAAAGCGAACCCTTTCTAAGCACGGTGGTAATTTCGACTCACTAGTATCCTTAATGCAACTCCGATTCATCAAAATCCCTTTCGAATTGGAGGGACAATCAATAACTTCAAGTATAGATTGAAGTGGAATGCGCAAGCTCTTGACATTTGCCGGTGAAACCATCATTGAATTTCTCCGTAACTGAGTTGATACGAGTTGGGATGCCGCGAGCTCGAAAGTTTCCCTAGCTAATGAAACCAGTGTGGCCATGGATCTTGGAGATAGGACTTTGTGCGTTTCTCGTGTGTACTCTGACACACATTGTAATTTTGTGTGAGCTAATAAAATGCAGTTGAGCAAAGCAAGGGACTTCACACACGTACATCGACGGCGAAGTATCGCACGGGCAAATGCTCTCAAAGAAACAACAGAAGCGAATTGACGTGCAGCTAAGTAGCCGTGCAAGCCGAGCAGATTGTCGAGGTCAATTATTAAGTCCCATTCCACTGCTGCCGCCCTAGCCAAAGGTGATGACATATTTGCTCTGGCGGCGTCCTGCGGAATGATTAAAGCGAGCATCCTAAGTGTCGATGTAAGACAGGTGATGTAAGAATGATGCGTGGCAGGATGAATATTCTTCTGCTCATGAAACATCATGCGAACAGCAGAGGCATATTCCGCCAATGTGCCAATAACAAATTCAACAGAAGCGCCCCCTTGATCGAATACTTCAATATTGGAGCCCAGCCATCCTTCGGTGGGGAACATTATCTCAATGAGTGCACTCTCATCGATAATTTCCTCAGTATTCATAGTGAATGTGCCAGCCAATATCTTTGCAGCATGTGACATTACTGTTAATGTTGGATCTATGTTGTGAGACTGTTCCGGCTGTCTACTCACAAAAGAATTACTAAGTTTGAGGTACTGTGCTGCCAGGCAGCAAAACACTGAGCACATGTTTTTAAAACCGTCTAAAGGTGTCGGTAGATTGCTCCTAATTGCCGTGGGAATCGCCGTGTCTCCCAAAATTGATTTGTGGCTCTCAATGATAGCTTGTACCACTGGAAAGAGAGTTGAAAGACGAATTTGGGTTGCGATTGTGCAATTGCTTCCATTCAGGTCATTAATCAATGATGTAAGGTACTTGGCATGGGGCAAGCTTATCCAGGCAATTGCAGTGGCCAAAGATAACAGATCGCTGTCGAAAGATGTAATCGCACGATTGAGCATAGTTTTTATCATGGGGTCGCTGAGAAAGTCGTTAGGAAAGTTGCAAAATGATTTCACCGGAGTGGACTTCAATGAAGTCACCGCCACCCGGCACGCTCGAGCTCTTGTGCCTTCGAAGTCTGAGAGGTTATCGAAGGAGACAATGACGATGATCGTCAACTGGAGCGCAGAGCAAATGGCCTTCGCCTCAAAGTGATCATCACCTCTTAAGACTGATGTTGGCTCAGATAACATCATAGCTGCTATTTCAACTGCAAATGCGAGCATCAATGGCGAGCCTGTTGCTATATGTGTATGAAAATCATGCATGCAGGCAATAACATCATACTTTTCAGTCATGGGGAAGTGTCGCAGAACATGGACCATCCAGAAAATCATCGAACCATCGACGTTTCTCATGAGCGTATTTCCCACCATATGTCGGAAGAAATAAGTGAACTTTGAAAAGTTGGGAACCTGTAAGCTATTGCTATCTCCGATGCCGTGACCACTATATATTTCTGAGACTATGAGATCAGCAAAAGCGGCCTGCAGACAAGAGCTCCGTAATGGAAACTTGCATTTCAACCCAGATGACCCAAATATGTTCTGACGAGAGATCTGGGCAAGGCAAGGATAGTGTCGAGCAAAATCACGTGCACGAGCTAGGGAGGCATCACATGCTTGAAGAAGCAAAGCGAAAAAAATACCGATCCAACCTTCTGACGTATTGTGTTTCCTCGCTTGATCTGTATGTTTTCTTTTGTACACGGAGCAAAGGAAATCGATTGATTTTGCCGATGCCAACACACGCCAAAATTTTAGCTTTCTGGATATTTTGGCTACTTCCTCGGCTTCCATCCGTTTGACAGCACTGCAGAAGGCGTCTCTAATTGTCCCAATATTCAACGCATACTGTGTTGATTCGAAAATCGGGAAGGGTAAACACCCATGCATGGCTGAATGTAGTATGGAGCCAAGCAGTACGACAAACTCATCAGATGCAGAAAGTGAATGCGAAGGCCTAGAAAAATCCAATTGGATTATTGGGCCATGAGCACGAAGTACAATGTGCGCCAGATTTCTGATCCGGCCACTACTACTCGACATATATGAGGTCGCAGCCGCTAACACACTTCCAGGGACAGAGGCAAATTCCTTGAAGATCAATGCGCCTTGGTCATCAATAATTTGTGAAACTTTTGAGACACGTCTAATGAGATGTCTTGCTTCCATGTCGTTAATAGATTTCTCTTCATGATTGCAATTTTGGATACCGCAAAATTCATGGGACAAATTTACTCCACGCAGTGCTACGCCTGCATTCTTCTGCGATCCAAATGTGCGTTGGATTATCATTTGCGAAAACTTAAGGAGGGAGACAAGAGGTTTTGGATGGTCATCATAATGCATGTCTGTGTCTCCCTGTAACACGTTCACAATCAATGCTGACATAGCGCTTGGATCATTTTGCTGCTGCAATATGTCAAATAACACAGATGAGAGATATGTCGCGATGGCAAGGGACGTTATACATGTTCGCTTCGAACTTCTCAAGATCTTTGAAATGTTTAATAATGCATTCACCATGAGACTGCTGATACCAATATCCTCACAGAAAGATCGGGATACTGATGTGGAAAGCATGGGTCTGCTATGAGTTACACATGCATGTTGGGCGCACCGGCTATTTTTGTCTTCAACCACATGCGACCACGTAGATCGGCGATAAGCGTTTAGCATGATCATCTTCAAACCTTCATCGAGGCAAAAGCCCCGCCGCCGCGCTGCCGTATTAATGGCTTCAGATAGAAATGAGCACGTTGCCTCAGCCGCCATGATAGGTGCGTTTGGGATGTATCTTAGCCACGTGTCAGCTTCTCTTTGTGCAATTTCGATGTTGTCAAGAGCACCGCATGATACCATATGATTAGCTGCGAGATGGGCAGCGTCGTTGCGTATGCTTGACACCGGCGTCAGGGCAGAAACCATCAACAACCCCGACAAATGCGCATTAGACACACTAAGAATGCGTCTATCTACATCTCTATCATATTGCATCGATGTTCTTGAATAAGCTGCGGTGCATAAAGTGCGATTCTTTCTGAGAAATGCATTACGTAATGACATATCATTCACTTCAAGCCGGTGCACGCCGTATATTGCAAATAACATCTGCATAGTTGCAGCAAGTTCTTGAAATGTTTGATTGAAGGGCGCGATTGAAAGGAAAGATACTGGATCAATTTTTGCATTGAGTAGACCATCTATCCCAACGAGGCTCGTATACTCAGCCAGCGCATTCAGCGTATTAACGCGGCCGCTTTTTCCCACGACAGCATAGTTCCTTATAATAGCAATTTCATAATCTCCATTTCCAATCTCAACATTACTTTCCTCTCGCCATCTGTGCCTATCGCTTTCACCCATGTCATCAAATGTGTCATTACGGCATTGCTTGTGTAATGCGAGCAGGACTTGTGGATCAGGGAGTGAAGATTTTGCAGCTTTCTGATATCTTGCAACCAATCCAGCACCTGCCGAAGATTCATGCTCTTCCATAGCCTCCACTGCCTCCTTCAACTGGTCAATGTGAGAACGGATATATCGCAACACGTGCAAATTTAGCCACATTGATACATGTTGAACGAGCCTTGAGCTGTGCTGCAGTCCTCTTGTCAGAGCTGCCTTGTTCAACGAAAAAGGGAGCCATGTGCTGGAGAAATCCAAATCCTCCCTGTCTACCACACTATCCGCAAACCTAAGTATCATCTGCGGGGTCATGCCTCTACTTGCGGCAAGCAATATCCTACCCACCATCATGGCACTAATGAACCAAGACACCGAAGGTCGTGGATCAAGGGGGTACGCAGCGTACGGAAGATATCCTGTGGCAACCTGAGGGTGGAAGGTACATGCAGTCATTAAAAGGTCAGCATGCCGGCGTTTCTCCAAAGGCTTGAGCTTTCTGAGCAAACGCACGAGTGCACTACCTTTTTTCCCGAGAGTTACAATTTGGCTGTTATGTTTCATTTGTACGAGGCTGCCCTTGCTTTCACATTTTGATCGTTTCGGAACGTCGTTCATTTTCTGATTTTCATGCGGTCTGGGCTTGGATTTCACATCAACTCGTGAATTCACCGATTTGCTCTCTGGGCAAATACCATGTGACGGGTCCGTGCATAGTCGGTTCAGAATATCGTGTGCAAGATCAGATGCGACCAAGATATCACAACCTCGCCCATACTTCGCATGTGCGATGTCAGGCTGATCAGCTGCGAATCCACTGATAACCGCGAACTGTTCCAGGACCTCTTGACCGAAAAGCGCAGCTTGCAACCTGCTGGGCACGTTTCCATCTGATGAAAGCACGATATCGCTTATGAACTTTAGCACGCGCTTGATGGTACAAGGTGAATCACATGCTAAAAATCGGAGGACATTTCCCAGCAAAACTTTCCGCGCGAGCACAGGACAAAGGAGCGCCTGATCTTGAGCTTCAAAGAAGGAGAGGACGAATTCAGTGTAGACCTCCCTCGTTGAGAGTGTTAAAGGGTCTAAGCCTCCCCAAGCATTTTGGGCACCACACCTACATCTATCGCCAATTTGTCTGAGGCTCACGCCAGTTCGAGGTGGCATCGCAAGCTTAGTCAATGTTGACAGAGTAAAGTCAAAGTTTCGATACAGCTCCCACGTCAGCTGTTTGTTTCTAGCAGCGATTGAGGCACAGAGTGAAAGAGCACAGTTATGCCGCACTCGGATGCCACTTGTGAGATGCGAATACACAGAACGCATACGTCGCTGCAAAATGTTGCGCGCGAGTCCATCAAGCTGTAAGTTTACATAACTGTCTGCAGTTTTGTCATTTACTTGTGGCTGCCGTAACATGTCTGCAACAAGGCAAAGCAGTGGGACGCACACCTTGTGTGAGTTGTTTACGTGATGCGAGTCCCAAAGGTCGAGGAGGTCGGTAAAGCCAGGAGACGTCTGAAGGTAAGCCTGTAAACATGGAATGCACACGCATACATGTTCTGTCAGAATTCTGTTGCTTCATGAGGCATTCGGGGCGGGAAAAGGTGTGACATCGGCGGCGGGAAAACAACATACCTTCATAACCCATGCGCCCCCTTCTGGCGAGGTGCGGATCTCCGCACGTATCGTTGTGAGAGCATTGACGACAATATCTGGGTCGTCCGCATTGGAACTCAATTTTCCAACGCTATGTCGAAGAGAAGCTTCTCGGTCCGATAGCTCCATTACTCCGCCGACAGCCGAAAGTTCATGGCTTCTTTTCGTTTCATTTAAACTTATTTTTTATACGAACGAATAATGAACGAACGAACGAAGATATTACTATATTGATATT
>Ga0209713_10002023_pt1 | contig 12441 bp, 4 predicted proteins | sample ArcOceMetagenome_3_FD_187444 | JGI IMG/M metagenome (GOLD analysis project Ga0209713, IMG submission 187444) | Marine eukaryotic phytoplankton communities from Arctic Ocean - Arctic Ocean- Svalbard ARC20M Metagenome (SPAdes) (version 2) | ecosystem: Environmental > Aquatic > Marine > Oceanic...
CGCCGGCTCCATCGCCGGCGGCTCCGGCCGCATCTGCTTGACCGGCTCGGCGTTGACCAGGTGGTTGAGGTTGGGCCGGTTGGGGTCCGCCTCCGGCTTGGGCGTGGGCGTGGGCGTGGGCGTGCCCGGCTCGTCGGGCTCCGAGTCGTCGCCCTCGAAGAGCTCGTCGTACTTGACGACGACGAGCGGCGTCTCGTAGCCCACCACCGCGCCGGCGTACCACGACCCCTCGTAGCCCTCGTCGCTCTGCATCACCTCGACGCGCTTGCCGATGGGCCACGCCAGCCGCAGCGACGCGACGTCCATCGCCATCGCCATCGCCATCGCCCCGCCCTCCTCCTTGGGAGCGGGCGACGCTGCGCCACCAGCGCCACCAGGCGAGCCCTCCACCACGGCCGCTCCGCGCGCACGGCCCTTCTTGTCCGCCCAGCGACCCGCCCACTTGGCCGAGTGCGCCCGCCAGAGCCAGCCGGGCCTGAGGCGGCTCAGCGGCACGGTGTACACGCCCTCCGCCTCGGCGGCCGCGGTCAGCAGGCGCGCCGTGTACGTCGGCTCGGCCTCCGCCGCAGCAGCGGGCTCCGCGGCATCGGCTGCAGGCGCCGCCGCCGCGACGGCCGCCTCGCCCTCGACCAGCAGCTGCAGCTCCTTGTCGCGGAAGTTCTTCGTGGCCTTGAGCGACGCGCTGCGCAGCCGCAGCGCCGCCTCGTCCACGTCCACCTTGACCCAGCCCGACTCGATGCCCGCGACGACGCCGCACAGCCCGTCGTACTCGTTGCCCGCCTTTTGCACGCGCACGCGGCTGCCCGCCGAGAGGACCTGGCTCGGGTCGATCGGCGCGGGGTCGGGCACGGCGCTCGAGCCCAGCAGCTCGACCTCCCACCAGCCGCCCTCGAGGAAGATCTCGAGCGCCTGCCCGAGCTCCACCATCGACGCAAACCCGTGCGGAGGCGGCGGCGGCTTCGGCCGCATGGCGTCGAGCCCGACCCACACGCTCAGGCTCGGGCCGTCGTCCGCAGCCTCGTCGTCCCGCTTGCTGTCGCACTCGACGCCGATATCGCCCATCTCCTCGTGCCGCTCGAAGGAGACGAGCGCGCGGAGCCCCGAGCCGTTCCTCTGGAACTCTGCGATCGTGCCGACGTACCAGCTGCCCTCGTACTCGTTGCCCTCGGCGCCTCGGCCCAGCAGCGGCGCCTCGACCTCCATTCCGAGCCGGTAGCCCTTCTTCGCAGCGATGTCACCCAGCTTCTGCTTTGTCGCGTCCGACTGGCTTGCCTGCTCGAGCTTCTGCCGCTTCTTCTGGGCGGCGGCCTCCTCGCGCTGCAGCTTCTTCGCCTCCTGATCGGCCGCCTTCTGCTGCCGGCGCGCCTCCTCCTCCGCCAGCTTCGCCTGCCGCTTCGCAGTCTTCTCCGCCTCGCGCCCGAGCCGCTGTGCCTCCTGCTGCAAACGCTTGGCTTCGGCCTCGAGCGACTTGACGTCGATCTCTTCAAACTCTGCCGGCGTGCAGCGGCGGAGCACGGCACGCACCATGCTGAGAGCGCCCTTGCGGTCGCGGAGCATCAGCTCCGCGACCTGCTCGTCGAGCTCAGCTGCTGATGCCGCCGGCGTGAGCTCCAGCTCGGGCTCGGGCGCCTGGCCCGACTGCACCAGCTCCAGCTCGGGGTCTGGCGCCTGCCACGGCTGCGCCGCCGCGGCTGCGAGCGGTAGCGACACCGCCCCGTCCGGTAGCCTCGCGGCCGGCGGTGGCAGGGGTGCGTCGTCCATATCGTCGATGTCATCTACCTCCATCATAATAGCGGCCGTTGGCGACGCTGTGGCCGCGGCGATGGCGGCGACGGCCGAGTCAGTGTCGAAGCGTCAGCCGAGCCTCGCTCCATGCGCCAGGCAAGGGACCGCCCCGGCGGGTCCCTTGGAAACCTTGGAGGAGGTTTCGCCCCCAGGGGCGCGTGTGTCATGAGACGTACCGTAGTAAGTAGCTGGCAGCATCCGCAAGTAATATGTCAAAAGGAAGAAACAGCAAGAGACCCAACACGTCCGGCTCAACATGTAACGAGAGGACAGACGGTGCGTACGTTGCGCGTGAGGTCCCATCGGCACCGACCGGGCCCCCACGCTGCCTGGCGCCCCGGCTGAAGCGAGGCTCACACGCACTCAGCGCGCCTCCAGGCGGAGGGCCTCCTCGAGGCCCGCCATCGGCACCGGCCCCGGCGCGGCGGCCGGCTCGCCAAAGTCGTCCTCGATGCCCATCCCCTTGCGCATCTCGACGGTGCGCTGCTGGCCGCCCTTGTTCGTGAGCAGCAGCGCGCCGTCGCGGCTCACGTCGATGTCGAGCTGGCCGTCGGCCGCGAAGCCGTCGAGCACCGCCTCGGCCACCGGGTCCTCGATGACACGCTGCACGGCGCGGCGCAGCGGCCGCGCGCCGTAGGTGCTCGAGAAGCCCTGGTCGACGAGCGTCGCCTTGAGATTGTCCGAGAAGCGCAGCGGCAGGCCGTTGTCGGCCGAGCGCGCCGCGACCTCGTCGAGCATCAGCTGCGCCACCTGCGTCACCTCGGCGCGGTCGAGAGAGGAGAACACGACCACCTCGTCGAGCCGGTTGAGGAACTCGGGCCGGAAGCGGCTGCCCAGCTCCGTCTTGACCGCGCCGCGCATCGCGCGGTACGCGTCGCTGTCGGCCGCCGCTGCGCCGCTGCCGCCGCCGCCGCCGCCGAAGAGGCCGCCGCCGCCGCCGCCGCCGCCGCCGCCGCCGCCGCCACCGGCGGCGGCCTGCCGCTGCGCCACTTCGAGGATGGCGCGCGAGCCGACGTTGGAGGTGAGCACGAGCAGCGCGTTGCGGAAGGAGACGACGCGCCCCTTGTTGTCGGTGAGGCGACCGTCGTCGAGCACCTGCAGCAGCAGGTTGAAGACGTCGGGGTGCGCCTTCTCCACCTCGTCGAGCAGCACGACCGAGTGCGGGTTGCGCCGCACCGCCTCGGTCAGCTGGCCGCCCGCCTCGTAGCCGACGTAGCCGGGCGGCGGCCCCGTGAGCCGGCTCACGGCGTGCGCCTCCATGTACTCGGACATGTCGATGCGCACCATCGCCTTCTCGGCGCCGTAGTAGGACTCGGCCACCGCCTTGGCCAGCTCGGTCTTGCCGACGCCCGTCGGCCCCGCGAAGACGAGCGACGCCACCGGCCGCGTCGGGTTGCGCAGCCCGACACGCGCGCGGCGCAGCGCGCGCGCAATCGACGAGACCGCGCCGTGTTGGCCGATGACGCGGCGGTGGAGCTCGTCCTCGAGCCCGAGCATCTGGCGCATCTCGTCGCCCTGCAGCTTGTTCACCGGCACGCCCGTCCACTGCGAGACCACCGACGCGACGTCCTCGACGCCCACCACCACCGCGGCGCCGTTGCCGCCCGCGCCGCCGCCCGCGCCGCCCGCGGCCTCGAAGCCGTCGATGGCGCGGACGGCGGCCGCCTCGTCGATCAGGTCGATGGCCTTGTCGGGCAGGAAGCGGTCGTTGATGTACCGGTCCGCCAGCTTGGCCGCCGCCTCGAGCGCCTCGTCGGCGTACGTGACCTCGTGGTGCTCGGCGTACTTGGACTGCAGCCCGCGCAGGATCTCCACCGTCTCCTCGACGGTTGGCTCTGGCACGTCGACCGGCTGGAAGCGCCGCTCGAGCGCGGCGTCCTTCTCGATGTACCGGCGGTACTCGGCCATCGTCGTCGCGCCGACGCACTGCAGCTCGCCGCGCGCGAGCGCCGGCTTGAGCAGGTTGGCCGCGTCGATGGCGCCCTCGGCCGCGCCGGCGCCCACGAGCGTGTGCAGCTCGTCGATGAAGAGGATGGTGTCGTTGGAGGCGGTCACCTCCTCGATGACGCTCTTGAGCCGCTCCTCGAACTCGCCGCGGTACTTGGTGTCGGCCACCAGCATGCCCAGCTCGAGCGAGAGCAGCCGCTTGTTGAGCAGCTTGGCGGGCACCTTGCCGTCGACGATCAGCTGGGCGAGGCCTTCGGCGATGGCGGTCTTGCCGACGCCGGGGTCACCGAGCAGCACCGGGTTGTTCTTGCGCCGGCGCACCAGCACCTGCAGGCACCGGCGCACCTCCTTGCTCCGGCCGACCACCGGGTCGAGCTTGCCCTCGCGCGCGCGTGCCGTGAGGTCGACCGAGCACTGCGCGAGCGTCGAGTTCTTGCCGCCACGCTTGCCGCCCGCGCCGACGAGCTCGAGCTCGCCCTTCTGCACCTCGTCGTACAGCTGCGAGCGATCGAGCTGCATCTGGAGCAGCACCTTAAGCGCCGCCGTGTCCGCCTGCTCGTCCTGCAGCACCGACAGGATGAGCTCCTTGGAGCTCACCAGGCTGCCGTCGGCCTGGCACCGGTTGAGCGAGGCACGGAAGGCGCGCTCCGTGTCCTTGGCGAACGGCAGCAGCTCGTCCTTGCTCGTCGCCGCGAACAGCTTGTCGAGCGGCGGCAGGCTGTTCGCCTTGTTGGGCGCGATCGTCTTGCGCATCTCGTCGGTCGCCAGCCCGCCGCGCTCGAGCGACTTCTGCACGCTGTCCTTCTGGAGCGTGGCGGCGAGCAGGATGTGCTGCGTGCCGACCTCAGCACCGCCCAGGTTCCGCGCCTCCGACTGCGCGTCCATGATCACGCGCATCGCGTCCTTGTCGAACTGGTCGAAGAACATGCGCGGCGCCGGCACGACCCGCTGCCTGCCGGGCGCCACCGCGCGGCGTGCGGGCGCCAGGCCCGCGCCGCCGCGCGACGCCACCATCGCTGCGTGGCCGGTGGTGGCCAGGAGGGGCAGCAGAGCGACGATTAGCCCGAGCCTCATGTCTCTTTGCCTGTCTTGCACGAGCGCGCGGTGCTATCTCTCGCCTAAGGCACCTTCTCGGACACGCCTCTGAGCGCGCGCGTGGAGGGGGCACACCACCACCACACGCAAAACTCGGGAACCACGTCCCCTGTGTTGCTGACACTTCTTCAGCCGACTCTCAATTTCAATACAGTACCGGCTGTGACGGCTTGCACCATCATTTCAACGCTCGCACTCTCAGTTGAGTTGGCCCCTGGCTGGCGGGACACTTGGGAGCTGTTGTGTTGCGGTGTGCTCCTCCACATGGTAAGCCGACCCTGATAAGTGATATTGGAGAGCGTTGGGTTGGTGCTGTGCCAAAAACGAAAAAACCGGGCTTCCACTCCCCACTCATCCACGTCTACTACGCCATAGTCCATGAATCCTCGTAAAGGGGACCATTGCCGCGGGTCTCTGGACTCTGCTCGCGCCTGGGGGGCTCGCCCCTCGGGGAAAACCGGACCGCGGTCCGCATCCTACTCATACTCATACATGGTGAGGCAGCGTCCAGCGAGGAACGTCTCCCATCGCATCTGCGCTCTGTGAGTCGCGGAGGAGGCCCCCAGGATCCTGCCGAATTCTACTCTCCATGCTTCTGATGCAGGCTCGTGCGGACCATGAGGAAGGTGTTCTGCGGCTTCTCCTCAAGTCTTAGCACATAGCCGCAGCTCCGCAGGGCATCCAGCTCCATGTTGTTCGCAGTTGAGTTGCGCGTGTGAAACTCGACGCCGATCTGAGGCGGAGCGCGCCGATCGCAGAGCCACGCCCGCGCCGCGGGGTCGCTGAACAGCCCGACTTCAGCGCCCTCGATGTCGACCTTGAGAATGTCCACGCGGTGCACGCCCGCCAAGGCCATCAGCACCGGCAGCGTCATGACAGGCGCCATCAGCGACGGCGGATGCGGCTTCCCGGCGAACGGGCGAATACTCGCCATGACAGCATAGTTTGTCCTGCGCCAGAACGGGAGCACATCGCTGACGGCTGCCAGTCCAAACGGGAAGAATCTGAGGAGCGAGCGCTCCTCTGCGGTGAGAGGAGTGGGCTTGGCGCCGACCTTGGGGTCGACCATCAAGTTTTCATAGGTTTTATGCGAGATCGTCGGATCAAACGACGACACGCGTGCGCCGTATCGCCTTGCCGCAGACCAGTCGAAAGTCGCATCGTTGCCAATGCCGACGGAGAATATCTCGCTGTTGTTGGCGAATTGGCAGAAGCTCCATGCGCCGAAGTCACGCGGCGGTGGGTAGCGACCGCCGATGCGCGCCAGGGGGCAATCGGCCGCCATGATGCCGGCGAGGTGCGGCATGCTACCGCAAGCCTGCGAACGAGTTTCTTTAGGGCAGTTGCACGCCTTTCAAGAGCTGAAACATATATGAATGAATGCAACATTCGACAAGCCACAAAAGGCCTCATGCGACGACATATACGCATACGCTTCGCATTCGGGCTCGTCCTTGGAGTGCAGTGCACCACTGCATTGCCTCCGGTGGCTTGTCCGCGGCCAGCGGAGCCCATCTTCTCTTCCATTCTACGTGGCATCTTCTCTGAAGGACGAATGCCACCAGGCAGCGTGATTGATGCGGGAGCGCACCTTGGCACTGAGGCGTGCATTTTTGCAGAGGCAGCACCTGAACGCGTTATCCACGCGCTCGATCCCGGCATTGGCAACGTCCAAAAAATGCGTGGCGAGCACTCTCGGGTCAGAGGTCACTTGCACGTGGCGCCCATGCTCGCAGCCCTCGGAGCTAAACAAGGAATGCTCCGTGTGCCCCGACGGGGACGAAAAGCGGGGCAGCAGATGCAGGACATCCTCGCCAAGCAGTTGACGCCTGGAGGCATCGCAGGCAGCATGAATGTAACTGGCAAATTCGTGCCTGTGTATCGGGTCGATGACCTCTTTGGTAGCCAGTGGCCTGACGAGCGCCTTGGCTTCTTTCACCTGGACGTGGAGGGCGCCGAACTGGAGGTGATACGGGGCGCATGGCGCGTGCTATCGCGAGACGCTCCGGTGCTCACGACGGAGCTGTGTGTGCATCACAATGCAAGCTACACTCAGCAGCTGATGTTAGCGATGCGCGCTCTAGACTTCGACTCCTTCTTAGTGGAGGAAGCGTGCGCGCCTCGCCTCGACTGCCGGAACCTCATCCACTTGCCTCGTTCGCGCCGAGCATCCTTTGATCGCTCGCCCACTCTGGAGCTAGCGCTGGCATCGAAGCGACTTCTGTCCGTCGATGCTTCCACCATAGGCAAGCACGCCTACCCCTGCTGCGCCCTAGGCGGTGCTTGCTGCCCTTTTAGCGCTTTGAGCGCGGGCCTCGTCCGTGACGGCGACGGCTGCTGTGGTGAGAAGCTGGTCGGCGCATGGCTGCAACGCAACGGCCAGCAGTGGTTCACGGGAGGCGTCGAGCCGTGGCGCTCGAAGCGAGCCGTGAGATCTGACAAACAGCAGCGACTCCCGCCCGTGATGAAGCCGGTGACGGCGGCATCCTGCGACGGCACGGCGTATGTGAGCCTTCTGACGATGCATCGGAGCGCCAACACCACCCTCGGCTCCACGTTCATCGCCAAGCACATGGGTGGTGGAACGCATCACGATGCGTCAACACACATGCAGGCCAAGCTCGTGCTGGTGCTCCTGCGTTCGATTAGGCGGGTGGAACGGTGTCGCCGAGAATTCATCGTCTTGCTTGGGACAGAGGTCGAGCTCCGACCATCCGATCGGCTCGCATTGAAACGCGCGGGAGCCACCTTCCGCACGGTTGCCCCTCTCCGACCTGGTGTGCCGTCCATGGATAAGCTGCACGCTTGGAAGCTGACGAGCTATTCGAAGCTGCTGATTGTGGATGCAGACGTGTTGGTGCTGCAGCCACTTGATGCGCTCTTCGACTCTGCTGACGAGCTGACGATTGCGCACCACCCGTATGACCTGGTGCAAGGAGGTCGATGCGGTATCCCATTGCCGCAGCGCGCGGTGGCGGCCCTGATGATGATTCGACCCTCCGAGGCCACGCTTTCATCGCTGTTGGAGGAGTTCAATGGATACGACGCGAGGCATTTGCAGCATTATTCGGAGCAGACGGCTCTGGCATGCTGGGCTCACAAACGAGCGAGCTTGCATACGCTCGACTGCTCCTACTTGTACGATGTCAGCATCGGCGCCGACGGGAAGGGTCGTTTGGCCAATTGCATCCGGTGGTCAGGTTTTACCGCGCACGAGTGCCGAGAAGTTGCAGATCATGTCCGTGGGCCGAGCTGCGACTGGCTCAACATCTCAGGCAGCGTCCGTGCTGTGCACTTCAAGGGAAAGCTCAAGCCCTGGCACCACACCGACCCGCAGAAGTGCTTGCCGCTGCGACGGGGGCGGCTCCGCCTCGGAAGCAACTCCACGGCGGCCGTGCTGCACGTGCACGATCAGCTGAGCTGGCGCGCCGAGACGGGTGTCTGCGTCAGCGAGCGGGTGGGCGGGCCCGTCTCGTGGGCGACGGGCGGGTCGGTGCCGCGCAGGTGTTGCTCGTTCCATACGCTGCTGCAAAGCGAGTGGTATGCGACCATGCACGGGTCATAGTGTGGGGGCTCGGCAGGCCGCTGCAGTTGGTGCCTAAACAGCCTAAATCGTAAATCATCAACGAGACGCCGCAAAAAATTATCGAACCGAAGCGGACACGACACCAAACCCCTGACAAACACAAATAGCCCTGTTAGCCCACGAGCTGCTCCACCAACGTGGCTGGAGCAATCCGACATCGTTCCCTCATCTTCCGTTCAAGTATCGAGTGCGCGCGTGCCACGGTCTGTCTCCAGCGTGTCGCCCGCTCGACCCGCAGCCGCAGACCCGCCGAGCGTCAGTCCTCGTCGTCCGACTCGACGATGACGCGGCCGCGCTTGGCCGCGTGAGGCGCCGCTGATGCGGCGACAGGCGTGTCGTCGGCCGGCGTGGGGACGAGCTGCTCGCTGATCTTGCGCTTCGTGGCTCCCGCCGGGGAGAGCTCCGGCGAGACGGCGGCAGCCTCCGCCGCGTGCTCGCCGCCGTACATCTCGCGCAGCAGCGGGTTGATGCGCACGCCATTGTCCATCATCTCGTCCACCTCCGAGGCCACCCGGTCGCGCATCTGCTGGTCAGCCTCGGCCCTGGCCTGCTTGTCGTCCAGCATCTGCTGCAGGTCATCCGGCTCCGCCTCGTCGTCCGACGGCGGCAGCGACGGCGGCAGCGACGGCGGCAGCGAGGGTGGCAGCGACGGCGGCAGCGACGGCGGCATTGATGGGCTGTGGCTGCCGTCACTGCCCTCGTCGGCGTCGGACGCGTCGGACGCGGGAGCGGCGCGGCCCGCCGCGAGCTTGAGCGCGCGCACGCGGCCGCGCACCTCGACGGCGGTGCGTGGCGCGAGCAAGCCGGCGATGACGTGCTCCCAGCCGGCCGTGTCGGCATACAGCGGGAAGTGGTCCCGCAGCGCCGCGTCCTCCTCCTCGCGCCACGCCCCCTTCTTCTGGCGGCGAGCCTTCCCCGCCGCCGGCCGCCGGCCCGCCGGCGCGGGGGCCTCGCCGCCCTCGCCCTCGCGCTCGCGCTCCTCCTCGCCGAGCTGGCCGCCATCCTCGGCGTCCTCGGCGGCGGGCAGCTTGGTGGTCCTGGGCTGCTTGGGGTTGCGGCGGCCCTCGTAGCCGTTGAGGATCATCTCGCACTCGTTGGGGCGCTTCCAGAAGAGCGCCTCGACGAAGAGCGCCGGGTTCGCGCGCGCCTGGTCGAAGAAGCGGCGCGTCACGTACCGCGCAAACTTGTTGAGCTCGGCGTGCTGCGCCATACGGCTGCTCGGGTGCTCGAGCACCTCGAGGAAGACCTGCATCACGCCGATTTGGAAGAGCATCGGCTCGAGGCGGCACTGCTTGATGAGGCGGCTGAGCAGCTTCATCACGCCCTTGGTCACCTCGGGCTCGAGCTCGTCGAATGAGCGCAGCAGCTTGACGTACTTGTCGATCACCTCGCGCTTGGCGGCAAAGTCGTGCAGGTTCTTTTCAAAGTCGAACTCGACCTCTTGCCAGCCCGCGTCGGCGCCGCCCTCCTCCTCGCCGCCCTCGGCGCCCTCGCCTCCAGCCGCGCCGTCGCCGTCGCCGCCTTCGACCCCCTCGGCAGCACCCTCGCCCTCGGCCGCCGCGCCGCCCTCGGCACCCTCCTCGCCCTCGGCAGCCGCGGCGGCGCCGTCGGGCTTCTTGGCGCCCTTCGCCTTGCGGCCGCCCTTCTTCTTGCGCAGCACGAGGTTGCCGCTGCCGCCGTACATCTCCATCTGGCGCAGCACGGCGTGCGTCATCACGACGACGTCGGCGAGGAACGACTTGGGCATCCGGAAGGGCTCGTAGCACTCCACCAGCTGGCGGAGCAGCGTGAGCACCTCCATCTCGTAGAAGATGTTGCGCCGCAGCAGCACCGCGACGCGCTTGGTCTCCTCGTCGCCGAAGCGGACCATCTCGTCGAGGAAGAGGAAGAGCTGCTGCAGCAGCTTGGTCTGCACCGCCAGCGCGAGCCACGCCTTCTTGTCGAGGAGCTCGCGGCAGAGCCGCAGCGTCAGGTTGAAGACGTCGACCTCGGCGAGGCAGCCGACCGGCCCCACGTCGAGCGGCTCGTCGGGCGACGCCGCGCGGCGCTTCTGCTCCTGCAGCCGGTGCGTCTCGAGCACCCACGCCGCCACCGACGCGAATAGCGTGTGGTCGTTGGCGATGACCTTGCCCGCGTTGCCCGCCGTCGAGCCGAAGGCGTACCCCTGCAGGTCCTTGACGACGGTGCCCATGAGCGTGTTGAACGGGCCGAGCAGCAGCGCCTTGCTCAGCTTGAGCAGCAGCGCGTCCGCCTCGGCCGACGGGCGCGCCTGCACCGTCTCGGTCAGCGGCATCTTCGCCTTGGCCGTCCGCTTCTTCGTCGCGACCGGCATCACGGCCTCGCCCTGCGCCGAGACGCGCGCCACGATGTGCTGCGTGCCGTAGTCGGAGCGCACCTTGAACGCGCCGGTGAAGCGCGAGTGTCGCTGCGTCGCCGTCGCGAGCGGGGCCCTGCGCATGCGCTGCTGCTCGAGCAGCGTGCCCAGCTCGCTCGGCTTGCGCGTCAGCTGCTGTCGCGCCCGCGACGACGCGGCGGTCACGGCGTCCGCGCCACTGCTGCTCGAGGGCTTCTCGGTCGCCGTGGCGGGCGGCGTGCGCGGCGGCTCGTCGGTGGTCGCCGCGACGAGCTTGGAGGGGGTCTGCGCCGAGAGGACCGACTGGAGGATCTCGAGCAGCGTCAGGTTCCACAGCCGGTGCGACGGCGACTCCTCGACCTGCTGCGTGATGTACACGAGCAGGTCGAGGCCGTGCTCGCGCTCCATCGCCACGAGCAGCTTGCGCAGCACCGCCACGTCCTGCATCGTCTCGCCCATCTGCGAGTGATCGGGCGGCGCGGCGTCGGGCGCCGCGGTGTAGAGGATGTTCATCAGCAGCGCCAGCACCAGCTCGATGGTCATCGTGTCCTCCTCCGAGCGCTGCGCCTCCTGCTTGGCGAGCGGCCGAGCGAGCAGCCGCACCAGCACGCCCATCGTCTCGTCGCGCGCAAACTCCTTCTTGTAGGCGCGATGGTGGCCGCGCAGCTCGTGCATGTGCTTGCCCACAGCCGAATCCGGGTTCTTCTTCTCGCGCAGGTGCTCCACCTGTTGGCGCGCGGGGTGTGGGGTCGGGCCGAGGGCGTCGCGCGGGCGTGGGCTTCGGTGTCGGCGGGGGCTCGACGGGGCGCGGGCCGCACCAGCTTCGTGCCGAGCTGCTCCGGCTTCATCGTGAGCTTGACGACCACCTTGAGCACGTCGAAGACGAGCTTCGAGTCGTTCGACTTTGCGCGCAGCACGGGGACGAGGTGCGTCTGCAGCGTGCGCCACAGCCCGAGAGCGCGATGCGTGGGCATCGAGAAGGGGTCGTCACGCCGCATGTACCGCTGAAGGTCGCTCACGCACTCCTCGACGCCCTCGCCCACCCAGTACTCGGTGCCGCCTCCCTCGACCTGCTGCGACATGCCCATGCCCGAGATGAGGAGGAGGAGCTCCTCCTCGTCGTCCTCGGGCAGGTCGGTTGGCGCTCGCACGGCCGCCATGCCTGGTGCGGTATTCCTCCTGACCCAGCTCTTCGCCGGCCGCTGCGCGCAACTATTGACGCGCCAAGCCTCTGGTAAGGGCATGTAGAGGAGCTTGAGGCAGTTTGTGGTGTTTTGCGCACATCACGCGAAATCAGTAAAATTGTTTAAAAAAGCGAAAGGCGATCGCGCCGAGGCTTGCGGATTACCGGGGCAAAGGGATCTTAGACCGACTGTTCAGGCTGTTTAGGCTGTTGGTATCCCTCAACTACGCGCGTCAGGCCCGTGCACAAAACTTGAGCCCAGTGATGCTTCAGGCTGTTTGCTAGTGGCTCGCTATTGAGGCTATTGAGGCTATTGAGGAGCATGCTGTTTAAGCAAAGCATGCACAACTTGAGCAAACTGGAAACGGATAATAACTTTCGTTGCTTTGTGCGCGCAAATGTCTCTCATCGACGTGAACGGCATGCAGCCGGTCGACTACAGCCGGCGCGTGAGCGACGTCGCGGTGGCCCAGCTCGGCCTCTGCTTCCTCC
>Ga0209713_10002025_pt1 | contig 12435 bp, 11 predicted proteins | sample ArcOceMetagenome_3_FD_187444 | JGI IMG/M metagenome (GOLD analysis project Ga0209713, IMG submission 187444) | Marine eukaryotic phytoplankton communities from Arctic Ocean - Arctic Ocean- Svalbard ARC20M Metagenome (SPAdes) (version 2) | ecosystem: Environmental > Aquatic > Marine > Oceanic...
CACGGTCGGCAGACAAAAGGTAAGCTCCTAGCCCAGCGCCACGCAGCAGAGGTCGGGCGTCGGGCTATGAGCGAGCTAAAGCGCATTGAACGGCGGATAGTGGATGCGGGGCAAATGCCTGATGATTAGGACTCACCGCCAATTGGATGATTTCAGGTGAAGTCTTGAAATATTTGAAGGGAGAACATGTTGTCATTTACCAAAAATAGGGATCAACTGCAAAGCCGTCAAGTTTGTCTGACAACACCGGCAAAATCAACAATGTTACTCGTTTCCATGGTGGTGTATCTCCTACGGTTGCGTTGTCGTCTTACAACAACAATCCAACCAGATACGCCGCTAACCTTCAAAGCACCCGAAACACCAGATTCAGTCATAACTCCCGCCGTCTTTAGAGGTGGCCCGTGCGAGCCAGAGTTCCAATGGGCCACGCGTTCGAGCGACGTACTGATGCTAAGAAATTTTCAGTCCCGCAGCACCGCCATACCGTCACTATCCCATCCAATCCAAGTAGGATCAGACCCAATCGAAAGGCCGGTTTCGGCGTCAACAAAGGCGCGCAATTTTGCGCCCTGCGCATCAGCAACCATTACGTCCACCGCCATGCGGCTTCCAAGGAAGGTTTTGCCAACAACTGTGCCCTGCACCACATTGGCAACATCCGGCCGTACGCTGTGAAAGCTCAGCTTTTCTAACCTGACAGACGCCGTAATCGTGTCGCCAACTTTCGGCACACCACCCGGTGCATGGCCAGATAAAGTCTGCCCGAACCAATCCATCATAACCGTGTCACCGTCCTGCCCGCGCATCTCACCCGATAGCAGATTAGTCTCGCCAATGAATTCAGCCACAAACCGTGTGGCGGGATGAAAATACAGCTCTTCCGGGGTGCCATCCTGTTCAACGCGGCCCTTGTTCATCACCACAATACGGTCGGACATAGTCAGTGCCTCTTCCTGATCGTGGGTCACAAAGAAAAACGTTTTATTAGTACGCCGCTGAATTGATTTCAATTCCTGCTGAACCTGCCCGCGCAGCTTGGCATCCAATGCGCCCAAAGGCTCGTCCAGCAATAACAGCGCCGGATCAGGCGCAAGCGCACGCGCCAAAGCCACACGCTGACGTTGGCCACCGGACAACTGGCCCGGGTAACGCGCACCAAAACCATCCAGTTCAAGAAACGTCATAATCTCATCCAGGCGTTTCCGGATGTCGGCTTTGCTCATGCCCTTAAGTTCCAGTCCAAACGAAATATTCTGCGCCACGGTCATGTGTGGAAACAGCGCATAGTCCTGAAACACCATGTTCACATGACGCTTTTCGGGCGGCTGAAACGTCACATCTTCGCCACCCAGAATGACCCGCCCTGTGGTCGGCCTTTCAAACCCACCCAAAATGCGCAGCGTCGTGGATTTACCGCAGCCCGATGGGCCAAGAAACGTCACAAACTCGCCACTCGCAATATCCAGTGTCAGATTGTCCAGCGCGACAGTGTCACCAAAATGCTTGGAAACACCTTCGATGCGGACAAGCGGAGATTGGTCTTTCATGGTTTGGAATCCTTATTCATACGGCGCGTGAAACGCTCAGCCCAGATGCCAATTGCGGCAGTAAAGACCAGCGCCACGGTGGCAATGGCGTTGATTTCCGGCGACATGCCTGATCGTAGCTTGGCAAAGATCAGCACCGGCAACGTCGGTTCATACCCGCCAAGGAAGAAAGAGCGGACAAAATCATCAAAGCTAAGCAACAGGCAAAAGATGCTGGCGCCTAAAATGGCCGGGATTAGATAGGGCAGTGTCACCCGTAAAAAAGCAACGATCGGATCAGCGCCCAGATCGCGCGCCGCCTCCATCTGGCTTTTTGGCAGGGTCGACAGGCGTGCCATCACCACCAGTGCCACAAACGGCACGTTATGCACCGCATGTGCCCAAACAATGGCCCCCATGCCGGGTTCAATCCCAAGCCAGCGGGCATAGACCCGAAAAGCGATGGCAGAAATGATACCCGGCACCAAAGCGGGCAGCACGGTCAATCCGAACATCGCCGTCCGCCCAAGGAATTTTCGCCCCTCCAGCAGCACCGCAATCCATGTGCCCACCGCAACAGAGATCAGCGTCGCAAGCACCGCGATCGCCAGCGAATAGCCCAAAGTCGAAAGCACTTCGGTATTGGCAAATACGCCCGTGTACCAGTCCAGCGTCCATGTCCGGATCGGAAACCCGATGAACTTGCTGTCCTTGAATCCCATCAGGATCATCAACAGCAGCGGCACAAACACATACAGCACAAAGGTCCAGTACACACAGGCAAGAAAAATCCGGTTGCCACGATTCAATTCTACTCGACGATTCACTTCGCGTCCCCTTTGCGCAGGCTTTGCATCAGTTTCTGAAAGGTGGCCGTTAGGAACAATGCCGCAACAAACATAATGGTAGCAAAGGCAGCCCCCGTCGGCCATTGATCCCCCGCAACATGGAAAAATCCGGCGATGGTTTCGGCAAACACCGTGGTCGATGGCCCGCCCAACAATACCGGCGTTGCGTAAAACCCGGTAGAGATCAAAAAGACCAGCGTGCAGCCCGAAGAAATGCCCTCAATCGTCAGCGGAAGCGATATTCTGCGAAACCGTGTCCACGCCCCCGCGCCCAGATCGGCGGCAGCCTCATTCATGCTTTGCGGTAACTTTTCCAGCGCCGAATACAACGGTAGCAACATATAAAGCGCAGTCAGATAGACGATGCCGACACCCATGGAAAAACTGGTGTACATGAACGGAATAGGCTGGTCGATCAGCCCGAACCATTTGAGCACCTGATTTACCGCACCGGTATTTCCCAGCAGGATCATGATCGCATAGGTGCGCACAATCTCGCCCACCCAGAACGGGATCAACAGCAGCAGCAACATCAGCATCTGGTTTTTGCGACTGACATGACGGGCCAAAAAATAGGCCACCGGATAGGTCAGGATCAGTGTGCAAAACGTAAAGACACCAGCAAAGATCAGAGTCCGAAAGAACGGTCGCCAGAATATGCTATCCCCGAAAAAACGCATATAGTTATCAAATGTGAAATGCTGTTCAACCCCCGGACCGACCGGGTAGGCATCCGTCAAACTCACCCGCGCCATTTGCAGCATCGGCCCTAAATGCTGGGTCAAAATCCAGATCAAAGGAAAGATCGCTAGGATCAAAAACTGCCGTCGCGGCGATGCAGTCGCCAGACCAACCAGTATCCGATAGGGTGCCCAATTTACCAATCGCCCCCAAAAAGAACTCGCACCTTGCTCACTACTCATTTAGGGAAATCCTCTTACCGGAACTTCAAGATGCCTTGCCCACCCAAATGGACGGACAAGTATCTGTTTATGCCCGCGATTTAAGCCGCTTTGATGGCCTCAACCGCTGGATCAACAAGGCTGTATTTCATCTTATTTGCTTCGGCGCGGAAGAATTGCAGATGCGAAATCTCCTCATCCGTGAACGAGGTCGACTGCTTCTCACGCTCCGTCAGATAGTTCGACGCATCCTTGTAGGTCGAAATAAATCCAGACGCCTTGGTCATAGCCGCGCCAATCTCTGGCGACGCCAGAATCGCATCAAGGAACGTATAGGCATTGTCGACATTGGGCGCGTTATTGGCGATGTTGTACGTGTAAACAAAGCCATAGGACCCCTCGCGTGGAATGGTCATTGCCAGCGGGAAGCCGTCGTTGATAAGGGCCGCTGCAGGGCCATTCCAGCTATGCCCCAGCGCGATATCCTGATTGACGAACATCTGCTGAATTTCCGCACCACTGTCATAGTACTTGCGAACATGCTGCTTCTTGGAAATCAGGAATTGCTTGGCCTCTTCAACAATCGCCGCCGCCTTGACCGGATCATCCAGATACTCAACCATATTGCCATCATAGCCCAGCTTAAGCATGACAATCGACATCATATCCTGAATAATATAGGCGGTTCGACCGCTATATTTTTCCGAAAACAGAACGTCCCAACTCTTGGCTTCTTCGGCACTCACCAGCTCGGTGTTATACGAAAGAACTTCCATTCCCGAAAGGATCGGCGCGCCCCATTTGTGGCCATTGATCGTCGACCAATCACTTTCTGAAAACGTTGGGTTGATATTGCTCCAATTGTTTAGACGTCCAGTGTCCAGTGGTGCCAGCAGATCATTATCGATGAACTGCAAAAAACGGTGCCCGGCTACGGTCATAATGTCCACGGTCGGGTTAGGCGCTTCGGCGGCAAGCAGGTTGAACTGTTTACCCTGATCATCCACCAAGCGGACGTTCACCTTGATCCCGGTTTCGGCCTCAAACTGCTTTTTGAACGCTTTCGGGACAAAATCGCTATAGGTCCAGATGTTTACTTCGCCACCTGCCGCATGGGCAGAACGCAGGTAAACAGGGCTGGCCAGCACCGCCCCGGACATTGCAGCAGTCCCAATGAAACGACGGCGGTTAAAAGTGAGTTTGGTCATATTAGATTCCTCCTTGTTGGTTTAGTTTTTCCGTATCTTATTGGATTGTAGCAGCCGTTAAGGCATCACCGTCAACAGCCCGGTACGGGCAGCCTGTTGCAGTTCATCAAGGCCAAAGCCATCCAGCTTCAGCGCATTCAAAAGGTCATTCTCGGTGCGGAAATCACGACCATACATAGCCGAAAAAATATCAATCCCCGCGTCGTGCAGTGTTGCAGGCTTACCCACCAATCGCCCCAGAACGGCAGTCAGTTGCAGCCCATAAGGCACGTCCTCGGTTACATATCGGCTGTCGGCGGTGGCCGGACCCGTGCCACCATTGCCTTGCATATGCATCTGCTGGTTCATCTCGGAAATCGACGCGACAGGCACGTGAAAGCTTAGGTGAAAATGCTCAAAAATGGTTTTCACGTCCAACCCCAAAGCCTCGGCAATCGCCAGCCGCTCAAGGTCAAGCTGCTCCAGCAACCGCCCCACGTTCGGCGTCACATTCTGCCCCTGGCTCCACGCCTCACCACGCTCCATCCGAGTGATATTGCTCAAAGCAATCCCCAAGTGGTTCTGCGGATTTAGGTTCGATAATGAGATAGCAAGCAATCCATCGCGCGGATGAAACCGATCACCGAACAGGGTCTGACACAGCGTTAGCGCCGCCTCGCTTTGCGAATCTGGCACCGTGCAAAGATCAACACGACTACGCACAGTATTCACCTGCACCGCGGTCTCATCTTGCCGTCGACCCGTCACAACCGTCGTCCCCCAAGCGGTAATCGGCGCGTGAACCCCGCGCGCGCCCAACGCCTGCGCCAGATACACGGCCCCCATCGATGCATGGGACGATATAATAACATGCTGCCCACCGCGAATATGCGGCACCAGCGCATCCATCACCGCCATATGCCCATAGGCCGGCAACGCGATAATCAGCGCGTCACACCCCTCGACCAAATCCTGTGCCGTGTCTGCGATATCCGCAGAGAACTCCAACGCTATCGCCCCCATCGCCCGCAACGGCGCGTCTTTCAGGGCCTCAGTTCCCGCACCAGACGGCGACCAAAGCATCGCCTTTTGGCCGTTCGCATGCAACAATGTCGCCGTGCCAAAGGCGACAGACCCCGCCCCGGCAATCCCTATGCGCATTGCCTCACTCATCCGATCGCACCGGATCACCCAGAACATGCATCAACCGATTGGCCCAGCCAAACAGCGCCGATGACAAGATCAAATCAAGGATTTCCTCCTCGGTCAGCCCCGCCTTTCGCAGCGCGTCCATATCATCCGAACCCGCCACCGGGGGCGCTTCGGCAGACTTGCGCGCAAAGTCAAAAATCGCCCGATCCCTTGGGTTCAAATCAGCCTTCTCACCCTTGGCAAACAGCGAATCCGTAACCGTCGTATCCTTCTCTAACTTGGCATGTCGATCCGCATGAACAGCCGCGCAATAAATGCAGCGGTTGACCATCGACGCCCCCAGCGCGCCCAACTCTCGCTCTGCCCGTGACATGCCGCCCGGATCATACATGATCGCATTGAAAAGCGGCGATCGCACAGAAAGGCTTTCGACATCATGCGCCAGCGTCAGCACGTAAGCCGACACTTTGGTGTTGGACGGCGTGACCTGCAACGCATCAAGCTGCGCCTGCGTCGCATCGGCCAATTTCACTGGTGTCACCCGTGGCTGCCACTGCGGCACGTTGCGGGTGAATTTGTGAATAACACGGCTCATGCGCCCACTCCCTGCATCAGGCGCAGCCCAGAAATCACCCGCGTTTGATAGGCCAGAAACGCCACTAATTCGCACAACCGAACAATGTCAGCATCAGACACACCCGTCTCCAAAAGCCCGGTAATATCCTCGGCGGCAACATCGCGTGTCTGATTGGCAACCTTATCAACAAACGCCACGATCGCCGCCTGCCCCTGCGTGGCACCGGTCTCATTCAGATCAGCAAGCGTCGCGTGGCCCCCTGCCCCTGCCAGATAATGCGTCGCAAGCGTTTCATCCGCAGCTAATCGCGCCACCCGCGCGGCCAGTGATGCACGCAATTCATGCCCAAAGCCGCCGCATTCAACTGGTCGCAAAACCGCGTCTTCGGCGGCCTGGCTCATCGCCATAGTGGTGTCACGTGTCATCGCGGCTTTGGCCATCGCGCCATCGGCGGCAACACCAGAAACATTCAATATTGTCGTCTCAAAAATGGTCATGCTACTTGATCCTGCCCTGTATTGGCCAAGGCCTTTAGTTCTGTCGGCTTCCACTCATCGCCCAAAAGCTCTGGCGTCGCGTAATCCTGCATGCCTTGCCAATGCACATCTATATCTTCGCTATATAGTTTCGCCGCCATTGCGCGCGCCAACCATGCCGCGCCTTCGCTAATGCCAGGAATATCGCCACTCACCTTGCCCAAACTGGCCGACGCCCCGTAATTGAAGCAATACACATTGCTGAGCCAAGGCGCGGTGCCGGGGTGCTTTTCACGAAACGTGAAATCCGTATTCAAATACGGAAACCGCCCCAAATCACCCGACTCTTCGCCCTCTGGCGGAGTATAAACATCGCGCCACAATTGGATATTGCCTGCTGTGTCGCCAAATTCAGTCCGCGCCATCGGGTCGATAACAAACCCAGTGCCAAGGATCACAAAATCCGCCTCATAAGACGTCCCATCGGCAAAATGCAAAACCGCGCTATCACCGCTTTTTTCGATCTGCGTCGTCACCTTCCCAAAATGAAAATATGCATTCGGGTGCCGACTAACCCGCAGGGTTGATCCGCGCGGTGACGGCGTTTGCATTGTAAAACTATACTGCATAAACCGCCAGCGCCATTCATCGGGCAATTCCGCAAATCCGGCAGTAAAGCCAAAACAACCTATGCCCATCATCTTATTAATCGTCGGCATTTCACGGCGCCGCACCAAATGACGCACTTCGGCGGCACCATATTCCAATGCCTCAGCAGAATTATCCACCGCCGACGCTCCGACGCCAATAACCGCCACGCGTTTGCCCTTCAGCTTGACAAAGTCGATATCATCAGTGCTATGCGCCCACAGATGCCCCGGCAGGTCCTTGATGAACGTGGGGATATTAGGCCCACCCGTCCCGTCTCGACCCGTCGCAAACACCAGTTTTCGGGTCAAAATAGTGTCAGTGTCAGCCCCCGATATAGTCAGACGCAGCAGGTCACCCTCGGGCTTTACATGATCCACAGAAATCCCGTTTTCAATCGGAATATTCAGCACGTGGCGATACCACTGCAAATACTTCATCCACATGAATCGCGGAATTTTATCCAGCGCATCCCAGCCCTGCATGCCAAATTGCGCGCGATACCATGCCTGAAACGTCAGCGCCCCATGCCCATAAGAAGGCCCGGTTAATACCTTTGGTGAGCGCAGCGTTTCCATCCGGGCATAGCTAAGCCACGGCCCCTCAAAACCTTTTTCAGCCCGGTCCAAAACCCGAATGTTGCTCATACCACCGCTGGCCAATGCTAGCCAGGCAACCATACCGCACATACCGCCGCCAATAATGACCACATCCCTCACGCCGTACTTCTGCGGCACCCAGCTTTTCCCGGGCATACACAACAGCTCCAGATCTTCCCTCGCCCGGGCCTCTAGGGCCGGCAGACCGATTGCGTCAATTGGCAACTGTTCCACGTCAGTCATTCAGTTCATCCTACAGAAAGGTCTATGATTACGTTCGCCATCAAATCACCGTTCCGTCCAAGTTGGATGCAGGTCATCAATGCAGAACACATGAACATGCTGGTGCCCCGCACCACTGACTGGCACCTGTGTCAGATGCGGGTGATCGTCAAGTAATTCCGGGTGGCTATGCGTGCGCTCTAAAGGGTCATTGGCAGGCCAGACCGTCACCCCGATACTGGCTACAATCGCACAGGCCGCTGACAAAAGCAGCAGCGCTAGCTCAAGCGACACATAGGATGCCAACCATCCCGCCAAAGGATAGGCGATCAGCCATCCCGCATGGCTTAGCGAAAACTGCGCGGCAAATACCGACGCCCGACCACCGCGCGCAACAGATCGTGTAATCACTAACGCCCCGGGCGTCAGGACCAGCGAGGATGCAAATCCAAACGCCATCCAGACCCCCGCAAACACAGGTAACTGCGCCAATGGCAACAACGCAAAACCGGCACCAACGGCGGCAAACCCAAACGCTCCGGACACCATAACCGTGCGTTCGCCAACACGGCCAATCAATCGCGGCACACCAACCGCCCCTATAATTGCGCCAATGCCATAGCAGGCCATCAAAACCGGATAATATGCCTCGGCGTCGCCCAAACGCACACCGGCAAATACGACCGAATTGACCAGCACCCAGGCCATCGACAAAGACAAGGCAAAGTTCAGTAGAAACACCCCCTGCAACCGGGGCGTCTGTCGATAAATCCACAACCCGCGCCCGGCGCGTTTCAAGAATGAGCCCTTTGATTCAACCTGTGCGCGCGCTGGAAATCGGGTCATCATCAGCGCCATAACGGACCCCAAGAAAGCCAAGGCTGCCGCGTAAAACAGCACCTCAGCCGCGACCAGATTCAACATCAACGCCGCGATCACTGGGCTTAACAAAGCCTCTAACGTATAAGCGATTCGCGACCACGCCAACGCCTTGGTATAGGTTTCTTCCTCTGGCAATAAATTTGGGATTACCGATTGGAATAACGGTGTGAATCCAGCCGCCAACACGAAAAATGCAAACGCCAGTGCCGCGACCTGCCAGGTCTCGGTCACAAAGGCCATCGGCAGCAGCAACAGCATCCGCCCCAGATCCAGCGACACCATCGCACGTTTGCGCGACACGTTCGCCAGTAAAGTTTCCGCCAGAGGTGCCAACACTACATAGGCCACCATTTTGAGTGCTAAAAGCAGCCCCAAAACCTGTCCGCCCGCCGCCGCACCACCAAGGCGATACGCTGCCAGCGACAGGGCCACCGTCAAAAGTCCCACGCCTAATAACGAGCAGACATGAGCCGCAAACAAGCGGCGAAACGACGAGTTGGCAAGTGGACTGGTGGTCAAATCGCAATATCCTTTTGGACCGCAGTCACTGGGATAAATTGCGCAGTCGCAGGATCACCCCAATAATCACTTAGGTATCTTACGGTATCCAACGCCAATTTGTCTACTGCTTCGATGATCGCATCCGCCTTTGTGTCCATCAGGAGCGCGGACAGGTTCAGACGCACCCACCCGGGTTTTTCAAGCTCTTCGCCACGTGCAATTGCAGCGAACATCTTATCCGACTGCGCAGCATCCAGACCCAGCAATCTATGGGCATAAGGCCCTGCACAGGCACAGCCACCACGGGCCTGCACCCCGTAAACGTCGCTAAGCAACCGGGTAAAAAATTGATGATGCACATAACCGCCATTGCCGTCACGAACCCGGACCGAAAAAATTGGGAGCGCCTCTGCGTCACGCAGGCCCAATACCTCAATCCGCGGGTTCTGCGCCCAGACCACAAGTGCGCGCGCGCGCAGATCAGCATGCCTTTGATCCAGCCAGCTTTGCCCCAAGGCCTCTTTGACAAGCATGCTTAACGCTGCCCGGATATCGCCAATAACATTCGGCGTTCCACCCTCTTCGCGGTTACAAAGTTTGTCGGAATAGATATGCCCCCAAGGCGACACAAAATTGACAGTGCCACCACCCGGCAGAGTCGGCGTTTTGATCCGCGCAATTACATCGCGCAAGATCATCACACCAGACGCCCCCGGCCCGCCAGGAAACTTATGCGGTGAAAACACGATTGCGTCCTTGGCCGCGTCACTGCCCGCGCGCATGTCCATGTAGGTATAGGGCGCGGCACAGCCGTAGTCCCAGATCGCCAACGCGCCGTATTGCTTTAGCAACCGCGTTACCTGGTCAACCTCAGTCTTGATCCCGGTGACATTGGACGCCGCCGAAAACGTGCCGACAACCAGATCGGCCCCTTCTGCGCTCTGCAAAGCATTGGCCAGCACATCCATATCCGGCCCGCCCTGCGGACCTTCAGGAATTTCGACCATCTGCGCGCCGCTTTCACGCCATGGTAACAGGTTGGAATGATGCTCATACGGTCCGACGATCACAATCGCCCGACCGCCCTTTGCCACGATCCCGGCAATATCCAAAAGCCCAACAATCCGGTTGATCCCCGCTGTCGACCCGGACCCCGCGAACACTACACTTGTGCCGTCCGCGGCTCCTGTCATCCGCGCGATTTCGGCGCGGGCAGCTTCGCGCAACCGCGTCATAAACGACCCGCAATAAGAAGCCTGCGTGTGACTGTTCGCATAAAACGGCAAGACCTGATAGTGGATAAAATCCTCGACCTGCACCAACGCCCGACCAGACGCCACATAGTCAGCATACAGCAATGGGCGCGGCCCAAATGGCCCGTCCACCTGCGCATTGTTACCAATCAGCCCAGCTTGAATCGAATCCAGAATATCCGGGCATTTCAGCGACTTCTTGAAGGCTTCGAGGGGGGACATTTCAGCTCCTTTTACAAAATTTTCTTAGAACAAACTGTTCCACAACAGAAACAGGAACATTTCACCTAACTTGCTATTGATTTTACTTTTATTCGTTCATATGATCACCAAATGGCAGCAAATTTAGATCATATTGACCTTCGCATTCTGGAAGAACTTCAACGGGATTCCGCGCAATCCCAACGCGCCCTTAGCGACCGGATCGGATTGTCCCAAAACGCCTGCTGGCGACGTCTCAAATCACTGGAAGCGGCGAAGATATTACGCAATCGCACCGTGGTTTTGGATCGCAAGCAATTGGGCATAGGACTGGTGGTTTTCGTCATGGTGCGCACGCGCGACCACTCTTCTGATTGGCTTAAAAATTTCCGCCATCATGTCGCAACCATCCCGGAGGTCATCGACTTTTTTCGCATTGGTGGCGACTATGATTACTTGCTCAAAATCGTGACCCGCGACATGGAAAGCTATGACGCCATTTACATCCGGCTGATCGAAAGGATCGAGCTGGAAACCGTGACCTCGTATTTCGCGATGGAGGCGATTGAGGAACAGCGGCCGATCCCGCTGACCTAAGCCCATAGTAATCATCAGGTTTGATGGCACAAAATCTGAAAAATGTGAGGTGACTGACACCGGTACAAGCATTGGGCCCTGGGGCGCAAAAGGTTACTCGCCAACTTCAAGCGGCAGGTCTTCTTACCGAATACGATGGACTGGATTTACCGTTCAGATCGGGTGTGCTCCTTCATTGTCAGGGAAGTGATCTTAACAATGCTGACCTAGCCTTGATCACGTTGATTGAATCTGAAAAACTAGCGTTACTGGTTGGGGTGTTGTCAAACTAATGAAAACAGGCATCAGATTGCTAGCACAGCCTAAATCTATGCGCTCAACAATTGACGCCACTCAGCGAGAGCAGCGGCACGGTTTGGCTTAAAATTATTGCGTGAATAGAAATGTGCCCCCAACAAAATTACCCCCGAATGAATTTACAACGCTAATACTAAAGGGCCGTGGTCCGAGGCGCACAGCCCGTGATCCAAGGTTCCCTTCTAGCCTCAGAGTTTAATTGATAAGGATTGGGTCAAATAAACCAGAAGTGTGGTGCATGACGCATTAGCCGTGCAGCGGGATGGGCTATCTGTGGCTTGAGCACCCCAAACAAAACTCCCTCCAAATGAAACCACCACCCCAACTCTTAAGCTCCTGCCCGTGGACCGTGCACCCTCTTGAAGGGGGGGCTGGCCTGTTTACCTTGGCTATTGGAGCGTGGGGGTTGGGCGCAGTAACCCCCGGACAGAGGTAATTGGCATGGATATAACCCATACGCATTATGAATCATTTACTGATAACTTTTCTATTTGGGACAATACTAATTTGCCCTATCTTTAGTTCCACAAGAAATAAATGATTTGAAAGGCGATGCGATGATTA
>Ga0209713_10002027_pt1 | contig 12425 bp, 2 predicted proteins | sample ArcOceMetagenome_3_FD_187444 | JGI IMG/M metagenome (GOLD analysis project Ga0209713, IMG submission 187444) | Marine eukaryotic phytoplankton communities from Arctic Ocean - Arctic Ocean- Svalbard ARC20M Metagenome (SPAdes) (version 2) | ecosystem: Environmental > Aquatic > Marine > Oceanic...
TAATTGAGAGACGGTCGGCACGATTTTGCTTTTGCTGGGTTCCACTGATGATTTGACGAGGAGGAGGAGATGCTTCTTCCTTTCCAGCGGAACCTTGTGCAGTTGCAAGCGATGCGGTGAGCGTGGTGATGGTCTCAGCATAGGAGATGAGCGATGCGGCAGCTGAGCTGAGGGCGGCGTCCTTGGCTGAGTTCTCCGTTTTGAGAGCGTCGATCTGTACTTGGAGAGGAGTGTTCAATTCAGATTTGGCGATACTATCCGTCAATAGCGTTTTCGTCAGCTGGAGGTTATCGAGGAGATCATCTTCGTAGGGCTTGTGCTCCAGGAGAACGCCCATTTGCGTTTGAAGATGGAGATGCTTATGCAGAAGCTTCTCGAGGATGTCGTTGACAGAGGTGAGTACGCCCTTGCCCTTTGCGAGGGACCGAATTTCGGCGGATGCGTCCTTGGCATTGGCAGCGGTATCCTTTTTGAAGGAATCGAGCTGGTCGACGACGCTCTTGTGAGAGTTTGTCAACTTGAGGACGGTGTCCTTCACCTTGGCCGCGTATGCGCTGTGAGCATTCATCATGTCGTGGATGGTCTTCAAACCCTTTTGGATGAGCTTGAACTTGGCTTGATCAAACACCAAGAGTTCCGCGTACCTCTTTCCTACGCTTCCGCGGCTTGAGAGACGTTGGGAAGCGTTGCCATCGGAATCATACGTTCCGGTGTTAGCATCGCTAAGGCGCTTGAGATGCTTGTCAAGGAGCTTCTTGATCGCCGTGTCGTCGTCGAGGTCGAGAGTGACTTGTTGATTGAGTTCGGTGATCGCCATTTTATACGTATCCACATCACGCATTGCGATGAATGTCTGAGGACCGGATTTGATGGTGATTGGCCGACTGTTGCTGTCGCTGGATGCTCCAGGGGAAGAGATTCGCGTGCTCTCGGCAGAGGAGGAGGATTTGCGCGCGAGGTCGACTTTTGAGACAACCTCGACGGCCGGAGGAGGCTTGTTGGAAAGCTCCCCCTCGTCGCTGTCGATGAGCGATACTGAGCCTTCGCTGGAGTCGGAATGGGAGTCGCTGTCGTCGGCTGCATCCTCCTTGTCACCTGTCTTGGCTCGCTTCTTAGCGCGCTCGTCATCGGCGGGCTTGGTACGTCCCATACTTGTTCTTGAAAACAGGGAACGAGGCCTCGTTCACTTCACACTGCACAAGCAGTGATCTGGTAGATCTTGAAAACGTTTTCAAGATGTCAAATCTACAACGTATACCAAACCAGGTGCCGGGACGCGCGCACGAAGGAAGAAGAGCAAGGGACTGAGAAATAGGACTGTGTTTTATGTGCTTAGGTTGGAAGGTTGGAGAGGAGAGAAAACTCAAAGGTTTTCTCTTTTCCGCTCACCGGAAGTAAGACGATTGGTACATATTCTCAGAAGTCTATAGACATAACCAATGAGTATTGGTAAAAAGTACTTCTAGACATATTTTGTGGTGCTACACGGACACAAACAGTACCTTTTGGAAACCGAAAAGGTTTTCTTACTTCTTTCTCTTTCTGAAGAGGTATTCCTTCTATTAACAAACAGTTAAATTGGAATCTACTATAGAGAATTATTCTTAACACATTAACTAAAGTGTTGCCTAAGCATCTATCTCAATGTTCTTTCTGCGAGTTCGCCTCTTCGGCACCTACGAGAACCTTGGCATGCGCCGTCGCGCGAGGGGACGGACACAGCCGCGGAAACAAACGGAATGCCTCGCATTCATAGGCACCCGACGCCGAGGCGCACGGGACCTTGCGAGGGCCGGGGGAACAGATTAGGAGCGCAGTTGGCGCCGGCACGCCGCATAGTAGCGGGCGCGCGCGGGCCGCCCTGGCGCCAGAAAGCCAGGCTCCAAGCTAAGGAGCCACACAAACTGGCCTCAGGCAGGATGCGCCGCGGGGCGAATCCTGATAGCGTGCTACACTCTGACATGCCCCTTCGCCTCGTTGCACTCGGGAAGCGCGTGAAACTAGGAGAAATTGGAATGTAGGACGGGAGCTGGCAGTTTGCTCCAACATAATCTGCCACCACTTGCTTCTGTGCTAAGTGGGCGTGGCGTTTGTAACGGTCACTGTTGCTTGCGGAGTTTTCAATAACTAACGTCAAGGCTTGCGAATCACTGGGGTTTTGGTCAAGCTATCGCACCATGTTCCGTCGACGGGGACTTGTAGACAGATCAAAAAAGGGCCATGGTTTTTCATCGAGGGCCTTGTGGAGTCGTGACGAAACTGGGTTTCGCTCATCGACGGCATCTAGATGTTGGAAAAAATGGGATCTGAGATTCCAAAATTTCGGTTGCCTGGAACCGTGCTTTTCACATGAAGTCACTGCAGAGAGAGCAGCGGAGTTCGAAGGAGGGAGCCACGCGCATGTGAGCAGGTCTTGCTAGTGTAGAGATTTGCGCCACGGGTTGGTAAGTGGACGCAGATCCCTTATAGTTGTTCTGCATCATAGTTTTCGTCTCCAGCTCCGCGCTGGTGCGGAATGTCGAGCTTGGCTGCCAGCTGAATAGATCGGGGGTCGAGGACTCCGAGGGCGGTGAGAGTGACATTGCGCACGAGGAAATGCTGGCTCCATTCAGATTTGGGAATTTTCCATGTCCAAATGTCCTTGTCGCGGCGGCTGGCTTGAGGGGGAATGGTGGTGGCTTTGCCTCTGCCTAAGTCGAGACACCATGTTTGCAGAAAAGTAGTTTCTTCCAGGCGCTGCACTCGCGCGGGAATGGTAGTGGAGGCGTAGTCTTCCAGGGGAGGGGAGATAGTAGTGTAAGTTTTAACTTTAACTCTGTCTGTTAGGACCTCGTAAATTTGTGCCACCCACCACGTGCTTGCGTCGGCAGTGCCTTTGGTGATGATGAACTCGCCTTCCCATGGGACGATGGTGGGCTTGTGAGACGAAGGTTTTTGCTTGGGGGCTTCCTCTTTCCACGAGAGATCGGCAGGCATGGGGCTGTAGGGGAAGATCATTCCTGCATCGCGTTGGAAGGTCTTGCCTTCGAATGCGAGTTTGTAAGCGTTTCTGCCTAGGTAGCTCGTAACGGTCGCCGGGCCCCAGTAGTGAGCCAGGTGCTTGACTTTTCTTCCGGTGGCTAGAGCCTGCGCTTGGGTCGGTGGTTTGTAAAAGTACACGAGGGCCTTGGGTTCAAATGCTTTAGTGGAGATTTTCTTCCCCATTGCGTTTAGGCGGTCGTTGGACATTCTTCGTTGGTGCTCGCTTTCTTGTTGGGCAGCGAGAGCCATTCTAGTGGCTAATTCCAAAATTTCTTTTTGCAGGCCAGAGTCAAAGCGTTTGCTAACATCTTGCACCGTGTCATCGTTGCCCCCCGGTCTGAACTGCAGCCGTGCTGAGGATGCGCGGGCTTGAGCGATTGTTCGCGCTGGAAGGCCGTGGCCTGCCTCAAAGGGGGTGCAGTTTAGGGCGGAATTGTAGGTGCAATTGATGGCGAATGCCATGCAAGGAAGATAATCTTTGATGTTGGCATATTGTTTGTCGCTGCATTTGCGTAGCATGGCCCCGATCGTTTGGTTAACACGTTCGCAGATGGAATTTCCTCGGGGGTTGTGTCCTCCAGTTTTTATATGCGTGATATTTAAATAGGAATTAATTTCCCCGACCACGCCGGCGACTAGCTCGGGTGCAGAGTCGCTGCGTAGCGTCGTTGGAACACCTCGAATGAAAATAACGTTGTTTAAAAGCGCTGCTGCTACTTTGTGCATGTCGCGCGTTTTCATGTAAACGAGGATAGCCTCTCGAGTGCAATGGTCGACAATTACTAAAATTTCGCCATTGGGAACACCATAAAAATCAAAACCGTAGCTTTGCCTTGGGAGCGGGAGGTCTTGGATGTCTCGATCGTGAAATGCAGCTTTTAGGTGCTGGCGTCGCATTTTTGATTTTTGGCAGGTGGGACAATTTGTGACGAATGTTTCTACCGTACGCTGCATGTTAGGCCAATAATAATTTGTGCGCAGCGCATGGTAGACGCGATTGTGGCCTTGGTGCAACAAGTCGTGGTGCGTTTGCATGATGAGACGCTTTTGCTGCGCTAGCGGCACTATGATCCGCGCTTGTCCGTGGTCGCCTAGGAGTCCGCATAGTTTTGTGGACAAATTTGGAATTTCTTCGATAAAACGTTTGATTTGAGCTTCCGGAATAGGTTGGCCTTTTAACTGCTGGCCAACCCATGCTTCGTGTTTGTCCGGGGCATCGACGTAGCTGGTCATGAGTCTACTGGTTGCTGTCCCAGACTTGTGGCGCTTGGGCTCCGATTGCCCTGGGGCGCTAGAGTTGGTGTCCCTTTCTTCGCCACAAGCGCTAGAGATCGAGGGTTTTGAAACGGTTTTGCGCTTTTTGCCCTTTTTTCTTTTAGGCTTATTTTCGAAATTGGCATTGTCAATGTTGGCGCCATCTTCTAGAGATTGGAGAGCATCAATTTTTGCTTGGGCTCGCGTCATTGGGAGGCAAATGCATTGCGCAACACATGCGTCCATGATTTCAATTGCTTCCTCGTGACCGCAGCCTAAGATCTCATCGTCAAAAGATTGGACAGTGTTCATCAAAACTTGCGTTTTAACGCAATCCTCGCTATCGCCAAAATACATGATCCACACCAGATTTTTAGCAGAAATTATGATTTTGGGGCATGCGTCAACCATGGTCTGGATGTGCGGTAGAATTGCACAGGTAGCAGGGCATTGGGCTATTTTGCAGAGAAGTGACACTGGTATTAGCATTGCGAATTGCTGGCCGCGCAAGAGCATGTCTTTGATGGTGAGGGTTCCTTTGTCTAGCGGGAATGCGATAACAAAATCTACGAGCGTAGTTGAAGCTGGCGCAACTGGGCTAACTGGGTTTTTAGGCGTCCTCCAGCGTTGCACAATGCGCCCTGCAGCTGCGGTGTCTTTATTGTAGTGAACACGGATATGTTTGCAGTGTTTGATGCGGTCCGGGAGCCTGTCTAGCAGCACTGCTAATTTTCTTGGCATGTCGTTGTCGTAAAGGTCCGTTTCAGGTTGGCAGCATCTGGAGAGAGCATCGCTTAAAACGAGTAACGGCCCCTTTTTGTAGAGCGTCTGCACGATGGAATTTAGGTCTTGGACTTCATTGATTCGCCATTCGCTTAGCTGGCCTTTGTTGGAGAGGCTAGATTTGAAAAGGGCCGGAAGGTGATCGGTGTACACCGTTGTGCCGAGCTCGTAATTGGATTCAATTAAATTCCGAAATTTTTCGAGAACGATTAAACGGGCAAGGGATTCGCGGTAAAATACTGGAAGTTTCAGTTGGTCCGTTGACCAAGCTTTAGACATCCATTCAACAACGCGTTTGTAAGACGTGTCTTTTAAACGGGCTATTCCTTCTTCTTCGCCAACTGCATTTATGACATCGGAGTATTGGTATGCGGCGGCTCCAAAACCTAGATCGCTTGCGTCGCATTCGATGAAAAGCCGTTTGGCCTTTTCCTTGTGCCATAGAAAACGTTCCGGGTCGAGAAGGGCTGCTTTTAGTCTGTGAAAAGCCAGATCGTAGGGGCTGCCTGTGACCCAAGGTTTGGGGAATTTGGACCCGTCACCTTTAGTGAGCGCGTGTAACGGTTGTGCAATAATGGAGTATAACTCGATGTATTGTGAAAGCTGCTGTGCCATTCCAAGAAAAGATTTAACTTGATGAACGTCACGTGGAATGCCAAAATTTCTGATAGGGCACAAGTTGGCTTGCTTGGGCCGAGTGGACGTGCTGTTGATCAAATAATTGTGGAAGGTAATTTCTTCTACGCCAAATTTTGCCTTGCTAGCTTTGACTTGAATTCCGGCTTTGGCACACACTTCGATGAGGACAAAAAATAAAATGTAGAGCTGGTCTAGCGTGTCGGCGCCACACGCTAAGTCGTCGCAGTAGGACGCGTAGCATGCACGAATTGAAGGGCCGAGGCCGTGCCTGTCCTTTTCCGTGGGAAAATGCTCGTGGTATATTTTGTCGGCCCAGTCATCCAATGCTTTGAGATAAGCAGATTGCTGGACTGAGCTGCTAGGCCTGGCGCCCATTAATAGTCGGTCCCAGCAATAGATGCCATCTGGAGTGTGAAATGCTGTTAGGCGCTTGCTTTCCTCACCTACAGGAATGGACCAAAATGCCGAGAGGCCATCAACTTGGGCAAAAAACTTTTTGTTGTGAAGTTTTTTAATTTCCGAAGTGGCTAGCGGAATAGTGCTGGCGGCAGGTTTGAGGCATTTGTTGAAAAGCGCATTGACTGTGACGCGGAAGCCATGTTCTAGCGATTCTTTGCTTTGGCCTGGATCCAATTTTGGCACTATCACCAAGCGTGAGATGCACCTTGGATGGGCGCACGGAGAAACTACCGGGGTGGAGGCAATAAAATCTCGAATAATTTTTGAGGTGGCTGGTTTTCCGTCCCAATCAAAGGAACGCACAGTGGGAAGCGGGAGGCTTCCACTTTTAAATTCGTTGCGCAATTCATACTCATAAGGCTTGTCCTTGTACATCGTTAAAATTTTAGGCGGGCCATTTTTGGTGGGAAAAACCTTGTCTTGCCCCACATTGGCGTCATAAATTGAATGAATTTTACGCATCATGCTGGGGTCCACTTGGTCTCCTAAAACCATGGCTTCGCGCGAAAATTTGCTGATGGTTTGGCCAGCCTGTTCCATGGTTGCTGCGCCGTCTGTGCCTTGGTCGGCCTTGCTGGCCTGGACGCGATCAAGGATGGTGCGGATTTGGATTTCGGACATTAAAATTGCTTGCGTGTCATCGCTGGAAAATTCGGCCATCAGAACTGCATGCTCCTCCGGAGTTTCGGCATAGATGAAGGTGGGGCTGCAAGTGCAACAAAAGTTTTCGTTGCAGTCGTCTTTGCACGAGGAGCTACAGGAGTGACCCGGGTTCGCATCGTTTGAACACTGTGGCGAAATAAAAGGGTTTTCTGGCGGCCGGCGATTGTAGGCGCCTTGGTGTGGTTCGATGATGCCCTTTTTTAGAAGCTGGTTGATGATGTCGAACTTGGCAGGCCCTTTTGGAAAATTAAAACGTATTTTGCTGCCTTGTTTTTTAGAGGAGGTTCTCTTGGGCTTGAGTTTTTGACTTTTACGGGCGTTCGAATAGTGAGGCGCGCGGCGGCTATCTGTTACCAGGGCTATTTCCTTGCCGGTGGTAGCGCAGGTCCACCCTCCTTTTGCGCCATGATAATCGGCCTTTTCCGACATGGCGTTGAGCAAGCGCGTTTTTACGTCGTAGCGCTTTGTGCTGGCAGTTGTGAATGTGGAGCTGCCCATGGCCGCGGCTCTTTTGCCTTTGGCCGGGTGATTTTTGTGGACCGCCGTGAACCAGTTGGAGCGCGCAGGTTTGTTTAGCCGCTTGAGGGTTCTGGATCTTTTTGGTTCATGCACGGCGTTTAGGCGCAAGGCGCTGCATTCGCCCCGATAAGATTCCCTCATATGGAAATTTAAATCGACGTCCCAGTCGATGAGAGTGCGGAGCCCTATGAGGCAGATGGCTTTGTTGCCCGCTATTTCCTGGTCTAAAATGTAGGCATGGGCAATTTTCTTGCGCCCTTTGACGATGGCCATGATGAGGCCAGCTTTCCGAATTGGGTCTGTGCTGCCCCCGATTCCGCTGAGTTGGATCGGGGGAAGGCCATATTCTTGGCAGGGCTTGATGTTGGTGCAGTGCTTGCTGTGAGAGAGGTTCACGATTGCGCAAGAGTCCAGCTTCGCGGGGATTTCGGTTGTTAATTTTACAGTAGTGCTGAGTTTTGTTTGCACACGCAAAATGGCTTGAGTTAGGGTGGCTCTATCCGAGTTCTTTTCTTTTGGTCCGCCCTTGCTTCGGAAGAGAAGATTTTTACTTAGTGGCTTTAATTTTAGCCTGCTCTCGCTCATGAGAACATGTTTTATTGTACATAGTGTTTTGGCTAGGGGTGCCCTTCACTCCGAAGGGCTCGAGCTGTCATGGCGCGGGCTGAACTCGTTGTCGCTCTCGGAGTCCGAGTCCGATTCCGAATCGCTGCTGTTGCAGCTGAGTGGAGGCATTTGCTCTTCTTGGTCTTCGACCGGAGCGCCAGGGTCCGGCCATTCGCCACTTAGTTGGTTTTCGGCGCCATGTTGGCTTTCGGCCATGAGAACGTTTTCGGACTGAGGGAAATTTTGCCCCTGTTCCCGGTCATAGTTCCAGCTTTGGCTGTAGTTGTACCCGCGGTCATAGTTGTATGTTTGATCAGGCGCATCGTAGGTGCTCCAGGGGCGATTGTAGCTTCTGTGTCCGTTGAGGTCTACTTGGCAGGGCTGGTTATGATTCCAGTTTTCATAGGAACTTGCCTGTAAGTGGTCGTAGGGATGCGTTTGGCTGGCCTGCACGTGGTAGGCACCGTAACCGTCGTAGCCCCCTTCCTGGGCGCTCTGGTTTTGATCGTCGTAGCCATAATAGCCTCCGTGTGCGTCATGCCCCTGCAAAGAATGGGCGTCCGTTACAAAAGCTGAGGTGTGTAGCGGGGTCTCATTTCTTTGCAAACCCGAGGAGGCGCCATTCTTCATTTGCATTGTGAGATCGTAAAGTCCAGAATTGGCGAAGCGCGCTTCTGCTTCTTGAAGGTGGGGCGAGATGTCGTTTTGGTCGCAGCTGCCGGGGCCGTGGCAGGAGTGGTTGTAGCACTCTTGGCACGTGTCGGTGCCGACTGCGGCCGCGAGCTTTTCTAGTGATGCTGCGGCGCCGGCATTGATAAAGCTGGTGCTTTCCATGATAAACAGTGGCTGAGATTCAAGGCGCTTTTTGGCGTTGCAATCTTTTTGTGCATGCCCCGGCTTTTTGCAGAAAAAGCAAGTGCCGGTGTAAGTTTGCCCCGGTACTACTTTGACAGGTGCAATGGAGCTAGAGCTAGAGCTAGAGCGTCCTCTGCCTTTGCCGCCTTTGCCGGTGTAAAGGGCGAGACCGCGGCCTTTGCCCTTGCCGCCTTTGGCGCCTTTGCCTTTTGGCACCCAATTTGCTTGGGGGCGCTTGCCTTTGCCTTTGCCTTTGCCTTTGCCTTTGCCGCCCTTGCCTTTGCCGTAGGGGCTAGAGGAGCTCCGCGTGCAAACAGCTGAGCTATGGTTTTTGTGGTTTCCGGCGGCTATGCAGGCGGGGTGCTTGCACCAATCGGCAGGACGAATTAGCGAAATATCGCCAGCAATAAAATTTTTCTGGCGTTTAGGCTTGTGTCCGTTGTCGCTGGGGCGAGAGTGCCTTGTAACCGGGAGATTATAGATTTTGGCCCTGGAAGCTAAAAATGTGCGCACGCGTTTGTCTGCGCTAAATTTTCCGTAAACTTCAGTGTTTTTGCCAAGTTCGGTTTGTAGATCAGAAGTGATAAAATCGTTATCTTTGATGTCCTCAAAACCTCTGTTGTGCAAGGTGTTTACCTCATGCTGGGATAATTGGGGGCAAAAAACTTCATGGAGGAATGTTTTGTGCTCTGCAGAATCATTGGCTGGAACAGGGGCGCCGCTTAAACGTAGTTGCTTGTAGGGAATTTTGAAGGAATTGTACCATTCAAAAATATTTTGGCCGGTTCTTTCGTGCAAATAACATGCCCTTTTAGCCTCATTTTGCTGATTTAGGCTGGTGCCCGTGCAATTAGCCCGAAGGAGCGTGAACGCAGAGTTGGAGGAGTACGGGCGGCGGTTTTCCGGAATTTTTGACTCTTGCTTTTCGTAGTGTTCCGCGTATGATAAGTGGAGCTTTGGAAGAACCAGGCCGCCCTTTTTTGCAGGTGTGAGAAGCTCTCCCAAAGATTTTAACATTGTGTGGTTAACCACAATTTGGATTGTAGCTAATGCCCCAGTGATAATTTTTATTTTGTCCGCAAAAGATGCTGTGGCCACCGCTTTTTGTTGAGTGCTGCCCGAGGCAATTTCGTCAACCAGGACAGAGTACTTGTTTTGGGCATAAAGCTTTATGGCTTGGACGCAATTTGGCGAAAGCGTGTACGGGTATTCGGCCAAAAGCGTGCTGTGTTTAATACCGGTATGGTCATTTTCCACGACGCAGGCTTGATTGGCGCTTGTGATGTCGGCGGTAAAAAGACTGCGCATAGCTGGCGTTACAGCTCCTGCTTTTCCCATGCAGGCGCAGACATGATCGATAATAATATTTCTTAACCTTGAAATAAGATTTTCCAGGCGAATTTTGGTCCAGGGCGCGTTTACGGTGCCCGAAATGTACCAATTTTTTCGAAAATCGGCTTGTTTGGCCAAAAAGGCATCTTTTTGCTCTTTTGACATGGTGTTGGAGTCCGCGCGTTTGAACAGTATGGCCCATAGTACTGAATACGCGGTGTTTAGTGTGCTCCCGGCTTGCAGCGCCGGGTGTTCTCGGTTGGGCCAGAGATTTTCGGCCAATACTGTTGAGCATTTGTCAAGCCCTTGTAGTAAATCTATGGAGTCTGCAGCGGCTAGGATCGCATCCATTTGCCTACTATGTTTACTGTTACTCATATTGTTTTTTTATAAGTACAGTAGTTCTTGAAATAATATTTTAATATTATCGCGTTGGGGTTTTTTTTTGTTTTTCGTAAATTTTATGCTAATGCACGGGGTTAAAATATATATTTTGCTTGAAGCTATCAATATATAAGTTCGCTTAAGTATCGTAACTTAATTGAGGGCGCTGGCCTCTGCGACGAGGGCTTGAAAGGTAGTACTAGGACAGTTGGTGAATGCTGCTTGTACCAAAGGAGTATTCTGGAGAGGGGTGTAATGGTCGTCGTACTTGTCGACGATGCTGCTTTGCATTAGGTACGAATAGTGGGCCTTGTTGCTGTGAGTCAGCAGCTTGTTCAAGTTGAGAGTGAAATACTCCACCCATTTCTGCTCAGCATACGAGATCTGCGAACGCTTCAGTGGCTTGATGTCGATGTTACTCCATTTCTTGCGCATGCCCTTATGCAAGTGAGCTGGGGGGTAGTTGTTCTCAATATTCCACTTGACGTCTTGTGCTTTCAGTAAGGTCCTGAGGGCACACTGGTCTGGATAAGCGATGTCGGGGTCGTTGAATTTCTCAGCGAAGAAGGAGGCTCCAACACTCAAGATAGTTTCGTAGCTTGGACCACATTCGTTGCTCATAATCTTAAGCAGGGCAGCATATCCACGTCTGGCGACACGGAGCTTGCGAGGATCGTTGGAGTCAGTAGGTGGACTTTGCGTTTCGTCGAAGAAGTAGTTTTCCACAGGAAGAAACGATGCTAGCATTCTTTGGCTGACCTTTGATTCGTCACCTTGCCGGATGTTCTCGCAGAGTGCGCTGTGGACGCTCTTTGTTAGTTTCTCCACAAAGTAGAGGTACCAGATTGCGTCGGTCTGCACATACACTGGCTTCTCGGTTTTGAAATCCCAGCCACTGAAGAGTCGGATTTGGGTGCGGATCTGCGTGTGCCTGGCGTTCTTGAAAGCAGCCATATTCGCTGAGGGAGAAGTCGCAAAGAAATCGTTGTACTTCTCGAACGGAATTGGTACGAGGCCAGTGCCTGAGGAGAGCCAACGTTTGTCTTGTAGCTGTTTCGCCGTGGCAAGGTCGTTCTTGTCTCGTTGAGCGCAGAGGGAGGTGCACTCCTCTTTGGTTTGCTTCATGTTCTCCAAGAGGAATCGGAACTGCTGGGTCACCGCTGCCATGGCTTGGCCTGTCATCTTGGTAGTGTCGTCCTTTCCAGGAAGTTCTCCAGATGCGGTTCCATATCCGTGGCCGGTTTCGGAATCCGTGATGGCGTTGTAGGGCTTGCTCCCTCTTCTTGCACCGGCTTCTTCTGGGCGGATGTGGAAGTGCTTGAATTCAGTGTCGGTGTACGGATAGTCGGGCATGAGGATGGACCACACCTTGAGTAGAGCGTGTTGATTCCAAAGCCCTCTCATGGAAGCTTCCATGGTTATCTTGAGTAGCTGCTTGAACTTCTTGAAGCCCGGGCTGGAAGCTTTCTCTTGGTCCTCGAACTTGGCAACTTCCTTGTCTTGGTGATCAGCGATAATTGAGAGACGGTCGGCACGATTTTGCTTTTGCTGGGCTCCACTGATGATTTGACGAGGAGGAGGAGATGCTTCTTCCTTTCCAGCGGAACCTTGTGCAGTTGCAAGCGATGCGGTGAGCGTGGCGATGGTCTCAGCATAGGAGATGATGGCGGCGTCCTTGGCTGAGTTCTCCGTTTTGAGAGCGTCGATCTGTACTTGGAGGGGAGTGTCCAATTCAGATTTGGCGATACTATCCGTCAATAGCGTTTTCGTCAGCTGGAGGTTGTCGAGGAGATCATCTTCGTAGGGCTTGTGCTCCAGGAGAACGCCCATTTGCGTTTGAAGATGGAGATGCTTATGCAGAAGCTTCTCGAGGATGTCGTTGACAGAGGTGAGTACGCCCTTGCCCTTTG
>Ga0209713_10002028_pt1 | contig 12423 bp, 8 predicted proteins | sample ArcOceMetagenome_3_FD_187444 | JGI IMG/M metagenome (GOLD analysis project Ga0209713, IMG submission 187444) | Marine eukaryotic phytoplankton communities from Arctic Ocean - Arctic Ocean- Svalbard ARC20M Metagenome (SPAdes) (version 2) | ecosystem: Environmental > Aquatic > Marine > Oceanic...
CCACGAAATTCTTCAGTTACGACGACATCGATGAGGTCGGATCGTTGTTTTCGGACAATCACAACGACATGATGACCCTGAATATCGGCCAGGGCTTCGCCAAGGACCTCTTCAAGAAACCTCACAAATCCGCCATTGCCATGGACGATAACCACGAGTCATACCTCAACATCGTGTCCCCTCAGGGCCTCCTCGTAATGTCCCGTACGGACGGTCATATTCGCCCAATGGACCCCCGAACTTTGAAAGCTGACCATAGAGGTCACGCACACTCGGCCGCCAATCAGGAGGCATTCGACCTGGATGCATCGGAGGAAAAGAAAGACGACCAGCAAAGCTCCGTCGATCCAGTCGATGACCCCAAGGTTAGGGTGAAACGAAAGTGTGCCGCGGCCCTCCTGAACATGTCCCTCAAGGAACAGATGGAGGCACAATTCGCCGACGAGGGAGGCCTAGCATCACTTCTCGACCTCGCTCTCTCCACGATTGACCGTGAGACTCTCACCTACTGTATGTCCTGCATCCTCAACCTTTCAGGGGAGGGCAGGGCAGACTCCAGACTTTTTGACTCGGAGTTCGACATCGTCCGGTCCATTGCCACGCTCGCGGAGAACAACGATTCGCGGATCAAGCAGTACAGCGCCAAGTCGTTGACCTTCTTCACCATGCTCGAAGATGTCGAAGAGCGCCTCGTCTCCATGGACATCATCAGACCCCTCAAGGCTCTCGCTCTGGACAAGGACAACAACGCTGTCACAAGAATGGTCGCATGCAAGGGACTCATGAACATTTCGGCCGTCCTCGTCAACAACACGGCGGACGGAGTCAACAAGATCACAATGGACTGCCTAACGTCGCTCACAAAGCTCGACGTCGAGTTCCTCTCCTCCTTCGCGGCCGAGGTCATCCAAAACCTGTCGACGCTCCCCAATGCCCGGCAAAAAATCGCCGACGAGGGCGCCATCGACATCATCAACACCCTCATCAGGGCGGACGCTAATGCAAGGACCATGAAGGCTGCTGCGATTAGCCTCTGCAACCTCTCTCAGCTCAAGAGCTGTAGGCAGGAAATGCTCGAAATGGGCGTCATCGAGGTGTTGACCAAGATGCTCAGGACAGACAGCGCTGAGACGGTCTACCTTTGCACTCTGGCTCTGTCGAATTTGACTGCTCAGTCCGAGCTTAGAAAGGTTGTAGCCAAGGAGGGAGGCATCGAAGTTCTGTGCGAGTTGCTCTCCTCAACCCACATCAAGACCCAGGCTGTCGCCTCCAAGTCACTGGCAAACTTTGCCTGCGACAACGAGACCAGACGCGCCGTCGTCGCCAGTGGAGGCGTCAGACCCATGATCAACCTCCTCTACTCCGATCAGGAGGGCCCGCGTCACGATGCCCTTGGAGCCCTTTGCGACCTTCTTTCCTACGAGGACACGTACCAGGATGTCATCAATTGTCAAATCGTCAGTGCCTTCACCAAGATTATGCACCACGACATGCACCTCGAGGGCATTTCCTTGGGCCTCTTTAACATAACGACTTATCCCAACATGCGCCTGCCTTTCGTTAACCAGGGGGGCGCCACCCTTCTCGTTGAGCTTCTCCTCAACCCGGACATCTCCTTCCTCATTTCCCAGAACCTCTCCTCCCTCGCCAATATTGCCAAGACGTCCAAGACACACACGAAGCTGATCAAGAGCGACATTGTGAAAGCTCTATGGGTTCCCATCCAAAACGCTATCCCAGAAGGCGAAGTTACCGCCGTTCTTGATTTGGAGACGTCCTCATTAATATCCTCAATCCTTATGTACTTATCCACAACGGAGGACAGCTGCAAAAGACTCGTGGGCGACGGAGCCGTTCTATCTCTAGTCCAGCTCTCCCGCCAGAACGACGACAACACTAAACTGTGCGCGGCAGCCATGTTTTACAACCTCTCCCTCAAAAAGGTCCTCACCGACCACGGATTCCTCGACGCCCTAATTGAAACTTCCAACACCTCCATCAACCAGCGTGTCGTCTGGTGCGCCCAGACGTTTTCCAACCTGTCCACTTACCCTCGCGGAAGGTCCATGTTTGGAAAGGACATTGTCAAGGTCACCCAGTGCCTCACGGCCATGATGAGGAGTGGTTGCGACGACGCCGAAAAGATCCAGCGACACTGCGCGATCGCCCTTTGCAACAGTCTTTCCGTCTGGCTCAAACAGGGCGACATTGAGGAAATGGTCACCATGGGGCTCATTCAGGACTTGATCGTCATCACTGTCCTTCGCGTCAACGTCAAGGACATAAAGGAGACTCTCGCCAAAGCCCTCTTCAATCTCCTCATCACACAGCAAACCCGCTCCTTGATGGTCGAGAAGGGCATCATGAGCAGTCTGATAAGGTTGGTCAACAAGATTGCCACGAGCGAGGTCATTGCCCTGTGCGTCACTGCACTCCAGAATTTGACCTGCGAGCCTAAGCTCGCCACACTGTACTACGATCAGCTCCTAGAGATGAACGCAGTCAAAGTTCTCGTCCAGCAGGCCGTTGCAGGAATGGCCCACATTGAGGTGAAGAAAATGTGCGCAAGTGCCTTGGCAAACTTGAGCCGCCTTCCCATCACGCACAGGTACTTCCTGAAGGAGAGCAACCTTTGCCACGCGCTCAAGAAGATTAGCCTGCTCAGGCACGCAGAGGACTGGATAGAAAAGGCTGCCGAAGTTGTGTGGAACCTTTGTGGCTTCCCCGCAAACCACGACGCCCTTCTCAAGCAGAACATCGTCTCTACTATCGACGACATCACAGAGAACGGAAACGCAAACTGCAGGGTTCTCAACACATGCGCCCTCTGTAATCTGTCGGTCTCGCCAGCCGCTCACAAGCAACTGTCGGATGATGGCATGCACATCCTCGTTGCGACCCTTAAGCACATGTTCATGCCTATGGAGACGAAGATAAACGCCCTTGTCGCCATCTGCAACCTCGTTGTCGACTACGAGCCAGCCAGGAAGAGGGCGGTGGAGGAGGACATTATCCCCGCCTTGGGAGTCATGATGAAGTCCCTGATGGAGGGGGGAGGCGAGAGCACCGAGGACGAGCTTGCGATTGTTGCCAAGATCATGAGGGAGATCAGCTTCTACAGTAACGGTCACGTCACCATCCAGGACAGTAAGGGAGTCAATATTCTTCTCAGGCTGAGCAAGCTCGAGAACGCTGAAATCAAGGTCGACGTTGCTACCGCCCTCTTGAACTTGAGCACGTGCAAGTTTTGCAGCGTCCTAATAGAGGACGGAGTCATAGAGGCCATTTACTGGTTGACTTTGCAGGACCTGCTTGGGCTCACAAAAAGCGTCTTCGAGAGGTGTGTCATGACCATCAGGAACCTGACAACCAACGAGAAGACAATTGGCCGAGTCGTACTGGAGTCCAAGATCATGCCCTGCCTTGGAAAGATGAGTGAGTACCCCAACATGGGAATCAAGTACTCCGCATGCATCTGTCTTTACAACATTAGCTGCTACCCTGACAGTCAGGAGCTCTTTGCTAGGAGCAACCCCGGCATCATTAGCTACTTGGTGAACCTTGCCGAGCAGGGCAACGACAGGATGAGGAGCATCGCAAGTGCGGCCCTTCATCAGTTCCCTCAGGGACTGCTCAAGAATGATCCCAAGATCATCAACATTTTGATGGACCTTCTCAGTATGGACACTGATATTTTGGAAGACTGCGAGATCATCAACAGCGAGTGTCTCACCTCTTGCAAGAAGGGCTGGGAGGGAAGGAACGTGACCTGCGAATACTCCTCTGGGGAGGTCGTCACAAGCTGGCTGAACATTGTTGCAGAGAGGGTTCTCACCTTCCTACCCGGGAGGGTCGAGGGTAAGATCAAGGAAGCCCAGGGTGTCGACGGGAAGGGCATGCAGGCCAACCTAGGGGCTGGAAGGATCGTCGGAAACTTCTCCAAGATGATGATAGAGCACCAGAAGCAAACTTCCAAGGACTTTGCCATGCCACTACCTGGAGCCGAAATTTCGACCGTTGAGAAGAGGGAGCTTTACAGGAAGGAGAAGGAAGAGGAGCAAGAGGAAGATGTTCTGCAGGAGATCCAAGCCATGGCTGGAGAGAGGAAGAAGGGTAAGGGTTTGGACGAGATAGTCAATGAAGAGCGAAAGTTGGGTGGAGGTATCGGGCGAGGCGAAAGCTATGACAATTTTGCCCTGGGCAGGGACACGGAAATGACGAAGCTACCTAGTTTGAACCCCCCGGTTCCTCCGGAGGGCGGAGTGAAGAAGGGAATTTTCTCCCAAGATCACACAAGCAAGCTGCTTACGAACGAAGTCGAGGGCAAGGGCAGCCCCATTCCCGCCCCCCTAAGCGCGTCCTTCAAGTCGAGCATCAAGAAGAACGTTCCATTGATCCCCAAGGATGCCCAGGGAATCCCGGAGAATGTGCAGGGCAGCGGAATGGGAAGGAAAAGCAAGTACTCAGGGAACCATGGCCTGCTGAGGCAGAGCTTCCAGGTCAGCCAGCAGAAGAAGGCAGACAAGTTGGAGAACGATTACAAAGAGATGTTGCTGCTCAAGAGCAACAACATTTACTAGACACTGTACCATTAAAATGTAATAAAAACGTACAAGAGTGAACAACAACATTAGGGTCTATTTTTTAGTCGTCGAAAATCGATTCAAGAAAGGTCAGAAGGTCCACCTTGTCGAAATCCGGGGGTATGAGTAGGTAAAGGGTATCAGGAGAGGTGACGGGGGCGTTAAAAATCTTGTAGATGGAATTGGGGTCCGTTCTCGAGGCTGTGGAGTTCTCATCATCAATCTCGTCCGGTCGGTCAATGAACCTGAAGTCCCAACCAAACCACGACAGGTCATCGGGAAGGTCCTCCATGGGTATGTCGTCGTAGTTGGAAGGGCCGACGGTGATAAGCATCTCTGCGATGAGCGAGCGGAGGAAGGGTTGTTAGTGATCGAGAGTGCTATGCAAACTACAATTGTCGCTTCGCTCCTCCCGTCCTTCGCTCCTCGCTCCGCCTCACCTGAAAACACCCTCCACTTCTTTCCATCTTGGAGGAGAATGTCGCGCAGCGTCTTCACGTATCTGCCCCTTGGACTGATAATGCGGGATTCTTTGTTCTGGGGAACCATCAATTCGTTATGGAAGACGCTGACTATTCTATCGAGGACATCAGAGGGTGGGGAGGACATTTCAGGAGAGTCAGAGTCCGAGGATGGGATTTGTCGGACATTGAGAAGAATTTGGCGAATCGTCTTCTGCTTTATTGACACAGCGTCGGGGTCGACTGAGTCAGTGAAACGTTTAGGTGCATTGTTCATGGAATCTAGGTGAGCCCCTGTTGAGAGGATCTCTGCCATTTCGTCAAGGGCAGAGTCGAACCGTTTTTGTACCTTTCTCATTTCGGCCTTGGTCATTGGAGGCTGACGGGCAGACGGCTCGGGACGAGGCCTAGAAGAGCGCCATGCGGCAGGTGCAGGAGACGATGACGACAGGCCAGCTGACGAAAGGCGCCTTCCGTTTGGGAGGGACTTCGAGGAGGAAGAAGAGGAGGGAGTGGCGGGGGTGGGAGGGGACACTTTGAGCTCCGCAATATTCACCACCTCGTCAAACTGAGTCTCGGCAGACTTTAAAATCTTGCCGGGATTTGAAGGGAAAGAAAGAGTGACCTGCGATGAGCGGAGCGAGCAACGAAGCGACAAGTGGAAGGTTGTCAGTCGTGTGGTAAGTGGGCAGCGTGTTGCTCTTGCTGTCGCTTCGTCCCAGCCGGCCTTCATCCAATCTCACCTGCTTCAGATCCAAAGCATCCATGGGCTCGTTCCATACAAAGAAGGACAGGTCAAAGGTAGAAGATACAAGCGACGGGGGAGGGTTCGTGGTGGAGGAGGGAGCACTGTGGTGAGGGGGGTAGGGTGAGAGGAGGCAACATAGGCGAAAAAATGGTTGATACTAACCTCATTCTCGCTCTCTGATTCGGATCTAATTCAGCCAAGAGCGATGTTATCTCATTCATAGTCGCGAGAGCTGCAGCATTTGTCGACTGTACTTTGGAAAGGGGCACAGGAGGGGGCAAATTCGGCTGGTTCATCGCAGGAGTGTGGAATTTATCAGGATGTATGCGAAGAATGAGTTTATTAGCAAGCGACTTCAGCTTTGAACGCCCAGCCATTGCGACCCCCTAGTTGATCGATTGGTTGGGGACGGAATAAGGAATGGAAAGAATAGGGCTGGAAATATGGGGTTTCTTGCGGTCGAGACGTCCCGAAAAATTTCTTTGGTGGAAGGTTGTAAACCAATTAGATCAGGACTATGTTCCGGCAAAAATTGCCATTAAAGAAGCAGGCCAAGAAACAGAGCAGAGCAGTGTACATGATAAAACGAAGTGACTGAGCGAAACTTTACTCTTGGGATTCTGTCATGGCTTACAACAAGGGACAGGCGAAAAAGGTTTACTTTTCAGGACTCTTCTTCGCTGTTGCGGCACAGTATGGGTTTAATATCGGGGGTATGGCTGAGCTGCCCCCTTTGGCACAGTGCTTTCAGATCTACATGTTGTTCAATGTTTTTGGTTACTTCTGTGGATGCTGTACGTGTTGTATTGCGAAGGAGACCGACAGTACTGGAGATATTGAGAGACCGCTTGTCACCAGCGATTCGGGCTCGAAGGGGGCCAATGCCAAAAAATCTGCAACCTCCCACGAGCGCCTGTATTATCTTGACAACCTGAAGGTCTTCCTTACGGTCATGGTGATCTCGCACCACGTCTGCTGCATGTTTGCGGGTGGAGGTTGGGTCTGGAACTTCAACAACTTCACTGCCGACGGATACTTGAACGTCACGAAGCAAGTGTCATCTTGGATTCTCACCCTTAACCAGAGGTGAGGGCTTTGCAGAGGGCAGGGAACATGCTTATAGCACTGTAACTAACGCCGACTCTTCGCTTTGCCTCGCCTCGCCTCTCGCCGCAGCTACTTCATGTGCATGTTCTTCTTTATCTCTGGCTACTTCACCCCCTCTTCCTTCCGAAAGAAGGGCAAGTACGCGTTCATCAGGGACAAGTTCAAGAGGCTCGGGATTCCATTTGTGGTCGTCTCGTGGTTTTACTTTCCCCTCTGCATGCTCAGTGCCATTTACATGATCAACAACATTGGGAGTGTCAGCGGCGCAGCAGACGACGACGTGAGTGGGCGGGAGAGTGGGCGGATGGGAGGATGGGCAGGCGGGAGAGCGAAGCGAATCGCATAAGGTTGCTCTGAAGTAAACCAAACCATTAACCCCCCCCTTTCATCGTCGCTTCGCTCCTCATTCCCAGTCGATCTTGGACGTTTGGTGGTACTCTGTCATTCCCAACCCAGGACCCCTCTGGTTCGTCGGCTGGCTTATCATCTTCAACTCAGTCTACGCCTCTGTCGACCACTCAGAACCTACAATCATGGCCTGCCCTCGCCCCCTCAAGTTCCTCTGCTGGTGCATCCCCCTCAACATCCTCAACTACGCCTTCATGGCGACGGGACTCGGCTCCTTCGTCTACATGCCCATTGCACAAGGCAGCCTTCCGTTCGACGTCCTCTTCTTTTTCGGAGGTTGCATTGCCAGGAACAACAAGTGGCTCGAGAACGGAACGCCAGGGGGACTCATCGAGATTATGAATTCTCCTCTCGTCCGCCCCACCACATACGGGATCTTCATCGTCATGTGCATTGGCATGCTGGTTGCCGCCCTCTCCGACCTCTCCGATGCAGCCCTGGGAGCAGGGAGTTTCGTTGTCACCACGATCGGAATCGGTCTCATTTTCTACATCGAGCTCGACATCTTCCGTAACTACTTCAACTTCACCGGACCTATCTCCAAAATGCTCTCTGGCTCGGCTTACGCTGCCTACATCATCCACCCTCTCTTTGTCAACATCGCCTCCTTCCTCTTCTTGAAGACGTACGAGAGCAGGTGAGGCAGCAAGCGCAGCGAGCTGTCAATGCTTCTTTTGGCGATAAGCCAACCCCCCTTACTCGTCGCTTTGCTCCTCGCCTAACCCTTTTCGTGATTCGCTTCGCTCATCGCAGCACCGGTGACGACAGGATCGTATTCATCGCCCACAACTTGACCAGCACGAGCGAGTTCACCGCCGACAACGCCCAGGCCTGGCTCATGGGGGGCATGTTTGCAGCCGGCATCTTTGCCACCGTAACCACCTTCTTCTTCGCGTTCTGGCTGAGGAAGCTGCCCGGTTTCAAGAAGATACTTTAGGAGGGGACAGTTTTGGGAACATATATGGTTGCGTATATTATACTTTCGTAAAAAATACGAATACTTTGCACAAAACGCACAAGCTTTTCATCCCACCCTGTTCCCTATGATGCCCTATTCTTGCTAGTCAGAATCTATATCTTCCGCATCCCAATCGACGATCAACCCTTCTTCCACAGGCACCGCAACGCCGTCCTCAATCCTCCCGTACACAACACCAATCTCGCCGTAGTTACCATCACCATCATATACAGCTCAAGTAACCTTCATCCAAAAACCCCACGTCATCAAAAGATTCTCCTCCGTGACCACCCCCCGCCTAACAGCCCCCCTAATCCTGCCCTCGATTACTTTCCCCTCCTCATCAACAACTATACCCCAACACTCCATGTTCACATAATCATTCTCCATCCTTAACACCTTCAACTCAAACCCCACCTTCAACTCAAACCCCACCTCCAACAATTTCGTCTTACTCTCCTCCCTTAAGTCGCATATCCCCTCCTTTGTCCCAAACTTAAACGAGAGAACAAGCTTTGCGAGGTCGCGCCCCGGTTCCGCTACAAAGGTCAATATCGGATCGTCCGTCCATGCATCCCTCGCCGACACATAAGTCCTGAGAGATCTTGACGATTGCACAACTCAAGCATGCACATCGCAGTTTTGTAGGGCTCCTTATTATCGTCCATCTGGTTGCGCCACTTCAGAAACTGTGTGACTTGGACGGTAGAGTCGTACACATAATCATCTCCATTGTCGATTTGGAAGCCTACAGAAGCTGCAAGGACCTCAAGAGTGAGACAATATTCGAAAACTTCCGAATTTATGACTAAATCGTGGCTGAGAGTCACGTGGCGGAGGTTTATAGCCCCCGAAAAAGCACACTATTCCACCTCTTCAACAAAGGGTGCCGTAACCTTGACTACATTGCCGCAATCATTAAACGCTTGATACCCAATGACCCTAACCGCTCGATCGTTCTGTACAACATGCACCCTCGCCATAGCCACATTCTTACCCTCGATTGTCCTGTTCATATTCCAAACCTCCGCCTTCACCCTCTCCCACTTCCCCTCATAATCTCCTTCCAATCCGTCACCTCGACAACCGTCTCCGGCAGTTGCGGGACACCTTGCAATACAGCTCCTCCTTCAACGCTCGTAGAAGGCGTAGTGTTAGTCAATACACTCATAGGCGTTCACTCCCACTGAGAGACGAGCGTGAAAGCTGATAATTTTTAACCTAAATTCGATACTACCCAATAAATTAGCGCAAATGATATCAAAGGGTTGCAATATAGTGAGAGGAAGGAGAAGGGTAACGTTCCAAACAAGGAAAAGTGGTACACTGCAACATTTTATAAAACTTGTGAGTCAGTAACCGCAACAAAATTATTGATTTAGGAAATGACGACCCTTGTTATTAACAAGACACCTCAATTTTATCTCAAGGCCTTCCAAAAGCCTACATCCTTTATCGTCCCTCCGTCCCTGTCAATGCAATGTGGTATTATATCATCTATAGATTATGTTTGACATCATAATCGGTAAATCATAGGTGTTCATTACTAACAGATTCCCAATCTTCTCCGTATCCCCCCTACATAGATCCCATAGTCTCTATTTTCCTCACCGTACCCGTCCCCTCATCCCACCCTTCCCTCAAAAATGGTGTGCATTAGAATGGCTCGCGTAGAGGACCTGATCCAGATGCAGGCTACAAACCTCTGGTGTCTCCCCGAGAACTACCAGATGAAATACTATTTCTACCATGCCTTGAGCTGGCCACAGTTGCTCTGGGTCGCGGAGGACCACAACAACAAGATTGTGGGCTACGTCCTGGCCAAGATGGAGGAGGACGAGAAGGAGCCCTGCCACGGCCACATCACCTCCCTGGCCGTCCTGCGCACCCACAGGAAGAGGGGCATTGCCACCATGCTCATGCGCAACACGCAGAGGGAGATGGCCAAAATATTCAAGGCGGAGTACGTAAGCCTCCACGTGAGACAGAGCAACACGGCGGCGTTCCACCTTTATAGCCAGACGCTCAAGTACGAGATTAACGACATCGAGAAGGGCTACTATGCTGACGGGGAGGTGAGCATGGATGATGAGGAGCGATGAGGGGCGATGAGGGGCGCAGCGACGGCGCAGTGACGAGCACAAGGTTGTTAGCGAGCTAAAGGCTCTATTAAGCGATATATTGCTTCTTGGCCTGCCTGTATAACTAACAGTTCCCCCGCAATGGCTTCACTCACTTGACGACGCAGGACGCGTACGATATGAGATGTACGTTCGACGAGAACATCACTCTCGAGCGCCGGGAGGAGATGAAGAAGGAGAAGGAGGAGAGGCAGAAGAAGAAGAAGGAGGATGAGGAGAAGGCCAAGACCGTAATTGACGTAGACGAGGGAGAGAGCGACACGGGACTTGAGAAGGAGATCGGGAACATGGCACTTAAGGACGCGAACGGAGGGGCAGAGAAGAGCAACTGATTATAGGCGAGAGGAAGGGGACGAAATAAAAGAAGTGCAATTGGTTTCGTTTGAAATATTCCATTAGAAATATTCCGTTATTTGGTCCAAGGGCGCACCGTGTAGAACGAATTAAAAGAGTAAAAATATCGTTCGAAACAGGCCGACGTAACCCTCCAGATGATCACCTGCAATCAAACAGAATCTCACCAACCTAACCTAAACCTAACCCTAACCTCATCCGAAAGCGAATACTGCTACAGGATACCTACAGGCGTCCCTTGCCTCCTCCCTTGCCTCCTCCCTTGCCTCCTCCCTTGCCTCCTCCCTTGCCTCCTCCCTTGCCTCCTCCCTTGCCTCCTCCCTTGCCTCCGTTGTTGGTGTTGTTGGTGTTGTTGGTCTTGTTGGTCTTTTTGGTCTCGTTGTTACTGTCTTTGTTGTTCTTGTTGACACTGTTGTTGGTCTTGTTGGTCTTTTTGGTCTCGTTGTTACTGTCTTTGTTGTTCTTTTTGTTACCAGTATTGGCCTTGGCCTTGGCGTTGGTCTTGATGACGTTGTTGATGATGATCGTGTTGAGGTTATTGTTGACGTTCGCGCTGAGGTTCGCGTCGACTTTCGTAGAATCTTTGTTAGGGTCGGTGTTCTTGTTGACACCGTTACTGCCACCGTACATTCGGCGCTCGCCCTTGCCGCCTCCCTTGCCTCCTCCCTTGCCTCCTCCCTTGCCTCCTCCCTTGCCGCCTCCCTTGCCTCCTCCCTTGCCTCCTCCCTTGCCTCCTCCCTTGCCTCCTCCCTTGCCTCCTCCCTTGCCTCCTCCCTTGCCTCCTCCCTTGCCGCCAGCCAAGCCGCGCAATCCATGCGTCTCGAGCTCAGGCATCTCGAACCCAAGACCCTCGGACTCCAGCGCAAGAGACTCAGGCTCAAGCATCTCTGCGTTGTTGGAAATGAACATGAGCGCAACAAGAGCGATAAGGGTAAATAGCTTCGTAGTGAACATCTGAGACGGAGCGAGAAAAAGGTGTTAGTGACTGTTTTAGGATTTTCCTTCAAAGGCGTGTGCTTCCATGGCGTGTGCCGTTTACCGTTGGGAGGGATGCAGACCTCAATCGCAACGCAAAGCAACAAAGTGGGACAATTATACGAGCACTAAACACGTTATTGACGAAATTATATAGAGTCGAAGCGTATAAAGTGTAAAATTTTTTTTATCCCAACGCAATCGACATCACGGCAGAGAATGATTTTTTTAATGATAGAGGTCGTTTCGTCAAGTAAAAATATCGCCAAATTGACAAAGTAGGACAACAAAACGTGAGTAAATACAAAAATGATCCACCAAAAGCTCACCTTATAAACTTTTAGAATTTAGCACAAACATCAGATAGGGATTGGTCGGTTGGATTTATTGCAGACTTAAAAAAGCAAATATAGAATTGTTTACGACGAATCTTAGCGTTCGCGGTTGGACAGCAGTAGTGGAAGGGACAGAAGAGGAAAACTGGAAAACTAGACGTAAGCGATAATGTAACACAAACCCTAATCTCTTATTCTTTTCCCATCTCTATTTCACCAACACGATTCCTCCCTCACCCTACCCCCCTCCTCAAACCGTCTCGACCCCGCACTCCTCCATGAGAACCACCACATCCTTAACCTCCTCCCTCCCTCCCTCAACAACCTCCTCAACAGGTACCCTCTTCCTCCCC
>Ga0209713_10002031_pt1 | contig 12412 bp, 10 predicted proteins | sample ArcOceMetagenome_3_FD_187444 | JGI IMG/M metagenome (GOLD analysis project Ga0209713, IMG submission 187444) | Marine eukaryotic phytoplankton communities from Arctic Ocean - Arctic Ocean- Svalbard ARC20M Metagenome (SPAdes) (version 2) | ecosystem: Environmental > Aquatic > Marine > Oceanic...
GCAAGGTTCTCTGGAACTCACGGGGGAGAGAAGGGGGCCGGGACCCCCCCGGTCGGCCGGCATCGCTCTAACCGTGAACCCTGTTTTCACCGAGGAGTTGGTTATGTCCGACTTGAAGAAGTCGGTTAATCCAACCTTCGGCGCTCGAGGCCGCTTTCGCACAGTCCGGGCCGCCTCTAGTGCTTTTGACGAAACTCCGGTGTTCAGCCGGACGCTCCGACGGACGTTACGGCCAGCCCGCAGGGCGATGTTGCCATTAGGCCACGATCGACACCTACCTCAGTGGGCCAACCGTTTTTTGGTCCCGCCCATTCGAACCGGTGACCTCCTCTTTTTTCAAATTGGTGCCACCGGCGGGAATCGAACACCAGACACACTGATCTGGAAACCGTTTCTCAACCAACTGAGCTACACGGCTGGGCTCAGCCTAAACAGACTCGACAGACTTTGATGGATGTTTACACCTCACAACTCGGGCAGTAGCTACTGCACAGCTCACAGTGCGCGCACCACGCGGAGCTGCTCGTCAGCGTCGAGTCGTCGACCATGCACGCCTGCTCCGGCGGCGGCGACGGCGGCGGCGACGGCGACGGCGGCAGCGCCTCGCGAAACGGGCCGAGCACCCACGTGCCGAGCGCGCCGAGCAGGTCCCACGTCTGCCCCCGGTCGCGGTTGTACAGGCTCTCGAGGTACGGCGTGCCGGCGCTCTCGACGTCGAGGTCGTAGCCGTTGCCGCTCGTCGCCGGCTGCGCCGCGGCGGCGGTATAGGTGGCGACGGACGACGGCCACTCCTGCGCAAAGTACCAGCTCGCGACCTCGGTGAGCGTCGCGTCGCCCACGTCCGCGAGCGTGAGGTAGTGCTGCTCCTCCGGGTCGGTGGCGATGTCGAAGATGCACGGCGCGGCGGCCGTGCAGCCGTCGTCGCCATTCGTGGGCGAGAAGAGGGCGCACGTGCCGCCGCCCGACACGGCGCCGAGCGCGCACGGCGGGCTGGAGCACGCGGCGTCGGCCGAGGGGCAGACGTCGTTGGGGACCCACGCCGCGTGGGACGGATCCCATGGGCACCCGTCGTAGTCGCTGTTGGGGCAGGGGCGCGCATTGTGCGCGTAGACCTTGTACGAGTGGTTGGCGGTGACGAGGCTGAAGACATGGCCGCCCGAGCCGCTGTTCAGGTCGTGGAAGAGGAGCCGCGTCGCCGCGACGCAGCGCGGGTCGGCCGCCGCCGCAGCGCCGCCGCCCGGGCTGCGACTGTACCCCAGCTCAGCGCCGCACCAGTCCGCCACGTCCGAAGACACGAGCTCATCCACCACCACCACCCGGTGTGGCGATGGCGTGGCGCCGTCCGCCTCAGCCTGGGCGACGCTGCTCTCGTACAGCCTCCGCCACGACGGCGCGACGTTCCGTCCATCGACCGGCACGGCGTCAGCCAGACCATGCGCCGCGGCGAGCGGGTCGGCGCGAGGGTCGGCGAGGCCAGCCAGGTACGAGAGAGTGGGGTACCAGTCGACGGCGTGCAGCACCGTGCGCGACGACCGCGCGCGCAGCTCGGGAGGGAGGTAGCCGCCGCCGAGCGCGGCGCGCACGTGGACGCCGCCCTCGAGCAGCGCGTTCTTGCCGCCGCGGAAGGGCCGGTTGGGCGCGCCGCGCGGCAGCAGCCCGCCTGCATGGCATCGATGCATGGGGCGGGCGGTGCAGGGCACAGGAGGGTCATGTGAGAGAGAGTGGGACACGCAGCGCCCACAGCCTCGCTGCCCATGGGAAGCCGACATCATGGCGCCTTTTCCGTGCATGGGGCGATGAGGCCGAGGCAAGGAGGCACCACCGCTGTCGACCCGGGCGTCGCGTGCCGTTGTCGCTCGCAAACACGAGCAGCGTCCGGTTCCACTCGCCGCGCGCCTTGAGCGCTTCTGCCGCCAGCCCGACGCTGTCGTCGATGCCGAGTGCCATCGCCTCGCGCTCGAAGCGCACCGCGCGCGCGTCGTCGTCGCACTGGCTCGGGTTGGCCTGCACCGCCCACGCCTCGTGCCATGGGCAGCCGGCAGCGGCGGCGAGGCGCGACGCACGCGCCTCGAAGACGCGGAGGCGCTGGTGGTGGCGGGAGTCGAGCGGCTCGTGCAGCCCGGCGGTCGACATCAGCACGAACAGAGGCGGCGCGGCGGTCTCGAGCACGCGCACCATCGCCGTGTCGAGCACGTCCTGCGAGAAGTGGCGCCCCTCCTCGTCGGCTGCCTGCGCCTGCAGCAGGCCGGCCGCGTTCAGGTGGTCGGCCTCCTCAAAGAGCCGCAGCCGCGTGGTCGGCGCGCCGCCCTCGCCATCCTCCTCGTAGCGCAGCTTGCCCTGGCCCGCCACGATGTACGGGTGCTCGCGAGTGATGCGCGTCTCGTTGATGAGCAGATCGTAGATGTCCTCGCCGCTCGACGTCCTCAGCGCGCCGCGCCACTTGGCGTTCCAGCCGTACTGGTCGATGGACTGCGAGAAGAAGCCGACCGAGTGGGCGAAGCCGCGGCGCGCTGGCAGCAGCGAGGGCGAGCCAAAGCCCAAGAACCACTTGCCGAAGAAGGCGGTCGAATAGCCTGCCTCAGTCATGCGGTCGCCGAGCGTCGAGATGGCGGCGCTCAGAGCCCACTTGTCGCCAAATGGCGTGCCGAGCGTGCCGACGAAGCGGCCGGACAGCAGAGCGCGGCGCGACGGCGACGATATCTTGTGGAAATAGTGGTTGTCGAGCCGCAGCCCGTTGTCGACAAAGTGCCGAGTGATCGACGGCAGCAGGGCCGTGTAGTTTTCGGTGTCGTCAGAGGTCGAGTTGGGCCAGAGCTCATGTGGCCAGTCGTCGGCCAGGAAGTAGACGATCGAGGGCCGCGAGCCCTCGAGGAAGGCGGTCGACATGTTCTCGATTATGCAAATCGATGCATTGTTCGAAGCTTGCGCAAGCGACAACCAGGTCTCGTCCCCAAGTCGCCTTCAGTCCCCTTCATGTTGTCGCGCCGCCTATCAGTGCTCTCACTCGTGGCGTGCGGCGCGCGTGGGATGGTCCTCACCGCGGGCGGCAAGCTGCCCTTCTCAAAATACCACGGGCTTGGGAACGACTTTGTCCTCGTCGACTGCCGTGGCGCAGAGGAGCCGCCGATCTCGCCGGACCAGGCGACACAGGTGTGCGACCGTAACTTTGGCGTGGGTGGCGATGGTGTCATCTTCGTCCTGCCGCCCGACAACGAGGCGTCGCAGGTCCGCATGCGCATCTACAACTCGGACGGCTCTGAGCCCGAGATGTGCGGCAACGGCATCCGCTGCATGGCGCGCTTCGTCGCCGACCTCGACGGCGTGGGCGACGACGGCGCGACGTACACGATCTCGACGCTCGCCGGACCGATCGTGCCGCAGATCCTGCCCAACGGCGAGGTCAAGGTCGACATGGGCGAGCCGATCCTCGACGGCCCCTCGGTGCCGACCACGCTGCCTGCCGACCCGGCGACGGGGCGCGTCGTGATGGCGCCGATGACGGTCGGCGGGCAGGACTGGGAGGTGACGTGCGTCTCGATGGGCAACCCGCACGCGATCGTCTTCGTCGACGACGTCGACGCGCTCGACCTCGCGACGATCGGGCCGCTCTTCGAGTCGGACGCCGCCTTCCCCGCCAAGACCAACACCGAGTTCGTGCAGGTGCTCTCGCCGACGCACCTGAAGATGAAGGTGTGGGAGCGCGGCGCGGGGCCGACGCTCGCGTGCGGCACCGGCGCGTGCGCGCTCACGGTGGCCGCCGTGCTGGCGGGCAAGGCCGAGCGCGCGTGCACGGTGACGCTGCCCGGCGGCGACCTCCAGATCGAGTGGCGCGAGGAGGACAACAAGATATTCATGACGGGCCCGGCCGAGCCGGTCTTCTCGGGCGAGTACCGCCTGGCCCAGTGAGAGCGGCGGGTGCGCTGCGAGCCTCCTCCGTCTCGGGCGATGACCAGGAGATTCTCCAGAGCGGAGAGTGGAGACTGGGGAGCGCTCCAGTCAATCCTCTCGACGTCGCACGCTGTCAGCTGGGTTCACGTAGCCAGTTCGCAGCTGAAAAAGCGTCGGGCGAAGTGTCGGGCGTTCGTAATTAGACACTGAAACTGAAACCCGTGCCAGGATATATTTAGCTTCGAAAGATAGTTTGGTGTGAAGTGTGAATAAACGGAAACTGCTCAGTGGGTCAGCATTCGCGCCCGCACGAATGGCCTTGCTCAACATCGCTCTCCCAGCGCCTGAGGTGCGGTCGTCGACCCTGCTCAGCGCCGGCCTGACCACAGCTTCGGACTCCGACTTCGACATGTGCTACGAGATCCAGCAGGAGCTGGGCCGCGGCGCCATGTCAGTCGTGTATGCCGCAACATCCAAGCAGGACGGGAGTATAGTGGCGGTCAAAGTGCTGCAGAAGCGCCAGCTCTTCGACGGCCAGCCCCGCGCGCCGGAGCGGCTACGAGACGAGATGCGCGCTCTGGCGGCGCTGCGTCATCCCTCGATCGTCACCCTGCACGAGACCTTTGAGGACGACGAGGACCTGCTCATCATCACCGAGAGAGCGGATGGCGGCGAGCTCTTCGACCGGATCGTCGAGCACGGCTCCTTCACCGAGCCGCACGCCCAGCACGTGATGCGGCAGCTCCTGGGCGCGGTGAGCTACATGCACTCCAAGGTTTGCGTCGCGCCAGCTCTCTCCCTCCTCCAAAGCCCCTCGTGCGCTGGGATGCACGCTCACCCTCCCGGTTTTCTCTTCGGCAGGGCGTGGTCCATCGCGACATCAAGCCGGAGAATCTGCTGCTGACGTCGGAGACCGACTGGGACATCAAGGTGTCCGACTTCGGGCTCGTCAAGATTGCCGACGCCTTCCGCGACGGCGGCGGCCGCGAGAGCGCCGACGGCAGCACGGACGTCGATGCGATGACGGCGGCGATGGGCCGGTTGCGCGCGACGACGATCTGCGGCTCGTCCTACTACATGGCGCCCGAGGTCTACTACCGCTCGGCGTACGGCGCGCCGGTCGACGTGTGGTCGTGCGGCATCGTGCTCTACATTCTGCTGTGCGGCTCGCCGCCGTGGGAGGGCGACCGGATCCCCGACCCGGAGAAGCCGATGACGTGGGCGGTGCCGTTCCCGCACGAGATCTGGGGGCAGGGCGTGAGCGCCGAGGCGAAGGCGCTCATCTACGCGATGCTCACCGTCGACCCCGCCAGCCGCCCCACCGCCGACGCCCTCCTCGCCGAGGCGTGGCTGCGGCCGCCCGCGCCCGAGCCCGCCTCGCCCGCCTCGCCCAGCACACCCGCGCTGACGCGCGACCGCCACTCGTCGCTCAACGACCTGAGTGGCGGCGCCTACCAGGAGCGCATGAGCGGGTTGGCCGAGGCGCGCAAGCGGCGCCGTTCCCGCGTCGACTCGCGCGCGACCGGCCCCTCGCCCAACCAGCGCGTACGCTACCGCGGCGCCTCGCTCGCGGCCGAGGAGATGTCGGAGGGCAGCAGCCCCGGCCTCGGCAGCAGCGGCATGGGGGTGGGGATGGGCCCGTCGGCGCCGCCACCGTACATGCCGAGCTCGAGCGCATCGCGCTTCGAGCTGTCGCTGCTGACGGGCGCGCGCTCGTCGCGCGTCTCGCAAAAGCAGAGCCCGCGAGGCGAGCGCCTCAGCTGGCTGGCGATGGGCTCGTCGACGACGTCGCTCTCGGGGCTCTCGCCGCTCGGCTCGCGCCGCGACTCGATGGAGCTCGAGGCCGACAAGGGGCGGCAGAGCCTCGTCTGCGAGATGCCGTGCGTCGACGAGGAGCCCGAGGGGCGCAACTCGGCAGGCTCGGGCCCGAGGTCAGAGCGATCAGGGAAGAGCTCAACCTCGGTCGAGACCTTATCTCTGTAGGACCCAGTGGTTCTCAGTAAGTAAAAATACCAAAGAAATCAACACCCCCATAGAGTCCAAGATAGCCAAAGATTTGACTCTACTCTCTAGATGAGGTTCAGCGTTGCCCGCGCGGGCGACGAGATTGGTTCCGCGATGGACGGGAGAACTCAAAGTGCAGCGTTCGTGTCTTGTGAGTTCTCCTTCTCCCCTGCCTTCTCCAGCTTTTTGTGGGTGGCGGGAGATGATGAGCGCCGAGCAGCAGGCGGCCTCTCATGACGCTCCAGGTCACGCGCAGAGCTCTCGAGCTCAGCAAACTCTTTGAAGCGGCCGAGCTGCGCACAGTGACAGGCCGCGGTCTCACATGTGCGTGCTGCTCAGAGGTGGCGGGGGCTGTCGGGAGCTTCGGCATCACCTGCTCCTTCAGATCATCGTCAAACGGGACCGACGCTGCGATTGGGTGGTGTGCCCCAGACTAGTGCCGATGCGTGGGCAAGCCCGCCGCACCAATGAGGCCCGCCACGAGCAGCGCAGCGCGCATGCCTGGAGATCTGTCTAGCGGCCCCTGGCTTCTCGGCTGCGATCGAGGCGAAGGGTGGCGGCTCTCGGCGGAGCCTACCTGGTTTGTAAGCGACCCCGGGCCGGGCCTTGCAACTCACTGCAACGCGAAAAAGAAACGCTTTTTGTTTGCGGACGACCTCGCCTTAGCACGGCGGCCTGGCCAAGGCAAGGCTTCCGGAGCGGCATGTGGTATTGTGTTAGCGCGCATATGGCGGCGTGGGCCTGGACGGCCAGCGTGCGTGGCGCGCCTGCGCGTCCTCGCCCTACCCGCGCACGCAGGTAAAGTAGGGCGCGCGCACGCGCGCGCGCGTGAGCTCTGGCTGGCTGGCTGTTCACGAGAAAGGCCGGGGCGCCGTTTCTACGACAGTGCGCGGATGACGCGACGCACAACACACCACAGCAACACAAAACGAAGTCTGTCCTCAACAATCGGGCGCGCTCGCTTGTCAATCGGCCCGCCCCCTTGCCGTGGGCTTACTGACGCGCATACTGCGACGTCTACGTCCCGCATGGGAGATGCCCATGCCGGCAATCTCGCTCGCTCACGGGTGTGGCGCGCGCTGCCCCGAGACCGTGTACGAGGCCACCGCTCCGACGAAGTTGTCCGTCTTGCCCGCATGGGTCATATACGTGCACGTTTGATCGAGAGGGCACTTGAGCTTCTCCTTTTTCCCCATGAGAAAGTCATTACCGCTGCCATCGTCATGGTCCCACCACTCCACTTCGAGTGAGGCACTAGCAGCCTCATGGATTCCTCCGAAATGGAAGCACTTGTTAAGGTTCACTGTGTGACGATCTTCGACTTCGACCAAATCGCAAAGCAGGCTCTCAGCATACAGCCTGTTTTGGAGTGAGTCGCAACGGGGGTTAAGAGAGCTCTTGTAACCGCGATGCGAATGCCGGCCAAACCTGGTGGAGCTCATCAGGGACGCCCTCACGAAGAGCTCCAACGTGTCGTCCCACACACCGTCGTCTTGGCCGTGCGCTTTGAGCTCGGTGAAGCAGATCTTCCAATTGGTCCACTCGGTGTACGCCCCCGGGGCACGCGGAGGCGGAGGCGGTGGGAGGTGAAGTTGCTCAAGGTGAAGTGCCGCCTCCCACGCCTCATTTTGCTCCGCCATGCCGTTATGCATCATGTCCGCCTCGAACGCGGCCTTCTCCTCCTCGGTCGCCAGGTGGGGGTCGGGGTCGTCAGCCACCGTCGCGGGCGTCGCGAAGGCCTTGCGCTCCAGGCCCGAGTCAAGCACCTGCTCGAGGTCCGAAAGTAGCCCTTCGACCCGATGGTCAACTGGCTTCGCCGCCACCAGAGCGATCACAACAGCCAAGACCTTCATGGCTTCTCGGCTGCGATCGAGGCGAAGGTCGGCTCGGCGAAGCCTGCCTAATTTGTCCGTGCAACCCACTGCAAGGTGAAAAAGGTGATGTTCACCCCAGCAGCTCGCGTTGGACGGGAGCGATGGATTGGGATGGCGCGCAGACATTAACATTGGACGCACGCATCAGAGTGTCTAGTGGGTAAACCCCCCCTGGGGTTGCGCGCAGCGTTTGACGTCTGCCAAAGTGGGTCATGGTCCGGGTGCACCAGCGTGTAGCTATCCGTAGCGTGTGTTGGTAATGCCTTCCCCAGCGGCAGTGGCATCCGCTCGGCGCTCGGGGTGCTGCGCACGCCAACCTAACTTCGGCAGCCGCGCCAGCCGCCGCTCCAGCCGCCAGCGGTTGAGCAGCTGCACGCGGCGCGCGCCCTCCACCTGCACGAGCGCGTCGGGCAGCAGCTCGTACGCCGTCAGCGCGTCGAGCAGCAGCGCCTCGCTCAGCAATGGGACGCAACATAAGACAGATGGAGCGACTCATGTTCACCTGCTTCATGTGCATCGACGTCTGCTTCTCCTACTTCCTGCGCCTCATCGGACCGATCCTGATCTGTGCGGCGAACGGGCTGATCTCGTTCTGCACCTACATGTATCTCACCGTGCTCGCGCCGACGTACCTGAAGCCGCGATTAGGGCCCTTTCTGACCGGCTTGATCGTGTGCTTCGGCCTCTTCTTGTTAGCCAACATCCTCTTCAACTACTGGGCGTGTGTGCTCACCAAGCCTGGCATGCCGGCCGATCACCTCGACGACGAGGAGCTCGAGCCGACCGAGGAGGGCGGCCCGATACGCTTTGGCAAGCGGTGCCGAAGGTGCAGCAACCCAAAGCCGCCGCGCACGCACCACTGCTCCGTCTGCAACCGGTGCGTGATGAAGATGGACCACCACTGCCCGTGGGTCAACAACTGCGTCGGCTTCTACAACTACAAGTACTTCCTCCTCTTCCTCGTGTACCTCGCGGCCGGCTGCCTGTACGTCGCGACGACCTGCCTGGTGCCGCTGCTGCTGACCAACGACTTCCGCCGGCCGCGGCACTCGATGCTGCTCTTCACCTTCATGCTGAGCCTGTCGGTGCTCTTCGCGCTGAGCCTCTTCATCATCTGGCACGCGTACCTCGTCGCGACCAACCAGACGACGATCGAGTTCTACTCGAACCGGCTCGATGCGATCGAGTCGCGGCAGGCGGGCGAGGTGTGGACCAACCCGTACAGCCTCGGCGTGCGCGCAAACTTTGAGCAGGTCTTCGGCCTCTCGCGCCACAAGTACTCGTGGCTGCTACCAAACTTCAAGCCGCCGCCCGGTGACGGCATGGAGTTCCCGACCAACCCGGCAGGCGCGTTGCACGAGGTCTGAGTGTGCAGCCGTCGTGAGCCTCTCGTTCGGCCGCGTTGGCACTCGTGGGGCTTCGTGTATTTTAGTCCTCCCAGTCGATGAAACCCCGGTTACGTGGATATTCAACCCCTATCGATATACTGCCAGTGACGAGAACTTGCAGTCTCATGGATGCTGCACCGCTGCGCCGCGACCGCCATGCCTCCGCGGCCGGCGCACGAGCAGCGGCGCGTCGGGCGCGCCCAGCAGCGCCGCGACCAGCTTGGGCTCGGGCACGCTGGGGCCGCCCATCAGCAGCACGTCTGCCGCCGAGTGGGTGGCACTCGTGGCCGAGGCAGACGACGACGGCGGCGGCGGCGGCGGCGGCGGCGAGGAGGAGGCGTTGGGGCGGCCCGGGACGGCGAGGTAGTGCGGCCACGCCTGCGCCCACGCGGGTATCGGCAGCCGCTCGACGCGGCCGGCGCCGCACGCGTCGAAGCGGCGGCAGAGCTGCGTGCGCGCCGCCGAGAGCGGGCAGCCGTCGGTGGCGCCCTCGACGGTCACCTCGCCGTCCTTTGCGGTGAGGTGCTGCGCGAAGCACGCGGCGGGCGCCGAGAAGTCGTGCGACGACGCGCCGCGCGTCTCGTACAGCGTGCGGTCGGCGCCGGTCGAGCGGTTGTACACGGCGCTCGCCGCGACGCGGTAGCTCCACGAAAGGTTGCCGAGCGCGACCGCCTCCGCGGCGATGCCTCCGGGCGCCGCCGTGGCGCCGACGGCCGCCGAGCCGCCCACCGCCGGCGTGTACCCGCCGCCGAGCCAGCTCGGCCAGCCGAGGCCATCCCACGCGGGGAAGGGAGACGTCAGCCACTGCTGAGACGGGTCGAGCCCCGCTGCGGCGGCGGCCGCCGCCGCCGTCCCCGAGGCCTTCGCAGGCGTCGTGGCCGCGGACGCGTCCGCCGCGAGCAGAGCGCTCGTGCTGCTGCTGCTGCGCGTCGCTTTCCTGCGGCCAGCCAGGCGGAAGTCGGCGAGAGGGTTCCTCCTCCTCGCCGGCGGCTGCTGCGGCTGCTGCTGCGCCGGCTGCTGTTGCAGCAGCGCCATCGAAGCGCCAAAGCCGGGCGGAGGGTGCGACCCCCGGCGGCGCCCCGGCGCCGCGGCGGAGGAGGCAGCGGCGCTGCTGCTTCCCGCGGGCTGCATGCGCTGCGCCCACGAAGGGATCGCTGGCAGCGTCTCCGGAGGCGGCGTGTGCGGTGCGTCCGCGTGCAGCTGCTTGGCCGCATCGAGCGCCGCGGCGCCGGCGGCGCGGCCGAAGGCGCGGCCGCGCGCCTCGTCCGCACTGGCCTGCTGCTCGCCCCCCCGCTGCACGCCGCCCTGCCGCGCCACCGCCTCTGTCGCGACGTTCAGCCGCACCTCCCGCTCCTCCTCCTCGCGCTGCTCTGCGCTGGCCTCGCCTCCCCTGCGCTCCATGCCGAGCTTGCGCCCCGCAGAGGCGGCCTCGCCGGAACCCTCGGGCCACGGTGCGGCGGCGGCGGCGACGGCGTTGGAGCCGGAGGTCGAGGGCGGCGCCGCATCGGGCCACGCCACCTGCCAGAACGCGGGCCACCACCACGCCGACTCGGCACGCAGCGACGACTGCGTGACGTCGCCGTGCAGCGCCATCGTGTAGTTGTCCTGCCCCGACGCGTCGCCGATGACGTACGGGTACCGAAACTCGCTGACGCGCTGCCACAGCGGCACGGCGGGCACGGCGCCGAGGCCGCCCGCCACCGGCCGCGCCGACGTGAGCACGGTCGCGCGGTCGACGGTCGCCTCCATCAGCCCGGACGAGACGCCCGTCTGCAGCACGCCCTCGCCGCCGACGCGGTTCTCGTTGTCGGCCGAGAGCGTCGCCTGCACCGTCGTCACCATCGCGGCGAGCCCGACGCCGAGCGCCGAGTCGAGCGCGCCCTGGGGCGCGAGGATGCCGCTCACGCGCAGCGACGACGAGCCCGTCGTGCGCACGACCGCCTCCTCGGGCGCCGGCCCCGCGCCGTCGGTCGCGATCGGGCTCGCGCCGCCGCCGCCGCCGTTGTCGAGGCGCGTCACGGTGACCGTCGGCTCGACGACGACGTGCTCGAGGAGCCTCCCCTCGAGCACGGGGTGGAGCGGGTCGACGCTGCCCACCAGCACCATGTCGAGGAACCACGTCCCCTGGCGGCCGTTGCCGAAGACCTTGGCCGTCACCTCGTGCGCCTTGCCGTCGTTGAGCAGCCCGAGGAACGGCGTAATGTCGAAGCGGTACGGCGGCACGTTGAACGAGTAGACGCCCGTGAGCGGCCGCCACAGCAGCGGGCAGACGCCGCCGGTGTAGATGACGGGGAACGGGTACAGCGCGCCCGCGAGCAGACCGTCGATGTACAGCTGCACCTCGCGGTACGCGCCGCCGTCGCACACGGAAGGGTCGTTGTCGACGTTGTCGTCGTCGGGCACGTTCGTGTACCAGAACTCCTCGCAGCCGTGGCCCGAGGCGTACACGTCGACGTGCGCGAGCCGCAGGTTGCGCACCGGCAGCGTCAGCGTGTACGACTTGTTCGCGTCGCCGTTGGCGCGCATCGAGTCCCACGGCTTGCCCGCCGAGGCGCCGGCGATCTCGTTGAGCGGCAGCACGAGCGGCTGCGCGGCCGCCGTGCCGACGGTGGCGCGGTAGAAGGTGAGCTTGGCCGAGATGATGAGCTCGCCGGTGTACGTGTCGTCGACGACGTTGTCGATCTGCAGCGTCGCGTTCGACGGCGAGCGGAAGAGCGGCGAGTAGTCGGTGAGGTCCCGCTGCAGCTGCCAGCGGATCCCCGCAGACACCGGCTCGGGCGTGGTTGTGCGGAGCAGGTGGACGCCGCCGAGCCAGAGGGCGCCCATGCGATCGAACTGCACGCCCGCCACCTCGCCCTCGAAGTCGAGCCGCACCTCCGACCACGGGCCGGGGCAGTCGGCGGGCGGAGCGAAGCGGGCGGTCTCGACCTGGCCCCAGCCCCTGAGCACGACGCGCGAGAAGAGCGGCACGACGGCGCACGGCGGCGCGAGCGGCACCAGCACCGACGGGCCCGCCGCCACCGGGTTGTCGTAGTCCGGGAAGGGAGAGAGCGGCAGCGGCATGGCGCAGACCCTTGCCTAAGTAATACAAGCTGTTTCGCCCATGAATCGTCTTGCTTTGTCAGCGCGAGGTTCACGGAGAAACGTCCTCTCAGAGGTCAGGGACCTGCGCCGCAGCCTCAGGGATAGCATGGATCATGTCACTGGTGGGTTCTTCAGGCCAAAAAGTAAGCCAGTCTGGAGCTGGTGGTATTCACC
>Ga0209713_10002032_pt1 | contig 12403 bp, 8 predicted proteins | sample ArcOceMetagenome_3_FD_187444 | JGI IMG/M metagenome (GOLD analysis project Ga0209713, IMG submission 187444) | Marine eukaryotic phytoplankton communities from Arctic Ocean - Arctic Ocean- Svalbard ARC20M Metagenome (SPAdes) (version 2) | ecosystem: Environmental > Aquatic > Marine > Oceanic...
AGCATGTCTCGTCGCGTGCGCGCTACAAGGCGGTACCGTCTCGCCCCCACGACGAGACACACCACAGCTGTCAGAGTCCGGTTTACGCGTTTTAAACCTTGAAGATTTGGCACATGCAAAATGCATGCAGAGACTTGCGTGCGCAACCCAACTGGTGTTACGCGCTGTGCGGGCAATCCATCTGGCGCGTCACCGCTGCGTGGGCAACCCAACATGGCAGCGTCACCGCTGCGTGGGCAACCCAACATGGCAGCGTCGGAGAAGAAGTTCTCCGCGCTCACCGAGGACTACGTCGCGCTCAAGGACCGCGGGCAGCAGCTCTTCGACGGGCTGCGCGACCTGCCGCAGTATGGGAAGCGGCTGTGGGAGCCGTACTTCCGCCGCACGTTCGACGTGTACAACAAGCTGTGGAAGTTCCAGCAGGAGCACCGCAGCACGCTCGAGGCCGAGTATGGGCTGCAACGGCACGAGGTGCGCGCCGCTCCCTGCCCGTCTGCACGCTTGCACGATTGCGAGCACGATTCGCGCCGCCTGACTGCCGCAGATTGGAGAGATTGCCAGCCGCATCGGCCAGCTCTACTATCAGTTCTACCTGCGCAAGGGCGACACGTGCTATCTCGACGAGGCGTACGTCTTCTACGAGGCGATACGGACGCGAAAGTACCTCGGCAGCTCCGCTCCCGGCACGGCGCTGGACTCGGCGGTCGTGCACCGCCAGCTGCGCTACTTCACGCGCTTCTGCGTCGTGTGCGTGCTCACCGGCCGGAACGGGCTGCTGCTCGAGCTGCTCAAGGAGCTGGAGGAGCTGGTGGCGCACAGCCAGGCGGCGCTCACTGCGGCGGAGCGCTCCGAGTGGAGCACCGTCCTGCGCGAGTTCCGAGCGTTCACACAGGTGCTGCAGCCGCTGGCGGTCATGCACGTGCCGCCGCAGTCGGCGGGCGGCATCGACGCGGGCAGCGCGATGGTGCCGGTGGAGGTGGAGCGACGGCTGCGCCTCGAGCTGACGGAGCCACAGGCGGAGCTGCTGCGCGTCTCGCCGGTGATGGCGCCGGTGGAGAAGGTGTCGCTGTGCGAGGTGGTGCTGGTGGGGACGGTCGCCGGTCAGCCAAAGTTCCACGAGCTGCCTCTCGACGTCTTCCGCATGCTGCAGGCGCTCGAGTGGCAGCCCAGCGCGGTGCCCGGCACGCAGCAGCAGCAGCAGCAGCAGGCGGCGGTGGCGGGCGCGCCGCCGAGCCCGCTCGTCAACCCGCACAAGTACGTGCTCCACCGCGCGACCGCCGCGCAGCTCTCGCTCGTCCTCGCGACGGCGATGGTCGAGATGCCTCCGGGCGGCGCGCTGCTCCTCTACCTCTCGGCCTCCGGCGTCGCCACGACGGCGGCAGCCGCAGCCGCGGCCGCGGCGGGCGGCGGTGGTGGTGGCGCCGCCGCGAGCGCCGACTCGCCCGACGGCCTGTGGAAGCAGGGCGGCGTCGCGCTGAGCCCCAACGCCGACAGCCAGGCGGCGCGCCACGCGTGCTGCCTGCGCGCCGCCGACCTGTGGCCGTTTTGCCGCGTGCCTCTCTTCCTCGTCGTCGAGAGCGACAACGCCGGCGCCTTCCGCGCGCTGCCCGCCGCCGCCGCCGTCGTCTCGGGCGCGCCGCTCCTCTGCCTGCTCGCGCCGCGCTCGTGGCTGCAGCTGGGCGGCGGCGGCCTGCTGACGCTCTTCCTGCACGAGCCGCTCGCCGCGTTCGCGCTGCTGGGCGGCGTGACGCAGACGCCGCAGGCGACGCACCGCAAGCTCGACGACATGCTGCTCACCTCGTTCACGCGGATGACGCGCGCGCTGCTCGCGTGCCCCGAGACGCCGCAGGCGTGCCTCGCCTTCCTCTGCGACCCCTTCCTGCGCATGCTGCTGCTGCGCTTCGTCTTCTGCCACGCGACGCTCACGCTCTTCAAGCCGCCAAAGGGCGGCACGCTCGAGCTGCCCACGTCGGTGCCGGCGCTGCCCGACGCCGTGCTGCGTCACGAGAACACCCTCGGCATCGTGCGCCAGCTCGCCGCCACCCTCGGCATCATTGGCCAGTTCCACGCCACGCCGCCGCTCGAGGTGGTTGGCTCCAGCGCCAAATCGTCTGCGGCGTGAGCCTGCGTGGCTAAAGGGCGGTGTGCGGCTCTATCCCGGTAGACAACGGCATTGTGGGGTGTGGCACTCTCAGCTGTGTATGGCTTGCGGTTGCGCCGATGTCGCGAGCGAGTGATAAAATTCTAAGCGAGAGGCGAGACTCAGAAAGACACAGAACCGTCAACCGTGTGGTTTCTGCGCGCGCTCCCATGCCTTCATGCCGCTCTCATAGCCGTACTCGGCCACGAAGCTGGCGCGAGGGTAAAGCCTGCCGTCGAGATCGTACCGTAGCTCCTCGCCGACGGCGCCGCCAGCACCACTCGCGCTGGCGCGCTGTGGCTCGGGGCTGCGGCTGCGACCATAGCAGGGCCCGTAGCTCGGGGAGCCCCTGGGATTGCGCTCGACACTGCGGCTGCGGTCTCGGTCTCGGTCTCGGCCGCGGCTGCGGCCGCGACTGCGGCTGCGGCGATCGGCACTGCGACTGCGACTGCGACTGCGACTGCGACTGCGACTGCGGCTGTCGCTGCGGCTGCGGCTGCGGCTGCGGCTCCGGTCGAAGAGGTCGTGCTCCCAGTGCTGCACGCGATCCGCCTCACGACGCTCGGGCCATCGCCGCTGCCGCGAACCCGGGGCGCCAGCCTGCGAGCCCTCGCCGCCCTCGGCCTCGGCGCGCGCGCGGTGCTGTGGCGCGTACATTGAGTCGTCGAGCTCCTCGGCCGTCTTGCGCGCCGAGAGCTTGGTTGTGAGCAGCACCGGGTCGTTGAGGTGGCCGCGCCGGCTGAGCGCCGCCGACGCGCCCGCCAGCTGCTTCTCGTCCTCGACGCGGTTGAAGGTGTGCGTGCTCACCAGCACCTGCGCGAGCGAGTCGCCGTCGGCACGGGCGGTGCCCTGCAGCCTCGACGGCTTGGAGCCGTCCTTGTACTTGTACGACTTGATGATGTAGTCGATGATCGGGTTCTCGTCCTCCTGCGGGCCGTGAAGGTACGGCACCCGCTCCAGTGGGTCCTCCTGCCGCAGCTGCTCCTTGCGCCGGCGGCTGCGGGCGACGTAGTCGTCCTCGTCATCCACTGGTCGGTCTTCGTCCTGAAGGCGCCTCCGCCTGCGGTCGCTATCGTGGCTCCTGCTGCGGCTCCTGCGCTCGCGACGGTGTGCACCTCGAGGGGGCTCTGAGAGTGTTGGCGGCGGCGGCGGCGGCGGCGGCGGCGGCGGCGGCGGCAGCGGGGCAGAGGCGCCATCGGCAGCTGGCGGCGGCGGCGGCAGCGGCGCAGAGGCGCCATCGGCAGCTGGCGGCGGCGGCGGCAGCGGCGCAGAGGCGCCATCGGGAGCTCGCGCCCCTTCCGATTCAGAGTCAGATCGCGAGTCTCCGCGCCGCCTGCGCTGCCGCTTCTCCTTCTTCTCCTTCTTCTCCCGCTTCTCGCGCTTCCTCTCCTTTTTTCGCCGGCGCCGCTCCTCCTCCTCGTCGCTGCTGCTCCTCCTCGCCGGCGACATGCCACGCTCCAGCCGGCGCTCCATCAGCCGCTGCTTGCGCTCGTAAAAGTCGTCCTCGTCGATCGCATCGTCCTCGGCCGTGCGAGAGAAGACGCTCGCCAGCGTGTGCAACATCAACACTGGGAGAGACGAGACCAGCAGGGTTTCAGGCGGTGCGAACACAAGTCCTGCATACTTACTGCATATAATTCAGTATTCATAACTGCTACAGACTGTTTTCGCGTCCCGCGATGCTCGCCATCTTCGCGCTGCCGACGTTAGCCTACCACGCTGCTGGCACGTTATCCTCGCACCACGCCGGCACGCTCCGCCAGCCCACGCGGCCGGCTGCCGTGTCATCGCTGCGCATGGGTGCTAGCGACTCGCCTGCGGATGAATTTGACCTTGACCTGCTGGCTCTGCGCATCCAGTCGGTGCAGTCTGTGCAGGAGCCCGCTAGTGTCCGGCTCTTCGTGCTCGACGCGATGACGCCCGGCCAGCGGCTCGCATTCATGGCGCCGCAGCCGCTCTGGGAGACGCTTCAGAGCCACGAGGCGCTCGTCATGTTCGGAATGAACCCTGCGAGGCGCACACTGTGCACCCATGGGGTGCGCATCACCGTCGAGGAGTCCACGGAGCGCCCCGATGGCAGCGCTGACGTGGTGCTCGCCGCCGGACGACTGTGCGAGATTATCGAGCTCGGTGGGTTGGAGGGCTCGCGCTGGCAGGGCCATGAGGCGAGTGTGCGCTGGGTCAACTTCGATTTGCCCGACGAGAGCCTCACGGACGAGGTGCTCGCCCGATCTGACGCGCTCTCCGCCCGGGTGGAGACCTGGTGTGCTCTGGTGCGCGAAGGGCGCGAGCGCAGTGCGGGCCAACTAGACGGTGTGATGCGTGACCTGGGGCCGATGCCCTCGGCGTCCGCGGCCAGCGAGCGGGCTTTGTGGATAGCCGGCTTGATCAAGTGCGCCGCCTCGCCCGAACGCCCTCCGTGCCACCGGCGCCCGCTGACGCCTGCCTGTCCACCCACGATGCAGCCCGCTGCCCGCTCTCGGCGTGGCGCTCGAAGTTCGACCGGCGGCCCTGATGGCACCCAGCGCGGCCCAGCGCGTGAAGGTCATCGAGATGGGGCTTGAGGACTCCATCAAGCGGCTGCAACAGCCGGGTGCTCCGTTTTGATGACTGGCTGATCGAGTTTATCCACGGTGTACCGTGCTGTGTACGTGGCCTCTGCCCATCAGGCGCTGTTCTGGCGAACGAGCATATTTTCACTCCACGACGACTCTGGCGAAGGATATGACAGCTCGTTTACTTCTCCTTCTTCTCACCACCGCCAGCGCCCTCCGCGACTGCACGCTCTCCGACACGCGCGACGGCGACTCGTGGAGTCTCGACAACTGCAGCAAGCTGACGCTCGGGCCGGAGCGTGCACTGCTCTCCGTCGCCGACGTCACCGGGCTCTCCGGCGCTCTCAGCGGCTGCCATCACGTGCACTGTCCGACCGTCCTCGAGCTCCTTTCCGTCCCGCTGAACTACGAGGGGGGCAGACAGCTAAGCATCGCGCTCGCAAACGGCACACGGCTGAGAGGTCTCGACCTGCGGTGGAATTCGCTACATCGGGAGGGGACGCGCAGGCTGGCGGAGGCGCTCGGTGAGAACGCCACGGCGCTGGATTCGCTCACGCTGGAATCCAACGGGATCGGCGACCCTGGTGCCGCAGCCCTCGCCGACTACATGCTCGCATCCAACGGCACGCTACGCAGCCTCGGTCTCGCGAGCAATTTCATCGGCGATGCGGGTGCCGTCGCGCTCGCAGCCGTGCTGCGCGCCAACACGACGCTGGAGAGCGTCGACCTGAGACACAACGCGATCACGCACCAGGGCCTCACCGCGCTGGCGGAGGCCATCGAGGCGAGCAGAGGCCTCGGTGTCCTCAAGGTGCAGGGCAACCCCGCGGCTGCCAACGCAGAGCTCCTCGAACGGCTGCGTTCCGCCGTGGCTCGTCTGGAGTAAACGAGTTTAGTATGCATCATGTAATAAGGCAGCGCACCGGGTCATTAGTAGTCGTCGTCGTCGTCGTCGTCGTCGTCGTCGTCGTCGTCGTCGTCGTCGTCGTCGTCACTTTCCTGCTGTAGCTGCCTGTGGACGACGTCTCTTCTGCTGCCGCGCCGCGAGCGCTTCTGCTTCGGTACCCGCGCCTTCTGCTTCTTCTTCTTGCGGCCCTCCTCCGCACTGCACAGGGCGTCTCTCTCGCGCGGCGTGGCCCCCAAAGGCGCGACTCGCACGACGCGCGCATATTTGACCTGCAAAAACTTTGTTGCCGACGTCAGCGGCTTCACCTCGCCACCCTTGTCGGTGAAGTGCACCTCGACGCTGTGCACCGTCATGTCGGGGTCGAGCTCTTCGGCGCCGTACTCGACGGCGGCGGCGATCACGTCGTCAGCGCTCCTCAGGCCATCGAGCGGCATCCTGGCCGAGAGCGTCCTGCCCTCGCCCCACTCATAGGCGACGACCAACGACTTGCCGTCGCCTCCCTTGGGCTGCGGAGCGTCGAGCTGCTGCTGCCTGCGGAGCCAGCAGCGTAGCACGGTGAACACTAGGAAGAGAAACAGGACCACCGCGGTTGTGGCCAGGACCTGGACCTCTAGCGGCGACCAGGAGCTAGAAGAGGCTAGCTGCGGCGGCGTCTGGTCCAGCGAGGCCGCCGAGGCACCCGTCACGAGCTGCTCGTCTGATGTGGGCGCCGTGTAGCGCTCCTCCTCGAGGTGTATCGCCTGGAGGTTGCGAGGCATCGAATAAAAACTCCTTCACAAGTCAATCTGCATACTCGTAACTTCGTCGCAGTTGTGCATGCACACAATGGAATTTCTACCTAACTAACGCAGCAGGAGCTCCGGTGCATGGAGACTCCGATCGGCTTCCTCGACTCGCAGCGCCTCCGTGAGACGCACGCGCCGCTGTCCGAGCTGCTCGCCACATCTGCGCCATCGGTCATGAGCGAGGACGGGATGCTGGACAAGGTGGCGCTCGAGGCGCTGCTGGGCGTCCAATGGACGTCGCACCTGCTCTTTGAGCGGGAGCGCGACTTTGCTGCACAGCACCTGTGGGCCATGCCGCCACCTGTCTCGCCTTCGGATCCGTTTGGAAGCATCCCGTCGTCGGCCGACGTTGGGTGCGGCCGTGAGCTGCAGGCGGGCTGCCACGCGCCGCAGCTGTGTGTCCGGCGCGTCGGAATCGTGGACGGCGTTGACTGCGGCCTCGGGCTGTTCGCCAGCGCGCCCATTTCCAGCGACACCTTCCTGGGCGAGTATACTGGCGTGGTGCAGTGCGACCCGGACGCGAGTGCCCGCGACGACTACGCCTTCGGGCTGCCTGGTGCACGTCTGCCGTCCCTGGCACCCACCCCTGCACCCTGCACTGAGCGCCACCTTGCACGCGCCTGCAGTTTGCGACCCGGACGTGCGCATCTCTGCGCAACGCTACGGCAACGTCTGCCGGCTGCTCAACCACAGCGACACGCCGAACGCGGCGCTGAGGTGCGTCGTGCACGAAGGCGTCATCCACCTCGTCGCCGTCACGATGCGGGCCGTGGCCACGGCAGAGCAGCTGACAGTCGATTACGGGTCACCGTACTGGCGTGCTCACGGTCGTTGTAAGGTGTCGTTGTGAGCCAAGAGCACAATTATATAGCGACTTTTTACACTCACACTCTGTGTACACATCACATATTGTAAAAAAAAGCACGATCGCGCATCGGCCGGGCTCTACGTATACCCCTATCTAGAGATTTGGCGAGAACAGAACAAAAATGGGACGATTACCATCAAGATCGATGTCACACCGACCTGACACTTACATCTGGCCTCAGGAGAGCAGGCAGGTTGGGTCCTCGGGCTGATGGTTCGGTGAGACTTTGCCGCCCTCGCATCGGCCGCCGCCACATCGCCATCAACCATGCCCGTTGCCGTTGAGCGCAAGCTGCGATAAGTGCACCAGCTTATGACTGCGAGGTACACGGCCAAGGAGGAGAGCACGCCTGATGACGCCGGCCGCTGCGGTGCGCCGCCGCTGCCGCTGCGATCTGGTGTGAGGTCTGCGCTGGCTGATGTCGCGTTGCGGCTGTTGTCGCGACCGGCGCGAGACGGCGGCCGGCGACAGAAATGGCAGCGGCCGCATCGGCACTTGTGGCAGCTGAGGCGGCTGCAAGAGCTGTGGCACGGGACTACCTTCTCGGTCGGTGTGCAGCTGGCCGCGTCAGCGACTCGGTGAGAACCGACGAGGTTGGCCTGGGCCATGCCGATGATGATCATGGTTACGAGGGTCGAGGGAGGGGTCGTCATATGTATGGACCGGCACAGCGCAGGTTGGCGCGCGTCGCGCAGGAAAGCAAATCTGGGAGCAGCCTGAATACTGAAGTTATGCATCATTGTGCAGGACGACTCAAATGATGAGCCGAGACCTAAGAAATATCCTAAGGAAGTAACAAATAACAACGCAGGTGATCTTTGGATAGTTTAGGATGCCTAGAGCATTCCTTCGCCTACACTGCTGGTCAGGAAGGGTTTGGTGAGACATGAGGCAGTCCCAGATTACTTTAGATCCGTCGCGCAGGCGCGATTGGTAGTTCACCTCCTCCACGCGCTCGCGGAGCCGACCAACTTTGACTGCTGTTGAGAGAGCGCAGCCAACAGCTTCGTCGCGATGGCGTTGCTCGAGCCGGTGCTCGGCGCGCCGAAGCACAAGATCAAGGGATGGGACGTGGGCGAGAGACCGACCGTGCCGATGCCCTACTTTCGGATGCCCCCGCATCAGGTGCGAGGGCGCTCGACGCCCGCGGCAGCCAGCGCCGCCCTACTCGCTAACCGGCAGTGCCGCCCGTCCGTTGCGCTGCGCAGTTTGTCCAGGCGCATGCGCGCAAGGAGGACGGCTCCTACTCGAGCCGCGACCCCCACCTCGAGCACGTGCAGACGCATCAGCGTCGAGACTACCAGCGTCGCGATGGCCAGGGGTGGTCGTCCAAGCTGCACCCCAAGGTGCTCGACTATCGCACCGTCGACGAGCTGGGCATGCACCCCAAAGAGCTCGACGTCGGTCGGAAGCCGACGAAGCCAGTGGAGAAGCTCGAGATCGTCAAGGCCGAGTACATGCGCGAGGAGGAGCAGGGCCGCGCGAGGCCGGCTAGGATGCTGGAGAATGGCAAGAAGGCGTACGGCCTGGTCCGGCAGTTTCGGTACGAGTACTTCAAGATCACGGTGCCGCACAAGAACGTGACGATCAAGTTGATGGTCTCGACGGTCACCGGCGACCCCGACATCTTCGTGTGCAACCGCAACGCCAACCCGACGCAAGGCTCGCACACGTGGAAGAGCGCCGGCACCGGCGACGACTGCGTGACGATCCGGCCCGACGACCCGCTCTTCTACCCGGGCGCGTTCTACGTGGGCGTGTACGGCATCGTCGACTCGCACTTCGAGATCACCGCGTCGTACGTGCGGCAGCGCGTGCAGGTGCGCCACCAGACGCAGCTCGAGGGGAGCGGCTACGGCGAGATTGTCAAGCAGGTCATGCTCGGCGACACGCGCCGCGCCTTCTGCAAGACGGGCACCGGCTTCAAGGAGCAGCTCGACTCGCCGCGCTCGCTGCGGCCCGACCCGCGCCACACGCTCGCGCCGTCGGCGCCCGCCACGCCGCGCGGGGAGCGCGACGCGACGCCGCGCGCCGCCCGCGCGCTCTCGCTCCCGCCGCAGCCGCCGCCGCCGCCGCCGCCGCCGCCGCTGTCCGAGGAGGCGATGGCGCAGGTGCAGGCACGGATGCGCGCCGGCGCGCCCCGCAGCGTCACGCCGCGCGTCGTGACGCCGCGCACCGTGCCCGCGCGCCTCGCCGCCACCATGCAGCACGCCGCCATGCCACGCGCCGCCACACCGCGCGCCGCCGCCTCGGCGCGCCGCGCGCCGGCAGTGCCGTCGCTGATGATGATGACCGCCGACGGCGGCGGCGGCTTCGGCGGCACTGCCTCGCGCGTGGCGTGGCCCGACGCGGCAGACGGCGCCGACGACGCCACCGCCGACGCCGCCGACGATCAGCAGCAGCTGCCACCGCCACCGCCACCGCAGCAGCCGCCGCCGCCGCAGCTCGGGCTGTCGCTCGACGACAGGCTGGCGGGCGCAGAGGTGGCGCCCGCCACCCCGGCGGCTCCGGCGCTCGGGCTGGCGGCGCTCGTGGGCGCGGCGACGGCGGTCCCGGCGCCGCCGGCCGCGGCGGTCGAGGCGGAGGCGGTGCAGGTGGAGGCGCTGCGGTGGGAGCTCGACGCGGCGGAGAGGGTGGAGTTGCTCAGCAAGACGCTCCGCGCGGCGACGCCCCGCACGCAGCTCGATCGCGACGCGCGGATGCGCGAGGCGATCGTCGGGCGGCCCTCGTCGGTGCCCATCGACGAGGGCGATCGCTCGCGCCGCCTCGCCGCCATCTTCCGCGTGCGCGACGACCCTGACACGGCAGGGCGCACGCCGCGCGCCGCCGCCGCCGCGCAGCAGCAGCAGCAGCCGCAACCGTCGGCCGAGTCGGCGGCCGCGCAGCAGGGCGGCGAGGGCGGCGACGCGGCGCGGCAGGGCGAGGGCGGCGGGGTAGACGGGAGCGCGCGCGGCGACGCGGGCGCCGGTGGCGCCGGTGGCGCCGGTGGCGGCGGCGGCGGCGGCGGCGGCGGCGGCGGCGGCGGCGGCGGCGGCGGCGGCGGCGGCGGCGGCGGCGGCGGCGGCGGCGGCGGCGGCGGCATCGTCCGCGGTGGAAGCGGCGAGGAGGGCGGCCGGGGGGCGGAGCCGGTGGCGGACAAGGGCCATGCGCTGCAGCTGGTGCGTCAGCAGCTCGCCGATCGGTACGGCATCTCGGTGGAGGAGCTGATGGAGCGGCAGGAGATCCCGCTGGCGGAGCGGACGGCGCTCAATCGCGACGAGCTCGTGCGGCTGCAGAAGGCGCTGCGGCGGCGGCTCGACGGCACGCTCGGCGAGCAGACGGCGGCGCGGATGCCGCTGTACCGGCTGCGTGCCAAGGCGGCGCAGCACATCGACGCGGCGGCGGCGCCCAACTGGGGCATCGACTGCGTGCGGGAGCTGCTCAACTCGGAGGTCGAGATCATGCAGGCCGACTTCGAGGCGACCCTCAAGGCGCAGGAGACGGCGCGGCGCGAGAAGGCCATCCAGGGCGATGCCAAGCGCTCGCAGGAGCGCGCCGCCGCCCTCAACAAGATGCGCGCCGCCATCAACGCGCGCTTCGCCGCGCAGGCGCTCATGAACAAGGCCAAGGTCGGCGCATACAACCCCAACAGGGCGGGCGGCGCGTCCTCCGTGCAGGCGGGCAACAAGCGCCGCTCGGGCGCACCCAACAAGCGGCGGAGCGGCGGCAAGCGGGGCTCCGTGGTGCAGGAGCCGGGCGCGGCCCCAGGCTTGTCCAGCCGACAGTCCGCAGGGCGGCGATCGGTGTCCGCGTCCAGGGACGACATCCCGCGCATCTCAGAGAGCGCCAGCGGCGCGAGCCCGGAGCAGGCGCGCCTTAGTTCTCGATGACCCTTGTCAATCGGTGCGTGTCGGGTAAGTTTTGCAGAGGCAGAAGGCAGTGCCCCTGATACACATCCATCCCACACATGCTACACCCTACAGTACACATGCTCTAAAGGCCACGCATTTTTTCGCGCAGCTCCGGCGAGCCGGGCTGCAGCGCTCCCGCGGCGGTCGCGACGGCGTCCGGCTGGCGTTGCGGATGGTCCAGCAGCCCGAGCACGGCGTTGTACCCATCGGTCGACGGCGCTGGCGCCAGCGCCTGCAGCTGCCTCAGCACCGCAGCGGGGTCGGTCGGCTGCTTGTCGTGCGCCATCAGCACCGGCGCGGTGGGCTGCGCCATGAGGTTCGTCGCGGACGCGTTGCTCGCCGCCGCTCTGACTGGCAATACGACCGAGGGTCGCCCACCGCGACCGGCGGGCTCGTCCCCGAGGCCGTGACTCAGCTGCAGGTGAGACTGCACCGAGACGGCCGCGGCTGACGAGTCGCACTCGCACTTGCGCAGGCAGGTGCACTTGACCTTCTCGCAGTCGCACTCCATCGGCTGGTTCAGCCCAGGCTTCAGGGTTGCGCCCGACTGCTCCTCCAGAAAGGAGAACCCCGCGTCGTCCGCGGGGACGTCGTCCGCGTGCACGGCCTCCCAGCCGCTCTCGCCCGGCGCCCGCTCCCAGCTAGCGCACGTGCCGTGCTTCCCGGCGGCTCTCGAACGATGCCGCCGCCGCCGGGGCTCGCTTCCAGTGGACATCTCGAGGAACGAGGCCGGGAGCTTGCAGTCGCACACCTTGAGGCAGTTGCAGCGCGTCGCGCCGCAGTCGCACGAGAGCTGCACGTGGATCGGTGCGACGGGCGCGAGCGAGCTCATCTCCTCCATGAAGATGGAGACGTCCGCGGGTGCGTCGGCCTCGGCACCGCCGGCCGACGCGTCGGCCGACGCGTCGGCGGCACGCGACGCCACCACGCTGGCCGCAAGCGAGAAGAGCAGCATTTCCAACTTCTAGGCCAAATTTGGGTCTTTCCAGCAGAAAACCCGGGTACGCCCGAACCTACGCAGCCTACGCAGCGCCACGGCTCGCGCTGCACACACTCGGCACACGCCAGCCTCTGCGCGCGATCCGCGCCACTCGCACCCAACGATTTGGTTGTCGAAGGGTAGTTCTGGGGCTCTTCAGGCTGTTTAACCCCTTCCCGTCTACGGAGAACGCGACATAGCACCTACGCACGCCCAACACCTCCCACGGCCCAGCACGGCCCTCTACAGAGGGTTTTCGACGTCGGCGTGGACGTTCAT
>Ga0209713_10002033_pt1 | contig 12398 bp, 8 predicted proteins | sample ArcOceMetagenome_3_FD_187444 | JGI IMG/M metagenome (GOLD analysis project Ga0209713, IMG submission 187444) | Marine eukaryotic phytoplankton communities from Arctic Ocean - Arctic Ocean- Svalbard ARC20M Metagenome (SPAdes) (version 2) | ecosystem: Environmental > Aquatic > Marine > Oceanic...
GCCATTGTATACTCCGAAAGCCGCGTACCGCGTGCTGGGGTGGCTTGCACGAGCGGCACGGTGACGTCAAGAGAGGCCGCGAGACGCATCGCCACGACTACACGCGGCCACCTGCAGCTTTGAGCGACGAACTGGGCGGATTGAGCACCTCGCTGGGGCTCTTTGCAAGTCCCCCACTGATACTCTCGACCAAAACAGTCGTGGTCATGGAGTGGAAGGGCGGGCATGAGCACGTCAACTGCAGCATCTGCTGAGGTCTACCGGGAGAGGCCGTCCGCGTTGCAATCGACGTGCTCATGCCCTTCCACTCCATGACCACGACTGATTCGGTCGAAAGTATCAACAGCGGACTTGCGGAGAGCCCCAGCGAGGTGCGCAATCCGCCCAGTTCGTCGCTCAAAGCTGCAGGTGGCCGCGTGTAGTCGTGGCGATGCGTCTCACGGCCTCTTCCTACGTCCGCACCGTGCCGTCCGGCAAGACGCCAGAGAACACATAACGCGACTTAACGACTACAAGAAGGCCAGTAGCGCTCCCATACGCACCTGTATCGAGCTCTAGGGCTCAGCCACGGGCGTGTGGGTCAAAGTTTCACATCAATCCGAGCACATGGGGCCGAGAAGTGCCGGTTTTGCGCCTGGCATCTTGCTCCGTACGGCTTCCGGATAGGTGCTGCAATTGACGTGCTCATCGAGGTGTAACTCTTCACTACGCGTTCGTTGGAAGATGACCCTCACTAGAGAGGTTGAGATCCTTGCAGCACGGTACTGACGCGTCTCAGCTCATGACATGACGGTCTAGAGCGCCGTCGTGACGGTGATGCAAGTGTGCAGGAAGGAGGTGCTCCCGCATGGTGCGTGGCGGTGCCGATTGACGCGCTTATCGAGGTGTAGCTCTTCACTATGCGTTCGCTGGAAGATGATTCTCATTAGAGAGGTTGCCAGCCTCGTAGCACGGTGCCAACGCGCCACAGCTCATGACATGACGCCGTCGTGACGCTCGTGCAAGTCTCTTCACAGTCACATTTACCCTGCAAATAAATAGAGGAAGCGGTAAACGGCCCTTTACTTCGGCCACATTCGGCCACCTGCTCGCTACCGCTTGTTTCTTTGCTTACATTACGGCTCCTGGGTTCGGGCTACCCCGTAGCATGCAGGAAAGCTACGGTCTAGGCCATTGGGATCTTCAACCCCCCGTGGTGGTTGCTTGCCCGTCACTCACCAACCATAGTACCAGCGCGACGGATCGCGATCTAATCGCGATTGCACCCCGGTACGCCTGTGTGGCCTCTCCACAGGTATGTATGGGTAGGGGGTGGTCGTGCAGGCGCAGGTCTAGCTTTCAGGAGGAAGGTAGGGTGAACCCCGGCGACGCGCGTGCTACACCCTACCGTACCGGGCGCATCACAAGCTGGCGGCGTGCATGCTCCCACTTGCGCGGCAAGACCGAACGACTCGCACCTACCCATGGCTGCCCGACGACCCTCAGCGGCCGAGATCGCGGCCGACCTGCAGGAGATCTCCAATGCGCACGATCTAGACGTGGCCGAATCCACCCTTTCGCACAAGCTCAATCGCGCCTTCACGATGAAGATCCCCAAGATGCACGTGCATATGCCCGACGTGATGCACTGGCGCAGCCCGCACCAGGGGCCCACCGACGAGGGTGCGGTCGATGTGCCCACCGACGAGCTCGAGGCTGCGGAGGCTCCGCGCGACCCTACCCTGCCGGCCGGCTGGCACGAGATGGGGCCCGGCGCGTGGGAGCACGAGGACGGCAGCGTTTCCCAGATGCACCCCAGGGACCTACTGACGCCGCGCGCTTACGACCAGTACGTTGGTGCCAGGCGTCAGACGGCGGCGGCGCTGCCACGGGCCCAGACGGCGCTCGCGAGCATGCTTCGCGGGGTTGAGGCGCCGCCAGCACTGCCGCCTAAGCTGCCGCCGAAGCCGCCGCCCAAGCGCAAGCCCAAGGCGCCGGCGCCGATGCGGCCGCCGTCAAACGAGTGGTTCTACCTGTCAGCGGACGCCGCGCAGGAGCAGCGCGGCCCGGTCGAGGCGGCGGCGATGGCGCGGCTATTCGGCGACGGCGGCATCGACACGCACACGTACGTCTGGTGCGACGGCATGGCGAGCTGGCTTGAGCTCGGCGAGTCGCCGCTGATGCCGCACATCCGCGCGCAGCTCGACCTCGAGCTCAAGAGCGCGCGCTCGTCGCTCGCGCTGCTGCACGCCGAGAGCTCGCGCCTCCTCGGCACGCCGCGGCGCGGCTCCGCCCAGCAGACGCCGCGAACGCTCTCCGCCGTGCCGTACGCCGACGCCGCGAACGCGCCCACGCTGCCGCTCTTCCGAGGCAGCACGGCCTCCAGCGGCTACTCCTCACAGGCCTCCGAGATGAGCAGCGGCCGTCGGTCGCACGGCGACCCCAGCCGGCGCGAGTCGGCGCTGCTCGGCAAGGAGGCGAGCCCGTCGGCGCGGATGGCGGCGCTGCAGATGGCGTCGGTCCGCGAGGAGCCAGCGGGGGCGGGGGAGGCGGCGCGGCAGCTCTCGAGCGCCGTCGCGCTGCAGCAGGCGTCGCGCCGCCTCTCGACGCTCGCGCGGGCCGAGCAGGCGCCCGCCGGGCTGCTGCACCGCTCGTCGAGCGAGGTCAAGGCGGAGATGATGCACGTGCTCGTCGAGCTGGCCGAGCTGCGGCTCAACGAGACCTTCCGCGAGCTCGCCCTCTCGCTGCCCGACTACGCCGACGCCATCGAGGCCATCGGCCAGCGCGCCGTCGCCGCGACGCACCAGCTCCTGGCGGGCGGCGCCTGAGACTCGCCACGGACACGCTTGTTATGAACACGGGACACGTATAGGCCTAGATGGCGCACTCTGCATTTAATAAACGCTTCAACTTTTGCCGAGATGCGGCTCTCGGCTCTCGGCTCTCGGCTCTCGGCTCTCAGCTCGCGCTCGCGCGCATCGCGTCAGAGCCCACAGATGAGCTCACTTGAAGCACTTGCTGAGCTGCTTGGCGAGCGCGGCGTCGTCACGCGGGAAGGCGGCGGCGAGCGCGCCGAGCGTCGCGCAGTCGCCCACCACGTCGTGCAGCCTCCGCTCGGTTGGCTCGGCGAGCAGCCCCGCGGCGCGCAGCGAGCGCAGCCTCTCGACGAGGAGGGCGAGCTGGTGCTCGACGCCCTCGCCATAGGAGAAGGACGGCGTGCCCGTAGCAGGGCTGCTGGGCGCGGCGGCAGTGGACACGGCGGGGCTGGCTGCTGGGGTGGTGGGGGCGGCAGGCTCGGTAGCCGGCTTGGCCCCGGCGAAGGCGGACGACGGGCTGCGCGGCCCGCGCCTGCCAGGGAGTGGCGAGCGGTTGGGGCTGCCGACCCCGCGGGTGCCGACGGGCGAGCCCTTCCGGCTCGACGGCGCCATCGAGTCGGGTGTGAAGCTCTCGACGATGCCCAGGCTGCCCTCGCACGACGGGCGGCGCTCCGCTAGTCCCAGCATCGCCTCGCTGCCGCCGCCGCCGCCGCCGCCCGCGGGGGGGTCCGTCGCGCTCAGCGCGTTGCCGTCGCCCTTGACCGCGAGGCCGGCCGAGCGGCGGAGCATGTCCTCCGTGCCGTCGTCGCCGTCGACGCCGAGGCGCATCGCCTCCATCCGTTCGTTGAGCCGCTGCTCGGCGCGCTTCGCCTGCTCGTCCTCGCGCGACACGCGCGACTGAACTCCAAAATTGTCGACATGCTCGGCAGCGGACGCGCGCCGCGCGCCCGGCTGGGTTGTCTTGGGGCTGGCGGCGGGTGCCGGTGTTGGGTTGACCTTGTGCAGGGTGGCGAGGTTGCTCGACGCGAGCGACTGCGGCGCACCGCCCGCAAACGCCGCCACCGCACCGACCGCCGCCAGTGCCTCCTCGGCCTCGTCCTGCGCCCGCTCCTTCTGTCGCAGGACGAGGCCTTGTGCGTACTGGCTCGTGCGGACTGCGGTGTACCGCAGTTCCGCCTCATTCGGTCGCTGCGCCGCCTCCTTCTGTCGCTGCTCCGCCTCAATCTCGCCCGTCAACGTGTTGGTGGCCTTGAGCTCGTTGAGGAGGTTGCTGGACGAGGGCGATCCCTCCGCGGCTAGCATGCGCGATAGCGGACCATCGACGTCGAATGCGGAGCTCGTCATCTCGTTGGAGCTTCTTCGCAAGTGCGAGGTGCGGAAGCGTCGCGAACGATTGCGAATCCTAACTCTGGTTGAGCTGCCGTTCCAAATGAGGACGTGATGAATAGAAAGGAAACGATTGATTGATCGATTGAAAGGAAACGGCGGTGGCATACAGCGCCCGACCTCGCACCGAGAAGCAATTGTGAATCTAGTACCTAGGAAACTCTCTGATTTTGAACGACGCGCGAGCGACGCCCACGTGCGATCAAATCTTCACAAGTGCGCAACCCAGCCAGCGGTCCGCCTCAGCACCCCGGCGTCGGATCCGCCGTCTTCATCGCCGCGTTCGCGACAACCTTCTGCATGTAGTACTGGCCGTTGAGGAAGGCGAGCCCCGCCACCAGCGCCGCCGCCTCCCCGCGGATGGGCGCGGGCTTGTGGTGGCGCCAGCCGAGGAAGATGGCGTAGGCGACCATGCTGAGGCCGGGCGAGCGGCACCAGACGTTGAGCTTCGTGTTGATCAGCTTCTCGCGGTCGCTGTCCATGAGCCCCTCCTTGACGGCGGCCAGCATGCCGTAGTCGATGCCGCCCGGCAGGCCGCAGATGAAGAATGCCAGCGCGTTGCCAATCTGGCTCGCCGGGAAGGCGAGCCCGATGCCGCCGATGCCGCCGCCGAAGAGGATGTGGTGCACCCACTCGTCCCTCGGCACGTTGCTGAAGACGGAGAGGTGGTAGGTGAAGAGCGAGGCGATCAGGTAGACGGGCAGGATCGACATCTTGCCGAACGGCTCCTGGAAGGGCCGCGTCATCGAGCGATAGGCGTCCGGCGCCGCCGCGACGGTGATGCCGACGTTGGCGAGCGTGTGCAGGATGAAGAAGCGCGAGGTATTGTCGACGGCCTTGCGGCAGATGAGGGCGTCGAGCGCGGCGAGGTACACCAAGCAGCTGCCAAAGCCCTGCGCCAGGTTGAGCGCGGAGCGGGGCTGGTAGAAGTCGACCTCCAGATCGTCCTCGCCGTCCTCGCGCTCAATCTTCTTCTTCTGCTTGTGCCGCTCGTTGAGCCATCGCGCCCACGCCGGGACCACCGCCGCCGCCGCGAGGACCAGCGCGGCGTCGGTCGCGCCCCACTTGCGCCGCTCCGGCATGGCAGCGACCGCGTAACCTCGGGAGCTGCAAGGCGTTGTTTGATGAACACAACTTGCATGCAGCCGCATGCGAGCGTAAACCTTCCCCCTAGCCGCCTATCCTTAGCTTAACTAGAGACTTCAGCGGCTTGGTGTCACTGAAACAGTGGTTTAACGGTTTAACGCTGTTAGCTTACCTCAACTACACACCTCGGACCCCAAGCCAGAATTGGACCCCAGATTTACTATAGCCGGACCCGGTTTGTAGCCCGGGTGCCGTCTCGAAAGCCAACCGCACATCTATCGCCTGCGCCGCGCTCGGTTGCCCGACCGCACTACTTGTGAGCAGCACGATCGAGCCCCTCCCGCGCGGCGCGTTGCCTCTTGCCCCTGACCGGGGCTTGCCCCCCCTCTTCTTCTTCTTTGCGGGCGTCTCAGCGCCCGTCGCCGCCTCCGCCTCTAGGGCTATGCTGCATGCGCGGAGATCTAATCATCTCCCAAAATGCTCGGGTTGATCGGTCCGACCGTGCTCTCGTGGTTAGCCGCAAGCTCGGGTCTCGGCCATGGCGTGCAACCGACCAGCAGGCGCTGCGTCCAGCCGATCGTGGCCATGGCGACGGCTAACACGCTCAAGCTCCCACTCGACGCCCTTTCCGCCGGCCTCACCGCCGCCATCGAGCTCGGGACAGAGCAGGACATGAAGAGCCTGTCGTCATCTGACCGCGGCGTCGTCGACCTGCGTGCGCTCGAGGTTGACGAGGAGGAGCTAGAGGGGCGCAAGACGAAGCTGCTCAAGGAGCTCGGTGACATCGAGGAGGCCGGCCTCGTCTTTCAATCAGACGGAGCGCCCACTCCCTCGACCCTCGGCGTCGCCCTCGTGTTGACGGCACGGCACGCTGCAGAGCTGGACTTTGCGTCGGTCGATGAGCTTGTGGCGGCAACGAGCGAGAGTGGCGATGCGCACACCGCGCACGTCAGCCGCGCGCAGCTCGCCCTCTCCACCGTCGTCTCGGAGACCCTGGCGGAGATGGAGGCAGCCGAGCAGTTCACCGACGCCTCCGTCTCCACCAGCGTCTCGGTGAACGAAGCCCCGCAGGAGCAGACAATGGAGGAGGCCAGGGCCATGCACATGCGCTGGGCCATCCTTGAGATGGCGCGCTCGCGGTACGCAGAGGATAGGCCCGCGGACTGGGGCAGCGTCGGTAAGTCCTGAAGTGTGTTCGCCCGTCGGTAGTTCTTAGGCCTTCGTCACACAACCACATCAACCGCTAACGATTGTCTTCGGCATCCACACACCGTCAGAGCGACTTGCCACCCAGGAAGCGCTGCAGCATGTAGAAGACGGCCTCGGGCCGCCACTGCGGACTCATGTGGCCCGCGCCGTGGACCGTCGCGAAGTGGACGTCGTCCTTGTAGTCGGTGACGAAGCCGCCCAGCTGCTCGCCGACGATCGACGCCTCGCCGTACACCCACGGGTGCCAGTCGTCGTCGAGCGGCTTGCCAAACTTGGCGACCGACGCCTCGGCCCACCTGGACAAGTGGCACGCCGCACCGTCAGACCTGCAGGGTGCGGGCGGTGTGGTGGCGTCTATGAGAGTGGAGAAGGAGGTGGCTGGCTTCTCGCACAGGTAGTTGCAGCCCGGGTCGACGTCGCCGTTGTACACGAGCACGCGCGGCGTGTACTTGTCGAGCATGTCCTTGTGCACGGCGATCATCGAGTCGTACACGCCGTCGTCCTGGTAGTCGACGCCGCCGCAGATCTGCCACGTGTTGGGCGACGCGTCGACGTGCAGCGCTTCCTTGACGTTTGGCTCGTTGAGGTAGGCCGTCCCCTGCACCGAGTTGATGCACGGCACGCGCTCGAAGACCTGGCAACCGCAAGGCACACGTTAGGAATCGCAGGTGCGAGGGTCCACAGGGGCTGGGAGCGGAAGACCTGCCGCATCCACGCGGCGATCGCGGCGCGCGGCGGCTCGTCGTTGACGACGATGCGCTCGACGAGCGCGCTCAGCGTGACCGGCGCGCGCCGCCGCGCGCCGCCCGGCTGGTAGCACGTGCGGTAGGCGTCGTAGCCGTTCATGTCGACCTCGAAGGCCGAGACCCTGGCGAGGAGCGCCGTGCACTTGACCGTCACCTTGGAGTAGTCGCCGCACGCCGCGTCCACCTTGGCTGCGAAGGCCGTCGACAGGAAGCCGTGGCCGGCGGCAAACGCGGCGTGCGTCGGGAGAGCCTCCGTATGATCGAAGACGCCGTTGCCAACGAGGTAGCCGCTCATGTTGCCACCGAAGGCGGCGCCGGCCTGGTAGATCTTCTGCGACAGCGTCGGCACGTAGACACCGCCATAGCTCTCGCCCGACACGTAGAACGGGTTGCTCTTGAACTCGGGGAACTTGAGGAAGAACTGCTCCAGCGCCGCGAGGTTGTCGGCCGCCGTGCCGTTGTCGCCGTTCCGCTCCTCGCTCGCGACGGGCGAGAAGGAGAAGCCGACACCGGCAGGCGCCTCGAGGTACAGGATTGACGCGGCGCGGCTCCACGCCCACGGGTTGCGGAAGAGCTTCCCAGTCGCGTTCAGATTGGCCGACGGGTCGTTGGCAAAGTTGATATTCGGCGGCGCATGCGCGTCGCCCACCACGAGCGGGCCGTGCTCGTAGAAGAATCCCTCCAGACTGCTGCAGCCGGGGCCGCCGTTGAGCCAGAGCACGAGCGGCGCGGTCGCCTTGTCCAGCGGCGGCTCCGCCTCGACGAGCAGATAGTGCAGCTGCTTCTGCGTGCCCGGGAGCTTGAGGAAGCCAGAATACATTGCCGACGGCAGCGGCGCGTCCCAGCCCGGGAGAGACTTCACGAGGTCGGCATCCGGTGCGGCGACGGCGAGGAGTGGGAGCGTGGAGAGCATCACGAAGACGTGGGCCGCGGAGATCCTTGTGTTTGGTTCGCCTGCGTGTGCTGGAGAGCGAGGTGAACGAGCGATGTCGGCGACCTTGCTCGGCAACACCGAGCGTCTGTGCGTTGGTGATGTTACTCCTCATCGGCCTTCCAGATACGAGTTCCCTTAGTCAGAGGGGGGGAGATTCCACCTCTCCCTACATCGCTCCTGTGGTCCCAGGTGGGTGGGTTCCTCTCCGAGAATGTGTAGCGTACTAGTGTAGCCCCAGTCGTGATACCATAAATCTATCTATCTATCGGCCTTCCAGGTGTGTGGGCGGCCTGAGTGGGCGCGTGGGTCAATCGACCAAGGGGCGGGCATCCACGGGCCTGTTTCCGAATGCGTCCTGAAGACGCACCTCGAGAGGTGCGTCGGCACGGCAAGGCTGACTTGGAGGCTGCCTTGGTGGCCGTGCAGCAGCCAGAGGACGGCTCGTGGCTGGCCTATCTCAACGAGCTTCGCGGCAAAGCCCTGGAGAGAAGGCGCAACGCGAGCGGCGTCCCTCAAGCAGCAGCGGCGACTCAGCAGACTCCTAAGGAGCAAGACCTCGGTCGATGTTCTTGGCCAGCAGGTTCGTCGTCCGGGCGCGACTTGGCCCTGTCGAGGCGCTCTTCCGCCCCGCTCTCGCAGATGAGGGGGACGTCGTGCTCAAGAGGCGTTGTAGTGTAGCTCGAAAAGTAGAGTAGCCTCAATTTAGCTTCTAACGAAAATATTAGTACGATCTGGTATCTCGTGAACTGTCTCTCTCAAATAAACATGAAGCCGTGCTCTGGCTTCACGCAGCAATGATGGCCTCAGCCTTGGCGACGTTGGCCGCGGACAAGGACGACGAGAGCCACTGCTCGAGCGGCACCGGAGGCGTCGACATGACGGCGTCGGTGATCGCCGAGGCCTTGATGCGGGTCAGGTCGCTCCAGTCGCGCACGAGGACCATCAGCGAGGGCGCGGCCGGCAACCCGCCCTCAGCAGCGCTCAGCGGCGGCCGCTTGTCCTGCACGAATCGAAGCTTGAACGCCTTGTCGAGGTCGCGGAGCCATCGCTGGTCGTAGAGCTCGTCCAATCGCTGCAGATGCTCGAGCCGAGGCTTCGAGATCTTGCGCGTGCGGCTGCTCTCGCTGCGCTCAAGACAGATATCAGGATTCGCGTGCAGCACAATCGACAGGTGGGGCGGCGGGAGATTGAGTGCGTGGATGGAGCTCTCCAGCTGCTTGTACTCTGCAAACTGCGCCGGCGTCATGAAGCCGTCCTCACAGTGCTTGGTGGCAAAGATGGTGTCGGACCAGACCGAGAAATCGAGGATGACGCTCTGGCGCTGCTCGGCCATGAAGCGCAAGGCGCGGATGTACACGCGGCAGCGCTCGCGCAAGAACCAGGACTGCATCGCCAGCGCGTGCTCCTTCGGCTGCGACAGGAAGCTGGTGTAGTGCGGATTGTCCTCGGGCTCGGGCGCCGCGAAGAACTTCATCGCAGGCATGTACTTGGCGACGTGCGAGGCGATCGTGGTCTTGCCCGTGCCGATGTTGCCCTCGATCGTCACGAGCTGGATCGCCATTATGTTCTGGTTGGACGTGGCGTCGCGCTGCGCGGTCGGTCTACTGGTCGCTCGCCGCGCCGACAAACACTGCTGTCGCACGCGCCGAGCTGGCGCGGACCACACAGCCTTACAGTACAGCTGGTAGCGCCTTACTTTAGGTTATTGAACCGGCTACGCAACGCCATCTATTACGTCGTGTAACAATACTGTTTAGGCTGTTTAGGTATCAGGCAATACTCGTGTTTTCCACCGTTTCTGTTGCTGTTTAAAAGACTTGTGAGATTGCCCGGAGAAACATGGGCCGCCGTGGCGAGACGCCGAACCCGCTGCTCCGGCAGAGCAGCTCGCCCAGCTTGGTGCAGGTGGCGAGGGGGGCCAAGCTGCGGCACTCGGAGAGCGAGCTCGAGCTAACAATCAGCCGCGAGGTGGCGACGCGGAAGGACAAGCACGCGAAGGAGGACCGCGCGGCCCACATGCTCTCGCTGCGGACGCAAGCCGACAAGGGGCGCGAGGAGGCCGAGCTGCGCAGCATCATTCAGGGCGAGCTTGCACGCACCGAGGCGATGATCGCGAAGCGCAAGGAGGCGGCGCGGGCGGCGCGCGACGGCTGGGGCTTCTTCGGCGACGCTGCCGCCGCGCCGCGTCTGACGCCGGAGGAGATGGTGAGCGTGGGCGGCGCGGCCGCCCGTGTCATCCGTCAGCTCGACTACCTGATGGATCGGCCCTACCAGAGCACCGACCGCAACTATGGGCCGATCCCGTCGGTGTCCAACGCCAGCGGCGCCAACGCCGCCAGCAAGCCGCGCCGCCTCGCCGCCCTCCAACTCGCCCAGCACGGCCAGCGGCCGGGCACCGCCACCGGGGGCGGGAGCTTGGAGATGGGGGTGCGTGCCGCTGCGGAGGCGCAGGTGCTGCGCAAGCAGCCGATGGAGCAGAGGCTCGACATGATCAACGCCATGCACGCAGCACGCGCCGACACGCGCCGCCCCCCGCAGCCGCTCCCCGGCCTGCCCGAGGAGGAGGAGCAGCGCCGTCAGCGCAGCAGCACCGAGGGCGACCCATCGCCGGCGACGCCGCCGCAGATGCGCCGTCCGATGCCGCTCGAAGCGGGCTCGGCACCGCCCGCGCGGCCACCGCCCTCCTCATCGCCGGCGACGCGGTTCCGCTGCTCTCACTCCACCAGCGCGCTGAGTCTGTTCCAGCCAGTCACGTCGGAGTACATCACCGGACCCGCGCTGGACGCGTCCAACTACTACCCGCGCCCCGAGACCGCGGCGGCCGCGATCGCAGCAGCACGCGGAGGAGCCATGGAGGGCGGCGGTGGCGTCCCCGGCGGCGGCGGCGACGGCGCGGGCTCGGGGCGCGGGTGGTGTCCCCTCCAGCAGGGTTGGACGCGTCCAGTTATAGTCATCGAGCCGCTGCCGGAGCTGAGCGACGCGGAGCTGGACGTGATGCTCGGCATCGAGCCCCCCGCGCCCGTCGAGCGGCGGCCCTCGTCGTCGTCGCCGCTCGATCATCCAGCGCCGCCGCCGATCCGTCTGCGGGGCAGCATCGGCGGTGGGTCGATGCCGCCGCTCGTCATCGACACGCCGCGCTCGTCGCTGATGCGCTCCGAGGCCGAGATGATGGCGGAGGCGGCGGCCCAGGCGGCGCTGGACGACGACGACGACGAGGACGAGGACGAGGACGGCGACGAGGACGACGACGACGATGCCGATGATCTCACGAGACGACACGAGCTCACGAAGTTCGGTCGGTACCTCTCCGCGGAGGAGAAGCAGCTCATGATGTGGGACGAGCCGCTGGGCGAGGCGGCCGACGGCCCGGTGCGCGCGCGCCCCAGCCGGCGGTCGCTGCAGATGGCGATGGCGGCGGAGCAGAAGCAGGCGGTGGTCGCGGCGGGGCGACGCGCACGCGCCGCGCACGCGCTGCGCAAGGTGCGCGCGCTGCGCAAGGTCGCGACCGCCGCCACCGCCACCGGCGTCGTGACCGAGCTGATGTCGACTGACAGCCTCGAGGGCGGCTTTGGCGCCAAGGAGGGCGCCATGTCGAAGCAGGTGCACGACATGTCGACGTCGGGCGCGTTCGCAAAGAGGTGTGAGGAGGGCGTGGCGGCTTGCAGCAACGGCGCGGGCGGCGCCGCCGCTGCTGCAGCGATGGCGCAGGGCCGGGGCAGGGTGACGACGCCGGGTGGGATCGCCGTGAGTGACCATGGCCCCGCCGGCTGCGGAGTGAGCGGCGCCACGAGCGACTTCTTCTCGCGGCGCCGCTCAGAGTTCGTCCCCTCGCCGCCCGACACGCCCTACTGCGCTCCCTACGAGGCGGCGCCGTCGCGGCCGCCCGGCACGCGCCTCGAGCAGCTCCAGCAGCTCCAGCAGCAGCAGCAGTTGCAGCAGCTCGGCTTCTCGCCACGTGCTATGCCCGCCGAGATGGTGGAGGGGTGGGAGGCGCCGCGCACCCCCGCGACGCCGTGGGCGCCGCCCGCGCAGCGGTGGTGCGGCTCGAGTACCGCGTAGCGCCCTGCCGCAGATACGTTAGATACTTTAGATCATTGCTTTGCCTAAGCTACCGGTCAAACATACACACGCACGTGCCCTGTGGCGCTGCGTTCGCCGTGTGCGTCACAAGCGACGACGACCTGTAGCGCAGCACCGCTACTCGACACGAGATACTCCTTCTCGCCACGGGCACGCGCGCAG
>Ga0209713_10002034_pt1 | contig 12394 bp, 4 predicted proteins | sample ArcOceMetagenome_3_FD_187444 | JGI IMG/M metagenome (GOLD analysis project Ga0209713, IMG submission 187444) | Marine eukaryotic phytoplankton communities from Arctic Ocean - Arctic Ocean- Svalbard ARC20M Metagenome (SPAdes) (version 2) | ecosystem: Environmental > Aquatic > Marine > Oceanic...
GTTTTTATTTCTTGGCGTCTTGCCAGACACGCACGTTCACAACTCACGTTTTTTTTCACAGAACGTCGTTTTGGTGAGCGCTTCATCGAGTCCGGCCCTCCGTCGGAAGCGCGCCATGTCCATCTTCATGCCCCCAGAGGTGCGCGCGGCGGTCGCCGAGAAGTTCGTCATCACCGGCCGCGGCGCGGGCGGCATTGGCGAGATGGCCAGCGAGCTGCCCGAGGACGACGCCTCCGTGCTGTGGGGCCTCGTCACGTGCGTCATCGGCTCGGGCACGTTCGCGCGCACCAAGTACGTGATGGTGAGTGTGGCCGGCTCCAACTGCCCCGCGATCCGGCGGATGAAGTCGGCCGAGATGAAGCCGGAGGCGGGCATGATGCTCGGCCTCGACTGCATCGCCTTCAACGCCGACAAGCGCGAGGAGGTGACGCTCGACGCGATCGTCGAGAAGCTGCTGAAGGAGTGCGTGTCGGACAACCTGGGCGCCGCCGTGATGACCGCGTCGAGCATCAAGGCCGACCTCGAGGAGCAGGCGCGCAAGGCCATGATGGCGCTGCGCGACCGGCGGGAGTCGTCCGTGTGCGAGTACACCGGGCCGCGCACGATCGTCGCGATGGGCAAAAAGATCTCGGTGCCGAAGGTGCTCGAGTACGTGCAGAAAAAGGACGGCCCGCTCAACTGGGCGCTCATCGACTCGGGGCAGAAGCTCGTCGAGGCGGGCGGCGGCGGCGTGCAGGAGATGCGCGAGTTCCTCGACGACAAGGAGGTGTCGTTCGGCATCATTCGCATGGGCTTCGGCTCGGGGACGTTCAAGCGCAACTTCTGGCTGTTCATCCACTGGGCGGGCGACAAGGCGCACCCGACGGTGCGCGGCAAGGCAAACGCCGAGCTCGCCACGTGCAAGAAGCTGCTGCAGCCGTCGCAGGTCGACTTTTTCGGCGCGCACCAGGAGGACATCACGATCGAGATCCTCATCGAGAAGGTGCTCAAGTACTGCCGTGTCGACGGCGACACGAAGAAGTCGCAGCAGACGCTCGACCTCGCCGCGTACAACGAGGCGCTGCTCGAGGACATGAAGAAGCTCGAGGAGGAGTTCGGCCTCGACAAGATGGCGACGCCCGTCGACGAGGACGACCTCTCGACGCTCAACGTGCAGGACGCGGTGCGGCAGGTGCGCGACACCAACAACCCGTACAACTGGCTCACGATCTGCGCCAAGAACAACGTCAAGCCGGGCACCGGCCTGATGGGCGCCGTCGGCGCCGCCGGCAAGCTGCGCAAGACGAGCACCAAGGAGTCCAACGGCGTCGACACCAAGGCGGGCTTCACCGGCCTCAAGAAGAGCGCGATGCCCGACCTCGTCGAGGGCATCAAGGCCGGCGGCGAGAACCGCCGCGGCTCGCTCAAGCACGTCGAGACCAACGACAAGTCGAGCCCGGTCATCGACAAGACCGCCAAAATTGGCAAGAACGGCCACTCCGATCTGATGGCCCAGATCGCCAAGCTGCCCTGAGTGAGAGCAGCCGCGGACATTCGAGCACATTCATTGAACGAGTCGGGGGCGATTGCATGCGATGCGGATGGGGGCGCGCCGGCGTCACGGTTGCGTTGAGTTATAGGAGTAAGTGTATCGCGATGGTGTTGACTTATGTTGGAGAACAAATTTCTAACAAATGTGTGGCTCGTCGTCTCACGCCAGCGGCCCGCACCTGCGACCTGCGTGGCAGGCGTCTGAGAAGGCTCTGCACAGCGCGGAGCTCTACCGGAGCTCTACTTCTTCCCCTTCTCCGCACCGGCAAACGCGGTCGGCACGACGCCGGAGCGCGCGAGGGCGCCCGCGTGCTCGGAGAGCGCCTGCAGCTGCAGCACCGCCGGCACGAGCTCGTCGGCGTCGGCGACGGCGAGCGTCGTGCAGAGCTGCTGGACGAGCGCCTTCATCTGCGGCAGCTGCGTGCGGTGCTGGCGCAGCTCGGCGAGCAGGCGCTCGGTCACGGCGGGAAGGTCGAAGACCGACGAGGCCTGCAGCTTCTTGCGCAGCTCCGCCGTGATCGCCACGTACTGCGGCATCGCGTCCGCGCCGACCGGGTCCTTCTTGCCGCCCTCGCCGGATCCATCGGGGCCCAGTGCCGCGTCGCCCCCCTCCTTGGCCGCGCCGCCGGTGGCCTCCGCCGCCTCCCCTCCCTCGCCGCCCGCGCCGGCGGTGCCGGCGGCTCGCTCGGACATCCGGCGGGCGGCCGAGAGGATGGTGTGGATGGTTGCGGTGGGCTCGAGGCCGAGCATCGTGCGCAGGACCTGCATGAAGTTGGTGAGCTCGTGCGTGCGCAGGTAGAGCTCGTTCATCTTGGGCAGCACGCCCGCCGTGCCGTCGCGCACGTCGAAGAGCTTCTGGAAGTGCTTGAGCAGCTTCGCGAGCAGCTCGCCCGCGTCGGCGTTGCGCTCGACGCGCAGGTCGGCCTGCTCGAAGTTGTCGATCGCGCGCAAGGAGCGCTTCTCGTTGGCCACCAGCTCGCGCACCGCCTCGAGGAGCTCCGACGGCGCGAGCGGCACGCCGATCGGCCCCGCGCCGCTGTCCTCGACGGCCGCGCGGTTGCGCAGCTGGCGCGAGAGCGCGAGCATGAAGTCCTGCAGCGAGCGCCACTCGCGCAGCTGCACCGCCCAGCTGCGCAGCGCCTCGAGCACCTCCTGCGGGGCGCCCGGTGCGCGCGGCCGGTCGGTGCGGGCGCCGCCGGGCGGTGACTCGTAGAGCACGAGCGCGCACACGTCGCGGATGAAGGCTTCCATCTTCGGCAGCGCCGAGAGCGCGAGGCGCACCTTGCGCAGCGACGCGGGCAGCTGCGTCGCCTCGGCCAGCTGCAGCTCGAGGCAGCTGTCCTGGATGAGCGTGACCATCTGGTCGGCGGGCAGCGCGCGCACGCTCTGCAGCCCCAGCTCGTGCAGCTCGCGGTCGCGTCGGATGGCCGCCGCCGTCGCCGCCGCGCCGCCGCCCTCGGCGCTGTATGCGGGCGCGGCGGCGGCGCCGGCGGGCGCGCCGCCACCGCCCTCGCGCGCGGGCTGCGACCACGCCCCCTTGCCGAAGCCCTTGTCGGCCGCGCCGCCCTTCTCGGCGCGCAGCTCGGCAATCGTCGCCTGCGCGCCCGCCCACTGCGCGAGGCTCGGCCGCCCCTCCGCCTCGAGCAGCGCCATCTCGGCGCGCTCGTCGGCCACCGTGATCGCGCGCTGCGCCTCCTGCAGCTTCGCCGTCAGCGCGCGCGCCCTCTCCTCGCCACGCTCCTCGGCGTCGTTGACGGCGAGGATCTGCTGCGCGAGCGCATCCTCCGCGTCCGCGAGGCGGCCGCGCAGCTCGCCCTCCGTCGGCGTGCGCCACGAGCGGAACGAGTCCTTGCGCGCGATCAGGTTGTCCTTCTCGCGCACCTCCGCCGCCAGCCGCCGGCACTCGTCGCGCATCGTCTCGAGCTCCATCGAGAGGCGGGTCTGGTGCGCCTCGTAGGCGCTGATCAGCTCGAGCGTGCGGGAGTCGGACGCGGAGCTGGGGCGCGCGGCGCGGCGGTGCGACTCGGCGAAGACCTGCCGCTCGCGCTCGCGCCGCGCCGCCTCGCGCTCGGGCACCTTCGCCAGCCGCTCCTGCATCCGCTGCGCCTCGGTCTCGCGCTGGCGCAGCTGGCCCGCCTGCGCCGCCACCTTTTGCTTGAGCTGCCGCACCGTCAGCTCCGCCGTTTTGACGGTCTCCGACGCGTACCGTGTCTGACGCGTGTTGTCGGCGCGCGCCGAGTCGAGCTGCGACTGCAGCGCCGCGATGCTCTTTTCGTGCGCCGCGATGGTCTTCTCGTACTGCGCCGCGCGGATCGAGGGAGCATCCGGGTCGCGCGAAGCGAGCTGGTCCACCTCGACGACCGCGCGCTCGAGCGTCCTTCCCCGCGCCTCGTGCTGCTCGCAGAGTTTCAGGATGGCGGCCGCGGCCGCCGAGGCGTCGGGCGTCTCGCCATCGAGCGGCACCGGCGAGAAGCCGTGGCGCTCCAGGGCACGGTTGGCCGCTTGCCACGTGTCGGTCGAGCTGGCCTGCTGCAGCTGCTCAAGCATCGCTGTGAGCGGCGGTGCCGCCGAGTCGTCGCCGGTGGGTGTTGCGGTGGCGGCGGCGCTTGCAGCGGCCTCCCAACTCTCTGCTGGGCCTGGTGCCCCCTCCTCTGACATGGCGGGTGGCTCGTCCGTGCGCGCGCGACTCGGGCTTTGGCGCGCTAGTTGTGAGGTGCGGTGATGCTACCCCTCTGTACTGCGGCGACATCGCAGCGGCGACATCGCACGAACTTCTCCGACCTCAACCGACCTCACGACCGCTACGAGCGGGCGCCGACTCGCGGGCGCCCTAGTGCAGGGCCCCGGGGTAATCGCTGGCAAACGCGTCGCCTCAATACACAATAGCCTCAATAGCCTCATGACCGCAGCCACGCGTCGTTCTGCGCGTCGAGCGAGGGGGGTGCTCCCAGTGAGAACGCCACGGCAGCACGGCTGGCGGACGCACGTCCTGACATCGGTGCCCCGACGTGTTGATGGTGGTTTGGAACATCGCGAATTGGTGCATTGACAGCTGGCTTGCATTCTTTCTTCGCCCAAGTCTTCTCGTCGTTGTCTTCGTGTCAAAGTCGTGTGTCACTGTTCAGACACACGCACGAGATGGGAGTGGCCAAAACGGCAGTCGCGCTTATATGCTTGCTCATTCCACGCCAGGTGGGATCAATCGCGGTCGGTGCGAACGACGAGCAGGCCGCTCGGGACGATTGGAGGTGGACGCAACTGCGCAAAGTCGTGACGCCGACCACCTGGCCGGAGAAGGCTGCAAGCTGCGGCGTCATTGCGGGCGCTGTGATTTGCTTGCGTGAGGGCCTGGGAGCGGGCGGTGGATATCTCACGGCAGGAGGCGCGATGTTGTTCGCCTGCCGGCATCATCAGGAGAATGCCAATCTTAAGCGGATCTCAAAGGACTTTGAGAGGCAGCTCACGAAGCTACATGAGACCATCGGAGCGGTCGGCGATCAGCGTGGTGGCATGCTTGATCGCCTTGAGGGCCTGTGGAATCAGCAGAAGATCGAAACCGACCGCCAGCGCACCGAGAACGACCGTCACGCCGCCTTGCTTGACTGGCAATCGCGCCTGGAGCTGCTTCGGATGTTTCAGCTCTTCGACGAGGACCGCGACGTGGCTCTGAGCGAGGCAGAGAGACAACGGGCGGCAAAATACCTGCGCGGCATACGCAACGCCTTTCCACGCGGCGATCTTCGGGATCTTTTGGAGCCGACGGTCAATACAATTGGTACTAGGACAGGGATCATTCGACTGGAGGAGATTGAGCGGCAGCTGATGCCGCCGTAAATGACGCCCTTGTAGCACACGGTCAGCCCGATGGTCCGACGACAGCCGGATCGTGATGTTGAGAATGAGTTCACTGCGATTGAAAAAAAAGCACGTACGACCTAAGAATGAAGACAGACCGTGACTCCAGTGGTTTTGAGCCCTTTGTAGTAAGACTCTCTGTGTTCTGTCAGTGTCAGACCTGCGTGCCCTGGCGGTTCCGTTCGTACGCCTGCTGCGCCGCGCGGAGCTGCGCCTCCTTGCGCTCGTCGCGCCGGTGGCGGACGTACTCGCGTGCGCCACGCACCGGCGCCAGCAGCACCGACATGACGCGCCGGCGGCGCCTGGGCGGGGCGGCCGGCTTGACCTCCACCGTTCCGTCCTTGCTATCCGAGCCGTGGCTCGCGCGGATCTGCGACGCGCGCTCCTCCGCCAGCGGGTCGAACGTCTGGAACGTGGGGCTGTGCGGCGTGCCGCGCGAGGTGCCGAGGCGCTGCAGGCTGCCCGCGGAGGGGGTGCTCGCCATGACGAGGCCGCCGCTCAGATTCAGGTTGGACGACTGCGGCGAGCTGCCGGGCGGCGGCGGCGCGCCGGGCGGCGGCGGGATGGCCACGGTGGAGAAGCGCTTGCTACCCGCGTGGAACGAGTGCTGGCCAAACAGGAAGGAGAGGGCCGACGAGAGGCGCGGCGCGAGGCCGAGGAGGTCGAGCTCATCGCGCGACTGGTCATTCGGCAGAACGCGCCGCAGGCGCGCGGCCCTCGCCTTGGCCTCGGTCTTGTGCGCCTCCTCCGCGGCGATGCGCGCCTGGTCGACGCACTTGAGCGCGGCGAGCAGGCAGAGCAGCAGCTTGGGGCGGCACTCGACGATGTCCTCCCACGTCGCGAAGACGACGCCGCCGCCCGAGCCCGACACCTCGTGCAGGCCGGACTTCGCGGGCGCCGCCGCGAGCAGCGCCTGCGCCGACGGGATGGCGAGCCGCGCGTTCTCCTCCGCCTGCTGCTCGGTGGCGCCCAGGTGGATCTCGCGCGGGTCGACGACGCTCGGCGCGATCGCGCGCAGCAGGCTGAGCAGGTAGAAGCCGTTGTGTAGCCGCGGGTCGTCGAAGCGCGTGATCTTGAGCGCGGCCGCCGCGTGGCCCGCCTTGCCCTCGCTGCCGCGTGGCGAGTGGGCGGCGGCCGCGACGGCGCCCACCGCGCCGCCGTCCTTGTGGTCGTCGGCGGCGGCCATCGCCTCGGCGACGCGCCTGTTGGCCCACGAGAGGAGCTCGCTGCCTCCGGCGTGGCCGGTGCCGGCGAGGCGCAGCATCCCCTGCCGCATCAGCAGCCACAGCAGAGCGCGCGCGCGCGTCGGCGACGCCGCGAGCGCGAGGTCGGCCGGCTCGACGACCGACGCCGCGTGGTGGAAGTCGAGCGGCCCGCTGAAGCTCGCGAGCGCCTCGGCGCAGTTGGCGACGCGCTGCCACGCCTGCGTCGGCGCCATGTGCACCCTGCGCCACTCGACGGTGCCGGGGTGGAGGTGGTCGGCCACCGCGAGCAGCGGCAGCCCCGTCGCGCACGCCTCGCTCAGCGTGACGCCGTCGAGGTCCTGCCCGAGCAGCCGCGTCAGCCGCAGGCCGCGCACCCACGCCAGCATCGCGCGATCCTCGCGCGCCGCCGCCGCCGCCTCGGCGGCGGGCCCGCTCGCGCGCTTGCCGCCCTTCTTAGCCTTCGCCTTGGCGCCGTCGCCGGGCTTGAAGTGGACGTCCTTGTTGACGGCGAGCAGCGCCTTGTCGCGCGGCGTGCGCGGCGTCGAGCGCGTGCTGCTGCTGCTGCCCTCGCCGTCGGCCGCGTGCTGCTGCTGCTGCTGCTGCTGCTGCTGCTGCTGCTGCGCGGTGGGCGACGCCTCGCGTGGCGAGGGCGGCGGCGCCGGCGCGGGCATCGCCCTGGTGGCCTGCTCGAGGCGGCCGCGCAGCTCCTCGAGCTTCGCCTTCGCCTCGACGAGCGGCGTCGTGGGAAGGTGGTCGAGCGCGCGGGTGACGTCGCGCTTGAGCTGCTTTGCCTCCTCGACGAGCTCGGCGGGCGCCTCGGAGCCGGGCCCCGCCACCGCCACGTACGCGCGCGGCAGCCGGTTGGCCAGCCCGTACAGCTGCCTCAGCGGCGCGAGCAGCTCCTTGCGGTCCTTGGCGTCGATGGCCGCGTCATGCGCGCGCTCTTGCGGCTTCCCGCGCGCCGTCGTGTGCCGTCCCGTGGGGCTCGAGGCCTCAGCGACCGCCGCGCCCCCCTGCTCGAGCTGCCGCGGCGTGGCGCCGAGGCTGCTGCTGCTCTCCTCCTCGGAGGCGTTCATCGAGGCGACGCGCGCCAGCTGCAGGATCCACGTCGGCACGCCCACCCGAATCGACGACCGCCGCCGCCCGCCGCTGCGCCCGCCCGCCGCCGCCGGCTCCACACTGTGGTCGACCGCCGCCGACAGCGCGTCGTCGGGCGGCGCGGCGGCCCCCGGCGCGGCCGCCACGGCCGGCGTGCCGCGGCCCAGCTCGGCCTGGCCCGCCTCGATGGTCGCCTGCGCATGCTCGGCAGCGACGGCGGCCTCGGCGGCGGCGACGGCGGCCTTGGCGACGACCGACGAGCGGCGGCGCCGCTTGCGCACCGTCATCGTGCGCAGCAGCGCGTCCATCGTCTCGACGAGGTCGTCGCCCGCGTCGTCGTCGTCGTCGTCCATACCGGGCGCGTACTCCTCGCCGCCCGGCGCTTGCTTCTTCTTCTTCTTCTGCTGCTTGCGCCGCTTCGCCGCCTCGGCGCGCATCGTCCGCGCGCGGTGGAGCGCGAGCGTCACCGCGCGGATCAGCTCCTCCTCGTCGTCCTCCTCGCTGCCGGCGCTGCCGGTGCGGACCATCGCCGCCGCGGCCACCGGCTTGGCGGGCGCCGCGCCGTGCTGCGTCCATCCGAGGCCGAGGTCGACGTCGTCGAGCGTCGCCATCGTGCCGCTCTCCTCGTCGTCGATGTCCTGCAGCGCCGCCTTGGCCGCCTTCGGCTTGGGCTTCGGCTTCGGCTTGTTGAGCATCGACAGGCCGCGCGAGAAGTCGTCGGCCATGTCCTGGCCGTCGTCCATCGCGTCGTCGTCGTCGGCGCGCGTCGTCTCGCGCCGCGTGCCCTTGCGCACCGGCGCGCGCATCACGCCGCCCATCCGCATCGTCGTCGTGCGCGCCGCCGCGCCAAAGCCCATGTCGTCGTCGCCGTCGGCGCCGATGCCAAAGTCGTCGTCGTCGTCGTCGTCCGCGACGACGCTCGCCTTGCCGCCGGGCGGCGCCTTCTTCTTGCTGGCTCGGTTCTGCCCCATCTCCCACGTCGTCGTGCGCACCCACTCGCGGTTCATGCCGAGCGTGATCAGCGTGCTCTCGAGGATCCGGTCGAGCGCGTCGCCCTCGTCGCCGCCATCTGTGCCGCCCTCGCCCTCGGCGCCAGCCTCGGCGGCGGTGGCCGCCGCCGTGATCGCGCCGTCCAGGGCGGCTCTCGCGTCCCTGCGTCGGTCGGAGCGCCGCCGCAGCACTTCCTCCACGAGCTCGTACAGGTGGTCGACGCTCGTCAGCAGCTGCGCCTCCGGGAACGACCCCATCACCTCCATCTGCTCCAGAACGGCGATGAGTTGCGCCGCGTCGTCGTCGTCGTCGTCGTCGTCGTCGTCGCCGTACGCGTCGTTGTCGTCGTCAAGCGCGGCGCGCGCGCTAGCGATGCGTGCGCGCAGCACACCCACCGCCGCATCGACGTCCTCCAGCTTGGGCGGAGCCACCTTCTTGGGCATCGGCCCGCGCCAGCCGCGGGGCGGCACGGGACGGCCGGTCGCCGCCTGCCGGAGCAGAATCACCGCGTCCGTGAGCTCGTCGTCGGTGACCTGGCTGCTGCTGAGCGCCACATCGAGCCGATCGAGCGCCGCCTCCGCCTCCTCGGCCGTGGGCATCGGCATCTCGTCCGTGTCTGGTGCGACGCCCAGCGCGCGCAGCAGCACGCTGCGCTTCACCTTGACACCCACCGCCGGCTCGACGCCATCGGCACCCACCCCCGCATCGTCCGCGTCCGGCAGCGCCAGGGCCGCAGCACGCAACGCGCTCCGAGGCACAACCACGGCGACCAGCGCATCGCCACCGTCGCCCGGCGACGCGTCGTCGCTGTCGGCCTCCGCCAGACCCGCCGCCTTCCGCACCACCGGCAGCGGCACCATCACCGTGACCATCTCGATCTCGACGCCGCCCAGGCCCGGCCCGGCGTCGTCGCCGTCCGCCCTCGCCGCCTTGGCCGCCGCAGCCGCGGGCGGCGGAGGCTGCGGCTGATCCGCGTCGCTCGGATCCCACCCAAACTCGGCGGCCTGCGCCACGTCGCCGATCGCCACGTAGTACTCCATCCACTGCCGCCGCGCCTCCTCGCCGAGGGCGTTGCGCGCCGAGCTGCCGCGCTGGATCTTCTGCAGCTTGAGCGCCGCCTTCTCGCGCGCCGCGTCCGTCGCGAACGCGCCGCGCACCACGCCGATCGCCACCGGCAGCGTCACCTCCTCCTCGTCCTCGTCGGGGCGCGCCGGCTTCGAGCCGGCGCCGCGCTTGGGCCGCACGCCCGCGACCAGCCGCGAGAGGTCGTCGAACTGCGCATCATACACGGCGTCGTCCGTATCGGGCGCAGCCACCGCCGCCGCGGCAGCGGGCCGAGCGCCGGTGACGCCGCTGCCGTCGTCGTCCTTGTCGGGCTTGGCCGGCTTGGCGCCCGCGCCTCGCCGCGCGCGGATCTCCACCTTGGCGAGCGCCTCGTCCATCCACCCGATGTAGTCGGCGTCGTCGCTGTCGGGGCGCGCCGCGCCGCGCCCCTTGCCGAGCATCTTCAGCGCACCGTAGTCGTCGCCGGCCGCGCCGCCCTTCTCCTTGCGGTACGCGTCCAGCAACGCTCCCAGCTGCCCGGCAAGCTCGCTCTCACCGTGCCCGCCCGTGTCGGGCCGCGCCGGCTTGGCACCGCCGCCGCCACGCCGTCGGACGGGGAGCAGGTCCTCCAGCGCGCCCTCCAGATCCGGTGCGTACTCGTCGTCCTCGCCGGTGGCGACCTGCGGAGCGTCGCGCGAGACCTCCCCCGTCGGCACGTGCAGGTAGTAGCGCTCGTACTCCTTGCCGGCCATCAGCCAGTGCTCCTCCCACCCACTCGGCAGCCGCGCGAGCACCGAGGCGCGCGCCTGCGCCGTCGCGCGCACCTTGGCCACCTGCTCCCACTGCTGCTTCATCTGCAGCTGCTCCTCATGCTCCCACGACAGCTGGATCTCGGCGCGCGTCTGCACGTCCGCCAGCCGGAACCGCGCCTCCTCCTCGTCGCGAAGCGCCTCCTCCCACACCTCGAGCGCCATCAGCGTCACCTCGTCGTCCGCCCAGCCGCCCATCGCCATGCCACCGGCCAGCATCTCGCCGTGCGTCATCTGCACGCGCTTCAGCCCGGGCCCATCGTCGTCGTCCTTTCTCTTCATGCGCACTCCGTCGAGGCCAGCCATGTCGCCGCCGCCGTCGTAAGTGTCGTCCTCGTCCTCCTCGGCGCCGGCCCAGTCGCCCTCGCCCGTGTATCGGCCGATCTTGACGCCGTCCAGGTCGATCGCACTTGGGTCGTGGTCGTCGTCCTCGTCCTCCTCAGCACCGGCCCAGTCGCCCTCCCCGGTGTATCGCTTGCGGCGGGCCTCGTTGATGCCCGGGCAGAGCCGCTCCACCTCGGCCTGCGCCTCCTCGCGCGCCTTGATGGCCTGCTCGAGCATCTCCTGCGCGTCGCGCAGCTCGTCGCGGATCTGCGCGTCGAGCTGCTTCTCCGACGCCGCCTCCGCGGCGAGCAGCTCCTCGAGCTCCTCCTCCTCCTTTTGCTTGCGCCGCCGCCGCCGCAGGCCCGCCAACAGCATCAGCCAGCAGCAGCAGCAGCAGCACAGCAGCGGCCCCAGCCACAGCCACAGGCAGATCCCCGCCAGAGGCCCGTCTTTGCAGAAGTCATCCGTGGTTGTCTGGGCGCTGTCAAAGTCGGCGATATTGAGCGGTGGCGGTGAGGGCGGCGGAGGGCCGGCGGGCGGGAGAGGCGGAGAAAACGGCGGCGTCGGTGGCGTTGGAGGCGATGGCGGCGGGGTGGGAGGCGACGGTGGCGACGGCGGCGCCGGCGGCGACGGCGGGATGCTAGGCGGGTAGGGTGGTGGTGGCGGCAATTTCGGCGGGGTTGGCGGCGACGGTGGCGACGGCGGGGTGGGCGGGTCGAAGAAGCACGGCGGTGGCACGACGAGCTGGCACGAGCCGTCCAGCACATCTGTGAGGTTGGCGGACCATTCGGCGCGCCACTCGGGCGAGAGGCGCCACACCCAATCGTCGGTGCACGCGCCGTTGTAGATGCGCACCGTCACGTTGGAGGGCGGCACCACGCTGTCGAAGAGGATCTGGTCGGCGGCGCCGTCGAGCAGCAGCACCCTCTCGCGCGCCACGGTGACGAGCGTCTCGACGATGCCGCCGATGAAGACGTCCACACCGAGCAGCCCCTGCAGCCGCCGACGCCGCAGGTCTTCACCCCCGCTGCCACTGCCGCTGCCGCTGCCGCTGCCGCTCTCGTCGGCTACTGCCAAAGGCGCGTCCGCCAGCTCCACGACAAACTCGATGTATGGTGGAGGCGGCGAGACGGGTGGCACGGGTGGGAACGATGGTGGGGGTGACGGCGGAGGCGACGGTGAAGGTGACGTCGGTGGTGGCGACGGGGGTGGCGGCGACGGTGGAGGCGATGGGGGTGGCGGCGACGGTGGAGGCGGCAGGGGTGGTGGTGGCGTCGGAGGTGGCGAGGGTGGTGGCGGCTGGGGCGCGCGATCCGGTGGGTACGGCGGGGGCGTCGGAGGATCAGGTGAGGTGGGTGGAATCGGCGGCGGCGGAAGCGATGGAGGTGAGGGCGGCGGCGAGGGCGGCGGCGGCGAGGGAGGTGGAGGGGTGGGTGGCGGAGACGGCGGTGGAGGTGATGGAGGCGGTGGAGACGGTGGAGGGGGCGAGGGGGGTGGGGGTGAGGGCGGTGGGGTTGAGGGTGGCGGGGGTGATGGTGG
>Ga0209713_10002035_pt1 | contig 12392 bp, 9 predicted proteins | sample ArcOceMetagenome_3_FD_187444 | JGI IMG/M metagenome (GOLD analysis project Ga0209713, IMG submission 187444) | Marine eukaryotic phytoplankton communities from Arctic Ocean - Arctic Ocean- Svalbard ARC20M Metagenome (SPAdes) (version 2) | ecosystem: Environmental > Aquatic > Marine > Oceanic...
AAAAAAAAAAAAAAAAAAAAAAAAAAAAAAAATATTACGTAAAAAAGTTCAAACCAACAAAAAACATAAAAATAAAGATATTAAATTATTACGACAAAAATATTCTACTTTTAGTAATAAACAATTAAAAAAAGAAAAGGGGAGAATATTGAAAGAATATGATAGGGCTCACAAAATGAATGATAAAGTTATTATTAGTGAATTGGAAAAAAATATAGAAGCATTAAAAAGAATAATTGAAAACAAAACTTATAATAATTTCAAAGATACTGGTATTAAAGCAAAGTATCCATTTCCTTATGATAAAAAATTTTCAAAAAAAATTTTATCAAAAAAGGAATTTTATAAATATAAATTAACAAAAAAAGAGTTAAAATCTTTTAAAGAAATTGATGAGGAAGCGCATAAAATATGCAATCCTCAAATATTTAAATTAAATAATAATCAGGAATTATTAAAAAATTTTATATCTAGTAGTACTCCATATAATGGTTTATTAGTATTTCACGGAGTTGGAGTTGGGAAAACATGCACTTCAATTAGTTTAGCAGAACAATTTAGAAAATCGATTATAAAAAATGATAAACGAATAATAATTCTAGCAAATGGATTAATACAAAATAATTTTAGAAAAGAAATCCTAAATATAACTCGGATTAAAAAAGCATTTGAAAAAAAAATGGATATAATCCCCCAATGTACTGGTAATATTTATAAAGAACAACTTGGTGATATTAAAAAATATGATGATAAAAAATTAGCAAAAGTAATTGATAAAATAATTGATAAAAATTATAGTATTATGGGATATAGAGCTTTTGCTAACGAAGTAAGTCGATTAGAAAATAAAGCTATTAAAAATAAACCAGCAAACACGCATGAATATTATAAAAGGAAAATAATTAATGAGAATTATTCGAATACAGTACTTATATTAGATGAAGCACATAATATACGTACAGGTGGAGATAGTAAAACTTCAAAATTGGCACCACCTATTATTGAGAAAGTAATTGAGTTTTCAAAGAATTTAAAATTAATATTATTATCAGCAACCCCTATGTATAATGGTGCAAGCGAAATTATATTTTTATTAAATTTATTACTATTAAATGATAATAGACCAATTATAGAAGAAACAACCGTATTTGATTCATCTGGCAATATAAAAAAAAGTGGGATAGATATTTTAAAGAAAAAATCAACTGGTTATGTTTCATATATGAGAGGTGAAAATCCAATAAATTTTCCAATTAGATTATACCCAAGTAATAATATATTAACGAAAAAATATAGATTAAATGATAAAGGGGAAGATATTGAAATTGAAGAAAATTTTGATAAATTGATGTTATATAAAAATGTTTTAAGTAATTCGCAATTGGTTGCATATCAGTATAATTTACAAAAAAATAGTAATTCAGAAGATTTATCTGTTGGAGGAATGAGAGAATTACAGATTTGCAATATTACTTATCCATTTCATAATTCAAACAATAATGAGATAAATACAAATGATAATATAAATGATATAGTTAATTCATTGGATATAGATGATAAATTATTATATGGTAGATCTGGATTTGAGAGAGTATTTTCTGTAGTTAAGAAAACAGAAAATAGCATATCTTATACTTATAAAAATAAAAAAGATAATTTATTAAATAACTTTTTATCATTAGATAGATTGAACGAATATTCTCCAAAATTTGCTTCAATAATAAATCAAATTGAAAACACAGAAGGTGTAATATTTATTTATAGTCAATATTTATATGGGGGTACTATTCCATTGGCTCTTGCTCTCGAACAGAATGGAATTATGCGATACGGTGGAGAAAGTAAGCAATTATTAACGAATGTTGTTAAAACAAAGGGTTTATCGGGAAAATATATAATATTAACAGGAGATAAATTGATATCAGATACATCTGAAAATATCTTAAAATTAATAACCGAAAAAGATTATAATAAAGACGCAAAGGATATTCGTGTAATAATTGGAACATCTGTTGCAGGAGAAGGTTTAGATTTTAAAAGAGTTAGACAAGTACATATTTTGGAACCTTGGTATAATATTAGTAAATTAGAACAAGTCATTGGAAGAGGTATTCGCAATTGTTCACACATTGACTTACCTATAAGAAAACGTAATGTTACACTCTTTTTACATACCGCAATTAATCCACCGGGAATATATGAAAATAATGAGACTAAAGATATTATGATTTATAGAAAAGCATTAATTAAGGCAAAACAAATTGGGAATATTACTCGTATATTAAAAGAAAACGCAATAGATTGTGGCACAAATTATCATGGTAATTTATTTATAGGAAAAGATTATGATAATAAAGCAATAGATATTTTATATAACAATAATTTTGAATTAGAAAATGCGAATAATGAAATAATGAATGTGAATTTAACTGATAAACCTTTCAGTTATGTTTGTGATTTTATGGAAGAATGTAATTATAGGTGTAATAATATTGAAAAGTTGGAAGTTAGTGAAGATAATATTGATTACACCACTTATAATTCATTACATATGAAAAATGAATTAAAAATAATAATAAAAAAAATTAAAGATAGTATATTCGTAGACTGCTATAATACTAATTTAAATTTTATATTAAAATTAAAAGAATTAGAAAATTATGACAATTTGCTAATATATCGTGGATTAAATGAAATCGTAAATAATCCAAATGAAGAAGTATACTTGAAAAATAGTAAAAATGGCATAATAGAAAAAAATTATGAAAATCCAGGATATATAATATATAAAGGTTCTCAATATATATTTCAATCAAAGAAATTAAATGATTTCCGTTCTCCAATGCAATATAGGAAGTTTCAAAAAGTATCAAGAAAGAAAAAACATAATATAAATATTGAAAATAATAAAAAACTTTCAAAACCTATCTATAATAAAAGTTTATCAATTAAAGATAATAAGAAAAATAATATAGATAAAAATAATATTATTAAAAGTTTCAATATGAATAATTTAACTTCATATAATTTATATGATAGAATTGAACAACTAGTTTCTCAAATAAAAGTATTATTTGATAATTTTATAGATTATAGTAAAACTATTAAAAATTATAGTTTAGATATGCTTATTTTTGAAAAAATTATTACGGAAAAAAAATATAAAAAAATTAAAAACGTTAAAACTTCTATAGAGAAGGAAATTAAAAATGGAGAAAAATTCCAAAAAATATTACAAACTCACAAGTACGATTTAAAAGATTATGATTTAATAAAAAGTAAAATTATTAAAAATACTAAACTTTTAGATTATAATAATAAAAAAAGAATAGCATCAGATATAAATTTAATAAATCAAATAGAAAACAAAATTAAATTTATGGTTAATCCATTGGAACGATTAGTTATAGTAAACCACCCAGATATTATAGAAATTTCAGAAATATATGATAGAATGATGGATTTAACTGACAGAGAAAATATGGTTAGGAATAATTACGATACTATTCTAGAAAGAACTAACGATTGTGTTATTGTTAAATTATTAAAAAAAATGCCAATTTTTAAAGAGATTGATATAAAAGATTATATTAAACGAATGGATTATGGTGAAAATTTACAAGATATTATGAGTGAAGATTTTAAAGATTATCATAAAAAATATTATGACGATATTAATGATAAAATTAAATTAGATAAGAAATTATTGTTAATAAGTTATAAAGAAAGAATAAAACAACATAATGAATTTATTTCAAAAGATACAAGCAATATTTTAATAAATATTGATTATGTAGATGAAATTGACAAAGAAATACGTTTTGATGAATTATCTCCAAAATATCAAAAAATTTTAATAGAATATACTTTAATTGAAAAAATAATGAATAATAATAATTCTGTTTTTATCAATAATTTATTTAAACTAGTTGATAAATTTACATTAAAATATAAAGATGATTTACATTATGATGATAAATTTATTAAACAAAACCATATAGTTGGTTATAAGTTGAATAATTCTAGTAAAGATTGTCTAGATTATTTTAGAATAAATAATGGTAGATTTACAGAAATATCTGATAGTGATGAATATAAAAAATTAATAGATGCATCGAATAATAAAAAGAATAAAAGAAAACTTGGAGATTTTTTTGGTTATATTGAATATAGTGATCATAAAAAATACCAACACAATGTATTTAAGTTTGTAACAAGCACTGAAAATAAAAAAACAAAAGGTATGAGATGTGAAGATTTTTCACAAAAAAAAACAGTTATTGATTTTATAAAACTATTGGACCCTGCTAAATATGATGATAAAACTTATATTGATATAATAACGGAATTAAGTAAATATTCGAAAGATAAAAATAATGAATATTATAAAAATACTAGTTGTAATATATTACATAAATTATTACGGATTAAAGATAAGGAACACGCAAAAAAATGGTTTTTTGATTGTTCTGAAAATTATAATTCAATTCTAAATTAAATAATATAAAAAAATATTATTTGGATATTATATATTATATATTATATATTTATTATATTTCTAGATAGTTTTAAATCATCTGAACCATCTGATTCACTACCCGAATCTATTAATTCATTATCTGAATCTATTAATTCATTGTCCGAATCTATAAAACTAGTTACATTTCCTGTTGATTGATTTTCAATATGGGCAATATTATTTCCTTTATCATTATTTGATTTTAGATCTAATAATGAACCAGATTTAATATGTTTATAACTAGTTATATCATCATCTAAATTATTATTATTTTTAATATTTTTACATTTTTGTAATATTATGTATGTTTTTTCAGGGTCAGATAAGTTTTCCCAATTATCATTTTGTTCTACATTTTGAATTATTTCATTAAATTGTCTAAATTTATCTGTATCAATACCCAAAGTATTCGTGTGCAAATTATTATTTAAATAAAGAGTAATCCATATTTGAATATCGTCCTTACTTTTTATATTCGAGCAAATATTTTCATTTTTAATATTTCCTCCAGATAAATTATCATTTAATAATTCGCCGATTACGAATATTTGCGTTTCATATAATTCAAATTTTTTACCTAATACTTTTACTCTACGAGTATCTCCGATATTAACATTTTTAAAAAAATCCTTAGTATAATGATGTTGTTTACTTAATAATATTGATATCGGTTTAACATCTCCTTCTCCCGCTTCGCCCAATAATCCCATTTTATTCTTATTTACAATTGTACATTCAATTTCACTATTTTCTGCTGGATTATATAGTGTTGCCGTATACAAAACTTTAAAACGAACATCTCCGGTAAAATGTTCAGCAATTATTTCTCCTGCGGAAAATTTAATGATTTGTATAGAATCTTTAATTACATAACCATCTTTTATACATTTGTTTCCTATTTTGTTTTTTAATATAGTAAGCAATGACTGTGAAATATTTTTATTAATATCCTTTGGGGTAATATTAATATTTTCACTTAATATACTTTTGATACTAAAATTATTACTCATTTTATAAATATATAATAAAATAATTTTAAATAATATTCAATTTTAATATTATATTAAATTTACTCTCGAATTTTTATTTAGATAATATAATTATTCAAATTGAACAGTAATTTGAATATCATGTTTATTAATTGATCTTGTTGCAGATAAGGATAATTCGTGTCTTTTTTTTCTAGTTTTTGATTGATTATTTGATAATTGAATATTAAATTTTTTTGTGTCAATTATAATATCATTATTAGAATTATCATTAGTTATTTCACTATAATTTTTTTTCTTAGTATAAATATTTCGTACACATTTATTCATATCATCCTCTATATCTTTTAAATTATCTATTATATAATTTAAAACCTTATGTTCAATAGCCCATCTAAAAAAATTGAGTTGACCTACAGTCGTAGTTAATTCTTTATCATCTTCATAAAAGAATGATATTCTATCTCTTCTACAGAATGGATCAAATTGTTTTTTTGAATAAGCTTTTAATTGTGCCTTATAATTTAAATATACTACAAACCTTATGATATTTGGTTGTTTATTTTTTACATATTGTAAATTGTATAGAATATTTTTTTTTTTTGAATAATTAGTTACGAACCAATCTATAATTCTTAATGAAATATTTGATTTACTATTTATTATGGGTAGCATTATATCTATATTTTTTTTTTTATAAAAAAAATCCGATAAAGACTTCATTAATAAGTCTTGTTTACAATGAATTATTTTATTGCTCATATAAAAAATATGTAATTAATTAAAGAATTATTCTAATAACTCTTTAAGTATTTATAAAAAAATAAACTCATCTGTTAAATTTTCAATTTTTTAAAGTATTTTAATGTGTTAATAATTATTTTTTAGTTTTAGATTTATATCTGGATTTACAATTACAATTACAGTTACAATTACAGTTACAATTACAATTACAATTATTTTTTTTCTTCACCTTGTTTTTTTTTGATTTTTTCTTCTTATTTAAACTATTTTTTACTGATTTTTTCTTTTTGATTTTATATTTTTTATAATTACCTCCCCCGAAGGTAGCTTGTTTGAGAGAATCTGCTAAGGCATTTATTGCATTAGTTACTTTTTTTGCTGCTTCTGTTTGTACTGCATCAGCACCTTCTGCTGATTCTGCTGCGGCTGATTCTGCTGATGCAACAGAAGATTCTTGTATACCCCCATTAGCATCTGAATTAAAAGTTTCAGTTATAAGCTTTTTTAATTCAATTGCTGCTTCTGTGCCACCCATATTTATTTTAAATTCATTATTATTATTATTATATTCTTTTTCTGGTTTTTCAATTGGTCCATTTATTATATTACAGTTATTAAAAGATTCTGTAATTGCTTTCGTTAATTTATTAAAGAATGTTGCCCCGCCATTTTTATTTACAATTTTCTTTTTATTCATTTTTACTATAATAATAAGATTTATAATTTTAGTAAATTTATTAAATAATTTTTTTAATTTAATAAAATATATTATTTACACAGATTGTACTGTATATTTGTATGAATATTCAATTTCTTTGTCACCCCTCATTACTTTTTTCTTTTCTTTACCTTTAAGATTTACTCTGTCTCCTTTGAATGAATATACTTTCTTTTGACTTCCGCGAGTGGTTTCTCTCAAATCAAAATTTGCTTTGCAAACTTTACTTTTACCTTTCTTTCTACAAAATACACCTAAATATTTTCTTGCGGCAGCAATAGGTGTTTTGCTAATATATCTACCTGTACAACATGTTCTTTTATTTATCATTGAGCATTTAAAAGATCTTTTACCTGGTTTCATTGCACCACCGGACATGGGTTCGCCTCCATCTTCTTGCATATTATTAAACTCCTTTCCGGTTATTATGCCATCGCCATCTGTATCTACTTCTGCAAATGTTTTACTATTTGGTTCCATATTATTAAACTCCTTTCCGGTTATTATGCCATCGCCATCTGTATCTACTTCTGCAAATGTTTTACTATTTGGTTCCATATAATCTTTATTTTCATCTTCAGTGGTTACTGTTGAGTTATCACTGGTTGCTGCTGCCTCCTCAGCTGCCAACCGTGCTGCCTCCACCCCTGGTTCTGCCACCACCCCTGGTTCTGCCTCCACCCCTGGTTCTGCCACCACCCCTGGTTCTGCCTCCACCACTGCTGTGAAGTTTTCAGTAGGTGATAGAGATTCTGTTACAGCTTTACCAAGTCTATTCATGAAACTTGAACCACCACGTTGTTTTCTATTTTTTTTCATAGTTTTTCTTTTGTTCATTTTATATATATTATGTAAATAAAAAAATATATTCTAAATTATTAAATAAATTCTTTATAAAAGATTGTTCCATTAAAAAAAATTGATTGCTAATTAAAAAATTTTTTTTTAAATAATTATACCATTAATTTATTATGTTGGATTTAATGCCAAATGAAATTAATGAAAATATATTTAAATTTCTGAAAAAAAAAGAATTCTTTAATATATTCTTAACTAATAAAAATTTTAATTTATTTGATATTATTGATAATATTTGGAAGCATATTATTTATAATGAAAAGGGGAAAATGTTTTGTAAAATTGCAAATATGCGAAGTGAAAATAAATGTTTCCCTAAATGTGATTATAATGAAACTTATAAATCACAATTAGAACAAATATACAATTTTGAAAGATATCACCCAATGGATGTAAAAAATAACGAATATTATGAACTATGGGTAGTAAATGAATTTATTCATAAAAAAAAATATGATTTGGTACTAAAAATGATAAAAGAACTCATAGAATATTTCAAATTAAAACAAAATACAAACAACTTAAGTTGGTATTGGAAACAAAAAGATAATGAATTAAAAAGTTTTGAAATTTATTTATCAAAAAATAATAATATTGTCAAAAGTAATATAAATAAAAAATATATATTTAATTATTCTAAAAAAACTAAAACATTTTTTAATAATTTAATAAGTTTTCTTAAATTAGATTTATAAATAACTAATATTTATTAGAGTATATAATTTAAGAAAATTATATTTATATATAATATCATAAATGGATAATAATTTAATTAATTCATATGCAAGTACTTTGAAACAACAAAATAAATATAATAATCCAGATATTAATGATAAAATAAATACAATACAAAATAATTGCTTTCGAAATAATTATACACAAGAAACATTATTTGAATCGTTTCCCGTAAATACCAGAATTACAAGTAGAGATAGTAACGATAAGAATAGATTATTATCTGGACAATCAGTAATTATAGGAGGGTCATTAGATTCTGCCGAATTTATACATAATCAATATAAAAATACTCATAAATTAGAAGACTATAAAAAAAATAGTAAAATAGATTCGAATAGTTTTATATTGAATCAATTTGAAACAAATAATAATGATATTGAAAATAATTATAATACTTTAATAAATAAACAATATTCTAATCCAGAAAAAACCAAATATGAAAAAAAAAAATTAAACAATAATCGGTTAGATTCCTTAGGACATATTCCTACAAATAAAGGATTACCAATTAATAATTCTATAATGGATAATAAACATTCATATCCATATAATACGCGTTGATTTTACACCTTTTTGAAATTTAAAACCCAGATGTAATTAATATATTTTTTAATGTTTTTTTTTTCTTGTTAATTAATTAACAATAATAATTAATAATAATTAATACTAATAATAATTAACGCATTAAAATACTTTAAAAAATTGAAAAATTAATATAAAGAAATCTACATTAAAATAGTTATAATGTCTTATGATTCAGACAGAAAAAACCATATATTACATTCTATATGGACATTATGGTATCATTCATCTGATAATAAAGAATGGGATATAAATAGTTATCAAAAAATTTCAAGTGTCGATAATTTACTTGATTTTTGGAAATTGTATAATTCATTAACTAACATACATTTACAGCATGGTATGTTCTTCCTTATGCGTAATGATATATTACCGATGTGGGAAGAAGACAGGAATAAAGACGGTGGAAGTTGGTCATTTAAGATTGCAAAAAAAGAAACAATAAGTGCTTGGGTAGAATTATCGGTTTCTGCGATTGGTGAAAATATAATGCTTGATGAAATTAATACCAAATATATAAATGGTATAACTATAAGTCCTAAAAAAAATTTTAGTATTATTAAAATATGGATATCTGATAAAAAAATAGATGATATCCAATACTTAAATAAACAAATATCCAATTTTAATTTAGAAGAGGCCATTTTTAAACCACATATTTAATGATAATTATTTTAATATTGCTGTTAATATTGTAATATTATCCCAACTTTTTTCTAAAGATTCGCGCATTAAATATTGACAACCAATTTTTGTATCAAATTTATCTAAATATCCTAAACACCTTTTATTCGATATTTCATCCCATAATCCATCAGACGCCAATATTATATAATATTTTCTATTTTTATGAAGTTTAGTATGGTATATATCTGGTTTAACTGATACCGGTCCATTAAACTCTAAATTTCCACTATATTTTAAATCAAAGTCACCAAATGCTCGTGACATTGCTAAATATCCATCTACTCTATATGATTCATCTTCTTTATCATATTCTACACGTCCTCCAGCTTGTTTAATATATTGGAATTCTGACGCATTGTCTGGTTTATGGTCATCTGTAATATGTTGCACTTTTAATTTACCAATCTTATAACCTTTAGAATTAACATTATAATAATATAAAATTCCTCTAGAATCCCCTAAATTAATAATATATAAATGATCTTTTATCTGTAAAGTAGCCACACATGTAGATCCCGATTCTAAATTTAAATTTTTAATTTCATTGTCTATTGATATAAAAATTTTATTGATTAATTGTTCAATAATATTAGTATCTCTATAATTTACTAAAAATAAATCAATATTTTGATATATTTTTTTTGGTAAAATGTTAGTTAAAAATTCAGATACTTCTTCGCCACCGTGTCCGTCAAATACTGCATATAATTTCAAATCATCATGAAACCATATAGTATATGTGTCCTCCATATTATCGCGTTTACCTTGTTGTAATAAAATTAATCCGTTTTCTGGATTTTTTTTTGATTTTATTTTTATATTACTATTTTTTTTATATATTAGGTCAGATAATAATATTATTAATTGTTTTTTAGTAATCTTAGTTTTATTCGAAATTTCTATATCCTTTTTTTCCTTGAGTATTTTTTCATATCTTTGCCGTAAGTCTTTAGTATTTAATTTTGTAATTTCTTCTATAAATTTTTTTTTACTTATTTTTTTTTCATTTTGGGATTGCATAATTTATATTATTAATTTTAAAGATTTTAATAATAAAAAATATACATTTAATAAAATAAATATATATTTTATTTTTTAAATTAATAAATAAAATTAAATAAATAAAATAAATAAAATTAAATAAAATTACCAAATAAATATAGGTTGGTGGTCTAAGTCCGGTGGATATGTTAATATCATATAATTATTTATATATTTTGTGCTATAAACATGTGTAACACATTTTTGAAAAATAGATTCATATTTTTGTCCAGTATTTATGGTTTCTTTGGTAATTTATACAATTGTTCACTGCATAAACATTTAGTGGGATTACAAAATAAACCATATTTATATATGTTATTAATAAAAAATCATTTCAACATTTAACTAACTTCGGTTAAAATTATTTTTCATTTATCCTTTCTTTATTATTCTTAATATTTATAAGTAATTATATATATGATAAACAAATAATACTTGCGTCATATTAATTTATTATAACATAAAGTTTTTCAAGACTTTAATCATTTAAAATATTATGTGATTTAAAATATTATGTGATTTAAAATTCATATATAAGAATAGATTTCATTCGTAACTTATAATATTTTTTTTTATTGATTATTTTTTTATTGATTATTTTTTTTATTTAATAATAATTTTTATTAGAATTATATGAAAAATAAAATATTATATATAAGATATAAGAATGATCGCACAATTGATTAAAAGTACAATAGATTTAAATATGAATCAAGAAAATTTTGAAAATTCTGAAATAATGCCGGATATAATAAAAAATCATCCATTATCCGCATTAATTACACTATTGGTAATATGGATTATTATTTTATTAGTTGGTAAATTTTTATGGAATAATGCATTAGTACCACTCGCACCGAACACTGTTGTAAAAGCAAAGAATATTTGGCAAATATTGGGATTATGCATATTAATTCAATTATTAAAATGTTAAATTCATTTATTCAATAATATTTTTATTTAGATATTAAAAAATAATGTATTTAATCAAATACATTATTTTTTAATTTATCTTTTAATTTATCTTTTAATTTATCTTTTAATTTCACTTCTATTTTTATATATCTTAAAAGTTCTTATTATTAATTCTATAATTTCAATATATCTTAGTAATAATATTTATTATTCGCAATTTTATACTTTTTTCATTGGATAATAAACCTTTACACCTTTAAACAATTAAAATGCCGACTTTAAATATTTTTGTAAAGAGAATATGTGTGAATTATCAATTATAAGATTCATTAATATAATAGTTTTTAATCAAAAATACTGGTATATTTGCTATTTCTTCAAAAGAATTATTAGATATAAGATATAAAAAGGACTGTATAAAAAGGACTGTATAAAAAGGACTGTATAAAAAGGACTGTATAAAAAGGACTGTATAAAAAGGACTGTATAAAAAGGACTGTATAAAAAGGACTGTATAAAAAGGACTGTATAAAAAGGACTGTATAAAAAGGACTGTATAAAAAGGACTGTATAAAAAGGACTGTATAAAAAGGACTGT
>Ga0209713_10002037_pt1 | contig 12383 bp, 4 predicted proteins | sample ArcOceMetagenome_3_FD_187444 | JGI IMG/M metagenome (GOLD analysis project Ga0209713, IMG submission 187444) | Marine eukaryotic phytoplankton communities from Arctic Ocean - Arctic Ocean- Svalbard ARC20M Metagenome (SPAdes) (version 2) | ecosystem: Environmental > Aquatic > Marine > Oceanic...
CAGTGTCACTCGAAGGTCTACTTATAGTCTTTTCGAGGTCCTGGTTCTCGCTGGCAGCTCCGTCCTGAAGAGCACTTCAACCTGTGGTTATTGTCCTGCCAAGTTGCTCCAGCGCGGATATGTACGCGTATGTAGTATACTTCTGTATACGCGGCGTACGCATACGCGTGTACGCATACGCGTGTACGTAGTTGAATAGTTGAAGAGTACCTTCATACTAACATGCCAGTGTTAGTCGGTACTCAATTTCACCTAGGTACTATATCCCATATCGATTTACTATTAAAGCAGATTTGAATGGCAGCGGTCGCGACCTTAATTGATGATGAGCTCATCGTCAATGTCGCGATACGTAGTACTCGTAGTACTAGTATAGATCGTACAGTAGTATCGTGGATACTATTTCACCTGGTACTTTCACCTGCAGTATACACTTGTGTATACTAGGGTGAATTTAGATACCTGGTCAGCAGCCGCGTGAGGTTGCCATTTTCCGATCTTGTCAGCCCGAACGCGTTCTGGAGTTCGCTCCGCTGTGATCGCGGGGAAGTTCGCTCCGCTGTGATCTGATGAACTTCGCCGGTATCAGTAGAGATAAATATTTGTTACCTCATATTGTATCGTCGAAAGTATTTTCATCCGTATTTGTCACATGAACGTCGTTGCCATCAATATTTGTATCTGCTGTTTTGTCGGCGTATGTTGCCGTCCATATATAATAGCAGACCGTAGCAGGATAATACTTGTCAGGTATTCTGCCCATTCAGCTTGGATACCCCGTACGTCTTATATGTGCGTACGGTTATCATTTCCGATCGTTCACCGTACACGTGTCACATAGGACCACGTGCGGGACCACCCCGCGTCACATAGGACCGCGTGGGGGAAAATGGGTCGGTCTTACACCACCGCCTCGTATCCAAGTTGATTTATTGAGTTGTGTAACCATCACAAACTCAACACATCTAACTTTTGTCAGTGCTCAGTTTAAGCAAGTTTTGTTCCTTGACCTCGGGGCGTATATATTACACCCCGCCCGCAAATTGTTGCCCCTGTGGTTTCAATTGAAAACCATATGTATACGTCCGGTCCAGGATGCCAAACTGTTGCAATCCTGTTCCTTTGTTGCCGTCAACTGTTGTAACCATGTAACCATGTTGCCGTCAAACTGTTGTAACCGTGTAACCGTGTAACCATGTTGCCGTCAAACTGTTGTAATTGTTGCCCGTATGGTCCTCTGACTGAATCTTCAATCTGGCGTACCTGGTGGCATTATTCATCGTTTGTCGGTGGTCAGTTATCGTTTTTTTTTTTTTTTTTTTTTTTTTTTTTTTTTTTTTTTTTTTTGATTTCTTGGCATTTTGTCATATGAACATTTCGGCGTCGTGAGCGTCGTCTTTCCGTTTGCGGTGGAACTTTTTCAATATTTTCTGACAGTTCGTTAGGTTGGTCGTGGGTTCCCATGTGCATTCTTCATATGGGTATCCTGACCACTTCACAAGATATCGTTCTTTCCCTTGGATTCCACGTACGTCTACCAATGATTCAACTGTGTACTCGTCGGCATCTGCTGCATTGGGAAGGGACGACGCCCTATCAATGGCAGTTCCGGGTCCATCAGAAGCTTTTAGTAGATGAGCGTGAAATACCGGGTGTATGTGGGATTGTGGTGGTAGCATAAGTTCGAAGGACACTGGTCCGAGTTGGCGTAGGATCTTGAAGGGGCCATAAAATTCTTGGCGCAACTTCTTGATCTTGCGGTGCTTGTCCCATGGCAAGGTGATACCTTCCGTGGACAGGTAAGCATATTTCCCTGGGGTGAGACCACCCACCAAACGCCGCTTTTTGTCTCCTCTTTGTTGCCATTCTCTCGTGAGAACCAGTCTTTCTTGTACCTCTCGTTCTATATTGGCAATTCCAGCCACGAACTCATCAATGGAAGGTGGAACTTCGTATTTTCTCGATCGAAGGATATTATCCATATCTAATTTGGTAAGAGGGTTTCTTCCTCTTTCCGCATAGTATGGAGACACGCCGGTGGCCTTTGCCATCGTTGTGTTGATCGTGAATTGTATTTTCGGCAGTAGTGAGACCCAATTGCTCTGTTTGTAGTTAATGTTCATGCGCATTAACTCTTCAACATGTGCGATTGCTCTCTCTGTCTGTCCGTCCGTCGATTGATGACGTGACGAGGATATGCTCAAAGTTATACCTAATGCGGCATGGAAATCTTGCCACATCTTAGATGTAAATTTTGAATCTCTATCCGATACAATCTCGATGCATATACCGTTTTCGTAGATGATATGTTTCATGAACAGTTCTGCAGTCAATTCTGCATTGGCAATATCCCAAGTTGGAATAGTCCAGATCCGTTTTGAAAATCTATCTACTATCACCATTATCGCTGTGTACTCGTGTCTCGATGACATTGGCAAATGTGTCACAAAGTCCATCGAATAGTGAGTACCACTGCGAGTAGGTTGCTGTAAACTATTCAGCAATCCTTGTGGTGATTGTCTATCGATCTTATTTTTCTGGCATGCCTGACATGTACGAATATATTCGTGTACATGTTTTGCAATACTTGGCCAGTATACGCGTCTGCGTATCTCATAATAAGTTCGATTTTCACCAAGGTGTATACTGGTTATCCCGTCATGTGTTTCTGCGATGATTTTCTTTCGTAAAGTCATACGTCCTGTTGATATAGAATCGTCAGGCACGCATAGTAAATCTTCGCCCATACTGGATACCTTGTATAATAAACCCTTGTTTATATGGTATGTGTCATTCTTAGCCCGGGCTTGTGCATTACTAATCGTATTGCATACCCGTCTAGAATTTTTCGGCAGTTTAAGCTTTCGCTTTTTACTGTCTTCTTGTACTTTCAACATTTGCTCAATCTTGCTATGCAGCTTAATTGGCACATCCCATGTTTTGAACTCCTTTGCCGATTTGGACTTAGGATTCAGGGCATGTTTCTGGCGTAATTCATCCCCTATAATTTTGTACAGAGTAGCAAAGTCTGGACATTCCATGTAACTTGCTGCATCCACTGGGATATTGACCTCAGCTGGTGTTGCTCTGTAAAACAGTAGTGACTCTGTTTGAGTTGGGTGTTGTTCGAGTAAAAACTCATCGAACGTTATATTCGCATCAGAATAATGTAAAGTTGTATGATCGTTCGTAGTTCCGTGTGTGATTTGCTCGATGTCCTGTATTGTCGCTAGGGTTTGCTGTGTCTCCACATGCATGCACGCAAGATTCTCACTCTTGTTGAATGCAAGTGTAGTTTGCTTATGCCCTTCTGCAGCAATTAAACGGGACAAGGCGTCACCTACCACATTTTTCGTTCCTGGTATATAATGAATCTCGTACTCGTATTCGCTCAGGGCTAAGGCCCATCTTGCAATACGACCTCCAGTTTCTTTTCCCTTCTTTAGGAACTGTAAACTGTGGTGGTCCGAAAGACATTTTATCACGAACGGTGTGGCTAGTAGGAAGTGTCGGAATTTGTCAACTGTAAATTTGACTCCGAGGCACTCTTGCTCTTGCACGGAGTAATTTTTCTCTGCATCATTGAGTCGCCGGCTGCAGTATGCAATTGCGCACGGTCGATCACCATAATACTGGAAAAGCACTCCTCCTACCGCTATCCCCGATGCGTCCGTGCAAATATATATTCGCCGCATCGGATCGAATTGCCGTAACACTGGGTATTTCGTTATAGCCATCTTCAATTCCCTGACACTTTGAGATGCTGTTTCATCCCATGCCTCAGGTAATTTAGTGTTCTTTTTCAGCAATTTTGTCAATGGCAGTGCCATTGTAGCATAGTTATCTATCCATTTTCTATAGAAGCCAGTCATCCCCAAGAAAATACGTATATTCGCTTGTGAGTCACTAGGCTCCGGCATGGAGATAATTGATCTCACTGACTCTGTGTTCATGAACATTTGTCCTTGTCCTACTACAATGCCTAGATATTTCACATATCTGGCAAAGAAGAAGCACTTTTTCATATTCAGCGACAGTTTCTCTTTCGATAGAACTTCGAATAGGCGCAGTAAGTTTCCTTTGTGGGTATCTGGGTCAGTAGACCAGATGATAATGTCGTCCAAAAATATGGAGACAAAGCCACGGACTTTCTCACCAGCGTCGTCTCTACTATCGAACTCCTGCGCATCTACGGCTAATCTTTCATATAGAATGCCGTGATTTCGCATTATACCTTCTAAAGCTTGTTGAAAATAATGAGCACTTGATATCAAGCCCATTGGAACAACCTTATATTCGAAATTTCCGTAGGGTGTTGCGAATGCTGTTTTCATACGCGATTGCTTATCCAAATTTAATTGCCAGTATCCTCGATCCAAGTCGCAGGTACTCAAAATTTTGGCATTTCTCAATCGTTGCCAGCATTCATGCATATCTGGCATATAATATGATATTGGTTTAGTTCTAGCGTTTACACCGCGTAGATCTACCAAAAATCGCCAGCCCCCGTTAGATTTTTTCAGAATAAGTACTGGACTACACCATTCACTCTTGGAAGGTTGTATCCAGCCTTGGCTTACCATTTCATCGCAAAAAAGTTTAAGTTGACCTTGGAGTGCTTGTGGAACACGGTACGTCCTCCTAGGAGGAGGTCCCACAACATCGTCCCGGTCTTCTATTTTGAGGGGTTCCGTATCAAGTGTACGGAATTTTGTCATAGGGGTTATGCATGCAAATCGTTGTTTATCCTTGAGTACTTTTTCAACCCAAGGTATATACTGTGGATCTGTGGCATTAATCAGTTCCTCAGGGAGTTTTTTCGTTTTCGTATCTTCGAAAATTTTCATATGCTCATTAGCACTCTCCTGTTCCATAGGTTCTAATTTCCTATTTTTATATTCCTCAAGTCTCTTTTTGCTGGTTGCACACAACGTCGCAAATCCTGTACCAGAGCCTGTCGTTTTAAATTTTTCGGCACTGTTAGGTTTGTGTCTGCGATGTGAACGTCTTCCAGACGTCCAATCGTTGCTGTGCTTCCTAGTTTTTACTACAGTATTTTGGGTATGTACTGTAGTTTGAGTTTGCCCGCGTCGGCTAGAAGGTCGGGTACACTTACCCTTAACAGGTTTTGCAAATTCACTTGCATGTGCTGTTAGTGCGGCTAACTCCTCGCTGATTTCACTATAATCTTCGTCTAATACATCGTCATTCCGCACCGCCGAACTGCTCGATGGCAATATTGTTCGATCAGATGGTAGATGACCTAGTGATGTAGAATTGTCAATGTCCATACTGTCCTGCACACTAGTTTCACCTAGCGCAGGTACAGTACCAGTCTCGTCCAAAACACTAGCCGTATCGTACGTAGCTAGCATTGGTACAGTTAGCTGAGGTACCGCCGGGCGACACGATGGCCATTTGCCGCGATCACGTACTTGGTCATTAATATTCGATTTGTCCATAGGTATTGGGATCGTACTAGCCATAATCCCGGTGGGCTTCCCCACAGGACCGTTCCGACCGTCCGCGAGCGGCGGATTTTCATCCCCCTCATCGTCGGCCGTTAGATTCGTCAAGTCGCCCAAACTTAGTACAAACATAGTCTCTGAATTATAGTCAGCGTCAGAAAACTCCCGATCGATGGGTCGTGTACTATTACCTCGAGTTACACGCCATTTTTTGTCGGCTTTGTTCTGGGTTTGAGTAATTTTCTTACGCAGAGCATCTGCATGTAGAAATTTTACCTCAGTAGGTGGGATATCAATATCCCCGCCCAGGTTTACCATGGTATTTAGTAACTGGTCGTAATCATTCTCCATCCCCTTATTTGTAGGCATAGAGCTTTGATGTACAATGGTTGATAAGCCATGTACAATTATTTCCTTATGTCGAGCATTAGTAAATCTAATCTCTAATCGGTGTGGTGTCAAAGTAAGTTTATGCTTACTGATCCAATCATTACCGAGTATCATACCTATAGAGCATGGAAGTGCATCCATAATTGCTACCTCTACAGGTAGTACCTCATTTTGGAGAACTATTTCCAAAACTGCTCTATGGGTTGTATTGCTCTGGGAACCATCCCCGAGTAATACGGTGAGAGGCATGTATATCATGTCAACCTTCCCAAGTTTTGCTATCATGTCTTTGGAAATAAAGCTACAGCTAGCCCCGGTGTCAATCATAGCTTTACACCTTAGGCTGGCTTGTTTTGGTTTCCCGACAGCAACACGTATAATGAATTGTTTGAAGGAATGGTCTTCCTTTGTACAATCATTATCTGGGGTTTCAACCCCCCCCGCAGCTTTTTCCTTCCCTAAGGGTGCCTTATTTACACCAGTAGCTTTACTGCGTGTGTAAGGTACTTCTGTGGGGTCTGCAGGTACGGGTGTCTTATTAGCAGGTATTCTCTTCGGAATATCTCCTACTAATTCCCGTAAATCGGTATGGAAATTGTCTGGGACACGTTTGCTTACCGATCTCGTGGACTTGTCAACGTGATCGTTCGCGTCGGCCTCATCATCGGGCTCGAACTCCGTGTCGGACAGGTTCATTTCCGCCGGTTCGTAGATCGTCTTGTATTTGTTGTCCGTGCTGCGTTGTGGTCGTCGTGCACTTGGTAGCGTGCACAGCCAGCGCAGCCCTGGTTTAACCTGTCCTATTGCACATAAACGTACAATCGGTACCGGTTTTGCAGTCTTTTGCGTCATAAACATGCATAAAATTGCTGTTTCACCAGGCTTAGGGATAACAGATGCATTTGCATCTACGATCTTCATCTTGACTTCCGCGATTGGTTTATGTTTGGGTATTACCGGCCAATTCATTTTGGACTTCTGGTAACATTCATAACTACAATACTGCTTCAGTCTCCTAGGGTGTTTGGTACACAGCTGGTCAGCCGCTGTGTTATCGCACCAAAGGTTTGCACACGGTCTCGTGCCTGGCTCGCTAACCTTTCTGGTACAACTCTGCTGTACCTTATTAATAAGCCAATGGTAGGTGAATAGGCATGATTTTGCAATACTGGTTGCCCAATCATTTGCCCTATTCCTTATACCTAACGTTTTCGTTGGTGTCAGCCCTCCTGAACATTCCTCACGGCACGCCGAGGCACGTGGCGAACACCCCAGTGTTGGCCCGTACATCTTGGTATGTTCAGAGGCGGCTTCATCAATTCGATCGTTATTGGGGTAGGTATCTGGTAATGTAGGTTGGTTCCGTAAACTAGGTAAAGTTTGTTCTTCATGGTTTTCCACGCCATGTGAGACTCCCACAGCCTGATTCGCTATTGGATAGAGATCATCCTTTCCGGATGATTTCAATAGCAATAAATCAGCTGTGGCTAACTTTCACCATTGTTTCGACCTTCCCTTCATTTGCTGTTTACCGCCCCGACCTTTACCTTTTCCGTTCTTCCTCGGAGGATTAGAACGTTTCGTCACCTTTGAGCACGTGGTAAGATTATGGCCCGGTGCCTTACACACGAGGCACCACGGGGTCGACGATCCTGCTGGCCAACAATCTTTGCAGTGCAACGCCCGATATTTGGGGTCTGATGCATGTATGTTGGGTCGCAGTCTGCCTTGAGCATCTACCCGCTTATTCCAAATTGCTTCAGAATAGTTGGGTTTCATATCTCGCAGTGAAGGTATTTGTGTCCCATTTGAGTCCCGCCCTGAACTGTGTTTCGACTGTGAGTACGATTTAGCAGAGACACCGTCTCCGTCGTCAAACATAGCAAACAAGTTCTGGGTCTTTGGGTTGCTCCTTTTGGCTGGGTTATAACCTGCCGCAGCTTTACGCTTAAACTGCCCAGGTTTGTTCCGGCTCACCATCGCGTTTAGATTGCGATGGGGATGAGCTGAACGACCGCCTGGCGCTTGCTTATGACCCTTCTGTGCTGAACGCACAGCTTGATCTCGCGTAATCATATATTTGGCCAGCGTAGCTGGATCAGTAGATTCAAAATCAGGGTAAGTGGTTTTGAGCCATACTGCCAAAGATGGCTCGACGGATGACAACAACAGTTGTCGTTCCAAATCCGGTAAGATAGCTTTTATCTCGAGCCGGTCGAGCTCTGCGCTTTTCAGCATTCTCCTAGAGACATATGCTTTCATATCTTCATGAGGCATCTGTGACAGATCGAGATACGCCCTGGTACACGTACCTTTCCGGTCGGTTGGACCGTACTGTAACGTGAGCCAGTCGAAAATCTCGTCATAGTCAATATCAGCTGCTTGTGCATATTTCGGTCCCTCCCGATGGGGATTTAAGAACTCTGCGAGTATCGCCTCGTTTACTTTGAGTTCCACCGCCTTCGTTAGAAGGTGGCTTGTCCGCAGCGGCTTCGCCACATGATTCGTGAGCATTTCCAATGCTCTGCGAAATTCAATTGGCGTCCGTTTATCGGAGTGCCGATATTTCAGCTTATCTTCCACCTTAGGCCATTCAAGCTCACGAGGTAATCGTACTGCTTGTGGTTTGGGTGGATGAGGAGCTGCGTTCCGTTCTAGATCCCTTGCAGCTTGCGCATTTCGCAACGCAAGGTCTAGGTATGCCGAACCTTCGTCATTCTGCATAACGCATCGAACATACTGTTCGATCGTTAGATTAGCTAGAATTCGAAGTCTCTCATTGGCAGTGTCTAAGCGATCTTCGGACCTCCTGGATGCAGAGTGGGATCTCGATTCCGCTCGCGACCCAGAGTTCGAATCACTTCGACTCCTGCTTCGGCTGCGGCTGCTATGATGTTCAGACGCCGGGGAGCGTGAGCGTGACGGACGTCGGGTTTCACCCCTGGCGTCGCCAGCTCCTGCTTGCCCGCGCTGATGTTCATCATCGCTAGAGTCTCGCCGCCGCCGTCTAGGCGCGGGCGACTCTGTCCGTCTGTGACCTGCAGGGCGGCGGGGTCCATCCCCGTCGCTGCCATCGTCACTATCGTCCTTATCAGGTTGCCCGGACGGTGCTCCCGCTGCAGTACGCTGGGTACGTGCAGAATTCGTACTATCAGTACGCGGTACAGCCGTCGGATCATTCACGCTCTCACCTGCAGGTACTTGAGTACTATTATTAGTAGTACTAGTATTGTACCCTGCTGGTAGGGTACCGGCATTCACGCCTGTACCCGTAATTTGTGCGTGAGATCCATTTCCGGGTTCCGATGCCGGATTATCCGGTACATTCGAAATATTCGAACTGTCCGGTATGTTTGAAATATTCAGGCCATCCGGTAAATTCGAAATATTCCTACTTCGGGTTTTACCTGATCCCGAATCGGCGGGACCTGTCTTAATCCGATCGAGATCTGATCCCGAATCGGCAGGACCTGCCTTAAACCGAGATTCTGGATTTTCAGAGGGTAGATCTGAGTTCTGCCCCGGATTAGGTTCTCCTAAGGGCGTACCTCTTCCGGGAAGCGGTAACTCGAGAAATTCTTCAGAAGAATTTTCCGGTCCGCGCGCGCGCGCGCGGCGTTCCGAAATTTCCCCATACGTGACCCCAGCGCGGGACGTATGCGCAGACGAGGTTCCTCGCGAATTTTCCAGCGAGGTTGCTTCTGAAATGTCCGGTGAGTTTGACAAAGATTCCGGCGCGCGTGTACCGGCCGCATCCTGTCGCCGATCCTGGGGTTTAGGAAACTCACCAGTGATTTCCAGTGACATGGGCGATTCATCTTGCTCGCGCGAGGTTCCAGCAGCGCTATCGCGCCGTGTTCTCGCACGGCCGGGTTCAGCAGTGTCCCTGATGGTAGGTTGCCGTCGAAGCCTGGGCGTGCTGGAGCTGGAGCGGTTCGCGATGATCCGCGTCGCGCTCCTGTCGGGCGGCTGCATGGCCATCAAGATCTGAGGGCCAGCTGGCGCGGCCGCCTGCTGGCGGGGCACGTCCAGCTCAGAACCTGCCGCTCCGCCTGCAGGGACTCCTTCGGTGAGTTCCTGCAGCGGTACTGCAGCAGCTTCAGCGAACCCTTGCGCGATCGTGTCATCCTCCTTCCGTTCCTCTGTCTTTCTGATAAATTCGGCCAGAACATGGCCGAACTTATGCAAAGTTTTGCCAGGCAGCCATGTGTAACCTTCATCGGGTACGTTCCTGCCTGGGCTTTTCGTTAGGCGGCATAGGTATTCTATGCCTGACCTATCTGTAGGGCCTCCCATCAGATTCCTCCGTGCAGACACTATCTTGTCGATAAAGCCTTCTGGTACAGAAGTCATATCTTCAACGATATGGTTTCTCGCCAGCGGGTACTGATGGAGCCTGGCCGGCCCATCGGGCCGTCCTGTATAATCCTGTAGCGGGTGCACGGGCATAGAGAGATTGGGACCTTCCGCAGCACCAGAGCCTTGTAGTTGGATCTCGTGGTAGCGGTATTCCGTCTCTCCGTTAACCGTTTCACAGGTTATGTGGTGTATCTTCCCAGGTGCCGGCGTCCAAGCTCCGAGAGCGTGCTCGTACGTCGATGACGTCGGGGCCGTCGTGCACGGTGCGGCCACAGCATGTGCCCGCTGCCGTGTAGCAGTATGTAGACCGTCTGTGCCGTACGATGTAGGTGTAGAATCGGGTGACTCCCGAATAGTCATCTCATCGTCGGACTCAGGGAACAGCTGACGGCTGTTGGTTCCCGCAGGTGCTGGAGCCTTGGCAGCTGCTGGTGACATCCCGTCACCAACTCGCTGGGCATGGTCGTCCGTGCTGTTGTCCGGCGTACTCTGAAGCCGGCCCAGCGGTGCGCCTCCATTGGGGCCTCTAGCTCGTCCTGTCGTGTGTGTTTCCATCACACCTGGGTTAAGGTCCTTCACGAGTACTAACTCGAGGATCTTGTTCATAGGTAACGGCACCTCGCACGTCGAGTACAACCTCCGGTTGCAATCGAGCGTGCGTAGCGCATACGGCTCAGCCGTATAGGTATTGTCGAGCAGGAATGCTGACTCGATTTTAGTCCGCAATTCCTCCGTACCGACTTGCATGTTACCCAAATTTTGGATCACACCGTTATACCATATTTTCAAACCATTATGTGCTCCCAAACCGGGTTGCACAGTTTTGAACGCGCCCTGTACCTGCGGTACAGTCGTACGGTTACCTTCCGTTTGACGTGTGGCGGAAAAACCACCACGTCTATGTGTACCTGGTACATACAGTACCGGCAGTACCCTTGCCTGCGGTGAGGTAGGTTTCATGCCTATTTCACCCGCGGTACACATTTCGGAGGTACGGTCCTTACTAGGAGCCGTATCTGCCGGGTTACCCGCGGCGGTAGGTACCTTCGGGTTTACCTCTAGTATTTGAGTTTCACTGCTGGTTACAGCAGTGTCCAACACGTCGTGTGTTGGTATAATACTAAGGTTCGTACCGCTAGGAGGCCTAGTATTATAATCAATACTACCGCTCACCGTGGTAACACTTACTTTAGCCCTGCGCTCCCGCGCAGACTTAAGTTTTGCTTTGTGTTTGCTCGCGCAGGAGACACACGAAGAATTCACAAGTGCAAGTGTGTGTTCAACACCACCACAATGCACACAGCTACTAAGCAACGGCGTTTTGTTTGCCGCGCGTCGAGTAGCTGGGTATGTGCTAGGCATCACCTAGATGTATAATCGATTATTCTTCTATGGCCAGTGTCCAAAGTTGGCCCTCTTTAATGGTCCCTGGCTTTCTTCGTCGTCACTGTCACTGTCACTGTCTGTCTGGTAGCTGTTGTTCTCGTTAGGGTTTGGTTTGTCGGTCAGACCGCTTCCGTCAGTCCCAAATTCGCTCTCAGCGTTTTGTTTCGCGACGGAGATACCCTTACGCTTAGCTACGACAGTTCCAAGTATCACAGTCTGTCTGCCGCTCTGATTTACTGTGTCCAGCCCTGACTGAATAGAGATGCTGGGGTTGCACAGAATGCGATCGGCAGCAGTCACGTAATGGACCGCCTTTTTCAGATTCGCCACCGCGTTTCCCAGAGTGGAGACCTCACGGACAGGTCGGGGACCGTGCAGGGTGTTGTGGACGAATGAGTCGTACGGCAGTACGGTGAGGTTCAACCGGTAGTCGACGAAGAGTGCGACCAGCCGGCGAGCAAGAACACCGCCGGTCGTGGTATCCGTCGCGCGGGGGCCACGAAGTTCGGTGCTGGTCACCCGCTGTACTGGGTGCGTTAGCACGGCTTCAATCGCCCTCCGCGTGAGCGCGAACAAGTCCTTCAGTCTCACGTTGCGGATCGTAGTGCCGTTGAGCTCCTCCAGTTGGTTGACGGCGTCGAGAGCACAGTTGAGAGTTGTGTCGCACCCCGCGCGTACTGTAGCAGCGAGACCGCGCGATTTTCCGAGCCTCACAATGGAGTCAGCGGCCGCACAATACGACCAAATCTCGGCGTTGAAAAGAGCGAGGACTGTGGAGAT
>Ga0209713_10002040_pt1 | contig 12381 bp, 9 predicted proteins | sample ArcOceMetagenome_3_FD_187444 | JGI IMG/M metagenome (GOLD analysis project Ga0209713, IMG submission 187444) | Marine eukaryotic phytoplankton communities from Arctic Ocean - Arctic Ocean- Svalbard ARC20M Metagenome (SPAdes) (version 2) | ecosystem: Environmental > Aquatic > Marine > Oceanic...
TTTTTTGCCGAAAATGATTTGCGCGCGCAGCGCGTGGGCGCGTAGCGCCCGGAGGGCGCGCGCGCGGCGCAGCACAGCGGCGCAGCGCAGCGGCGCAGCGCAGCGGCGCAGCGCAGCGGCGCAGCGGCGCAGCGCAGCGGTGCAGCGGCGCAGCGCAGCGGCGCAGGGTGCCGCACAGCGGCGCGGAGCGCCGCCTGCGGCGGGCGGGCGGAGGCGGCCTCACAGAGGCCATTTTTGAGCCCATCATTTTGTGCCTATGATCGATTGGTGGTCGATGCTTCGTCAGAAAAGTGCCATAAATCTATAAACCGAGGCTTAGATAGACGCACGGCACGCACGTCGTGGTCGCTACCCAGTACCCAATACCAGACTTTGTGCACGCTGTGCGCACTAGCGCATAGCTTGTGACGCTGGCCGTGCGCGCATATCCTCTACCACGCGCGCAGATACCGCCGCCCTTGTTCTGGATGAGCAGCACCGAGTTGTCGTCCGCGGCCATATATACATATGTGCGGCGGCGCCGCTGCCGCCGCGGCGCGCGACGCGGCCGGGCGCACGCCGGCGCACGGTGGGTGCGCGACGGCGTAAACGACAGCACGGAGGGCGAGAGGAGCAGGAGCATTGGGCAGAGATCCGAAAGGGTTCGTCGATCCTCGGGGAGGAGAACCTTCTACCTAGCGGCCGGCCTTGCTTGAGTGTATCGAAGACGCATGCCAAACTAGGTGCATTCCACCGCCAGGAGGACGCCAAACGACCCGATCGCCGACAGCACCCCTCCATCGCGATCTGCTCTGCGCTCCGCTATTATCGTTCAAAGACCGAAGAATGCTGCATGCGAACTTAATTAGTAGTAGAGCTGGCCACGAAAGACAGCGAGATTAGATTTCGGATGCCTGACCCTCTCCACGCCCCCTGCGTGCCCACGCCGGGCCATGAGGGCCAAGGCTTCCCAGGCTACTGCGCGCGGACCGGCGATGGATTCGACGGCTTGTGCAGTTCGGGCAACAAGGGAGCGTGGGCGCTCCAGAAGGTGACCAATGAGGGCACCGCGCGGGCAGCTTGTGTCGCGCTGTGTGCGGACTGTGCTCGCTGCAGCTTCATTTCGTACTCGGCCAAGGAGATGGACTGCTCGTGGTTTGCGAGCTGCCGCCTCGACCGACTCAAAACCAGCCCCGCCTTCCGCTCGCTCGAGCAGCCCTGCATCCCGGGAGCAGACGGGTCAAGCGACAGTCAGGCGGCATCTCGCCCAGCTCCGTCGATGCTCGGCCTGCCGCCAAGCGATGGGTATGTGCGGCACAGCTGGTACAGCACGGGTGGCAGTCTGCAGGGCGCTTACAGCTACTGGAACAGCCAGGCGGGCCAAGACAGCGTGGTGGCGTCGTTGCTGCGCTGCAAGCGCAACGGCTTCTTCATCGACCTGGCCACCAACGACCCCGTGCGCGCTTCTAATTCGTTCCGCTTGGAGCGAGACTTTGGTTGGACGGGGCTCTGCATTGAGGCGAACCCCAAGTATCACGAACGCATTCGTAAGAAGCGCAGCTGCACTCTGGTCCCCCATGCAATCGCTGGACACGAAGGTAACGTCTCGTTTGAGGTGCCCACGCCGTCCTTTCACGGTGTCCACGGCTTTGATTCGGGCGGATTCTCACGGCTGAGAGTCCGAACGCGGGCGCCACCCGCCAACGGCGCTTATGCCGCCGCCGCCGCCGGCGAGTCGCACTATGACACGCTGAGCGGGCGCATGCAGACGATCCAGGTGAGAGCGATGCCGCTTCGCAAGGTGCTGCACCAGCACGGCGCACCCAAACGCATCGACTACATGTCACTGGACATCGAGGGGGCCGAGGAGCTTGCCATGTCGACATTCCCGTGGACGCGCCACACCATCTCCATCCTCACCGTCGAAGTACGGGAGCAGCAGACTGGTCTGAAACAGGCGTTGCTGCGGCATGGCTATGTGCTCCATGGCCAGTTAGGGCACCTAGACCACGTGTGGGTGCACAGCAGCCTGCTGCCGCAGCTGCGTAATACAACCTCACGGTGGTGCTGAATCATCTTGACGGAATCGGCAATCGCCGATCGGAACATATGTACAGCCAGGCACGGAAGTACGGGAGCACCAGTGCACGCTAGGGCTCGCCTCCGACCGACGCCCCGCGCTGACAGCGTCGAGACACTTTGCGAAGGCGCCCTGCACGTCTCCCCCATTTGGCTTTTGGGCATTGCCATTGCGGATTGCGCATTCAGCCCGCGGCGGGCCGGTGACACGCCTCGCGCTGAGGCTGATAAGTGATTCGGTATGCGTGCACAACATCGCTTGTGGGAGCACCGCTGCATCATGGTGGCCGCGGACAGCAGAATGGCAGTCCTTGTGTGCGTGTGGACAGTAGCTCTGGGTGGCGAGCGGCTAGGATTCGGTTGAGTACACTCATGACGTAATTACCGAACCCTCGCGCGCGGCCCCAGAACGACCGTGCGCGCTCGCGGCGCGGCCTGACGGAAGAGGCTGGGTCTGTGAGACCCCTGGATGCGGAATTTATAAGAACTGCGAGCCGTCAAGCAGCGCGTGGCGGAGCGCGTGAGGTTCGAGCACGCCAAGGCGAAGCACGCGGCGGCATATGCGGGCAACCACGAGGCGTTGAAGCGCTTCCGCAGAACGTGGGTTCTGCGTGCCTACGCAGTTCTTATAAAGTTTTGCGGCATGTGGGCCGGCTGTAGAAGCACGAGAGCAGCCCGCCGGCGGTGCAGGTCGTGAAGCACGAGAGCAGCCCGCCGGCGGTGCAGGTCGTCTTGAGTGGACGCACATGGGCAAACTTTGAAGAGTTCGACTGAGCTAACATGTTTTACCAACTCAGGAGGAGTCATATATCAGTCAAATGTCTTGCCATTCGGCTGTGGACGGTCTTCACAGCGTCCGCGAGGTCAAATCTGCCCTTAGCCAACACAGCGCCACGAAGCGCTGCAAGTGTACACGTTGGATGACGCTGATGCTCAGGGACGTCGACCTAGACGAAATTGACCATATGGCTGCCGAGCCCACCCATGGGCCTCACCACTCATGCAGCAGCTCAAGCTGGCTCGGAGCTAGTGATCCATTCCTAGCTATTGCTAATCTTTTTCCATACGGAGGTATCAAGTACCAAAAATTGCACAAGTTACCACAAAGTTCCAAGCTGCGACCAGGCTACTGCCAGACGACGGCCTACTTCACTGCCAAGGGCGACTGCAGAACCGACATCTCCAAGCTGCAGCCAGGCTGACATGACTAGGTGTGCCGCCCCGTGGCAACCAGGCTACTGCCAGACGACGGCCTACTTCACTGCCAAGGGCGACTGCAGAACCGACATCGTGGGCAGCATCGACGGCGTGACCTCCGCCGACGAGTGCGCGCGACGATGCACCGAGTGCGAGAACTGCGCTTACGTCAGCTACTCGCGGCGTGATCGATCGTGCGACTGGTTCAGCAGCTGCCCACGCCGACGTCCACCGGTCGTGGGTGGCAAGCCGACGGACCACTGCACGCTCAGCGTGCGGACGCCGAGCAGCGGCTTGCTCAGCTTCTGTCAGCACGGCGGCTTCGCCAACCAGCTGTACGAGCTGCTTGCAGCCGCGCAGGTGGCATCGATCAACCGGCTAACGCTCCTGCTGCGGCCTGTCATACATCCGCTGCAGGCCGAGTGGGGATGGGGAGGCTGCGCCGCGGGCGACGACGCCATCGACGACCTCTTGGACCAGTGCACGGCACCTGGTTGGGCCGGTGGCAGCCACGTGCAGTGGCGGCACGTCATCGACCGGCACGCGCTGCCGTGCCGCACTGCATCAGGCGACCGCGGTGCGCTCTTCCCGCCGACTCGCACGCTGCGCTTTGGCTTCTTCAGCAACAACTGCGACAGCTACTTTGTGGCACGCAACAACAGCCGGACGCTCTGGCCGGGATGCGGCGAGGCGATGCTGCGCCGCAAGCCGCAGCAGCGGCTCCACCCACGCTGCCTCTCGCAGCTCATCGAATCGGGCGGTGGCCGCCAGCAATTTGCTTTTGGCTCGATGTTCGACGTCCTTCGCCCGTGGCGCTCCTTGCATGATGGCGACGTCTTCGCCTCGCACGTTCGCTTCACCCAGGCCGTGACAGGAGTTGCGGCGCGGTTGGTCCGCCGGCTGCGCAGGCACAGCCCAGATGGCTTCTGGTGCGCGCACGTACGAGTGGGGCGCAGGATGGACAACGGCCACACTGGCGGCTTCCACGACGGCCTTTACCGGAAGGATACGGCCCCCGCGGTGCGTGACTGGGCGCAGACGACCGCTCGCGGCGTCGGGTTCGTCGCGACCGACAACGTGCGTGCGCTGCAGCGCGAGCTGCCCGAGCTGTGCGCCAACCGCACTTGCATGTACGACGCGGAGCTTGCGCGCTTGGCCGGCTGCTCTCTCGGACCGCCGAGCACGCAAGAGCCATGCCAGGTGGTGCACCTGGCAGCGACGTGCCTCGTGTGCGCACACGCGACGCAGCTGTTCTTCTCGGGAGGCTCCACCTTCTCGCGGCTCATCCTTGATCTGCATCTGTGGAGCCCGATGGTCGACCGTGACGCCAGCTTCCGTGACGCCAGCCGATCCGTCACGTTGGCAGGGTTCGCCTCGTCGATGCCATTTGGCGGTGCCGACGAGTTGCGCCGGGCGCTCCGCAAACAGGGCGCGAAAATGCGCTTCGGACGGACGGCAGGGTATGACAAGTGAAAGAGAGTAAGACCATCTATCACAGATTACAGTACGGTTCGCTTTGACACTGTAGTCTGTACTCTTTTTCACTCAGACTTCTCGTGTGAATGTATTCGTACTCTGCGCTGATGTGAACCGTACTCCGTGGGCTCGAGCCCCTCCGCATCGGGCAGCAGGAGCAGCCGGAGGTCGTCGCGGTGGCACGAAGTGCTCACCGGTGTGGGCTGCCGTGGGCTACCCGGAACGTAGGCGTGAGAGGCGAGACGCACGCCGGCCATCGCAGCGGCGGCAGGGAGCAGTGCGCTCTCGGCGCGTGAGAGCGAGGCCCCTCGCGCCTTGGCGAAGGCGTACACGCCGCTCGCGTTGCGCTCAAACGTGCGCAGCAGCGCATCCATGGCTCGCGTCGGCCCAAAGAAGCAGTTGTCGTTGCCCGTCGAGCCCACCGACAGGACAGCCGTCGGTGCACAGCCTACGAGCTCGAACTGATCCGCCGATGCAACTGCCGTGGTGTTCGTGGCGGTGGCGGACTCTGCACCGTCTGTGGCCGTGCCCACGCCGCCCGCGCCCGCGCCCACACGATGAGGGGACAGCTTCGCGGCGTAACGACCCGTCTTGGCCCGGATGCAATCCCACAGCGGCGCATAGTCGGCCTGCTTGAGGCCGGCGAAGCCACCGTCGGCGTGGTCGTCGGGGCGCAGGCGGAGGGCCGCGGCGTAGCGAACGCCGTCGCGGCGCTCGAGGCGCCGGCGCAGCTGGCCTGCACCGTGCATCCCACGCAGTGTCATCGTGTAGGCCCAGTAGCGCTCGGGACCCCATTGGAATGCGCCCCGCTCGGTCCACGGCTGGCCATCCGGCGGGGGCGCGTCGTGCGCGGGCGGTGCCCCTTGCTCGTCGACCGCCACGGCGGCCGGGCGTAGCTCGGTCTTGAGCTGACGCACGCAGGGCGCGCTCGAGGTATTGCGCGCGCGGTGGTGCCTGCCTGACCAGTGGATGGTGGCGGGTGCCATGCTAGCCCACGTGTGCACGAAGAGGTCGCACCGCGCAAAGCGGGCGCGGCACGCGGCGAGATGCGAGGTCACCGATGGGTACGAGCACGCCTGCATGTGGCCGCTCATCTGCAGCGCAATCGCGGCGGCGCTTCGCGGCAGCGGCGGAACCTCGGGCCACGCAAACGGCGGTGGCATCGGCAGAGGTGCGACCGCTGCCCGCTGCCTCGGCACTGCACCATGATAGAAGCCAGGCGCGAGCGTGGGGTGCGCGCATGAGTGGTACCAGCTGCAGTCCACGGCCCAGAGGCCGTCGCGGATGATGGCGATGGTCATGAAGTGGCAGCGCTCGCAGCTCAGGCATCGCACCAGGCAGCGCTCCGCCAGCTCGAGCCAGCTAAACGTCGCGGCGCCCCCGTGCTCGAGCTTGAAGCTTCCCTTGCTGCCGGTGAGGCAGTCGCCACCGATGCTGGTGGCACCGCAGTGGCCTGGCCTGGCTTTGTGGTCGAGCCAGTCCAGAGCCGCACGCGTGAGCGGGTGGGAGCCACGCATGGGAAGTGGAGTTTTGCAAATACGACGCGTAATCTGTTGGAAACATAAACGGACAACGCAGCCGTGAAAAGAGCTGCAAGTCCAATCGATCATCAGAAATCACAAATGGTCAACTTTGGTCGACCTTAAGCGTCAACAACGTGATACAAGACCGCTGCAACAGGTTCGGCTAGCCTGGCTGCTGGGAGCGGAATCAGACCCGCGGTCGCTCTAGTGCCCCGTGCGTAGAGTTCCGGGGTAGTCGCTTGCAACTAAGATGCCTCAATAGCCTCAATAGCATGCATGGCAGTGGCCGCGTGTGGGACTGCAAAGTGGCTGCCGTGTGACCAGCAGGGTCGCAAGGGACGCGCGGCCCAATGGGAACGACTGCAGTCAACAACCTCCTGTTCCGACTCACTTGTAATGAAGACAGTCGGGCGGCGCAGGCACCATTTTGATGGACCAATGGCTGTGCGCCGCTTGTCGACCATATAGTCTTCCACCCTCAAGTTTGATGAAGAGGGGTAGCAACACCAAACTTTTGGTTCATGCGGCAGCTAGCTCGCTTGCCGCTGATGCAACCTCTTGCATCCCCCACCCTGCCACCCTGGGATGTAGTCATCATATACGAGAAAGATAATCCTGGGGGAAAAGACCGTATCTAACCACACCCCTCGCAGCACCCGCCCCGTGCCTGTATCTTTTTTAAACGGCAGAGCTACGGTAGGTTACGATCTCTCACTGCACAGGACTGCTGCAGGTTCCGTCCAACTCCCTCTGCTGCCTTCTTTGGCTCCAGTCCCAATTGCCGCATTTGCCTCTTCTACCCTTGTGCGACACACTTCCGTCGCGTCGCTTGGACTTGCACGCGCAGAGTCTGCATGACGCGCCGGTGCCACCCCCTTGTGACAGGACCTCGATTTGCAACCCGCACGCGCGCTGGCTTTCGTGGTGGGCGCAGTGGCCACTCGCGCAGATCGGGCCAAAGCAGCCACATCGGCTTGACATGCGCGCTCCGCTCTTGGTCCAGAGGCTGTCCACCTCGGCAGTCAACCACGGCAGGAACTTCCACGGCACCTGATGCGCCACAAGCAGCCGGCCCAGCCCCCCGATGAGTTTCAACCCACCAGCCCACATCTCTTGCGGAAGCTGCACCATCTTGAGCGTTGGATGGCTCGCCAGCCAGTACCCAATGAGCACATCCTCCAGCACGGCCCTTGAGCCGGGCTCCAGCAGCAGGCGCGGGTCCTCCGTAGCCTCGGTACGGTACGTGTCACGCGCCATGGCGTCTGAAGTCGCGGCGTCACGTTTGAACTGCGAGCTGGCCACAAGCCATTGAACAGCAGGCAGGGAGAGCAGAGTGAGCGGTCCACGCGCGAACGCAAGCGGCCCATGGCAAAAGTCACGGTCGCCTCGCGTGTCAGGCAAAGCATCCGCCTCACGGTACGCCCAGCCGGTCCACGACCACCCGTTGCCGTTGGGGCTGCAGTTGCGCCAGGGCTCTTGCGCGAGGCGCAGCGCATGCGGCAGGCCAAGGCCCTGCGGGAGGTCTCGTCGCTCGCTGGCCAACGGGTAGCCCGCTGCGTGGCCGGAGCTCACGAGAGTCCGGTTGTGCCAGGAGAACCATTCCATGCTTCCGACATACAGGTGCTGCCACTCCGCAGCCTGCCGCATCCGCTCGTCAAGCAGACGCGCCACGGCCACCAGCATTGGCACAGAGACAAACACGTCGTCATCGGCCAACCCAATGAGCGGGACGTGCTGCATGGCCGTCCATTTGAGGAAGGCAATGACCTTGAGCTGCTTGGTGATCGTGCCGTGCGCGACCCCCCTCTTTGTCTGGCTGTGCGCATCTGCACGGTGCGCCTTCTGCCCCTCGAGCACAGGAACGCGAAGCTCGTCGCCACCCTGCTCACGCAGGTCGCCCAGCGGCTCGCCGGTTGCGGCGCCCACCACAAACAGAAGCCGCACGGTGCCTTCACTGCGTGCGCTGAGCTTTGCGGCCCACGTGCAACGCAACGCCGCCCGCCGTGCCGTGGAGCCACTGAAGATGCCCAGGAGCAGAAGGGGTCGCACGTGTGACGCTCCGGGAAGATCAGCGCGCGCCTCTCGTGCTCGGAGAGAGGATAGCCGTGCCACGGCTCGGTCGAGCTCGCTCGATGCAGTAGCTGCCGAGATGCCATTCTTAGGGCGCAGGTCCATCAGCCCCGCCGACCGATCAGAGCCGTCGATGCCAGCGCTTCGGTAGCCGTTCGGGACCGAGACAATGCGCTCGCTCTCGCACGAGGCATACCATGAGCACTCCTCATTGAGAAGCGAGATGCTGATGTTTCGGCAGCGTGCGCACACTGAGCAGCGTTGTACGCACGCGCGCGCAGCCTGATCCCACGCATTGGGCTCGGAGGCGCGAACACCAAGCGCTTTGAAGCTCCACGCGCCTGCGTCGTCACTTTCGCACGACTGCGTCGCGGCGTCGTCCGTTGCTCCGCAGAGGCCCTGGATGCTGCGTCTCAACCATTCGGATGCCGAGCGAGTTTGTCTGACCGGCGCAAGCGTGGCTGTGCACTGGCTGCGGTGCCACCTCGCCAGCGAGCCGGATCGGAAGCTTGCGGGCACCTGTTCCAAGTGGTTGCACGAGCTGGCAAACCAGCTGCAGTCGTCGTAGGCGAGCGAGACCGAGACGTGTGTGCACCGTGCGCATTGTGAGCACCGTTCCAAGCAAGCTGCGATTGCATGCGACCACGTCTGTCGTGGTAAGCCAAGCTGGGACAGCGGCCATGAGCCTTTGTCGCCAGCAGCGCAGTCTCCCGGGCCACTCGTCGTGCCGCAGTGGCCTTCACGACTCGCGGCAAGCCAGCTGACAGCGGAGGAGGCAGGAGAGCGCCTGGCGCTCGAGCCGCAGCTGGTGCTAGACGGCGCTGGCGCTGTGATGGCCACCGGGAGAGCGTTCACGGATGCGGGTTCAGCGGGACCTTGAAAGCGAGCCGTCGAAAACCCTGCCATTGAATTGTCACGCAGCGCTCGGTGCCAAAGCAATAGGATAGCGCCGGCGATGAGCGCCAACGAGACCGCTGCGCAGCGCCTCGACTCAGCTCGATGGCGGTGTGGTCTGTCTGCACCGAACAGCGGCTCGTCCTCAGATTCGGTCTGCAGCAGCGTTATGTGCGCACTCGTCGCACTCAAACAACGTGCACGCCCGCATACTCTTCAATGGCTTGGCATGCATGATGCATGCGACTGTGGCGCGGTTGGGCGGTGGGGTGGGGTGGGGGACGGGATGGGGGGGGGGATGGTGGAGTGGGTTGGCCGGGGGCGAGGGCGCTGTTTTTATCCCGCTGGTGTCGCCCCTCCCCTTGCCCAATGCCCATATAGGGACAAAACCCGGTTCTTCCCTTCAGCGGCTGCGCGGCCTGCTCGCGCGGGTTTGGGCATGCGCGCCGCCACGACGGCGGCGGTCCTCCTCCTGCGCGTGCAGCTCTCGCTCGGGCTGCAGACCACGCTGCGCGGCGGGCCATGGCTCAACGAGACGCAGCTCTCCAGCTTCCTGCAGACGCAGCAGTTCCCTGGCTTCTCGATGGCGCAGTACTTCAAGCAGAAGCTCGACCACTTTGCGCCGGCGGACGCGCGCACCTACGACCAGCGCTACTTCGAGAGTCGAAGCTACTGGGCCGGGCCGCAGTCCAACCCGGACCCGCCCGTCTTCCTCTACCTTGGCGGCGAGGCGCCGCTGTACGGGCTGCCGTCTGGCTGGGTCGAGGAGCTCGCCAAGGAGCACGGCGCGATCATCGTGGCGCTCGAGCACCGCTTCTACGGCAAGAGCCAGCCGTTCGACGCGATCACGACCGACAACCTCGCCTACCTCTCGACGGCCCAGGCGCTCCTCGACGTGATGTCGTTCCGAGGCTTTTTCACCGACGAGCTCCGGCGTGCGGGCGGAGGGGGCAACGGCCCATGGATCTCGTTCGGCGGATCGTACGCCGGCGCGCTCTCCGCGTGGATCCGTGCCTTCTTTCCGGGGCAGTTTGCCGGCGCGATCGCCTCGAGCGGGGTCGTGCAGCTCGAGCTCGGCTTCTCCAAGTTTGACCAGCAGATCGCGGCGTCGTGCGGGCCGCAGTGCGCCACCATCATGCAGTACACGTACGGCGCGATCGACGCCGCGCTCGCCGACCCGCAGCGCAACGCCTGGATCAAGTCCAAGTTTGCGGCCGAGACTCTCAGCGACGGCGACTTGCGGTACCTCCTCGCCGACGCGGGGTCGATGGCGGTGCAGTACGGCTTTTCGGAGCGGCTGTGCACCCCGATGGTGCAGGCGGCGGCGAGCGCCAACGGCGCGGTCGAGCCGCTGCTCGACGCCTTCTCGTCGTACGCGCAGACCAACTTCTACTCGACGCTCGAGACCGGCTCGTCCGAGGAGTACTCGACGGCGTACCTGCGCAACACGGCCGCGTCGGAGGAGAAGTCGGCGCGCGCGTGGCTCTACCAGACGTGCTCCGAGCTGGGGTGGTTCCAGGTCGCGCCCGCCGAGAACCCGATGCGCTCGGCCAACCTCACGCTCAGCTACTTCCGCGCGCACTGCGCCGACGTCTTTGAGCGGCCGCTGTGGCCCGACGTGGACGCCGGCAACAGGAACACGGGCGGGCGCGACATCCGCGCAACCAACCTGTACTTTGTCAACGGGGGGCAGGACCCGTGGCAGCACGTCAGCGTGACCGAGAGCCGCGCCGATGGCACCATTGGCGCGGGCGTGATGGCGTGCGAGGGCTGCTCGCACTGCCGTGACCTCAAGGCGTCTTCTTGGGACGACCACGAGCAGGTGCGGCGCGTCAAGGCCGAGGCGGGGCAGCAGCTCTCCCTCTGGCTCGCCAACTACCGCGGCGGCAGCGGCGGGCAGCTCCGCGCGCCGATGCAGCAGCAGCAGCAGCAGAGCAGCCAGGGCGTGCTGCAGGCGGCCGGCTTCCCCGGGACACAGTCGTGGCCCACGTCGCAATTCGGCGGCCTATAGCGCGTACTACCTCCTACCGCCACCTAGCTGGTAGTGCACGTTGTTCGATGTCCAATAAAATTAATCCACACTTTCTTATTTCAGTTTGAGCGCCTGACCGTGAACCCAGCGCGGCTCACCAGCTGCTCGCTAAACCGCCAAAGCGCCGCGCCGAACGCCGCGTCGGTCGCCATCGGGTGGCGCGGTGGCCACGGCGTCGCCACCGGGACGAGAAGCTGGCCCGAGACGCCCTCCTCTGGCCCGGCGACGGCGCGCAGCACGGTGAGCGCCGCCGTCTGCGGCGCATACGCAAAGAGGGCGTTGCGCAGCTGCGCGAGCCGCCACGCGACGCCGCCGACCCATGCGCCACCGAGCATGGCCTCGAAGTTGTCGCGGCGCAGCATGCGCGTCGCGACCACCCCCGGGTGCACCGCCACGCTCACAAGCAGCGGAGACGATGGCGCCTGGTCACCGCCGCCGCCGCCACCACCGCCACCAGCAGCCCCGGCTCCACCGTCTGCGCCGCTGAGGCCGGGGCCGTCGCGCCTCGTGCCGCCGAAGCGGCGCGCGAGCTCGTTGGAGAAGGAGAGGCACGCCAGCTTGGCCATGCCGTATCTGGCGTATGCGCCGATGGCCGCGTCGTTGACACCCTCCAGGCTGAGCGGCACGCCCTCGGCGGGCGCGCCGCGGTGCGCACCCGACGTCAGGTGGACGACGCGGCTCGGAGCGCCGCTCGCGCGCGCCGACCGCTCGAGCAGAGGCAGCAACGCCGTCGTCAGCGCAAAGTGGCCGAGGTAGTTGGCCTGAAAGGTGCGCTCGACGCCGTCGTCAGTGAGCGCGAGCGGGAACTGCGAGGCGACGCCGGCATTGTTGACAAGCGCGTGCAGCTCCGCGCCCGGCTCGTCGCGCAGCGCGCGTGCCACGGCGCCCACCTGCCTCAGGTCGTTGAGGTCGAGGCGCACGGCGCGAACCGCGGGCGACGCGGCGACGCCCGACCGCGCCGCCTCCGCTCGCAGCGCGTCGGCGGTGGCGTCACTATCGTGGCGGCAGGCGACGATGACAGAGGCGTTGGCGAGCAGCAGCCGGCGCGCCACCTCCAGCCCGAGCCCAGAGTTGGCGCCCGTGACCAGAACCACCCTGCCGCGGAGCTCGGGCAGCCGCTCAAAGCCCGGC
>Ga0209713_10002041_pt1 | contig 12381 bp, 3 predicted proteins | sample ArcOceMetagenome_3_FD_187444 | JGI IMG/M metagenome (GOLD analysis project Ga0209713, IMG submission 187444) | Marine eukaryotic phytoplankton communities from Arctic Ocean - Arctic Ocean- Svalbard ARC20M Metagenome (SPAdes) (version 2) | ecosystem: Environmental > Aquatic > Marine > Oceanic...
CCCGCCCGCGCGCACATGCCGCCTCGGACACACTGCCACACACTGCCCATCATCTGTGGCCAAGACGCGGAAGCGAGCCGGGTGTGCCCGCGCGCCCGGCGGGGTGGGAGACTGCCGCGGTTGGGGCGCCCGCCCTCCCGCCCTCAACGCCGCAAGCCGCACACACCATGATCCGACCGAAGCGCCCTTCGCCAGCCGAGCCCGCCGGCGATGCGCGGCCTCACCGCCTCCTCAGCTCGCCCAGCTCACCGCTTCCTCTGCTGCCACCGCGCAGGCCACGTTGAAGACTCTCCCCACTGATTATCAAGACCATCAACACCATGGCAGGCATCGGCCCAGCGAACGCATTTGCCGCCGATCCCGTCGCCCCACCTACGCCAGAGCGCCGACAGCGCCAGCCGCTCGAGGAGCTTGGCTTCTACCTCGCGGCTGGCTCTCCCCACTCTCGCGCAGCTGAGAAGGCCGCTGCCGACCGCGAGTTCATGGAGGCTGCTGGCCATAGAGGCAACCTCGTCTATAGTGGCAACCTGGGCGAGGCGGCGTTTGTTGAGTACGCGCAGCGCCTCTGGGGTTTCAAGCCGAAACTTGCCCGAGCCGCCTTCTGGGCCTGCGATGTCGACGGCTCGGGAGCGATCAACAAGGACGAGCACCTCCTGCTTAAGGCGGCGCTGGTGAGCTTCCGGCCCGAGCGCGACAACGCCTCGCCGACACTGGTCCAGCTGCGCTGTCGCACCATCTACGCGCTGTACGCCGCTTCGCGCGACGACGGCCTCGCGGCGGTCGAGAGGCACGCACTCGTGGCAGATCTGTGCGCCGGCCCCTCGCACGTGGCGTCGGTGCTGGCGTCTATGCGCTGGCCCACGGACGACGCGCAGGGCCGCATGAGTTACCAGCAGCTCTTGGGCGCGGTGGAAGCGGGCGACGCCGAAATGCCAGAATTAACGTTCGCCTCGATGGACCTCCACACGCGCGACCTGCTGCTGATCGCAAAGCCTGCCTCGCTTCGCGTGGTGCTCGACCCACGCTGCATGCAGACAGAGCAGCCGGTGGGCGGTGCTGCGCCGGGCGGTGCCCTGTCTCCGAGCCGATGCGCGTCGGCCGTGGCGACAGGGCACATGGCCAACCAGGAGCTCGTCCTCTCGCCGTCGCTGCGTGCGCCGGCGGGAAGCGACTGGCGCGGCGCGAGCTTCGAGCGGGGCTCGCAGGCGCACGCGGTCGCCACGGATGTCGTCGGCGCAGCCCGCCTGATGGCCTTCGACGCCCTGCGGGAGCCAGACGTGGCCGACAGCGCGTGGCGGGTGGGCGGGCCCTCCTCGGAGTTTGCGCTTGCTGCGATGCTGCGCACGAGTGACGTGACGGCGCAAGCGGTGGCGATGCGCACACTCGCAGAGGCGGCGCAAACGGTACTCACCGCGCAGCCCATGGTGGTGCGCGTGCCCGCGCCTGCCAAGATCTTCGGCGACGTACACGGGCAGCTGCGCGACCTGCTGCTGCTGCTCGCGCTCTACGGCTTCCCAGACCACCACGGCGGTGACGTGGAGACGGTAGCGTACGTCTTCAACGGCGACTGGGTGGACCGCGGCGCGCATCAGCTCGAGGTGGTGGCGCTGCTCTTCGCGCTCAAGGTGCTCTACCCGGCACGCGTCTTCCTCGTGCGAGGCAACCACGAGTTCCGCTCCCAGAGCGTGGGGATGGGTCAGGCGGGCTTCGCGGCACACGTGGCGCAGCGCTTCGGCGCCCTCTGCGACCGCGGCCAGGCACTCTACGAGGCGGTGCACACGGCCTTCGAGTGGCTGCCCCTCGCGGCCAAGGTGGCCGACGCGGTGCTCGTTCTCCACGGCGGCATCGGCGACGGCTCGTGGGGCATAGACGACGACCTCGCGCGCGTGCAGAGGCCGCTGCGCGACGTCGAGCAGGCTGGTGCGGCGGTGCCCCACTGTGCGTGCCAGGCGCTGTGGTCGGACCCGACCGACTCGGACGCGGATATGAGCCGCGGCGTGCACCCAAGCACGCGCGGCGGCAACATGGGTCAGATGGTCACCTTCGGGCCCGACGTGACGGAGAGCTTCTGCAAGCGCGAGGGTGTGCAGCTGGTCGTGCGCTCGCACCAGTACGTGCGCGAGGGCATCAAGTTCATGCACGGCGGCCGGCTTGCCACGCTCTTCTCTGCGCGCAACTACTTGCCCCCCACCGAGAATGACGGCGCGCTCCTGCTGATCGCGCCCGATGAGCAGGGCAATCTGCGCGTGCGCGCCAAGCGATTGCAGCAGCGTCTCCCATAGCTCCGCCCCGCCGCCCCCGCCGCCCAAGCCGCCCCCGTCGGGCTGCCATGGCATATCTCCTCCTAATCCTTTGCGCGTGGTTCATCGAGCCCGAGCCCGAGGATTACTGGCGCGCTGCGGGACTACGCGCGCGACCACCCGTTCGGGGAGATTCTGGTACTGAGTCGTCCTTGGTTTGGTGTGGTTACGATTCCGGTACTGAATCGTCCTTTGGTTGTGTGCTTACGATTGAATTGGCATGCGCGTGGTGTGGGGGGTGTGGAAGCGTGTGAACGTGCTTATGTTTCTTTCTCGACAACGTCGTACACGCCCCCGGGAAAATAATGGGCACCACCCTCGTCTCCTGCCAAGTCCGGGTCCCGCATCGGGCTCCCATGGATCTCTAGGTGGGGCCGGGTCCGGCTATAGTGAATCACTGGTCTCCGGGCCTGCGCGGAGTCCGAAGTGTGTAGTTGAGGTAAGCTAACAGCGTGCGGCCATATGGCAGATGTCAATGTCTAGGATCCCCATGCGCTAGTCTCGCCCAACGAGCGAGAGCCTCCCAACCAACCCAACAAGGCGTCGGCCACGGCGTCGGCGTCGTGTCGCTCCATCCACGCGACCAACCAGCGCCGCACCCGCCCGTCCCGCCCACCCACCCATGCCGCGCCCGCCGCTGAAGCGGACAGAGCGGGTTGCGGCGTGTGCAATCCATCCTCCTGCCACTACTTACTTACTTACTTACTTACCGCGCCTGCGCATGAGCGCGATTTTAAGGTGAGGGAAGGGTGAACACCAGCGCACGCGGCGGGTTGGCGAGCCAAGCCGGTGGAGCTGGAAAGCCAAATCCAGCCGCGCCGCCGGTTAGCTGGCTAACCGCGCCGACGTCAACGCCAACCACCGCCGCTGCACGGGTCGCACGCCGTAGTCGCGCCATGGGCTGCTGCATCAAGGATGACCGTGCTGGCGAGGTGTACATACCGCGCAAGGACCGCGTCTGTACTGACGTGCTCTGCCTCATGGCCATCGTGCTCACGTGGGGCGGCATGGGGACGCTGAGCTACGTGTGCGTCCACGTGAAGCCCGACCTGCTCTACGACCTCTACTATCCGACGGACAGCTACGGGCAGCACTGCGGGCGGCCGGGCACGGTGACCGAGCGGCTGCCTGTCGTCATGTACCCGCAGCTCGACCGCGACATCGATGACAACTACGAGTTGATAGTCAAGCACCAGTGGGTGACCTTCTTCAAACGCATGACCAAGCTGTGCGCGAATCGGTGTCCCGCACATACGGCGCTCACCGTGCCTCAGCAGTACGGCGGTCCAGGCTACCCGCGAGGAGACTTGGACGAGTATAATCTTCTCGGAGCGAACGCCACGGGTCTGACGAGCGAGGCACTCGCCGACCTGCTCGAGCCGACACCGACGTACCAGTATTCGTTCCGCACCGTCAAGTACGCGTGGCGCTGTTTTCCCACCACCTCGACCTACGCCGGCGGCTACTCGGACCTGTGCGCCGACCCGCCGTGCGACAGCGCCGAGCTGATGGCCGACCCTGGCAGCGGCAGCATCGCCGCGGCGGACTACGTCGACGGGGTGGGCAACCCGATCGAGTGCGCCACCCTGCAGGCTCGGCCCGACGAGACCAAGACGTGGGAGATCTGCCCCGACGGCGTCTCACAGCTGGCGTGCGCGTGGCGACGAAGCGCGTGCCGCTACAGCGTGCAGGAGGCGTCGGCGTGGTGGTACCTGCCGCAGGACCAGACGTCGGACAACGTCGAGTACACGGAGGAGATCGCGTCGTACGCTCGCAACGTCATCGGCGGCTTCGACGGCATCATCTACGCGTCGCTGGAGATCCTCTGCTTCGGCTTCGGCATGCCGCTGCTCGCGTGCTTCGCGTGGCTGCTGCTGCTGTGGCTGGCGGCGGGCACGGTCGTCTGGCTGATGATGCTCCTCCTCGTCGTCTGCTGCGTGCTGATCGCCATCTTCCTGTGCGTCAAGGCGGGCTGGCTCGACGAGGAGGTCATCCACGGCGACGCGCGCCCCAACTTCTCCGACACGGGCGACGTCACGCACGGCGACTCGTGGAACTCGGGCACGCTGCTCGACTCGACGTCCAACGAGGAGCTCCAGATCTGGTACGAGGTCGGCGCGCTCGCGTCCATCCTGGCGACGATCACGGTGCTCATGTGCATCTGCCTGTGGGCCAAGTGCATCAACCGCACGATCGCCATCATCCGCGAGTGCTGCAAGGTGTACTACACGCTGCCGTTCATGGTGGTGTGGCCCCTCGGCGGGCTCGTCTTCTCGTGCGGTCTCGTCCTGTGGGCGATCGTCATGTTCTTCTGGATCTGGGACGACGAGGTGTGGACGCTCGTCTACGCCGAGTACGGCAACGTCGGCGGCGGCGACGGCAAGATCTCGCAGGAGGAGCAGATCATCCTGACCGTCGCCACGCTGCTCGCGGCGCTCTGGTCGCTCAACTTCGTGCGCGCCGTCTCGTGGAGCGCGATGGCGTCGGCCGTCGGCTACTGGTTCATCGTCGACAACGCGCCGCGCGCGCGCGCCAACCGCGCGTGCTGCTGCTGGGGCGGCACGGGCTGCGGCCTCGTGCGGCTGATCGACTCGACGTGGACGATCGTCTCGCGCCACCTCGGCTCGATGGCCTTCGGCTCGCTGATCGTCGCGACCGTCCAGCTCGTGCGCATCCTGCTCAAGGCGGTCGAGGCGTCGACGAAGGACGCGCAGCGGCGCAACATCGTCGTCGTCCTCGTGCTCAAGTGCGCGCAGTGCGCGATGTGGTGCCTGCAGGGCACCGTCGAGTACATCTCGTACTACGGCTACGTCTACGTCGCGCTCGAGGGCGGCTCCTTCTGCAGGGGCTGCCGCTCGACCTTCGAGCTGATCGCGCGCTTCCCGGCGCAGGCCGCCGTCAACAAGACCGTGCAGAAGCTGCTCAACCTGCTGCTGGCGTGGTCGGTGCCGACGCTCAGCGCCGCCTCGTGCTGGTACTACCTCGAGGGGTACGACGAGTACATCGCCGAGGGCTACTCGGCGGCGCACGCGACGCTCGCCGTCTTCCTAATGGCGTGGGTCATCGCCGACGGCATGACCACCGTGCTGTCGTGCTGCATCGACACCATCTACCTCTCGGCCTTCGTCGACATGGACGCCAACGACCCGCCAAAGTACATGTCGTACGAGCTGCGCGCCGCCTTCGGCATCGACGCCGCCGCGAGCGAGGTCCCCGACGGCGCGGCGATGCTCTACGCACCCGTGTACAAGGAGACGCGCGCCGACGGCAGCACCCCTCGCGGCGGGACCCCGCGTGGCGGGACCCCGATCGGGCCGACCGCGTACGGCGACGTGCCGTCGCCCGTGCTGCCCAGCCCACGCAGCCAGCGCGACATGCCGGCGTTGGCGACAGCACCGGGACGGCCGGCGATGGCGACAGCACAGCGTGACGTCCCGGTGCCGGCGAGTGGCGGGGTCGCCGCCTCGCCGGCAGCCGAGCGTGCCCGGCGCGCCGCCGCCGCGCGACGCGGCGGCTCATCATTGTATCCGGCAGCTGGCGGAGCCTGCGCCGACCCTCGCTTCGACTCATCAATTGACCCGCGATGCGCCGTTTGATGCTCCCCAAGCTGTCACCGACCCCCCTCATGCACACTTAGAGAAACATAGGCCCGCTTCCTCTCAGGTTCACTCACATATCTCGAAACATCTCCTCTTCTTTCATTTCAAAGAACAACTCACACTCTCGCGCTTTGCATGGTCGCCCACATCGCACGATTATCATACGTGCACACCCCATTATAGTACCTTAGTCTCAAACGTCTCGAGTCGCGCTCCTGCAGAGAACGCAGTTCAAACGTCTGCCGCAACTTATCGCATGTGCGTCCGTAGCAACCCCGAATGAAGGCATCATGCGCTCAGGCCAAGGAGCGCGAGCGTCTTCCTCGAAGCCCAGCCATTTGCCAGCAGGTTGTCGCGCTTGATGTTGAGCGTCATGTCGAGGGAATCGTCGCCGTACACGCCGCCGGGTGCGTCGTCTGCCAGCAGCACGACATTGTATCGAGAGGACATCGCGTCGTACATCTTCACCACGCCCGGCTTGCCATTGAACTCAGGCCGCGCCTTGAGCCCCTGCACCACGACCGCCTGGCCGGGCCTGAGGGAGCCGCTCGTGCCGCTCGCACCCGATGGGCCGGCGCCGGCCGTCGACGAGGCCGAGGGGTTGTCGAAAGGGTCTGCGTCTGCGGCGGCCTCGTGGCTGCGCTTCTTGCGCATCGCGTCGACGGCGGCGCTGGTCGCGTTCCTCTTCTTGGGCTTGACGTCAGGCTTGACGTTCGGCTTCGCGTCTCCGCTGCTGCCACCACCACCAACGCCGGCAGCGGCGTTTGCCGCGGCGCGCGCGGCACGCGCGGCAGGGTCGAGGATCGACACAAGCTGCCCCGACTGCGCATGCGTCACTTCGACGCCGACGAGTCGAACCTCGGAGCCGTCGGCGTTGGAGGCGCGCCCACGCACGATCGACATGTTCGAGACCTGCTTGTACTGCTGGCGGCCGTCCTTGTCTCTGACTTTGATCGTCGTGTAGCCAACCAGGTCCTGCAGCGGACCCCAGTGCGGCAGCACCGAGCCCGTGACGACGTGACGCGGGAGCATTCGCCGCCCCACGTAGCACTCCTGGCCGGCCTTTTTGGCTGCGCAGTTTGGACCGTGCGCGCAGCCGTCCTTGAACGTGTCGAAACATTTGGTCCATGCCTCCTGTGCCTCTGTCTCGTTGAAGGAAGCAGAACCCTCCTGGCTGGGCTTCGGCCACACCAGGCGCGCTGCTCGACGCTGCTCCCAGAGCGTGATGTCTGTACCGAGGCCAACTGATGGCCGCAGCACCTTGTAGATCGGAATCGGGTTGCCCACGGCCCAGGCCGAGGCGGGCTTGCGAATCAGAAGCTTGCAGCTGAACACCCTGTTGCCAGGGCGGTTCCAGGTTTGCAGAGCGCTCTTATCCACCCAGATGCCCTCGCCCTCCTCCAGCACGCCGCCCTTGTCGCGCCGATGCTTCTCGAGGATGGCCTTGGCATCGGCCCAAGAGATGCCGCGATCCACCTGAAGCTTCCAGTGCTGCAGCGGCCGGCCACCCTCATCGTTGGCGAGCGTGATCGGGTAGCTCGGCGCGACCCGCACGCCCGACTGGGCGGAAATGTCGACGACACCGTCCTTGTACTCGAAGTTGGCCTTCGCCTGCTTGATGAAGTGCTCGAAGAGCGAGATGAAGTGGGCGAAGATCTTGTTCTGCATGTCGAGCTGCACGCCGAGCAGCCGGTTGAGGAACTTCCTGACGCCGGAGTCCTCGGCCTTCATGCCCAGACGCGCGAGCAGCTCCTCCGCCTCGTCGAGGTAGTCGCCCCACTGCTGCTGCAGCTGGCCGGCGTCCGAGCCGCTCAGCCCGAGCACCTCGCGCACGTACTTGTCGGGCGGGTGCATCTTCGACGCCTGCGGGTTGAGCACCGTCTCGATGATCCTGTTGGCCGCCTGGACGCCGTACTCGGTGTCGACATCGAAGTCGCTCAGGCTCGACGCGTCGGCGGCGCGCCGGTCGCCCTTGGTCAGCGCGCCGAGCGCACGCAGCCGCTTGGCGACCGCCGAGGCGAAGCGCCGCTCGCCGCCGCACGCCGTCATCATGAGCACGTACTTGGGCCCGCACACCTGGTTGGAGCGGTGCGTGCGGCCGCACTGCTGGATGGCCTGGTCGGCCGACCACGGCAGCTCGAGCGTGATGTGCACGCGCTGCGCCTGGTTCTTGACGCGGCGGTCCGCCTGCAGCGAGATGCCCGACGAGGCCGCCTCCGAGATGATCGCGACGCGCTTGCGTCCGTCCATGAAGGCCTTGCGCTCTTCGATGTTGACCTGCTTGGCCGAGCACCCGAGGTCCGCGCTGCGCTTCTTCGGGACCGTCTTGCCCTCGGCGTTGCGCTCGAGGCGCTCCGACCGACCCGTCAGCTCGGCCACCATCGAGGACCCACCGAGCGCATGAATCAGCCGGTCGAGCGGCGCATCGGGCAGATTGAGCTTCTTGGAGGCGGCACGCAGCTGCCGCTTCAGCCCCTGCAACTGCTTGATCTGCGACGGGTCCGAGTGCTGGAAGTCGCCGTCCTCGTCGTCAGAGCCCTGCCCGTCCATGTCGTCGTCGCCCAGCAGCGAGTCGAGCTCGTCCTGCATCCCCGCCGCCTCGTCGTCCTCGTCGTCCATCCGTCCCTTGCCCTTGGCGCGGGCCTGCTTGGGCTTGGGCTTGGCCGCGCTGGCGCGCTGCTTGCCGCGGCGACGCTTGGAGGCCGGCTCGTCGTCCGAGCTGAGGCCGAGCACGCTGTCAGCATCCCCGCCGTCGTCTACGTCGCTCTCGTCGTCGTTGTCGCTCACGTCCATCTCCCAGTCACTCGCCGAGTCGGAGTCGTCTGCAGCGCGCCGCTTGCCCTTGGCCTTCTTGGCGGCGCGCCGCACGCCCGCCGAAGCCGCGCGCTTGGCGCCGCGCTGTCTGGGCGCGTCGCGCGCGGCGTCGCTGTCGTCATCAGAAACGACGGCGCGCCGCTTCGGCTTCGGCTTGGCGGCAGATCCGGCGGCGCCAGGCGCTTTGCGCGTCGAGAGGAACTTCCACTTGCTGCCAGCCGATGAGAGGTCTTCCCACCGCTCCTCACCGTCACACTCGTAGCGGATCTTGTGGCCGCGCGACGATGAGACGGCAATGACCTGACCCTCGAACCAAGCCGGCTCCGAGACGAGCTTCGGGTCGTTCCAGAAGACCGTGATGCGCTTCCCGAGCATCGCTGCATCCTCCTCCTCGTCAGAATCGCCACCGCTGGCCGCCGCCGTCGCCGCAGCTCGGTTGGGCCGTGGGGGGCGAACGAGGTTCTCCGGCTTGAGCGCGAGCCGGTTGGACTCGCCCTCCACGGTGACCTCCCAGCGGCCATCAGCAGAGCCCTCCTGGAGCTGGACTGCGGTGCCAAGCTGTCCATTGAGCTCGGCCCGCGCGACGAGTCCACGCAACTGCACCTCCGTACCCGGCTTGAGCGACCAGTCATCCTCTTCCGCCGCAGACGCTGCCGCTGCGCCGCCGCCGCTGGCGTCGGCCATCTCTTCGTCGGAGGAGTCGAGCGAGATGGCCGAGCCGCGGTCGGCACCGCGCCCAGCCGCACGGCGGCGAGGCCGCCCACCGCTGTCTCCCGAGCTGCGCGCGTCGGCCTCAGCTGCGCCATCCTCGGTCGACAGCGAAGACGAGCTGCCGCTCGATGCGCGGCGCCCCGAGGCAGATGCGTGTGGCGCCTGAGCCATCTCCTCCTCCTCGGCTGCCTCCGGCTCGGGCACGCACTCTGGACACAGCCAGTCGCCCGTTGGCATCGCCTTGAGCGCCGGGCTCAGGCAGTACGCGTGGTAGGCTTTGCCGCAGCAGCCCTCGCCCTTGCATCGCAGCAGCTCCGACGTCGAGTAGCAGCCGCATTCGGCGCATGCGTCGGCTGCACCGTTGCTCGCCGCCTGTCGCGAGCGCTCCTCGAGGAGTCTCAGCCGCTGCTCAAGCTGCAGCCGATCGGTACACTGCTTGTGGTCGATCTCTGCGTCGGTGAGCAGCTTGCGCATCCGCTCTGGCTTCATCCGCTTCAGCACCTTGGGGAGCTTCGTCGTCCGAGAGCGACGACCCGTCTCAAGGCCGTCCTCGTCGACACTAGCCTCGCTGCCGCTCTCCTCCTCCTCGTCGTCATCGGCGATGAAATCATCGAGGTCCGAGCCGTCGTCGACCTCGCCGTCGGAGCCGAGCTCCTGTCGCCCGCCACCGCCGCCGCCGCTTCCACTGCTGCCGCCCTGGCGATACCCGGCTCGCCCGCGCCGCCACTCGCGCCTACGGCGCACGCCCGCCGCTGCATGGCCACCAATTTCCTCAGCGTCGAGGTCACCGTCTGCGTTTGCGTCGTCGTCCTTGGGCTCCGGGTACTTCTTGAGGTAGTCGCCCGTCGGGAAGCGGTCGATCATGTATTTCAGAAGCGAATCCATGCCGCAAAACTCCTCGAGGTCGACGCCGTCCTTGATCGCCTCCTTCAGCCGCGCCTCTCCGGTCGACTGCAGCCCGATGACGACGCACTGCTTGGTCTTCGTGTTTTGCAGCGCTTCCTGCGCGAGCTGCACGGTGCGATCGACCTTCATCGACATGCAGAGCTGGCGGAAGAAGCGCTGGTGGGCGCCCCAGAATTGCGACATGATGCTCTTGGCCGGGTGCTTCTTCTTGTCCTTGACCTTCAGAGTGATCAGCGCGTGCTGGATGCATCCGTGGAGCATCTGCCACCAGCTCGCCGAGTCGTCGTAGAGCCGCTGGTAGCGCTCGACGTCGACGATCTCCGTGTCGAACTCTGCCGCGGCAAACGAGAGCTGACGGGAAATGTAAAAGCCACGACGCTTCATGTCGAGCGCCACCAGCTCCATCGCTCCAGTGCCGCCCTTGCCGATGGCATCCTTGAACTGGCTGAAGCTGGAAAAGCTGGTTCCGGAGCCCCACAGCCCGAGCCGCTCCATGTACGCCATGTGAGCGATGTCGGAAGCGCCGGTCGCCGAGCAGTAGACGAAACGTGCGTCGGGCAGCTTCTCCTGCAGCTCGTGCACCGCCTCGGCCGTCTTGGTGGAGTTCTTCGACTTGATCGGCTTGCCGGTCTTCTTGTTGATCTTGTCCTCGTCCGGCACGAGATTCTTCGCCTTGTGCGCCTCGTCGAAGAGCACGCAGCCGTCGCCGCCGCCCTCCTTGAGCCACTTGAGGATCTGGTCGATGCGCCGCTTGCCGCCCTCGCCCTTGGAGACGAGTGCGGCGTACGTCAGGAACACGACCCCCTCCTTGATCGGGATCTTGCTGTGGAGTGGGAACTCCGTTAGGTTGCGCACCACGATGTCCTTCCTGCCCAGGTCGTTCAGGTCGCGCTTCGCGTCCTCGTACAGATCGGCGCTCACGCTGACCCAGACGTGCCGCGTGCGGAGGCGCAGGACGTTCTCGAGGATGATGCCTGCCAGCTGTCGGCCCTTGCCGAGGCCGACACCGTCGCCCAGGAAGAAGCCAGCGCGCGCGCCCGAGTGCAGCCGCTGCTCGTGGCGCTGGCAGGCGTACAGCACGGTCTCGAGCTGCAGGTTGCTGAGAGCGCCACCGAACGGGTTGCTGGCGGTCTTCGGCTTCAGCAGCCCGCGCGGCAGAGTCAGCGCGTAGCCGATCTTGGGCATCTCGGCGAACGAGAGGCTGGTCGTCTCGACGACCGCATCCGGGTGCGCCTGGCCCTCCTTGTAGTGCTGGGGCTGGTAGGGCGTGAAGACCGCCTCGACCTCCTCGTCCTCGCCTCGCCCCTCGCGGCCGTTGGCATCGTCGGCGGCTTGAGCAGCGGCATCGGCCTCGCCGCTCGCCGCGCGCGCGAAGCGGGCGTTCACGTCGGCGGTGCTGTCCTGCGCGCCCGGATTGGCGGCCGACCGCGCCGCCTTGTCCTCGGCTTCCTTCTTGCGACGCTGCTTGGCCTGGCGCTCCTGCATCCAGGCGAGGCCACCATCGCATTGGCAGTGGCTGTCCCACTGCTTGCACGCCGTCCAGACCTCGTCGCAAACCCAGCAGTAGCACTTCTCGCACGCCTTCTTGCACATCTCCTTGTTGCTCTTGTCGAAGCGGCACTCGAGACAGTCGTGACGGGAGTGAGGGGCATTGCGCGCGATGTCATCGCCGGTCGCGCCCGTGAACTCGACGTCGTCCTCGTCGTCGAACGGCATGATCGGGGGAGCGCCGGCGTGCGCGCGGTGACCGCTAGCGAGCTCGACACTGGAGCGGGCGCGTGGAGAGGCGGCCGTGCGTCTGACCGGTTGACCGCTGAAGGGCGTGTACGACCCGAGTCGCCGGAGTGCTGGGCGGGCGCCGACGCGCGCGCGCGCAGTCGTGCGGTGCTTGCTTGCTTGCTTGCTTTGAGCACGATTCTTGACTGTGTGTTTAATCCGGAGAAGAGAGGAGGAAAGTAGCTATTTCGTCGCAGGTAAACCGTCCAGGCGTGCTTCGACTCCTCCTCCGACCCGAGCCGCCGAGCGTGGCTGACACACTATCGCCATTGCAG
>Ga0209713_10002044_pt1 | contig 12379 bp, 5 predicted proteins | sample ArcOceMetagenome_3_FD_187444 | JGI IMG/M metagenome (GOLD analysis project Ga0209713, IMG submission 187444) | Marine eukaryotic phytoplankton communities from Arctic Ocean - Arctic Ocean- Svalbard ARC20M Metagenome (SPAdes) (version 2) | ecosystem: Environmental > Aquatic > Marine > Oceanic...
TGAATTGATTGGCAAAGGCTAGAGGGTGTAAGGGCAGAGATGTAAGAAACCTTCTATGCAAGCGAGAGGAGTGCAAGACCGAAAAAAGAAGGTCTGAGCGCGTTCAGAACAGTTCAGAAAGTGCGGCGCTGTTCGTGATTTTCCGTCGCCGCCATGCGGCGAAATGGCCGCCCTCACGCGCACCGTGGGTCTCCTTTAGATACTTTAGATGATTGCTTTGCCTAAGCTGCCGGTCAGGAGAGCCCACGTGGGGAGACACTGATCCCGAGCCAGCCGGCCTCGCGGGGCCTCGCGAGCTGTGCAAGGCCGCTCACCCACCCTATTGAGGCTATTTTTGAGGCTGTTGAGGCTGGGCTGTGCGTGCGGGCGTACACGTACCAGTACAAACACCGGACTTGGCCCTTGCGTGCGGGCGTACTAGGTACACGTACAAACACCGGACGATGCAGCTGCTCGCCTTCGGCAGCTGTCTTCTCGAGCCAACTGGCTTTTGCGCCGCCAGAGCCTCCGCGATCATGATGGACATCGAGTTCGATTCCGCGTCGAAGCGCTTCACCAAGGAGCGTCAGGCGGAGCGCAAGCGCGACCTCGCACGCAAGTCTCAGGAGCAGGCGGAGCGGGCCAAGGCGCGGGCGCAGCAGGCGCAGTGGGAGGCCAACGCGGAGAAGCGGCGTCTGGAGGAGGCGGCGGTCGCGGCGGAGGAGGCGCGCATCTTCCAGCGGGACCTCGAGGCCAACCACGGCGTGGCCTTCGCACGCAAGCTGCGGCCCGTCCTCTCCGCGGCCGCGGAAGCCAAGGGGATCTTGCGCCGCGCCGACAAGATCTCGCTGCCCTACTCCGCCAAGGTCGAGCTTGAGGAGCAGCAGGCGTCGAAGAACGGGCAGCTCTTCTTCGAGCTCTCCACCGCCGCCGGTCGCCGCACGCACGCCGCGATCCTCGACTACTCCGCGGAGGAGGGCACGGTCGGCGCACCCGCCGAGCTGCTGCGCTGCCTCGGCCTGCCACACTTGGAATCGGCGACGGCGTCGGACGCGGAGGTGCTCACGGTGCGCTATCGGCGGCTGCAGAAGGGCGTGCACGCGAAGCTGCAGCCGGTGCGCCACGCGTTCCACGACGTGGCCGACGTGAAGAGCCTGCTCGAGCAGCAGCTGCAGCGGCGAGCCACGCTGACCGAGGGCGACGAGGTGACCGTCACGGAAGCTCTGGTGGACGAGAGCGCGGAGGAGGGCGAGCCGGCGGGCACGGTGAGCCACGCGCTGCGCGTGCTGGAAGTGCGCGCAGGGGGTGGCGCGTGGGAGGGTGCGGTCACGCTCATCGACACCGATCTCGAGGTGGAGGTGGCGGCGTCGGTCGAGGCGGAGGAGGCGGCGGCGGCGCAGGAGGCCGAGCGGCAGCGGGCCGAAGCGGCGCTCGCAGAGGCCGTTGCCAAACGGCGTGCGGCTGAGTTGGCCGCACAGGAGGAGGAGGCGGCCGCGGCGGCGCGCGAGGCGGAGCTCGCCGCGCAGCTGAGGCAGCAGCGCGACGAGCGCCGAGCTCAGGCGGAGGCGACGCTCGCGGCCGCGCCCGAGGCCGCGAAGGGCGGCGTGCAGTGCGTGATCCGCTGCCCCGACGGCTCGCGCTGCGTGCGTCGGCTGCACGCCACCGACAGCGTGGCGCTCCTCTTTGCGCTCGTCGAGGCGCGGTGGCAAGAGCCGCCCGACGCGGCGCCGCTTCCTGCCGCCTTTCGCCTCGCCGCCCAGTTCCCACGGCGCGTGGTCGCACGGCCCGCGCCCGACGCCGCTGGGCCGAGCCTCATGGAGGTCGGACTCTCCTCTGCGCAGGAGTCGCTGGTGGTCGAGCTGCCTGTCGACGATGAGATGCAGCTGTAGAGGGTTTGCAGGTTGGACGCCCTTATGTGTACGATTTGCGATTTGGCCTCCCGCCGGGGGCTGAAGATGCGTGGGTGCGATGTCTAGAGAATAGAGAATTGTATTTTCTTCTTCGACACGCTCAGTACGTATATACGGCTTTATCACAGGACTTGCCTGTACAACACTCGCTTTCGCTTGGAGAAGACGAGCGCCAGGGCGGCAAGCAGAGCGAGCGTCAGCACGGCAAGCAGAGCGAGCGTCAGCACGTTGACCGGTCCGGCAGTGGCTGGCTGGGCAGCCGGGTCGTGCCAACCCGCACCGGAGCGAACGGAGTCTGTCGAGGTGGCTCCAGCTACGCACCGATCGCCAAGCGTCGCCGTCACGTTAAAGGTGGAAAAGGCACCGAGCGAGCCACTGGCGTAGATGAGCCACTCGCCCGCAGCGTGCACGCACGTATCCAGGGCCACGAAGCCGGCTCGCGGCGCGGACTCTGCTGCAGCGTACTGCCAAGCCTCGTCTGGGTTCGGGCAGCGTGGCGACATGTGTTGGCCCAGGAACAGGGCGGCCAGTGGCGCGTCCGAAATCGATCTGCCCTCGACGCTGAGCTTGCCTGCCCTGGGCACATCGAGATGGAGCCGCAGACAATGGCCAGGCACTACATCGTCAGGCGTCGTCCTGAAGCGCGTCACGGTGCTGAGCTGCAGCTTGTGCGGCTCGAGGGACGCAATCGCTGGAGGCGGTGACGGTAGATAGTTGCTCGGCTGCCCTCCCTCCGTGAGTGTCGTGCCTGCTGGATGCTTCGACTCCGCCGCAGCCAGGGCGCACGCCCAGACCCCGCTCACGCTCATCACTTCCGGTGCTTTCTTCAGCGGAACGCGTCGTGCTGACCGAGTCCTCAACGTGCCGTTCTTCAACTGTAACTCGCGCTGCCTTAATAGCCTGGATAGAGGGATAACGGCGTGAGCCCTCCCGACCGGCTTAGGCAAAGCAATGATCTAAAATATCTAAAGTATCTAACGGGTCCTGATTGGCTCGGCTGGACGAGGTTTTGTGGTTGGTGTTCCCTGCCGGCAACTTGTTGATTTGCTGATGCGTGGCTCCCCGGGGTCCCGGGAGGGAGGGAGGGAGGGTGCAAGGACCGTAAATCCGTAAATCCGTAAAATCCACGTGTAACGCCGTTTTACCGCTAGATGGCGGCGTGGCGAGTGGCCTGACGGCCTAGAGGTGGGAAATTGCCACCTTGTGAGTGACGGTGCCACCCGTGTAATCGCAAGCGACCACGGCCTGGACCGTAGCATTTCTGCATGCTACGGGGTGGTCCAGATCCGGGAGTCGTAATGTAAGCAAAGAGACTAGCCGTAGCGAGCAGGTGGCCGACGTGAAAGGGCCATCTTCTCGCTTCCTCTATTTGCACATGCCACCCTTCATGCCACGTGGAAGGGACTTGCACGAGCGTCACGCCGGCACTCTAGAACTAGATCGGTATGTCATGAGCTGTAGCGCGATGTCACCGCGCTGCGAGGCTTTCCACCTCTCTGGTCAAAATCATCTTCCAACAAACGCGTCCTGCCATTCTACACCTCGATGAGCACGTCAAATGGCACCGCCACGCGGCACGCCACCATGCGGGAGCACCTCCACCTTCCCGCACACTTGCACCACCGTCACAACGGCGGTCTAGATCCTCATGTCATGAGCTGTGACGTGTTTGTACCGCGCTGCGAGGTTTTCAACCTCTCTAGTGAGAGTCATCTTCCAACAAACGCGTCCTGCCGTTCTACACCTCGATGACCACGTCGATTGCAGGGAGTGGCCGTACGGAGCAAGGCGCAAGCGCGAAACTGGCACTACCCGGGCCCATGAGCTCGGAATGAGCTCAAGCTTTGGCCCATGCACTCGTGGCTGAGCCGTACAGCTCAGGTCAGGTGCGTGAGGGAGCTGAAAGAGCCGTCTTATACTCATAATACAGCGTACCGCGTGCTCAGGCGGCTTGCACGAGCGGCACCGTGGCGTCACGAAGAGGCCGTGAGACGCATCGCCACGACTACACGCGGCCACCTGCATCTTTGAGCGATGAAGTGGGCTGATTGAGCACCGCGCTGGGGCTCTTTGCAAGTCCCTGACTGATACTCTCGACCGAATCAGTCGTGGTCATGGAGTGGAAGGGCATGAGCACGGCAATTGCAACCCGGGCGGCCTCTCCCCGTAGACCTCAGTAGATGCAAGCCCAAAGTGCGGAATCGGCACTACTCGGGCCCATGAGCTCGGATTGAGCTGAAGCTTTGACCCTTGCTCTCGTGGCTGAGCCGTACAGCTCAGGTCAGGTGCAAACGGGAGCTCTACAGGCCGTCTTATACTCTGGAAAGCACGTAGCGCGTGCTCAGGCGGCTTGCCCGGGTCCCGCGGTGACGTCACGAAGAGGCCGTGAGACGCATGCGCATGGCTACTGACGCAGCACTACGTGTATGGGCGATGAACTGGACGTAATGAGCACCTCGCCAGGACCCTTTGCAAGTCCCTGACTGATACTCTCGACCGAATCAGTCGTGGTCATGGAGTGGAAGGGCATGAGCACGGCGATTGCAACCCGGGCGGACCTCAGTAGATGCTGCAGTTGACGTGGTCATGCCCTTCCACTCCATCACCACGACTGATTTGGTCGAGAGTATCAGTCAGGGACTTGCAAAGGGTCCCAGCGAGGTGCTCAACCCGCCCAGTTCATCGCCCAAAGATGCAGGTGGCCGCGTGTAGTCGTGGCGATGCGTCTCATGGCCTCTTCGTGACGTCACCGTGCAAGCCGCCCTGGCACGCGGTACGCGGTTTCCAGAGTGGAAGACGGCCTGTAGAGCTCCCGTTTGCACCTAACCTGGGATGTACGGCCCAGCCACGAGTGCATGGGTCAAAGCTTGAGCTCAATCCGAGCTCATGGGCCCGAGTAGTGCCGATTTCGCGTCCCCAAGTAGGGTTGTCGGGTGGTGTTGTCGAATGGGGTTCTCAAGTTTTGCTCAACTGCATGCTTGCGCTCGGGCGCCGCCTTGGGCTTGGCGGCGGCCTTGCTGATCCTCGAACAGCGCCAGCAGGGCGCTGCCCACGAGGGTCGAGGCATACATGGGACTGCGCAGGGCAAGACGCCCCCGGGACTTGTGCCTATTGCGCCAAGTTGCGATGAGCGGCGATGCATGCGCATGCAGCACGCAAAAACAGGCAACATATGTGCAGGAAAAGAAGCAAATACGCGATGTTACGGATTTACGGATTTCGGGTGGCCAGGCGCGATCGGGAGGGAGGGTGAGACACGCATCAGCAAATCAACAAGTTGCAGACAAGTTGCCGGCAGAAGAACAAGAGATTCGATTCAGCCTCAGGCTGTTAGCTGTTTAAAAGATGTTTTTGAGGCTATTGAGGCGACGCGTTCACCAGTCATCCCCGAATTCGCCTAGGCTACGATGTTTACGCTGTTTACGCTGTTAGTTTCTTTTGAGGCTATTGAGGCTACCAGTATTGAGGCGACGCGTTTGCCAGCCAGCGATTACCCCAGGGCCCTGCACTAGGGCGGCCGCGGGTCGGCGCCCGCTCGTAGCGGTCGTGAGGTTGATTGAGCCTGAAGACGGCCGTCCGTCATCGTCTGTGAGGGGTGAGCTATTTTTTTGGCGCTACGCATTTCGGTGCATGCACTGCATGCTTCTAGAGATGACGATGGCGCCACGGACGAGAGTCCAGCTGCTACTCTGCGGCCTCGCGTTAGCAGCGGCGGCGCAGGTCGACCACTACAGAACGCTCTCAGTGCCGCGGTCGGCTAGCCAGCAGGACGTCAAGGGCGCCTATCGCCGCCTCGCGCTGCGCTACCATCCAGACAAGCCGGGCGGCTGCCCTGAGCGCTTCCGACGCATCAACGAGGCGTACGAGACGCTCTCCGATGTCCAGCGGCGGCGCGAGTACGACCTGCAGCGGTCTAATCCATTCGCGGGCCGACCTGGTGCGCCCGCTGGCGCTGGTGCGCCACAGTGGGCAGGCAGTGCCGCCGGCGCGCAAGACTTCGAGTCGTTCTTCCACGCTGCGAGAGAGGAGCAGGCGCGGCGGCAGCGGGGGCAGCAGGAGCAGCAGCAGCAGCAGCAGCCCGTGGCTCCAGCTGTGCGCACCTTCGATTGCACGCTGGATGAGCTCGACGCTGGCTGTCGGAAGACGGTGACTTTGGAAGACAACTTCTTGACTCGACTGCGCGACGCCGTCAGCGAAGGCCGCAGCGGCCGAGCGGCACAGGTGGTGCGGCAGACGGCGCAGCAGGTGGCCGGCGCCGTGGCCGTGCTCGTGCTGCGCGGCCAGTCCCAGCTCCTTTTTGGCTGGGGCAGGTGGTGGTTCCGATACCCGCTGCTCATGGCCGCGCTCGTCGCGTTCATGAGTGAGCAGCTGCCGCCCTCACCCAGCGGCACCTTCGACATCGACGTGCGGCCCGGCTGGCGGGCTGGCACCAAGGTCAAGTTCTCGCGGCGGCCGCGCGCCGTCACGTTTCGGTTGCGCGAGGCGCCGCACGAGCGGCTCAGGCGCAGCCGGGACGACCTGGTCTTCACGGCGCGCGTCAGCGGCGCCGCGGCTGAGCGTGGCGTCAAGCTGCGCGTGCCGAGGCTCAACGGCGACGACTGGCTGGTCGAGCTCGAGCCAGGCGAGGCGCATGATGGGCTCATGCGAAGGTTCAGCGGCGGTGGCATGCCCATCGAGGGTGGCCCCGGCAGGGGCGACCTCGTGGTCGAGGTGAAACTTGTCGGCTGAGGACACGAATCTCGAATGGCCAAAAAAGCTCAAAAATACAAATTTAATATAGACATGCTAGACTCCAAGGTCCAAGAGACGCCCGTCCTGAATCAGCCCGACACCCGAGTCCCCCTTGCATGATTCCCGGGCCACGGAGTCTCTTACGTGTTGGGTGTCCATAGATTTTTCTCAGGTGGAACGGCGGCGCTTGGCGGGAGGCCGTGTGTCGGAGGCGTCGGACGCGGCCGGTGTCGCGGGCATGCCAAGCGCCTTGCGCTCGGCGTCGTGGATGGCGGCGAGCTTCGCGGGCGGCAGCTGCGCCGCGGCGTCGCGAGCGCACTTGAGCACGCCGCGCGGCGCGCGTCGGCGGTTGCAGATGTCACCGCAGAGGGCGTGCACGGCGTCGTCGAAGCTCGTCGCACCGAGCAGCACCTTCTCGCTGGCGACGACGACGCCGAGGGCCACGTGGGTGGGCGCGACGCGGCGAGCGGCGAGGGCCGCGCACACCGCGCGCGTCTCCTCGAGGGGGAGGATGCGCTGGAAGAGCGTGAGATACCACGCCGGCCCAAAGATGGTGAGGTCGCACCCGAGGCTCTCGAGGTGCGCCGCGAGGCGCGGCCGCACGACGGAAAGCGCGCGGCTGATCGCTCCGAGCTCGGCCCACAGCCCGGGCATCCCCGCGGTGTAGAAGTCCGGCAGCACGCTCCGCGTCACATGCGAGAGCCACCAGAAGGCGGCCTCCTCGGCGGCCTCGCCAACGGCTGGGTCGGACGCCATGAGAGCCGCCGCCGCGACCGAGTCCATGCCCTGGACGTAGCCCGTCTGCGGATCGTGCCGACAGAATGCGAGGAGCACGCGCCGCAGGGCCTCGCGCCGCGCCTCCTTGTCGTCGCCGCTGCCGAGCTCGTCGCATCGCTTCAAGTCCAAGTCAATCTGCTCGGCCACGTCGGCCGGCGGCGCCGGCGCTGCGCACAGCTCGGCGTACCGCCCACTCTCGCGCACGACACCGCAGAGCTCGAGCCACTGCTCGCACATGAGAGCCGTCTCTTCGGGCTGCTCCTCTGCTGCTGCTGCGCGTGTGCTGCTGGTCGACGACGACACGCGTCCCGGCGAGCGGCGAGGCGAGCGGCGTGGAAAGGGCACAAGAACTCCCGGCGACGGCGACGGCGATGGCCGAGGCGGGCTGCGCGCCCGTCGCTTGCGCGCACCGACTGCGGGCGAGGGTGAAAAGGCATAGACCAGTGCCGAGGCAGCGCTCGCAAAGACAAACGAGGCGTTGCTCTGGACTGACGACGGCGGCGCGGCCGACGGTGGTGGCGGCCGTTCCGGAAAAGGGACGAGCACCCCGCTTCCGGGCGTCGCAGCGGGCGTCCAGTCGGAGAGCTCGGTGCCCTCGTCGGATAGCAGGAGCGTCGCGTCGCGGGCGCGCTTGCGGGGCGTCGCCGACCGTGGCTGCATAGCCATTCAAAACAGATAGAGTCACCGCCACGTGGTTTACCCCTCTCGAAAATACCATCGCCAGCAAGGCAACACACGTACTCTCGGCTGCGACGTCTCCCTTTTCCGCACTTTTTCCCGAAGGCTATAGTAAAATGCGCCTTTAGATTACTTTAGATCTTAGCTTTGCCTAAGCCGCCGGTCAGGAAGGCCCCAGGAGGGATACACTGATCCCGAGCCAGCCGGACCCGCGGGTTATTTGAGCACGTACAGGGGCAACATCACCCAGCAATGCCCCATGGCGCCAAATCGACCCCGCGATCATCGCATCTTGCGCACGCGCAGCATAGCACACACTCAGCGACACCGTCCTAATGCCTCCTCCTCGCTCGGCTCGCCCGACGGGCAGCATCGACGGACTCGAGTACATCGGCCGTCGCGTGCAGAAGGAGTTCCCAGGTGCGTTTCGACGCGCGGGCTCCCTGCGCTTTTGTGTGCATGCGCCGGTTGCTCACCCCAGCCTTTGGTGTGCGCAGGCCATGGCACGTTCAAGGGCAAGGTCATCGACTATGATCGGCTCGCAGGCTTCCGCGTCGAGTACGAGGATGGCGACGTCGAGGACGTCACGCAGCAGACGCTGGTAAGCGCGCCGCTACGCCAGTGTCCACCGCTGCCCGCCACTCGAGACCTGGCGCCGCCGCTGCCGACGTGCGCGCTCCGCCACCTGCACCCGCGCAGGAGAAGCTGCTCGCCGCCGCGCCCAAGGAGGAGCCCAAGCGGCTGCTCTACGGCACCTCCGACATGCCCAAGCGCACCGCGATCCCCTCGAGCACCGTCACGCAGTACGCGACCAACGCCAAGGCGGCGGCGCGGCGCAAGCGCAAGCACACCGAGCTCAAGCGCAGCGGGCTCCTCGAGCGGCGGCGGCTGGAGGGCATGGCGGCGGCGGCGCGCAACGTGGCGCCCAAGGAGCGCGTGACGCTGCACAAGCGGCCGAGCTGGGCGGAGGGCATCGACCGCGAGGGCAAGGCGCTCCAGTGCGACGCGACGCGGCTGGGCCCAGCCGTGGGCGAGAGCCAGCCGTGGCGCGCCGAGCACGACTGCTCGCTCTACCGGCTCGTGCTCGAGGTGCACGGCGCGGACAGCGCGAGCCTGCAGTGGTTCTTCCCGCCCGCCAACCCCGGCTCGCAGAATGCGTGGATCGGCCTCTTCAAGGCGGACCACGTCGTGTGGGGCGACGAGCGCGGCGACGTGGGCTGCGGCGGCCACAAGATGGCGTGGCGGTGCATCACGGCCGACAAGCAGTACGGGATGATGAAGTTCACCAAGCTCTTCGGCGGCAGCGCGGCCGTCGACGACGGCGAGTACGTCTTCACGCTGCAGCCCGACTACGGCACCGTCTGCAAGGCCGTCTCGGAGCGCTTCCGCGTGCGCGACCGGCAGATCGTCGCGGTCATCTCCGACTCGGCGCTCGTCTCCGACTCGGGCCTCGCCATCCACCGCCACGCGCGGCAGCAGTCGGCGTCGCTCGGGCTGATCACGGTGGCGAGCGCGGCGCCCGCCGCCGACGCCGAGGTGGAGGACGAGCGCTGCTACTTCCCGGTGCACTCGGTCAACGTCAACCTGGGCGAGAACTACGTCGCGACGCAGCCGCTGCTCAAGGACGTCTACCGCATCGTCGACAAGGAGTCGTTCCTCGACTGGGGCCTCACCTCCGACTACCTCGGCGGCGACGTCGAGGCGGACGCCGAGGCCGAGAAGCACCGGCTGCGCAAGAAGGGCGGCCCGGGCGGCGCCGCCGAGCAGGCGGCGGCGCAGCCGAGCGTCGCGGGCAGCTCGCAGTACAGCGCGGCGCTGCCCTCCGCCGCGCAGCACGCGACCCGCAAGGGCATCGGCGGCAGCGGCGGCGCGATCGTGCGCGGCCTCGGCGGCGGCACCCTCGGCAGCGAGGGCTACGGCGAGGCGACGATGGCGTCGGCGCACAAGATCGGCGTGCTGCTGCAGAGCCTCCGCCAGCTCGTGCTGCACGACCTGTGCCCGCACCTCCACTGGGGGCTGCTGTGGGACCTCGGGCCGCACTCGACCTTCCTCGACATCGGCGCGGGCTACGGCAAGGTCGTGATGCACCTGCGCCTCCTCGCGGGGATGCGCAGGGCCGTCGGCGTCGAGTGCGTCGCGTCGCGCGTCGTCATCGCCAACAAGGCGCTCTACGCCGTCGAGACCGAGAGCCCAAACGTCCACGCGCCGCGCAAGGACGCAAAGGACGTCAAGCCGCGCGCGCCGCGCGCCCTCAAGCCCTTCCAGAAGAAGCCCAAGCCGCTCACCAAGGCCGCCAAGGCCGAGGCGGCGATGGCGGAGGCCGACCGGCCCGCCGCCGACGCCGCCGACGCCGCCGACGCCGCCGAGCCGGAGGCCGAGCCCATGGAGGCGGAGCCGGCGCCGAAGCCCGAGGACGACGCGGCGTCGGCTGCGAGCAGCGCCAGCACGGACGCCGCGCCGCAGCCGGAGGACGCGCCGCCCGCCGCGCCGCCCGCCGCGCCGCCCGCCGCGCCGCCGCCGCCGTCGAGCGGGATCCCGTGGCTCGCGGCGGAGCCGTTTGCGGGCGTCGAGTTCGAGCACAGCGACGCCACCAAGGCGGAGGCGCTCAACTACTCGCACATTTACATCTTCGACTGGGTCTTCTCGAAGCACACGCTGCACGCGGTGGCGGAGGTGCTGCAGCGCTCGCCCTTTTACGTGATGATGTCGACGCACAAGCCCGCCGAGTGGTGGTCGTACGGTCTCGTCAAGGCGCAGCCCGTCGCCAAGCTCTCCGGCTTCCGCACCACCGGCGGCGAGGGCATGACCCTCTACGTCTACATCAACCTCGAGAAGGTGCCGCAAGGCGCCATGTGATGAGGCCCCGACGATGGCATGCTCACCGAAGTACGACGTTTTGGTGCCGCCGGCAGTGGCGGCGCAAGCCGCGGCATGCGGGTGCAACCGTCCCCGCCACATGCGGCGCCTCTCCACCATGCCGACGCCACGCCACCGCCACGCCACACCACACCCCACAATCGCACGACATATCTGCACCCCACACCACTGTCCAAGCAACAACACGCGCAGCACATGCGCGCGCGGCACTCGCGCGAGGCTCGGTCCCGCGCTCGAAAACGCTTCGATTAAGATTTCAGTCCTGAGGAAAAAATAATTGTTTCTTGACAATTGTTTCTTGACGTACTACAATAGGCACCGCCGTGAGGACAAGGGCCTGTGGAGCAATGCATTTGAGACAGCTCTAATTAGGCGTCAAGATCGCGCTGGTCCGAGTCACTGGTCGGCTCGGTCCAGTCAGCCGCCACGTCCAAGGCCATGCGCTTCCCGACTCGCGGAGGGGTCACAGAGACGTCGAGATAGACCTTGGACTGTGAGAGCGCTCTTGCTCGCTGGTATTTCGGCTCCTTCGTAGCACGGCTAGCGGCGTATCGCACGTCCGGGTCAGGGTCGTCCTCGAGACCAATGATGGTCTCACTGTACGGTGCCATCGCCGAGGCCTCGAGCGATGCGAGCGCGACGATGGCTGCCACGCGCACGTCTCCGCTCTGGTCATCCAGCAGCGGTGCGATTGCCTCGGCGTACGACGTGAGCTCGGCGGGCCCGAGGCCGCCCAGGTAGGCGATCGCGGCGGCTCGGACGGCGGGGCTGGTGTCGCTCAGGAGAGGCGCAGCCGCACGAGCGCCCTCGACATGCGTACCCGGGCTGAGGCGGCCCAGCGCGGCAAGCGCGGCCGCTCTCACCTCCGCATGCGCATCCTCGAGTGTGGGCAAGAAGAGGCTCTCGGCCAAGACACCGTCAGCCGAGGCAGAGGGCGTCGCTGTCGAGAGAGGCAGAAGCGGCGAGGTCCCCACCTGCGGAGAGTCCAGCTCGAGTCGTCCCAGCGCGCTCACCGCGATGCGACGCACAAACCAGCTCTCGTCTCGCACCAGCTGTATCAAGTGGGCGGTGTGCTTGGCGAGCAGCGCAGGGTCTCGCTGCAGCTCCTGCACAGCGGCGTGCCGCACCTCGGGTGACGAGTCCTCGAGCTTGGTCTGCCAGAAGAGCGGGTCGTCCGGACTAAGGTCAATCGGCCTGCCCTCCTCGTCACACAGCGGAACCACGTTCTGCGTGCGCTGCTTCAGCGTCTCCAGTATCCCTCGCGGCTTGTGGTGGGGCTTGTCGCTCGGCACCTCGGGTTCCAGCAGCGCCGCACCCAGGTCCGACGCTGCGGAGACCTGCTGCTCGCATGACGCGCAGCGTCGAGCGATGTTTGGCGAGTGGTCCGGCACAAAGGAGTTCGGCGGGCATGCCCACATGTGCAGGCG
>Ga0209713_10002046_pt1 | contig 12376 bp, 14 predicted proteins | sample ArcOceMetagenome_3_FD_187444 | JGI IMG/M metagenome (GOLD analysis project Ga0209713, IMG submission 187444) | Marine eukaryotic phytoplankton communities from Arctic Ocean - Arctic Ocean- Svalbard ARC20M Metagenome (SPAdes) (version 2) | ecosystem: Environmental > Aquatic > Marine > Oceanic...
TCGCCGATCCTTCATCAGCCCGGCTGGGTGATGTGCCCCTACGCTCAAGTTTCCGCCCAAGAGAAGAGGTGAAGACGCCTACTTCGACGGCGCGGCGACCCCGCCACCTACTCGTACGCTAGAAGCTTCCACGCCTGACGACGCCTAACTTCGACTGCGCGGCGATGCCCAACGCCACCACGGCGGCCGCCATCGGCCGCCGCCGTGGCCGCTGGCCCGTCTTCGACCCGGCCGCGGCCATCGAGAACGCCGAGAGCGTCAGTCCCTGTAAGGTCTGCGCAGCGTCGACGTGCTGCCTGCTGTCCTTTCTGATCGGCATCGCCAATTTGGCTGCGGGCGCCACCGCCTCGGCTGAGGCTGCGGACGACGTCGACCCGTCGTCCGACTTCCGATCGCTCGGCGCTGCATGCAACATCGTCGACGTGCGCCACTGCTGGTCGACCCGCGAGACGATCAGCAAGGGCGGCGTCCAGGCCGTGTGCACCGACGAGTACGTCTACGTCTTCGAGCTTCCGTCGAACGCCGAGTTCAGTGACACGTACCAGTCGCGCAAGGAGCTTGTCCCGCGCAGCCGCAGCGGCTGCGGCAGCGGCTGCCGGCACGACGACTTGCGGCTGGACAACAGCTCGAGCGGCGGCCCCGCACACGGCGCCTTCGCAACCAACACGTCGCAGCCGTGCTGGGCGCCAGTCTCCAGGCAGCGGCACGAGCTCTCGGTGCGGTACAACTGCGGCGAGGGCGCGAGCCCGGCGGGCGACGCCTGCCTCAAGCTTTTTGACCCAATCGACGAGCTCGAGGCGATGGGCGGCGCCGGCTTCAGCGAGCTCTTCTTTGGCTGCTTCCTTCTCATCGTCGCCGTCGGGCTCAGCGCGTTCGTCGTGCCGTGCCTCCTCGCCAAGTGGCAAAAACACGCCCGCGGCGGCGCCGCCGAGGGGAAGAGAACAGCGCGAGTCTGAGCGTTGGTAGTGGTAGTTTCTAGTTTGCGTAGAGCGTTTCCGGGATGTCCAAGACCGGTATGTGTAGCCGATCTCTCCCTCTGCTCAGGTGGCATTAAATATTTCCATCGGCACGGTTTCAGGGTTTCACGGCTGGTTCGCTGGTTGTCAACCCGAATGCACAGGTCATGCACGAGTTTGTTTGGCGGCGATGGCGGCGCGCGCGACCCGCTCAACTAACCGCAAGGCTCGCGTCGCTGACGCGGTGGCGACGGGCCCGCTCGGCGCTCTGAGCCACGACGAGCTGGGCGTGGTCTTCGACGGCCTCGCTGACCCGCTCCAGCCCGTCGTCTCCGTCGCGCTCAGCAGCACGTGCCTTGGGCTGCGGACGCCGCTGCAGGCGGCGCTCGAGGTGCTGAAGGAGCGGCATGAAAGGTCTGTGGCGCTTTGTCGCAAGATGTGGACGAGCTGTAGGGCGCTGCGCGATGCGGAGTCGCTGCTGCACGTGTACAACAAAGGCCTCACCGCCGACGACATGGCCACACTCGGCATGATCCTTTGCACCAATGGGCTGCCGAGGCTGAAAATGATAGATCTCGGTGTCAACGGCTTCGGCGACGCGGGCATGCTGGCCCTGTGCGAGGGCCTGGGCCAAGGCGCTGCGCCCTCGCTTTACCAGCTCCGCATCGGCTTCAACGAAGTCGGGCCAGCGGGCGCCGAGGCCCTCGCCGCTGCCCTCCGCAGGGGTGCGTGGCCCAGGCTCGAGACGCTGGAGCTCTACCACAACCCCGTCGGCAACCAGGGCGTGACTGCGTTGGCCACGTCGCTGCGCAACCTGCGGCTCAAGGAGTTGAACCTCGTCAACTGCAAGATCGGCGACGAGGGCGTGACCTCGCTGTTGGCCGATCTCGGCAAGGACGACTTCAAGAAGCTCGAGAAGCTCTACCTCGCCAAGAACAACATCACCGACGCGGGCGTGGCCAAGCTTCTTGCTGCCCTCGATGCAGGAGGACTGCCCCAGCTGGTCCACCACTACTACTTGCTCCATGACAACCCCGCGAGCGCCGTAGCAGTTGAGGCAGTGAAACACGCGCTGGCGAAGCGTGGCGCGCCTGTTGGGTAGCCTCATAACTACTAGTTGGAGCTTTTAGGCGTTTTAGGCGACGCTGCCTTCATTTAGGCTCTTAGGGCTCTCGGTTGTAGTGTGTCTGTGGTTTGGGCGTGTGTGTAGCCATAGGTTTTCCCGTCTTATCTACAGATCGAGGCTATTGAGGCGACGCATTTGCCCGAAGCGTTTCATCGCGCGCTGCGGTTTAAGCTATTTAGGCGCTTCAACGCATGCACCGACGAGGTGCGGTACCTCAAAGGCAAGCTCCTCGACCAGGGGCGCGCACCAACCTTTGGCGACTTTCTCCCAACATACAACGACCCCGCCGCGGGCGCCGCCGTTTTCTAAGCGGCGCAGCCCCCGGGACCGGAGCAGATGAAAGAAAAACACACCAGCCTCTAGCGGTTGGCAAAGGCTAGCGGGTGTGCGGGCAGAGATGTAAGAAAACTTCTATGCACAGGTGATGCACGAGTTTGGCGATGGCGGCGCGCGCGACACGCTCGGCTAGCCGCAAGGCGCGGGCCACTGAGGCGGTGGCGACGGGCCCGCTCGGCGCGCTGTGCCACGACGAGCTGGGCGTGATCTTCGACGGCCTCGCCGACCCGCTCCAGCCCGTCGTCGCCGTCGCGCTCAGCAGCACGTGTCTCGGGTTGCGGACGCCGCTGCAGGCGGCGCTCGAGGTGCTGAAGGAGCGTCACCTGCGGGCACAGGCGCTGTGCCGCAAGGTGAGCACCAGATACATCCCGATGAGCTGCTCAAAGCTTTGTGATGCGGAGGAGCTCGAGTGGGCGGACAAAGGCCTCACCGCCGACGACATGGCGACGCTTGGGATGATCCTGCGCACGAACGGCCTTCCGGGGCTGAATGAACTCAGTCTCAGCAGAAGCGGAGCCTCAGAAGGCTTTACAGGCTTCGGCTCGGTGGGCATGCAGGCACTCTGCGATGGCCTGGGCTGCGGCACAGCGCTCTCACTCACCCACCTCGACTTTGCCTTCAACGGGATCGGACCAGCAGGCGCCGAGGCCTTTGCCGCCGCCCTTCGCAGAGGCGCAATGCCAAATTTGGTGGACCTGTGGATGGACGGCAGCGAAGTCGAGCAGCAGGGCATTGCCGTGCTGGCCGCGCCACTGCGCAGACTGCCCGCACTTAGGACGCTGAGTCTGGAGTGCTGCTGGATGGTCTGGAGTGCTGTTTGGCAACCTCGGCAAGGACGAGTTCAAGGCGCTGGAGTACATCGACCTCGAAGGCAACGAGCTGACTGACAAGGGTTTGGCAACGCTAGTGGAGGTCATAGACAGCGACGCGCTGCCCTTGCTAGCCAATGTGGACAGGGTATCGAATCATGCGAGCGACGCGGCGAGACAATCCGTAGGAGATGCCGTCCGTCGGGCGGTGGCCCGGCGCCTGACGGAGTCGAAGTCAGAGTGACGGGCCACACGCGTGCATGTGTACAGCGATAGAGATGGGGCAGGGCGGGATTGAGGGCGCCTGAGCTCGGGCGTAGCTCGGAGGGCGCCATGGGGGCGATTGGTGTCTGGGTGGGGGTCATGTCACTTTGAGTCACTCTCGGTTTGTGCCTGTGGTTTGGGCGAGTGTAGCCATAGGTTTTCCCGTCTTATCTACAGACCGTTTTTAATAGAAGAATTTAACCGGTGAACCACCCTGGCCGCGTGCAATTGGCGTGGCCGCATGCATACCGCATGCACGAGTTTGGCGGCGATGGCGGCGCGCGCGACTCGCTCGGCCAGCCGCAAGGCGCGGGCCATTGAGGCGGTGGCGACGGGCCCGCTCGGCGCGCTGAGCCACGACGAGCTGGGTGTGATCTTCGACGGCCTCGCCGACCCGCTCCAGCCCGTCGTCGCCGTCGCGCTCAGCAGCACGTGCCTTGGGCTGCGGACGCCGCTGAAGCCGGCGCTCGGGGTGCTGAAGGAGCGGCACGCGAGGGCTGTTGCGCTGTGCAAGAAAGTGGACACGAGCTTCTGGGAGCTGCGCGATGCGGAGGACCTAGACTGGGAAGATAGAGGCCTCACCGCCGACGACATGGCAACCCTCGCCATGATTCTGGTCCACAACGGCCTACCAAACATGTTCGAACTCCAGCTGTACGGCAACCCCTTGGGTGACGCGGGCGTGCAGACGCTATTCGATGGGCTGGTCCATGGCGGCTTATCGCTCGCCGGCTTCATCTGCAACGATGTCGAGATCGGGCCGGCGGGCGCCGAAGCTCTTGCCGCCGCCCTCCGCAAGGGCGCAATGCCCAAGCTGCACACGCTGTTCTACGGCTACAACGATTTCGGCGACCAGGGCGTCGCATCACTGGCCACGCAGCTGCGCAAGCATCCAGCACTCGAGTGCCTCTTCCTTACCGGTTGCGGTATCACTGACGAGGGCGTGGCCTCGCTGCTGGACGACCTCGGCAAGGACGACTTCAAGAAGCTCACGGGTCTCTACATCGACAACAACGAGATCACCGACAAGGGCTGCGCCACGATCGCTGCTGCCCTGGATGGCGGACTGCCAATGATCCAGATCATCCCATACGGCCCGATCTCCCCATTCTGCTGGCAGTTGAGCAACGAGGCACACAGTTCGGTCGCGGATCGTCTCGATCACCGCGCGGCCGTCCGCGCTGCCCGCCGTGCGGAGGCGGAGTCGGAGTCGGAGTGAATCGACGGGCCCAGACACGCGCACCGCCAACTTGGACGGTCTGACACGTGCATCGGTATAGATAGTGATCAATAGAAGATGAAATCACGTTTACCCCGTGAACCACACGATCTTCTGTTCGCGCTTGACGTGGCACGGCACCGGCTGGCAGTCGACGAGCGCGTCAGCGACCATGTGCTTCGACTTGTTCTCGGCGGCCGTCAGCTGCGCGCGCGCGATGTTGCGCCACGCCCACGACCTTCCCAAATTGTCGGCGACCTTCTGCGCGTGGTTGGCGTTGACGCGCACGAAGGGCATGCGCACGAGGAACTCGAGCCGCGAGCCGTCGCCCGCCTGGCCGCGGTGGCTCGAGAAGAAGCCTTTTTGCAGCTCCTCGGGCACAAAGTCCTGCGAAGAGAGGCAGGAATGTAGGTAGGTATACGAGAGCCGGCAGTATCAGGGCTCGGCGTGAGCGGAGACCGAGGTGGCGTCTGGGGTGGCGGAGTGGCGGGTGTCAGTGGTGTCTGCGGTGGCGGCAACCGTCGCACCTGCGGCGGGAGGCGGTAGAGGATCCAGTCGATGGTGGTGGGCGACCAGTGCGTGATGAAGCCGCTCGAGCGCCACTCGAACTCGCCCTTGCCATACTTCCAGTTGAGGAAGGTGCCCAGCTCGACCACCGTCAGGCTGTTTGGCGCGAAGCTGCTCCGTTCCGATGGCGTGCGTGGTGGGGCGGGGGCGCGCGCGCGCGTGAGCAGCAGATTGCGGCCGAGGGCAGAGCGGCAGGCTGAGCTGATCTGCTGGTCGAAGGAGGGAGCCGATCTATCTGCTCGTCGGAGATCGATCGGAGATCGATCGGGCTCCAAAGCGGGCGGCGTACGGCGCGTAGCTGAGGGCGGCGCCGTGGACACCGACGAGGCCGCGCATCGCCGAGACGAGGCGGAGCTGCTCTCGCGTCGTCTCAGCGCCCGTCAGCTCCTCCACCTGCGCAGTGGCGCGCGCAACGGAGAGTAGATTGAGGTCTCCCATGGTGAAAGGCGCAGGTATTTTCCCGTCGTTGGAGTAGCTCCCCCACCCCACCCTCGTGCGAGGGTGGAGAGAGGGCAGGCGGTGGGAGGGCGGACCATGTCGTCTCGCAACCCCACTCGTGAGCGGCGTTGGACGACAACCCAATCCGCGCGGCGTGCATGCGGTGTGCCGTGTGCGTGGCGTGCGTCTGCGTGGCATGCGCGCCACGCGACGAAAACGAAACGCACCTGCGCGCCCGGCACCGCCTCGAGCGCCCTTCGCAGCGCGAGGCGGCTCTCCTCCGTCCACGAGCGTGCCGCCGTGCCGTTGTACGTGTTCGACCAGACGGTCGACCGCCGCGCCACCAGCAGGATCATCTGCCGACGCGAGCCACCGCCGCTCCCGTCGCCGCCCAGGGCCGCGGCCACCACTCCGTCCGAGGCCACCGCCGTCGCCGCCGCCGCCGCCGCCAACGTCGTCGTCGTCGTCGTCGTCCTCCAAGGCGATTGGATGCCGAGCGCTCGTACGTCGGTCCTCAGCTCCGCCACAAGCTGTCCCGACTTGAAGGGCGGGAAGGTGCTGACGCACGTCCCGCCGCTCGGCATGTACCGCCCCCTCTCGCACGCCGTGCACGCCGCGAGCGCGAGCGGCCTGGTTAGGGTTCCGTCGCTCACGAGGGCGTGGCAGCCCTTGGTGCAGTCGTGGCAGACGTAGTCCTTGAGGCCGAGCGGCTGCACGCGCTGGACCGGCGAGAGCGGCAGCGCGCCACACCCCGGCGTCGCGTTGAGCGCGAGCGGCCTGTGCGTCGAGCCGTTGCCCACGAGGCGCACGCGCAGCCGCGGGCGGGCGGCGGGCAGCAGCGCCTCGAGGTACGGGTGCATCACGTCGGCGTCGCTGAGGATGCACGTCGTGCCGCCCTCCTGCGCGGCCTTCTCGAGCTGCTCCATCAGCGGCACGTACTGCGGCAGGATGCAGTCGACGAGCTTGTGGTGGAACATGAGGGCGCGAGTGTAGCCGGCGCACCGCACGTCGAGCAGCCGCGTGCAGCCTCTGCAATCGTCGACGAAGAGGGGCTCGGGGCTGCTGGCTGCGGGTGTCGGAGCGGGTGGTGTGGAGGAGGAGAGGGACGCGAGCTGCAAGGCTTCGGCGTCAGCCATGAGTTACGAGTAGTACACACTATGTTCGTTGCATGCAACAGCCTGCATTGTTTGGCCGACGCCGCTTCGGTGCACTAGCACGCAGCCTAACCTCCGGCTAGGTTTCCATGCCCGGCTCAGACGACGATTCAGACGACGACGACCTCGACTACGCGCGCGCGGAGGCACGCTGGCGCCGCTCGCAAGGCGGCGGGCCTCGACGTAGGCAGCGCTCCGAGTGCTGCGGCGGCGACTGCTTTGCGTCGTGCTCGGACTTCCTGCAGCTGCTGATCTGCGAGTGCGGGCTGTGCGTGCCTCTCTCGCTGCTCTGCCTGCTGGTTCCGTACCTCATCGGTCGTGCCGCTCACTCAGCGCCCGCGCGCAGCAACGAGCGGCTGGGTCAGCCGACGCGCCGATTCGCCAGCTCGCCGCTGGACGGGCCGGTCGACATCATCTTCATGTGGGTCAACGGCTCGGACCCGCAGCACGTGCGCTCTTACGCGAGCGCGCAGGAGCGCGGCCTCCTCTCGTACCGGCCGCACGCCTCGCGCTTCCGCGACGAGGGAATCTTCGAGTACGTGCTGCGCTCGGCGATGGCGTGCTCGACGCTCAGTGCGCCGCCGACGCCGACGCCGACGCCGATCCTCGGGCCTCCGCACCCTCCGTCCACCCACCCGGCACTGCTATTCCCGCTAGCAAGCACACAAGCCCACATTTTATCATCCCCGACCACGCCGCTCCGTGTCTCTTCGCAGTGTCGCAGACGCGTCACGTCTACCTCGTCACGGCCGGCGAGATGCCCACGCGGCTGCCCGAGTGGCAAACGTCGGCTACCCATCGCCATCTGCTATAGCCGTGGAGGCCTAGACTGTGCGGAGCGCACCCATGGCTAGCAGGCCCTCCATGGCCTCGCAATGCTGACGGTTGGAGACGCCTCTCTTTTGCCGTTTGCCATGATGCAGGTGGTTGCCTGCGGCGCTGCAGCTCCCAAAGGGCGCGTGGCCCTCCTTCACGCGGGAGATCATCTCGGCGCCGCTCGCGCCGCTGATCGAGGCGTCGCGCCACAACCGCCCGCCCACGCCGTCAGAGCCGATGGTGCCGAGTGGCAACGGCTCTGCCGGCGGCGGCGGTGGTGGCGGTGGTGGCGGTGGCGACAGTGCTGGGCGGCAGGCGCGTGGCAAGGCCGAACGGAGGGCGCACTCGCGCCGCCGCCTCGGCTCCGACGGTGGTGGTACGGGCGGCGGCGGCACAAAGTCCCAGGCTGCGGCGACCGCTGCTGCTGCTGCCGATGAGGGAGGGCGGCGGTTTTTCGTGGTGCCGCACCGCGCCCTCCTGGACGAGGAGAAGGAGCTGCCCACGTTCAACTCGAACGCCATCAACGCCGTGCTCCACCGCATCCCGGGCAGCGCAGCGTGGTCAAAGTAAAGTGGCCGTCTTGGTGGCGAGGCCAAAGCTGGCCGCCAGCAGCTCGACTGGCTGCATCCGAAGGCGTGGAGCTGCCCTCCGCACGCGTGAGAAGCGATGCATCGCCTCGGGTCCCGCCGAGAGGCCGACGCCCTTGAGCCAGAGGCCGCCCAAGTCGCCAGTTTCGCTGCGGTTGACCATGCAGGCATCGCGCCGTGGTTCGTCTATTCGGACGACGACCTCATCTTCAACAACCCGCGCCAGGTGGTGTCACCCCCCCCCCCCCCCACACACCGACCCCGCCCACCTCTGCTTCCGCCGCCGACAACCCCACATCTCCTCCTGCTCCTCCCGCCCTCCCTGGCCTCGCTACCCAATCCCGCTCACGTTGGGTCGCAACACCCGGCGGCTCTCAGGGCCTTGAGCTGTTTTGGGACTCCCGCGAGTCGCCCAGAGCGCGTTGCGCGCAAGGAGGCGCCGTCTGCCAAGGGTCCGAGTTTGGCGGTGGCGGCGGCGGTGGCTGGGCCGAGGCGTCGGCTGGCCGCATGCGACGTGGCGGAGGCGGAGGTGGAGGCGGAGGAGGCGGAGGAGGCGGAGGAGGCGGTGGCGGGAGCGCGGTGGGCCGCCAGAAGTTGTACTTCCAGAACGCTTTCGTCTCGGCGACGCAGCCGCGCAAGGGCAACAAATGGGAGGCGCGCCGCCGCCCCGTCCGCCTCCGCCCGCCCTCTGCCTCGAAACTCGACATCCGCAGCCCGCATGAGCTGCCACGCGCTCTCCTGCCCCTGTTTCTCCATCTCTCTCCGCCTCTCCATCTCTCCCTCTCTCTCCACGTCTCTCTCTTTCACGACGTCAGGACTCGATGCGGTACATGTCTCGGCTGCTCGACACCCTGCCGCTCCCCGTCGCCCCCGACGCCTCGCCGCCGCCGCCGCCGCCGCCGCCGCCGCCTCCACCGCCCGAGTCGACCACTGCCGCGCTGTCTCGCTGGGTCGCCGACGCATGGGCCGCCCTCGGCCGCCTCCAGACGCGCACGCAGCGGCGGCCGCGCCCGGCGCGCGTGTACGCCAAGCCGCAGCACATGCCCGTGCTCATGTCGACGGAGGTCCTGGCGGAGATGGAGGCGCTGTGGCCCGACGACTTTGCGGCAACGCGGCGCAATCGGCTCCGCGCGTCGGAGGAGCTCGAGATGAACTTCCTCTACCATCACTACGTGCGCTGGCAGCGCTATCACGCGATCGAGATGCCGAACCGGCGCGTCGGATTCGGATGGATGCACGAGTGCGGCGAGAAGGGCGGCGTGGCGCGGTGCGCACCCCCTCCCTCCGCGAGACACGCACACACGCACACACGCACACGCACACACGCACGCACGCACTCGTTCTGCACGTGCGCCACAGCTGCGCGCGCAAGCTGTCGCCGCTGGTGCACGACTGGGTCTGCTTCAACGACAAAGAGGTCTCGACGCGGGTCTACGAGGCGGGCGCCGGCACGCTGCGCCGCCTCCTCCACCGCCGCTACGGCACCTTCAGCGGCGCCGAGTGGTCGGCGTCGCCGTCGGCCGCCGCCGCGGAGGAGGCCGAGGAGACGCGTGCCGAGCAGGCGAGCAGGATGCCCTCCAAACCTCCTCACACACGCACACGCGGCTCGCACGACCACCACCACCACCACCAAAGCCTGCCGTGCTATGCTGGCCGCGCCCTCAGCCCTGGGACTTGCGGCGTGCATCACTACCATTACCACCCCAACCCCACCAACCCCACCGTGCCATGCCTGTTAGCCTGGCGAGCGAACCACGCCTGAGGCACAGCCTTTGCCAGCCCCGACTCGGCCGACACGCCAGCCCTTCGCCTTGCCGAGCCAGCCAGCCACCCCTGCCCGTTTGCCGCATGCGCGCAGGCGATGGCACGGCTCAAGGACCACCTCAACCACAGCGGCGCGCGGACCGGCTACTGCGCGTGGACAACGCCCGGCCGCGCCAGCTGCCGCGCCGCCGACAGGGGCACGAACGCCGACCTGCACGGCATCCGCTCGATGGCCGAAGTGGCCGTCTTGGTGGCGCCACAGCTGGCCGTCAGAGGCTGGTCAGGCTGCATCTGAAGGGTTTGGGGCTGCCCTCCGCGCTGGTGAGGAGAGGCCCAGCGTCTCAGACTTCTCCGAGAGGCCGTGGCCTTCCCGCCAGAGGCCGCCCAAGTTGACGATTTCGCTGCGTTTGACCATCCAGGAATCCGCTCGATGGCCGACTGCGTCGCGATGTGCCGCGGCTGCGCCACAGCATGGTCAAAGTGGCGTCTTGGCGGTGCCATAGCTGGCCACCAAGAGCTCATCAGGCTGCATCTGAAGGCTTTAGGATGCCCTAAGCACTCGTGAGGAGAGGCCCAGCACTTCAGATCCCACCGAGAGGCCGTGTCCCTGGAGCCACGCCCCGCCAAACTCACCAGTTTCGCTGCGTTTGACCATCCAGGCGCCAACTGCCGCTACGTCTCGCTGAGCTTGGCGCCGGCGCACCGCGACTGCTCGTGGTACGCCGAGTGCGACCTGGGCAACCTCCACCCCGCGCCGCGCAGCGGACCCGACTATGCGAGCGTCCCCGTCCTCAAGTACGGCTAGTCTTCGCGTAGGGTAGCAAACCCGTTACGGTAGTGCTAGTGCGTCATCGGCATATTGGCCAGGGTCTGCGCAGCTGTCCTCGTAATTGCTAACGATTGGATTATGGAGAAATACAGGCCTCGCGAACTGGCGCAGCTACGCCATGCTAGCGCGCGGCGCGCCCAGCGCCCAGCCAGAGTGGCCCGGCCACCGCACCCGCACGCACACCCGCCACCGGCAGCAGCCAAACTCGCCGTCATGCCTCGACTGTGAGCACGTGCGAGTCGCCGTACGTGCTCACAAACGGCCGCCACCCGCCATGCAGCAGCAGGCCGCGGCCGTCGCCGAGCGGCGTCAGCGTCGCGGCGTTGCGCGGCGCGGGCGCCGCCGGCGCGTCGTCGTCGAGCAGCCTCGTCCAGACGCCGCCGCCGTCGAGCGTGAGCGCCCACGCGTCGGCGCGCGGCAAGAGCCCCGTCTCGCTCGCCTCGGTGCCGCAACACACGACGATGCCGCCGCCGCCGGGCAGCGGCGCCGCGCACGCGCCGGCGCGCGCGCTCGGCCGCGGCTGCTCCTCGTCGCCGCCGAGCCGGCGCCACTCCCACGTCAAAACGTCGAGTGCAAAGGCGTCATTGACCATGCCGCCGTCCTTGGCGGCGCCGCCGAAGACGACCAGCGTGCGCTCGTCGGCCGCCGCGCCGACGTGCAGCCCGCGCGAGCTCGGCGCGCCCCCCGTCGTCGGCTGCTCGCGCAGCGCGCGGCGCTCGGCGTCCCACACGAGCACGGCGTCCGTGCAGCGGAAGGTGTGCACGACGAGCGTGCCGCCGACGTTGACGGCGACGTGCCTGGACGTTGGCCCGCCAGGCATCGGCGCCTCGCACCTCGACCACTTCTGCGTGGCCAGGTCGAGCGCCCATACGTCGTCGAGAATCGCGCCGCCCGTGCCGGCGACCTGCGGGTCCCAGCCGCCAAAAAGGAGCATCTCACCGTCGAGCACGGCCGAGGCGGTCGCGAGCCTAGGCCCGGGCACGTCGGTGCTGTCGCTCGACTTCTGCTGTCGAGTCCAGCCGGCCTCCGACGACTCGAAGCGGAGCAGGTCGTTGACGACCGCCCTCTCGCCATCGGCCTCAGCGTAGCCGCCGAAGAGCCACGAGGACTTGCCGTCGGTGGAGGCGGTTGGGCCGGAGCGAGGCGGCGTGACGGAGCCTGGGACGGACTGCCAGGTGGCGGTTAGCGCCGCGGCGCAGGGGAAGAACGCGGCGAGCCGGGTCGTTGACGACGGCGCCATCGTGCCCAGGCTCGCCGATGATCGCGCGTTCGGCCAAACTCGTGCATGCGTCATGCAGGCATTGGGTCAGTGTTCACGGCGGGTCTGTGACTGACTGAAATTTCTTGCGCACCCACAAGGTCCCCGGGACACCAGCACTGGGTCGATACCAGCCTAGCGCGTCATGCCGACGCGGCTGCCACACACATTCTACCGGCACATAACATGGGTGGATTTAGGTGGGGTGATCATGGCTCACCCCAGGCGTGAGAGGGCACGCAGTGGGTGTGTC